>Ga0137409_10001234_pt1 | contig 27984 bp, 33 predicted proteins | sample CZODoug1_16funga_FD_122059 | JGI IMG/M metagenome (GOLD analysis project Ga0137409, IMG submission 122059) | Vadose zone soil fungal communities from Angelo Coast Range Reserve, California, USA - CZODoug1_16fungal (Hybrid Assembly) | ecosystem: Environmental > Terrestrial > Soil > Vadose zone...
GGGCACACCGTGGTCGGCTACACGCGCGCGGACGAGGCGCTGGCCAAACTGCGCGAGACGACGGCCGACCTCGTGGTCGTCGACTACAAGATGCCGGAGTTGAGCGGCCTCGACTTCGTGCGGCGCGCGTGGGGCCTGCGGCCCGACCTGCGCGTGCTCATGATCACCGCCCACGGCACGCGCGAGGTGATGAAGCAGGCGAACGAGGCCGGCGTGCAGACCATCGTGCTCAAGCCGTTCACGCCGAGCGAGCTGGCCGACGGCATCGCGGCCGCCCTCCAGGACCCGGCGGACGGCCCCGCGGCCGGCGACGGCTGAGCGCCAACTCATCCCGCGGCCGTCACCCAGATTCACTTGCGGCGCCGGCTCCCCGTGCTGGGACTCCCACGGCACCGCGACGACGCTGACTCGCCGCCTGCGACCGATCCGGCGCTGAGCCCGAGCGTCGATCCGACGCTCAGTCCCAGCTCGGACCCGCCGGGCAAGGGCCGGCGGAATAGCCAGGCCAGCTGGTGAAATGAGGGCCCCCGACATGGCCCCCAACGTTCGAGTCGCCTCGGCGGAGCCGCGGCGACCCTCTATATCCCGCGCGACTTTCGCCAGGCGCGGACCTGCTCGGCGTGCTCGCGGTAGTGGTGCGCGCTGTTGCCGTCGACGATCTTCCACGCCGTCTTGCCGGCCTGGAAGCGCTCGGCGGGCACGCCGGCCGCCGCGTGCATGAAGTACTCGTGCGACTTGTCGAACTCCAGCAGCACGTCGGCCACCGGCGCGCCCTTCTTGGCGGCGGCGAACCTCGCGTTCCAGGCGTCGACGTCGTCGTAGGACACGCCGGCGGGCACGGGCCGCTCGCCGCGGGCCAGCCGCTCGAGGGCGGGGCCCATCTCGCGGTGCCAGCCCGAGATGTGGGCGACGATGTCCTTCACGGACCACGTGCCGAGCCACACCTCGCTCATCTGCGCCTCGTTCAGCCCCGCCAGCGTCTCGTGGAAGGCCTTGTAGTCGCGCGCGGCCTGGTTGAGCAGCTCGTCCTTGGTGGCGGGTTCCATGGTGTTCTCCCGCGCCTCAGGCGCGACGGATGAAATACCGCACGACCTCGCCGAGGCCGAGCGGACGGTTGATCGGCATTGTACCCGGCCGCCGACGGACGCCGCCGGCGTGCTATAAACCCTGTCGAATGGCCGAGCCGGGCCTCATGGACCGGATGTTCCAGCGCATCATGCGAGGGCTCGTGGAGACGGGCCGCGCGCCGCACTATGCCGAGCTCGCGCGCGCCCTCGGGCTGTCGATCGAGGAGGGCCGCCTCATCCTCCACGACGTGATGCAGGCCTATCCGATCGGCTGGCTCCATCCCGAGACGGACTACATCGCCTCGTTCCCGCCGCTCAACAACCTGCCGACGCAGTATCGGATCAGCGTGCGCGGCGAGCAGCGATGGTTCGCGCAGTGCGGCTTCGAGGCGACCTCCGTCACCTGGCTCTTTCCGGGCGAGACGGTGCGGATCGACGCCCCCTGCCTCGACTGCGGCGACCCCGTGACGGTCGAGATGCGCGACGGCCGGATCGCCTGGCTCGACCCGCCCGAGATCGTCGGTCATCTGAATTATGGCTTCGGCGCGTCGCGCGGAAAGCCGCAGTTCCTCTGAACCGGCATGAACCTCTTCCGGTCGGAAGAGCACGCCCGCCGCTGGCCCGGGTTCCAGGCGCGCGCCGCGGAGGGCTTCATCACGCTCGTCGAGCTCGCCGGCTTCTTCGGGACCCAGACGCGGCGCCACATGCTGGACGCCGATTACCTGTCGACGTGGTATCCACGCCGCGCGGCGGAGCGGCGCGCGTACCTGGAATCGATCGGGAAGACCACGCCGTTCTGGCTCGGGACGCCCGACGCCTGATGAGGACGTGATGCGCATCCTCGCGACCGAGCCTGTCCTCGTGGACGTCCCGCTCGCCACGCCCGTCCGGGGCGTGCACGGAACGACCGCCCTGCAGCGCAGCCTGCTCGTCCGGGTCACGACCGACGCCGGCGTCGAGGGCTGGGGCAACGTCGATCCGACTCCGGGCTATTCGCTCGTGTCGGCCGTCGACGTCCACGATGTCGTCGCGCGGCTCGCGCCGGCGCTCGTGGGCGCCGATCCCTTCAACCTCCATCGCGCGCTCGCGCTCATGGACGGCCAGGTGGCCGAGGGCTTCGAGGCGAAAGCCGCGATCGAGATGGCCCTGCTCGACGTGAAGGGGCGCGCGCTCGGCCTGCCGGTGCACTCGCTCCTCGGCGGCGCGCTGACGCGCGAGGTGACGCTGAACGCGTGGATCGGGACGGTGCCGCCCGCGCAGGCCGCGGTCGAGGCCGGCGAGTGGCTGCGTCGCGGGTTCACGACCGCGAAGATCAAGATCTCGGGCGCCGGCGACGAGGGCATCGCGCGGGTCGCGGCCGTCCGCGCGGCCGTCGGAGACCGCCTGGCGCTGCGCGTGGATTTCAACGAGAGCCTGACCCGGGTCGACGCGGTGCCGTTCATCCGGCGACTCGAGCCGTACGCGCTGACGCTCGTCGAGCAGCCGATCGCGCGGACCGACATCGCCGGTCTGGCCGAGATCCGGCGGGCGATCGGCATCCCGCTCATGGCCGACGAGAGCGTGACGGGGCCGGCCTCGCTGATCGACATCATCCGCCGCGAGGCCGCGGACATCGTGAAGGTGAAGGTGATGAAGCAGGGCGGGCTCACACGCACGCAGCAGATGATCGAGTGCGCGGCGGCCGCCGGTCTTCGGGTCGTCGTCGGCCACGGCTTCGGCCTCACGCTCTCGACGCTCGCCGAGGCCGCCGTGGCCGCGACGAGCGCCGCGGTCCTGCCGGGCTGCGAGGCCGTCGGTCCGCTGAAGATGGCCGGCGACGTGGTGGCCGAACCGGTGAAGCTCGACCGCGGTGTGCTCTCCCTCACGGATGCGCCCGGCCTCGGCGCGTCGATCGATCCCGACGCGCTCAAGCGCTACCGCGTCCCGCTCGGCTGACGGCGGCGGAACGCCTTGATCACGCCGCGCGCGCCGTCGGGCGCCGCCCGTTCGATCATATTGCGACCCGGCAGTCGTTGCGCCGTACTACAACAACAGCAATGCTGCCGCCTGGACCGCACTCGAAAGTGCCGGCCTGGACCCCCGGCCGGAGCCCGATATGGGCGCCTGGCTGGGGGAATAACCTCTTAGCTCCGGTGCCGCGGTGAAGAGGCGTCATCTTCTCCTGACGGCGCTCGCGCTGTTCAGTCTGAGGCCGACCGCGAGCAGCAGTTCGGAAAAGGCTCTAACCGTGAGAGATCTTGAGGCCGCAATTCGCCGGGACCTGCCATCGGGAACACCGCGGAGCAGAGTTATCGCGTTCCTGCAGGAACACAAGGTGCCGTACCATGACTCCAAGGAGATTGCCTATTTCAAAGGCCCGAGAACCATCTGGGGACTACTTAGCAGGACTGCCAGCAACCGCCTCCTAGTCGTGGATACAATCCTGACGTTCGAATTCGATACTCAAGACAATCTGGTTTCGTATTCGAGTCGCGAGCAGCTCGTTGGTCCCTAGCCGCATCGGATCGCGAGCATTGCCTCCGATCGCGGTGACTCAGCTATTCTGGCGTGACTCGCGGATCCCTTCATTGCCTTGCGATCTTGCGCCGCGGGTGAAGTGACTTTTTCTCTTGCCGTACCGCTGTTCCCTTCCGCCTCGACGTCTCCGCCCGTCTGCCTGTCTAATCACATCGCCGGACTGGTCGGCGATCAGCAGGTGATGCCGGTCGAGGTGGGAGCGCACGCCCAGTCTAGCGCCCGCCCTCAAGCGGCCAGGAAGGCGGCGACCTCCCGGCGCACGAGGTCGTGGGCGGACAGCAGCACCGTGTAGTGATTGGTGCCGGGCACGACGACGAGGCGGCAGCGCGGAATGGCGTGCGCCATCGCCTCCGCCTCCTCCTGGGTCATGAGGCAGTCGTCGGCCGTCAGCAGCCCGTCGGGCGCGCGCAGCAGCAGCGTCGGCGCCTGCACGCGGTGGTGCCAGACCCAGAGCCGCGTGCGCGCGAGGTTCGCCACCTCTTCCTCGATCGCGTGGCGGGCGACCTTCGAGCGCACGCCGCCGGCCGTGGGCTCGACGTCGTACGTGAAGTGCCGCGTGAGGTAGTCGTTCCAGCGCGCCGCGAACATCGGCAGGGCGCGCAGCCGCTCGAGGAACACCTCGAGCGAGGCGAACTCGACGCCGAGCCGTGCGACGGCCGGCGCGAGCGAGTCCAGCACCTCGGCGCGCACGTCGAGGCCGCCGTCGAACAGCACCAGCCGCGCCACGCGCTCGGGGTGCGTGGCCGCGAATCGTACGGCGATATGCGCGCCCAATGAATGGCCCATCAGCGTGGCCCGCTCGAGGCCCAGATGATCGAGCAGTCCGCGCAGGTCGTCGCCGTGGATGGCGAGGCTGTAGCCCGACGCCGGCTTGTCGCTGTCGCCGCGGCCACGGAGGTCGTAGGCGACCAGCCGGTGCCGCGGCGCGAGCGCGTCGGCCATCGACAACCACACCGTGTGGTTGCTGGTGAGGCCGTGGATGCAGACGGCCGTGCGCTCGGGCGGGGCCGGCGCCTGGGGCCATGCCTGCACGGCCAGCGTGATGCCGTTGGTCTTGACGTGCTCCACGGCGCCTCAGTACGTCCCGGGTCGGATCTGCTTGTAGAGATCCTTCAGCTTGTCGGCGCTGAAGTCGCGTGACTGGCAGACGCCAATGATCTTGCGCTCGTCGGCCTCGACCTTGACCACCGCCTCCGCGACCTGGCCGGCGATCTCCTTCGGAATACTCACCACGCCGTGCTGGTCGGCGTGGACAAGGTCGCCGGGCTTGACCCAGAGGCCGCCGACCTTGACGGGCAGGCCGAAGTCCACCATGTGGACGTAGGCGTGCGAGACGGAGACGTGGGCGGCCGCGAACGAAAACCCGAGCGCGCGCACCTCGTCGAGGTCGCGCACGGAGCCGTCGGTCACCACGCCGACACAGCCGAGGGCCTTGTGGATGTTGGCCTGGACCTCGCCCCACTGGGCGCCCTGGCCGCGCGGCTCGTCGATGTCGTGGACGACGATCACGCGCGGCGCCGGGATCGTCTGCACGTAGTCCCACCACTCGAAGGTGCTCGAGCGGTGGCCCTGGAGCGGCTCGTGCTCGGCGCGGATCACGCACGGCACCGCGTAGCCGACGAGCGGACCCAGGTCGGGAAACAGGCACTTGATCTCGGACGTCATGTGCCCGACGTTGCGCGGACGGATCTTGAAGGTCTCGATGGCGTTGGCGATGCTGGGGCTGCTGATCTTCCTGAGCGCGTCGATCACGGGTCCCTCCGTCAGATGGCGTTGCGGCGTTGCTGGATCAGGAGTGCGCGGAGCGCCTCGACGGTCTCGCGCACGGAGTCGAGGTTGGGATTCACGGCCAGCGCCTGCTCGAAGCGCTCGAGCGCGCGGGCGGGCTCGTCGAGGCGGAGCCAGATCATGCCGTAGCCGCTCAGCGCGCCGAAGTGCGAGGGGTTGCGCCTGAGCACCTCGTCGCAGTCGGCGGCGGACTTGCGGTACTCGCCGACCAGGTAGAAGACGGTGGCGCGCTTGTTCCACCCCTCGGCGAACTCGGGTCGGAGCCGGATGACCTCGCTGAAGGTGTCGATCGAGGCCTCGAGCTGGCCGTGCTGCATCTCGACGACGCCCGCCCGCAGCAGGTGGTCCACGTCCTCGTTGCCGGAGCGGCTCCACACCTCCCAGAGCGCGCGCTCGGCGAGGCCGCGCACGCGCGCGTCGGCGTCGCGCAGGGCGGCCAGCAGCGCCGGCACGTCGGCCATCGTCCCCGCCTCGGCCAGCGTCACGGCCGCGCGGCGCCGCGCCTCCACATCGCCGCCGTCGGCGAGACCGGCCAGCGCGTCCTCGCGCGGCCCCGCCAGCGCCGGACCCGCGACCAGCACGAGCAGCAGCGCCAGCGCTGTCCTCACGGCGTGTAGGCCTCGTTGACGGCGGTCGCCGCGAAGCCGGGCTCGCGTCCGCCGCCGGGTATGTAGACCCGCGCGCCGACCACGGCGGCGCCGATGCCGTGACGCGGCGTCGGCATCGGCGTCATGGCGATCCAGCGGTCGCCCGCCGGCTCGTACATCTCGGTTGCCTCGAAGATGCGGAAGGGCGCCTCGCCGCCGAAGACGAGGATGCGGTCGGGCAGCGCGGCGGCGGCCAGGCCGCCGCGGCCGCGCGGCAACGGCGCGCCGGTGCGCCAGGCGTCGGCGGCAGGATCGTAGATGTCGACGTTCGCGTACTGGTTGCCCAGAAACGACGAGCGCCCGCCGAGCGCCCACACGCGCCCGCGGAAGGCGACGGCGGCCAGGTGATCGCGCGCCGTCGGCAGCGCGTTGGCGGTCTTCCAGGCGTTGGCCGCGGGATCGTAGATCTCGTGCACGTTGACCGGATCGCGCTGGGCGCCGCCGAGCGCGTGGATGCGCCCGTTCAGCACGGCCGCCGCCAGCGCGCCGCGCGGCGTCGGCATCGGCGCGCGGGACTCCCACGCGCCGCGCGTCTCGTTCCATTCCCACACGTCGCCGACGGGCTCCCAGCGCACCCGGCCGCCCGTGTAGCCGCCGAGCACGAAGAGGCGGTCACCGACAGTGACGGCGGCGGCATGGTGTATCGGCACGGGCAGCGACGCGCGGGCGGTCCAGGTGTTGCTTGCCGGATCATAGCTTTCGACGGTCGCCGTCGGCTCCGCCGTCGTGCCAAAGCCCCCGATCACCCAGACCTGGCCGTGCAGCGTGGCCACCGCGACCTCCTGGCGGGCCGTAGGAAGCGGCGCGAAGGACGTCCACGTGCCCGGCGCCATCTGGTCAATGGGCGCCGAAGACGGCGTCGTCGCCCCGAGGCAGCCGGCCAGGATCAGCGCCAGCATCACGAGTGTCGCCCGCATCACCACGCGCATCACGCGCGACCCGTCAGTCTCAGGAATGCGGCCTCGTCGAGGATCTCCACGCCGAGCCGCCGCGCGTCGTCGGCCTTGCTCCCGGGAGCCTCGCCGACCACGACGTACGAGGTTTTCTTCGACACCGAGCTGGTGACACGACCGCCCAGCCGCTCGATCAACTCGCGCGCCGCCTCGCGGGTGAGCGAGCTCAGCTCGCCGGTGACGACGAAGGTCTGGCCGGCGAGCGGCTGCGGCCGCTCGGCTTCGACCCCGGGCTGGGTCATCTCGACGTCCGCCTCGGACAGGCGCCGGATGACCTCTCGGTTCGTCTCGTCGTCGAAGAAGCGTCGGATGGACTGCGCCAGCTCGTCGCCGATGCCGCGGATCTCGTTGAGCTCCCTCGCAGAGGCCGCCAGCAGACGCTCCATGGTGCCGAACTGATTGGCGAGCAGCGAGGCCACCCGCTCACCGATCATCAGGATGCCGAGCGCGTTGAGCAGACGCGCCAGCCCGCGCGTCTTGCTGGCCTGGATCGCGGCGACGAGGTTCTCGGCGGACTTCTCCGCGAACCGCTCCAGGTCCGCGACCTCGCCCACGGTGAGCGTGTAGAGGTCGGCGAAATCTTTGACACGCTTTCGGTCCACCAGCTGTTCGACGACCGCCTCGCCGAGGTGCTCGATGTCCATCGCGCGCCGCGAGCCGAAGTGGCGCAGGCGTGCCTTGAGCTGCGCCGGACACGCCGTGTTCAAGCAGCGCCAGTACGCCTCCCCGGACACCCGGGCGGCGGCGTGGCCGCAAACGGGGCAGCGGTCGGGGAACACGTAGGGGACCGCGTCGGCCGGCCGCTTGGACATGACCACCTGCACGACGTAGGGGATGACGTCCCCGGCGCGCTCGATGAGCACGGTGTCGCCCACGCGCACGTCCTTGCGCCGGACCTCGTCCTCGTTGTGCAGGCTCACGTTGCTGATGGTGACACCGGCCAGGGGCACCGGGGCGAGCTTGGCGACGGGCGTGAGGGCGCCCGTCTTGCCCACGTTCACCTCGATCGCCTGCACGACGGTGGTGGCCTGCCGGGCGGCGAACTTGAACGCGATCGCCCAGCGCGGGTGATGCGTGGTGGAGCCGAGCCGCCACTGCTGCTCGAGGGAGTCGACCTTGACGACGGCGCCGTCGGCCTCGTAGCCGAGCGCGTCGCGGTCGGCCTCCAGCCGCCGGCAGTAGTCGATCACCGCGTCGAGCGTCGCGACGTGCTCCGTCCGCGGATTCGTCTTGAAGCCGGCCTCGCGGAGCGCCGCGAGCGTGTCTCCGTACGTGCGGAACCCGAGCTCGCGCCCCTCGCTCACGTGATAGAGGAAGATGTCGAGCGGCCGGCGCGCCGTGACGGCGGGGTCCTTCTGGCGCACGGCGCCGGCCGCGGCGTTGCGGGGATTCGCGAACGTCCCCTCGCCGGACTCTTGCAGGGTGCGGTTGAGCTGCTCGAAGTCCGCGCGCGGCATGAAGACTTCGCCGCGCACCTCGAGCTCGGGCACGCCGCCGAGCGCGCCGCGCAGGAGCATGGGCAGCGAGCGGATGGTCTTGAGGTTCGCCGTGATGTCCTCGCCCACGCGGCCGTCGCCGCGGGTGGCGCCGCGCACGAAGCGCCCGCGCTCGTAGAGGAGCGCGATGCCGAGGCCGTCGATCTTCGGCTCGCACACGTACGTGAGGCGCGTGCCCGGCAGCGCGCGGTGAAGCCGCGCCTCGAACTCCCGCAGGTCGTCGGGGGACGTGGCGTTGTCGAGCGAGAGCATGGCCGCGCGGTGCTCCACCGAGCGGAAGGCATCCACGGGCTGGCCGGCGACGCGCTGCGTGGGGCTGTCGGGGGTGACGAGGTCGGGGAAGGCGGCCTCCACCTCGCGCAGCTCCCGCATGAGCGCGTCGTACTCCGCGTCGGAGATCTCGGGACGCGCCTGGGCGTAATAGAGGTAATCGTGGTGGTGGATCTGCTCCCGCAGCTCGCTGATGCGCTGGAGAGCGTCAGCCGGCGTCATGGGGCCTCAGCATAGCACTTCGGTTATAGTGCGGGGTGATGGCCAAGCCCTCGACGGCGCGTCGCGCGCGCGTGGCGGCCACCACCGCCTCCACGCAGGATTATCTCGCCGCCATCTATGACCTCGCCGGCAGCGGCAAGCCCGTCATCGGCGCCCGGCTCGCCAAGCACATGTCGATTTCGGCGCCGGCGGTGACCGAGGCGATGCACCGGATGGCGCGCGGCGGCTACGTGAAGGTCGGCCCCGGCAAGGCGCTGTCCCTCACGCCGAAGGGCCGGGAGATCGCCGAGGTCATGGCGCGCCGTCACCGCCTGCTGGAACGCTGGCTGACCGACACGCTCGGGCTCAACTGGACCGATGCGCACGAGGAGGCGCACCGGCTCGAGCACGCGCTCTCGCCGCGAGTGGAGGACCGGCTGGCCGAGATGCTCGGGATGCCGAGCACGTGCCCGCACGGCAACCCGATCCCCGGCATGGCGCGCCCGCCGCGCGTCGAGCCGTTCCCGCTCGCGCAGGCCAAGGAGGGCGCGACCGTCGTCGTGGAGCGCATCACCGAGGAGGCCGAAGCCGACAAGAAGCTGCTCGAGTATCTCTGGCGCAACGAGGTCCGACCCGGGCGCCGTCTCACCATCGTCGAGGTCGCGCCATGGGCCGGCACGATCACCGCCGGCGGTGACGGCCCCACCATCGCACTCGGGCTGCCCGCCGCGGCCAAGATCTGGGTGTACCGACCGACCGACGCGTGAGGGGGAGGCGCAGATGAGACTCTTCTTCTGGGGGTTGGTGGCGGTAGCGGCGGCGTACGCAGCGTATGCGGTGATGATGTCCGCCTGGCAGTATTTTCAAGTTTCGGGCGTGGTGGACGACGTGATGCAGCCGCGCGCGATCGCCGATCTCGGCTCGGCGCGCGCCGTCAAGACGAGGATCCTCAAGGAGACCGCCGAGTCGGGCGTCCCGCTCGAGGACCGCGACGTGAGCGTCACCGTCGACAACCGGCTCTACACGGTGAAGATCATCTGGTCGTTCCCGGTGATCATCTACCAGGGCGAGCCCGTGCTCTCGATCCCGCTCTCGCTCACGCGCAGCAAGCAGACGGCCGGCGCCTTCTACTTGCCGGCGGGTCGCGCCTTCGCCTCGGCAATCAGCCGCTCGACGCGCGTCCGATCCTCGCCGGCCGGCACGACTGTCACGAACCGCTCCCACGAGCGGATCGCGCCCGCGGCGTCCTTCTTCGCCTCGTAGAGCAGCTGTCCGCGGTAGAGCAGCGCGGGCGGGTAGTCGGGGGCCAGCGCGAGCGCCCGGTCGAAGAGACCGAGGGCGCGGTCGACCATCTCGGGGCCGTGCTCGCCCCGCGCCGCCATGCCGGCGATCAGTCCCATGTGCGTGAGCGCGTCCACGTTGTTCGGGTCGCGCTTGAGCACGGCCTGGTACGCGGCGATCGCCTCCCCGTAGCGTCCCGCGAAGAGACTGGCGCGCGCGGCCTCGAGCATGCCCTCCAGCATCTGCGGCGTCACGGGTCCGCGCGGCGCGTTGGCGGCCGACGGCGCTGCGCCCGGGGGCGGCGCATCGAGCGACGCGAGCGGACGCGAGCCCGGCGGCGGCGTACCCGCCATGCGGTCGGGCTCGGTGTAACGCACGATGCCGACGCCGATCGCCACGCCGAACACCAGCAGCGCGACGGCGGCCGTCCCGAGCGCGGCGGGATGCCGCCAGCCGCGCCCCGCCGGCGCAGGCCGCGGCGCCCGCGTCGCCGCGGGGACTGCAGGCAGCGCGTCGAGGGCGCGCAGCGTGGCCGCGGCCTCCGCCTCGTACCGCGCGCGCAGATCGGCGAAGTCGGCGTCCGAGACGTGGCCGGCGGCGTGCTCGAAGTCCAGCTCGCGCAGCGCGGCGAGCGCCACACCCTTGGCCTCCGTGAGCTGCTCGCGCTCGTCGGGCGGCAGCGGCAGCAGCGGCGCCGGCCGGTCGCGCCGGCGCACGAACGGCCAGAACGTGAAGGCGGCCGCCGGCACGGCGAGCAGGAGGGCGACCACGACGGCGCCGATCATGGTAGCGGGGTCCGCGAGGCCGGCGTGGCAGTGCGAAGCCGCAGGGCGTTCGACGCCCGAGGCGAGCCTGAGTGAGGCCGTGGGTGGCCTGCTCTGGATGGTTCGTGGCTCCGCTCAACGGCGCCGTCCAACAGCACGATGGCTCCGGCGTGGCTGATCATCAGTCGGCGTCCAGCTCGCGACGGATACGCTCGCTCATGGCCGCGTCCACGGCCGGCGGCGCCGGCGCGGCGCGCCGCCGGCGCGTCCAGCGGCGCAGCAGCAGCGCCACGACGCCGAAGCCGACGGCCAGCGCGGCCAGCGGGAAGCCCCAGACGAGCAGGTTGAATCCCACGCGCCGCGGCGCCAGGAGGATCCATTCGCCGTAGCGCGCGACGAAGTACTCGCGCACCTGCTCCGGCGTCTCGCCCGCTTCGAGCCGCTCGCGCACGATCGCGCGCATTTGCGTGGCCATCTCCGACGGCGAGTCCGCGACCGACAGGTTCTGGCACACCACGCAGCGCAGCTCCGAGGCCACGTCGTGGACGGTCTGCTCGGAGACGGGCGCCGCCGCCGCGGCGCCCGCGACGAGCAGGAGCGTGCCGAGGGCGATCACGAGCGCGCGCGCGACGCTCGGCGGCACCCGCGTTGCACGCCTTCGCCCCGACTCCGACGACCGGAGGAGGAGCCGATGAGCGCCGACACGTTTCTCAGGGATCTCGTGACGCAGCTGGAGCCGAACGCGACCGTGGTGGGCATCGAAGAGCGCGACGGCGCGTATCGGGTGAGTGTCACCGGCACGATCGGCGTCGTCGCCGACCGCGAGCTGCCGCGCGACGAGGTGGAGGCGGCCGAGGACAGCGGCGAGGCGCACCGCCGTGTCGCGAGCGCCCTCAAGCGCTGCGTCGACGATGTCGTGGCCCCCGTAGGTGACGGCCGCGCGTGAGCGCGGAAAAGAATCCCGGTCATCGAGGAGCGGCCCGGGTTCCCCGGGACGCTCCGAGCGTTGGGGGGTTTGGGGGGCCATTTCGGGGCCCCCCATTACAGTAGCGGGTCGAGCTTCGCACGGATGACTGCGTCGCTGAGGGCGCCGACGTGCTTGGCGCGAATGGTGCCGTCGCGCGCGACGAAAAAGGTCTCGGGCACACCGTACACGCCGTAGTCCACCGAGACCTTGCCGCTGCCGTCGCGCGCGTTGGGGAAGGTCAGGCCGAACTCGCGGATGAACTTGCGCCCGGCCTCGTCCGTGTCCTGGATGTCCACGCCGACCACGACGACGCCGCGCTCGCGATAGGTGCGCCAGAGGCGCTCGAGCACGGGCGCCTCGTCGTAGCATGCGGGGTTGCACCACGAGGCCCAGAAGTTCAGGACGACGACCTTGCCCCGGAGCGCGGCGAGATCGACGCGCGCGCCGTCGAACGCGGTGAGCGCGAACGGGGCCGCCGGCCGGCCGACGAGCGGCGAGGGAATGTCGCGCGGATCGGTGCGGAAGCCGTAGGCGAGGAGCGCCAGCAGGGGCAGCGCGGCCAGCGGCAGGAGCCAGCGGACGCGGCGGCTCAGGCGGTCCTCCGACGCTCGGGGACGAGCGCCAGCACGGTGCCGAGCGTGAGGATCAGACCGCCGATCCAGATCCACGACACGAGGCGGTTCACCTGCAGGCGGATGGTGGCCTGCGAGCCGTCGCGGGCGAAGTCGCCGAGCACGAGGTAGACGTCCTCGCGCAGACCGAGCCGGTAATCCACGTAGGCGATCGGCGACTGCTCTTGCGGGTAGAACTTCTTCGCGGGATGGAGCACGGCGCCGGCGGCGCGCCCGTGATCGATCGTGAACGTCCCCGTCACCTTGAAGTGGTTGGACTCCTCGCTGGCCGCGAGGCCGTCGAAGCGGACGCGGTAGCCCGCGAGGTCGGTGTGCTCGCCACGCCGCAGCGTCGTCTCCGTCTGCACGGACCACGCCTGCGAGCCGGTGACGCCGAGGGCGACCACGAGGATGCCGAGGTGGACGGCGAAGCCGCCGTAGCGGCGGTTGTGGCGGAGCAGGAGGCCTCCGAGGGCGCCGGGGAAGCGCTCGCCGGTGCGCAGCCGCGCGCGCGTGGCGCGCACGAGATCCACCGTGATCGTCGCCGTCACGAACACGACCAGGGCCAGCGTGAGCACGGCGATCGTGGAGCGCACGCCGAGGAGCCGGAATACGGCGGCGGCGACGACGCCGACGGCGATCGGCCCGAGGAAGTTACGCGAGAGATTGTCGAGCGACGCGCGCCGCCAGGCGATGAGCGGACCGACGCCCATCAGGAAGATCAGCCCCAGGAACAGCGGCACGTTCACCTGGTTGAAGAACGGGGCGCCGACGCTGACCTTCACGCCGCGCACCGCCTCGGAGAGCAGCGGAAACACGGTGCCGAAGAAGACGGTGAAGGCGGCCGCCACCAGCAGCACGTTGTTGAGCAGGAAGGCCGACTCGCGCGAGACGACGGAGTCCAGCTCACCCTGGGCGCCGAGGGTGTCCCAGCGCCAGGCGAGTAGCCCCAGCGCCAGCAGCAGCACCAGCGCCAGGAACGACAGGAAGAAGACCCCGATCGAGCCCTGGGTGAACGCGTGCACGGAGGCGATGACGCCCGAGCGCGTGAGGAAGGTGCCGAAGAGGGTGAGCGAGAACGTCATGATGACGAGGGCCAGGTTCCAGAGCCGCAGCATCCGGCGCCGCTCCTGGATCATCACCGAGTGCAGGAACGCCGTGCCCGTGAGCCACGGCATGAAGGCCGCGTTCTCGACGGGATCCCACGCCCAGTAGCCGCCCCAGCCGAGCACGTGATAGCTCCACCAGCCGCCGATCAGCAGACCGAGCGACAGGAAGTACCACGCGGTGATCGTCCAGCGCCGCGTGGTCGTGATCCACGCGTCGCCGACGCGGCCGGTGACGAGGGCCGCGATGGCGAACGCGAAGGGTACCGTGAACCCGGTGAAGCCGAGGTAGAGCGCCACGGGGTGCGTGATCATTCCCGAGTCCTCGAGCAGCGGGTTGAGCCCGCGGCCGTCGGCCGGCACCGGCGACAGCCGCTGGAAGACCGGCGCCGCCACCGTCATGACGAGAAGGAAGAAGGCGAGAACGCCGAGCATCACCGAGAGCACCCACGGATAGAGCTCGCGCGCGTTGGTGCGGTGGCGCAGGATGACGATGAGCGTGTAGAGGCAGAGCATCCACGCCCAGAGCACGATCGAGCCCTCGAGCGCGCCCCAGACCGCGGTGAGCCGATAGTAGAACGGCGTGCCGAGGTTCGTGTTGGTCGCGACGTAGCGCACCGAGAAGTCGAACGAGAGGAACGCGGAGGCGAGCAGCAGCAGGCAGCCGGTGACGAGCGTGAAGACGCCCAGCGCGGCGTGCTGCGCCGACTCCACGAGCGACGCGCGGCCGGTCCGCCCCCCGACGGCGGCGGCGGCGCTGCCGTATACCGCCAGCGCCAGGGCCACTGCGAGCGCGCCGGCGCCGAGCTCGGGGATCATCGGTCCGCCCCGGAGAGGGTCCGCATGAGCTCTCTCACGCCGGCCTGGCTCGTGTCATGGGGCGCCTTGTACTCCTCCGAGTGCTTGGCCATGATGTGCGTCGCCCGGAAGTATCCCTCCGGGCTCCACGAGCCCTCGACGACGGCGCCGCGTCCCTCGCCGAAGAGATCCGGTGGCGCGCCCTTGTGGCGCACCGGCACGGCGGCGCGGCCGTCGGAAAGCGCGAACGTGAGCGACAACGTGTGCGGTTCCCAGCGAAGCGAGCCGCGCTCCACCATGCCGCCGAGGCGATAGGCCTTGCCCGCCACGGGCGTGGCGCCGAGCTCCGAGGGCGTGACGAAGTACACGGCCGACTGGGTGACACCGGCGTAGATCATGTACGCGAGCGCGGCGGCGATCACGAGCCCTCCAACCAGGAACTTGGGCTTCACGAGCGCGGTGCCTTCAGCCGTCTGAGGGCCTCGAGCTCGCGCTCCTTCTTGGCCAGGCGGCGCCAATATATGAGGAGGGCGACGGCGGTGAGCCCGTAGGCGGCGGCCACGAAGCCCCAGTTGTCCGGCATCACGCCACCGCCTCGGCTTCCGCGCGCAAGAGCCGTACCCGCCGGGCGACGAAGTAGGCGTAGAGCAGGACGAAGGCGATGAGGTTCACCAGCAGGGGCCAGAGGATCGACGACGACCCCGTGAAGCCGCCGGGCTTCATGAGCGACGGCGGCTGGTGCAGGGTGCGCCACCAGTACACGGAGAAATGCACGAGCGGGATGTCGAGGGCCGCCACGATCCCCAGCACGGCGCAGTAGCGCGCGGCGCGCTCGCGGTCCTCGATCGTCCCGCGCAGCAGCAGGTAGCCGAGGTACATCACGAAGAGGATGGCCACGCTGGTGAGCCGCGCGTCCCATGTCCACCACGTGCCCCAGGTCGGCTTGCCCCAGATGGAGCCGGTGGCGATGCCGAGCCCGACGAACATCACGCCGACCTCGCCCGAGGCGTGCGCGACGCGGTCGGCGGCCTCGTCGCGGCGGACGAGGTAGACGAGGGAGGCCAGCGCGAGCACGACGAACGCCAGGTACGAGGCGAGGATCAGCGGCACGTGGACGTACATGATGCGCTGCACGTTGCCCTGCGTGACTTCGCGCGGCGCGACGCCGAACGCCATCACCAATCCGGCGGCGACCGACGCGGCGGCGAGCCAGCCGAGAGTCTTGACCATGCTTCTCAGCCCTCCAGCACGACGTCGAAGGTGAGGAGGCTCACCGCGAGGTAGACGACGTCGGCGGCCGCGAGCAGCTTCACCCAGTGCCCGACGGCGGCCAGCGGCTCGCCGAGCAGGAGCGCCTCCGTCGCCTTCACGGTCGCGAGCAGCACGGGCACCTGGACGGGCAGCAGCAGGACGGGGAAGAGCAGCTCGCGCGCCCGCACGTTGGCGGTCATGCCCGCGAACAGCGTGCCGACGGCGGCCAGCCCGAGCGTGCCCAGGAGCACGACGACCACGAGCCCGGGCAGCGCGCGGCCGAGGTCGATGTCGAAGAACACGGCGAAGAGCCCGAGCACCAGCGCCTCCACCACGAGCATGAGGGCGAGGTTGCCCGCGAGCTTGCCGAGGTAGATGGCCGACTTGTCCCCCGGCGCCAGCAGCAGCCCCTCCCAGCAATCGTGCTCGCGCTCGACGAGGAACGTCCGCCCGAGCGCGAGCAGCGCGCTCAGCACGAAGCCGAGCCAGAGCACGCCGGGCAGCACCGCCGCCAGCCGCTCGCGGTCGCCGCCGAGCGTGAACTGGAAGACGAAGAGCAGGAGCAGAGAGAAGAAGATCAGCGCGTTGAGGGTCTCCTTGGAGCGACGCTCGACGGCGAGGTCCTTCCACGCCACGGCCAGCGCGCGCCGCGCGTAGCTCACAGGCCATCCTCGGTGTGGGCGGCGTAGAGCCGCTGGATGTCGTCGGGACCGAGCGACCCGCGCGCGGTGTCGAGCGCGATGCGGCCGCCGGCCAGCACGGCCAGGCGATCCGCCACGCCCAGCTCGCGGCCGAACGAGTGGGTGACCATCAGCAGCGCGGCGCCGGCGGCCTTCAGCGCCTCCAGCCGGCCCTCCAGCCACTTCTTCGCGCGCTGGTCGAGGCCCGCGAACGGCTCGTCGAGGAGCAGCACGCGCGGCTGCGCGAGCATGACGCGCGCGAGCGAGAGCCGGCGCTTCATGCCGGCGGAGAACGTCCGCACCCGCGCGTCCGCCGCGCGCTCGAGGCCCACGCCGGCGAGCGCCGTGGTCACCGCGTCGGCGCCGGCGGCGAGGCCGCTCAGCGTGGCCCAGAATTTGAGGTTCTCCCGGGCGGTGAGATCGTCGTAGACCCACGCGCCGTGGGCGACGACGCCGAGCAGCGCACGCACCGCCTCCGGCGCGCGCGCGACGTCGTGGCCGGCGATCGTCGCCGTGCCGCGCGTCGGCCGCAGCAGCGTGGCGAGGATCTTCAGCAGGGTCGTTTTGCCCGCCCCGTTGGCGCCGAGCAGGGCGACCGCCTCGCCGGCGCGGATCTCGAGGCTGACGCCGTCGAGGACGGGCACGAGACCGAAGACCTTGCGGACGTCGACGACACGAACGATGGGTTCGAGGTTCATCCGTCCAACCGACCAATTCTCGCGTGGGCGGCGACCCCGGTCAAGGAAACGAGCCGGGCCGAAAATGTCTCGGTTTGGCTCGTCTGGATTTCCGACCGCGTCAGCGCATGTTGCCGGTGTGTCCGAGCGAATAGCGCCCCGGCTGCGGCCACACCGTGAGGCCGTGCGGCTCGTGGCCCACGGGAATCGTCTTCACCAGCTCTCCGCTCGTGGTGTCGACGACGTACACGACCCGGTCGTAGCGGCCGGAGAGCCAGAGATATTTGCCGTCGAGGCTGAGGTTGCCCATGTCGGGGCTGCCGGCGTTCGGAATCGGCCACGTCGCGACGACGTTCCGCGTGGCGAAGTCGATCACCGACACGCTGCCCTTGCCGACGCCTGGCTTGCCGCCGATCCTCGAGAAGCCGCGGTTGGCCACGTAGAGCTTCGTCGCGTCGCGGCTGGGATAGAGCCCATGAGGGCCGACGCCCGTCTTGATGAAGCCGACGGTCTTGAACGCGTCGCCGTCGATCAGGTGCACGCCGCCCGCTTTCAAGTCCGCGACGTAGAAGATCGTGCCATCGGGGCTGACACGGATGTCCTGGGGGATGCCGCCGTCGGGCAGGGTCAAGTATCCGAGCACCTTGCGGGCGCGCCAGTCGATCTTCGCGAGCCGGCCGACGTACTCGCACGTCATGATGAGGTAGCGACCATCGATAGAAAAGTCGCCGTGGTTGATGCCACCGCACTTGGGCGCCGACACCGAGCCCTGCAGCGCCATCGTCTTGGTGTCGCGGAAGTCGAGGCGCTTCATGGCCTCCGCCACGATGACCGCGGACGTGCCGTCGGGGGTGAAGTACATGTTGTAGGGATCGTCGACGACGACGTCCTTGCCCGGCTTGCCGGAGATCGGGTCGATCGGCGTCAGGGTCCCGTCCGTCCGCCCTTCGGCATTGTTCGTGACCCACAGCGTCGTGAGGTCCCACGACGGCACGACGTGTTGCGGGTTCTTGCCGACCTTGAAGCGGTCGATCACTTTGAACGTGACCGGGTCGATCACGTGCACTTCGTCCGACTTCACGTTGGGGACGTACACACGCGCGGGAACGTTGGCGAGCGCCGGGCTGAGCTTGCCCGCCGTCGTCTCACTATAGAGATTGGTCGGGTCCGTGACCGGCGGCATACCCGGGACGGTCTCGATGCGGGCCGTCGCGCCCGAGCCGGAGGCGGCGAGCATGAGGGCGATGACGAACGTCGCCACCAGGAGATGCGGTCGCGTCGTCGCTGGCATGCATCCTCTCTCTATCGACGGGTGGTCGATTCTTTGATCGCCGCGACGGTGCGGGCCACGATGAGGTCCACGCCGAGCCGGCCGAGGTCCGCGCTCGCCCGCCGCGGGTCGCCTTCGACCCCGGTGTCGTCGCCGACCGCCGGCCCGGCGCGCAACAGGTCGGTGCGCACGAGCCGGGGATCGAGCGCGAGAGTGAGCGAGGTATCGGGCAGCGCCGCGTGCTCGCCGAGCTCCTCGGGTCGGTAACCCTGTGTCTTCAGGAGCTCACGAAACCCGCTGGTCGCCGCACGGTAATACTCCTCGATCGCGTGGGCGCGGACGGGACCGGTCTGCCACTCGCGATTGAGACGCGCGGCCACCGCCTTCTCGCCGGCCTGCGTCGAGCCGTGATCGCCGAGGAAGACGATGTCGCGGAAGCCGTGGAGCCGGACGCTGCGCGCCGCCGACTCCAGCACCCGCTGGAACACGTCGTCGGGGACGGTGATCGTCCCGGGGAAGCGCATGTGGCCCGTGACGGGGCGCAGGCCGCCCTCGGGGACGTAGGCGATGACAGGCGCGACGAGCGCGTTGCCGAGCGCGCGCGCGATGCGCTCGGCGAGCGCCTTGACGCGCGCATTGTGCTTGCCCAGCGCCATGTGCGGTCCGTTCTGTTCGGTCCCGCCGATGGGGACGATGATCGTCGTCTTCCCCGCCTGGACGAGCCCGCGTAGCTCGGTCCACGTCAGCTCTTCCAGGAACACGGTCGCGGGCGGCTCGGCAAACGCCGGCGGGGCGAGGGCGGCGATGAAACAGAGGACGGCGGCGCAGGCCGTCCTGGACGGCGTCAACCGAGCCGCATCGCGCGGAGTCGTGCGATCCGCTCCTCGGTCGGCGGGTGCGTGGAAAAGAGCCGCGCGAAGCTCTCCCCGCTCAGGGGATTGACGATGAACAGGTGCGCGGTGGCGGGATTCGCCGGCAGCGGCTCGACGCGCGAGGCGACCTCGATCTTCTCGAGGGCCTTGGCGAGGCCGTACGTGCGGCCGGCCAGCCGGGCGCCGCTCGCGTCCGCCTGAAACTCGCGCGAGCGCGAGACGGCGAACTGCACGAGCATGGCGGCGATAGGCGCCAGGATGGCGAAGAGGATCATGACGAGCGGATTGCTGCCGCCCTCCTCGTCGTCCTGCGAGCGACCGCCGAAGATGGCCGCCCACTGCGCCATGTGCGCGAGATAGGTGATGGCGCCGGCCAGCGTCGCGGCGATCGTCGAGATCAGCACGTCGCGGTTCGTGACGTGCGACAGCTCGTGGGCCAGCACGCCCTCCAGCTCGTCCTCGTCGAGGATGCGCGTGATCCCCTCGGTCACCGCCACCGCGGCGTGCTGCGGGTTCCGGCCGGTCGCGAAGGCGTTGGGCGTGTCGCTGGGGATGATGTAGATCCGCGGCATCGGGATCTGCGCGCGCGTGGCCAGCCGCCGCACGATGGCGTGGAGGCGGGGCGCCTGCGTCTCGTCGACGGGCTGCGCGCCGTACATCGCCAGCACGAGCTTGTCGGAGAACCAGTAGGAGACGAAGTTCATGATCGCGGCGAAGACGAACGCGATGATCATGCCGCGCTCGCCCGCGATCGCCTGGCCGGCCAGGACGAGCAGGGCGGTGAGGACGCCCAGGAGGAGACCCGTCTTCAGTACGTTGGACATCGTGACGAAGCGTAGCAAACCGCCCCGAGGTGGTCAAACTGGCGTCAAACGTCTTGACTGGGGCGGACCCCGTCGATATACTGGGCCGGTTAACGAGAAAAATCCTTCAATGACTGGCAGTTACACGGGATCACGAGGATGATGATCAGGGTCTCCGAGCTCGAGGACGAGGGCCTCGCGGTCACCGATCCGCGATCGCTCGAGCCGGCGTTCTCCGACCCGTCCTGGCGGCTCGACGCGCTGAGTCTCACGATCGCGCCCGACGGCGTCGACGTCGTCGTGCAGGGCCGGATGACCGCGACGGTGCCGCAGATGTGCGGGCGCTGCCTCGAGTCGTTCCCGGCGCGGGTCGACGCCACCGTCGACGTGCGGCTGGTGCCGCGCCCGGCCACCAAGGACAGCGTCGAGCTGGGCGCCGACGACCTCGACGTCGACTTCTACGTGGACGACCAGCTCGATCTCAAGCGCGTGGTGGAGACCGAGACGACGCTCGCGCTGCCGATGAAGCCGCTCTGTCGGGAGGACTGCCGGGGGCTCTGCCCGGCGTGTGGCGGCAACCGAAATCTCGTCGCGTGCGCGTGCGCCGGCCGCGCGCCCGACCCGCGCCTGGCCGCGCTGCGCGATCTGGCGACGCGCCTGCGCCACTGACCCCGAGCACCGAGAGGAGACTCCGATGCCGCTGCCGAAGCGACGCCACTCCGTCACCCGCGGGCGCAAGCGCCGCACCCACTACAAGCTGGCACCACCGACGCGGTCGGTCTGCCCGCAGTGCCGCGAGGTCAAGCTGCCGCACCGCGTGTGTCCGCACTGCGGGTACTACAAGGGTCGCGAGATCGTCGCGACCGAAGGCTCGTAACTGAAGATCGCGGTCGACGCCATGGGGGGCGATCACGGCCCTGCCGTGGTCGTCGAGGGCGCGGCAGACGCGGTGCGCGAGTTCGGCGCCTCGGTGATCCTCGTCGGCAACCGGGACGCCATCGAGCGCGAGATCGCGCGTCTGAAGGTCGGCCACCTCGGCCTCGAGATCCGTCACGCCTCGCAGGTGGTCGGCATGGCGGAGTCGCCCTCGCAGGCGCTGCGCCGCAAGCGGGACTCCTCGCTGAGCATCGCCGCCGAGCTGGTCCGCGACGGCCACGCCTCCGCCTTCATCTCGGCGGGCAACACCGGCGCCGCCATGGCCATCGCGATGTTCGTCATCGGCGTGCTGCGCGGCATCGATCGGCCCGCCATCGCCACCGTGCTGCCGAGCCTCAAGCGCGCCACCGTGCTCCTCGACGTCGGCGCCAACGTGGCGCCCAAGCCCTGGCACCTCTTCCAGTACGCGCTCATGGGTCACGTCTACGCCCGTGACATCCTCGGCGTCGAGAACCCGCGCGTCGGCCTGCTGTCCGTCGGCGAGGAGGAGGGCAAGGGCAACGACCTCACCCGGGAGACCTACGAGCAGCTCAAGGAGTCCTCGCTCAACTTCGTCGGCAACGTCGAGGGCCGCGACATCTACAACGGTGCTTGCGACGTGGTCGTCACCGACGGCTTCACCGGCAACGTGGCCCTCAAGATCTCCGAGAGCCTGGCCGAGATGCTGGGCGCCATGATCAAGGAAGAGCTGACGCGCGACCTGCGCTCCAAGATCGGGGCCGCGCTGTCGACCCCGGCCATCACGCGCTTCCGCAAGCGCGTGGACTACACGGAGTTCGGCGGGGCGCCGCTGCTCGGGATCGACGGGGAGGCGATCATCTGCCACGGACGGTCGCCGGCCAAGGCCATCAAGAACGCCGTGCGCGTGGCGGGGGAATGGGCGAAGAAGGGGCTCAACGAGCACATCCGCGCCGCGCTGGAGGCGGAAATCGCACGCGGGGGCCGGGAGGGAGGCCGCGAATGACGCGGGCCAAGATCGTCGGGGTCGGCGCGTACGCGCCGAAACGGATCCTCTCGAACGCCGACCTCGAGAAGATGGTCGAGACCAACGACGAGTGGATCGTGCAGCGCAGCGGCATCCGCGAGCGGCACATCGCGGACGAGACCGAGGCGACGTCCGATCTCGCGCTCAAGGCGGCCCAGCAGGCGATCGAGCGCGCCAACCTCGTGCCGGAGGACATCGAGTTCATCGCCGTCGGCACCACCACGCCCGACATGATCTTTCCCAGCGTCGGCAACATCCTGCAGCACCGCCTCGGCTGCAAGCGCATCGGATCGATCGACATGCTGGCCGCCTGCGCGGGCTCGATCTACAGCCTGTCGATCGGCGCCCAGTTCATCCAGACGGGCAAGTACCGGCGCGTGCTGTGCGTGGGCGCGGAGACGCTGTCGAAGATCACCGACTTCACGGACCGGGGCACCTGCGTGCTGCTCGCCGACGCCGCCGGCGCGGCCGTGCTCGAGCCGTCCACCGACGAGAGCGGCCTCATCGACTTCGACCTCTACTCCGACGGCCAGTACTGGGACCTCCTCTACATGCCGGGGGGCGGCTCGCGCTACCCCGCCACGCACGAGACGGTCGACAAGCGGATGCACTACGCGAAGATGAAGGGCGCCGAGGTGTTCAAGGTCGCGGTGCGCATGTTCGCCGAGTGCACCGAGCGCATCCTCACCCGCAACGGCTTCACGGCCGACGACGTGACGCTCTTCATCCCGCACCAGGCGAATCTCAGGATCATCGAGGCGGCGGCCAAGCGCGTCAGCCTGCCGATGGACCGCGTCTTCGTCAACGTGGACCGCTACGGCAACACGGGCGCCGCCTCGGTGTACGTCGCGATGGAGGAGGCGGTGTCGGCCGGGCGCATCAAGAAGGGCGACTTGATCCTGACCGCGGCCTTCGGCGGTGGCTTCGCGTGGGGCACCGCCTTGATGCGCTGGTAGTCGGCCACCGATGATCGCGTTCCTGTTCCCGGGCCAGGGCTCGCAGGCCGTCGGCATGGGCAAGGCCTTCCACGACGCCTCCGCCGGCGCCCGTGCCGTCTTCGCGGAGGCCAACGCCGCCCTCGGCTTCGATCTGCGACGCGTGATGTTCGAGGGGCCGGAGAGCGAGCTGGCGCTGACGGCCAACACGCAGCCCGCCGTGCTCACCGCGAGCGTGGCCGCGGCCGCCGCCTGCGCCGAGCGCGGCCTGCGTCCGGCGCTGGCCGCCGGCCACAGCCTCGGCGAGTATTCCGCGCTCGTGGTCGCGGGCGCGCTGCGCCTGGCCGACGCCGTTCGCGTCGTGCGCAAGCGCGGTGAGCTCATGCAGGAGGCGGTGCCCGTCGGCACCGGCGCCATGGCCGCCATCATGGGCCTGCCGCTCGACGCGGTCGAGGCGGTGGCCCGCGAGGCCGCGCAGGGGCAGGTGGTCGAGGTCGCCAACGTGAACTCCGCGCAGCAGATCGTCATCGCCGGCCACCGGCCCGCGGTCGAGCGCGCGGTGGTGCTGGCCACGGCGCGCGGCGGCCGCAAGAGCGTGCTGCTGCCGGTGAGCGCGCCGTTTCACTGCGCGCTGATGGCGCCCGCGGCCGAGCGGCTGGCCGGGGAGCTGGCCCGCATCGCCGTGAGCGACCCGACGATTCCCGTGGTCCGCAACGTGGACGCCGGCGTCACGCACGCGGCGAAAGACGTCGTGCCGTTCCTGCTGCGGCAGGTGGCGAGCCCCGTGCGCTGGACGGCGTGCGTGCAGCGCCTCGCCGCCGAGGGCGCGACGGCGTTCGTGGAGGTGGGGCCCGGGCGCGTGCTGACGGCGCTGACCAAGCGCATCGTCGAGGAGGCGCGCGCCTTCGCCGTGGAGGATCCCGGCGCCCTCGAGAAAGCCGCGGCGGCCGTCGCGTGAGCCCTCTCACGGGCAAGGTCGCGGTCGTCACCGGCGGCACGCGCGGCATCGGCCTGGCCATCGCCGCGTGGATGATCGAGCACGGCGCCCGCGTGGTCATCTCGGGTCGCGCCGCCGACCGGCTGAACGTCGCCGTGAAGGAGCTCGCGCGTGACGGCGGCCCGGTGGCGGGACTGGTGGCGGACGCGGCCAGGCGCGAGGACGCCGACCGGCTGGTGGAGACGGCGCGCGAGCGCTTCGGGCACCTCGACGTGCTCGTGAACAACGCCGGCATCACGCGCGACGGCCTCGTCATCAGGATGAAGGACGAGGATTGGGACCGCGTGCTGGAGACCAACCTCAAGGGCGCCTTTCTCATGACCCGCGCCGCCAGCAAGGCGATGGTGCGCAGCAAGACCGGTGGGCGCATCATCAACATCGCGTCCACCGCCGGCGCCATGGGCAACGCCGGGCAGGCGAACTACTCGGCGGCCAAGGCGGGGCTGATCGGGCTGACGAAGGCCACCGCGCGCGAGCTGGCGCACTGGGGCATTCTGGTGAACGCGGTGGCGCCGGGACTCATCGAGACCGACATGGCCTCCGCACTGCCCGCGGACGCCCGCGACGCGCTGCTGGCACAGGTGCCGCTCAAGCGCATCGGAACCGCCCGCGAGGTGGCGGAAATGGTAGGATTCCTGGCCGGAGACGGGGCTGCCTACGTGACGGGGCAGGTCTTCCACGTCAACGGCGGTCTCTACATGTGAGCCACGGTGTCAACTCCATCCGGAGGGGTCATGGCGAAGTCAGTCGAGGATAAGGTGAAGGAGATCATCATCGAGCAGCTCGGGGTGGAGGAGGACGACGTCACTCCGGCCGCGAAGTTCATCGAAGACCTGGGCGCCGACTCCCTCGACACCGTCGAGCTCGTCATGGCCCTGGAGGAGCACTTCGACATCCAGATCCCGGACGAGGACGCCGAGAAGATCGTGACCGTCGGCGACGCCATCCAGTACATCAAGGACAACTCCTAGGATCGTGGAACCGCGTCGCGTCGTCGTCACGGGGCTGGGCGCCCTCACGCCGGTGGGCAACACCGTCGACGAGTTCTGGTCCGCGCTCACGCAGGGCAAGTCCGGGATCGGGCCCATCACCAAGTTCGACGCCCAGACCAAGACGGCGAACGGCGAGTATCAGTTCGTCACGCGCATCGCCGGCGAGGTGCGCAACTTCGACGAGCTGAAATACGTCGACAAGAAGGACGCGCGGCGGTTCGACCCGTACCTCAAGTACGCGATGGCGTGCGCCGTCATGGCCGTCGAGGACTCCGGCCTCGACACCGCCAGGGTGGACGGCGCGCGGTTCGGTGTGCTCATCGGCTCGGGTATCGGCGGCATCTCCTCGCTCCTCGACGCCCACAAGCAGCTCATCGAGAAGGGCCCCGACCGCGTCTCGCCCTTCTTCATCCCGATGCTCATCATCAACATGGCCTCCGGGCTCGTCTCCATGCGCTTCGGCGCCAAGGGGCCGAACTCCGCCGTCGTGACCGCCTGCGCCACCGGCAACCACGCGCTGGGCGACGCCTTCCGGCTGATCCAGCGCGGCGATGCCGACGTGATGATCGCGGGCGGCGCGGAAGCCATCGTGGTGCCGCTGACCATCGCGGGCTTCTGCTCGATGAAGGCGATGTCCACGCGCAACGACGAGCCGGAGAAGGCCTCGCGGCCGTTCGACGCCGGGCGCGACGGCTTCGTGTGCGGCGAGGGCGGCGGCGTCCTCGTGCTGGAGTCGCTCGAGCACGCGCACCGGCGCGACGCCCGCATCTACGGCGAGATCGTCGGCTACGGGATGACGGGCGACGCGCACCACATGACGGCGCCCGATCCCGAGGGCGACGGCGCCGCCCGCGCGATGGCCGGCGCACTGCAGGACGCCCGTCTGTCGCCCACGGACATCGGCTACATCAACGCCCACGGCACCTCGACGCCGTACAACGACAAGTTCGAGACCATCGCCATCAAGCGCGTCTTCGGCGACCACGCGCGCAAGCTGGCCGTGTCGTCCACCAAGTCGATGACGGGCCACCTCCTCGGCGCCGCCGGCGGCATCGAGGCGATCGCCACGGTGCTCGCGCTCTATCACGGCGTGCTGCCGCCGACGATCAACTACGAGACGCCCGACCCGGACTGCGACCTCGACTACATCCCGAACCAGGCGCGCAAGCAGGACGTCGAGACGGCGCTGTCGAACGCCTTCGGCTTCGGCGGCACCAACGCGACGCTGGCCTTCCGCAAGTACCGGGCCTGATGAGATGGGGGGCCCCGACATGGCCCCCCAAACCCCCCAGCGCTCGTCGCGCCCCGGCGGAGCCGTGGCGCGCCTCGATCTCGCGCCAGCACACGGGGGCCCCGACATGGCCCCCCAAACCCCCCGCGCTCGGGGCGCCCCGGCGGAGCCGTGACGCCCCTCGATGTGGCCGCCCTCGAGGCGGCGCTCGGCCATCGCTTCGTCGATCTCGGCCTGCTCGCGCGGGCCCTCACGCACGCCTCGTACGTCAACGAGCATCCGCCACAGGTCTCGCAGGACGGCCTCGCCTTCGTCGGTGACGCCGCGCTCGGCCTCGTCATCGCCCAGCGCCTGCTCGCGCGCGCGCCCGACGCGCCGGTGGGTGTGCTGACGCCCGCGCGGGCCGCGGTCGTCTCCGGCACAAACCTCGCGCGCTGGGCCGCGGCGCTGGGTCTGGGCGAGCTGGTGCGGCTCGGCCGCGGCGAGGACCAAACGGGAGGCCGGGCACGCGAGTCGATCCTCGCGACGACGTTCGAGGCCGTGCTAGGCGTCCTCTATCTCGAGGCCGGCCTCGACGCCGTCCGCCTTGCCGTCGACCGCCTCGCGCAGGACACGTGACGTCAGCGAGCCGGGCACGTGCCCGCGTCGGGGCCGGTGACGGCGGCGACGGCGCGCAGGTGCTCGCATCGGCGGCACGCTGACGACGGCGACGGCGGGGCGGCGGGGGCTTTCGAGACCCGTGTTTCGGGTATTGCGTCGGATCCGGCCAGGAATCGGTGCACGTTTACAGGCGCAGCCCATCGTCGATTTGCGTGGTCTCGGAGGCCCCCGCCCCCGCCGCCGCGCCGTCGCCGCCACCACCGCACGGCCCGAGGACAGCCGCGTGATACGCTGACGACATGACCGAGCGTCCGCTGGCCGCCGATCCGTTCACGACGACCAACGGCCACACGCTTCCGCGTCCGGCCGCACCGCCGCGCCGGCGCCCTCGCGGCCCCGTCTGGAACATCGTCCTCTTCGTGCTGACCTGTTTCACCACGCTGCTGGCGGGCACGATGTTCTCGGGCTCGCCGACCTTCGACGCGTTTCGCACGTCGCGCGAGCCGTTCCAGTGGATCCTGAGCGGGCTGCCGTTCGCGGCCACGCTGCTCGCCATCCTCGTCGTCCACGAGTTCGGCCACTACTTCACGGCGCGCGCCCGCGGCGCCGCCGTCAGCCTGCCCTACTTCATCCCGGCGCCGCCGGTGATCTTCATGGCCGGCACGCTCGGCGCCATCATCCGCATGCGCTCGGCCGTGCGCGACCGCAACGCGCTCTTCGACATCGCGGCCGCCGGCCCGCTGGCCGGACTCGCGGTGGCGCTCCCGGCGGCGATGCTCGGCCTCGCCTGGTCCACGCTCGTGCCGGCCCCGCCCGGCCCGCACCTCGTCTTCGGCGAGTCGGTCCTCACGCGCGTGCTCGTGTGGCTGCGCTTCGGCGCGCTGCCGGACGGCATGGTGGTGTCCACGCATCCCATCGCCGACGCCGCATGGTTCGGATTCCTCGTGACGGCGCTGAATCTGCTGCCCGCGGGCCAGCTCGACGGCGGGCGCATCGGCTACGCGCTGCTCCCGCGTCATCACGCAACGCTTGGCCGCGTCACGGTCGCCGCGCTGGTGACGCTCGGCGCCGTGGTGGCGGCGCTCCAGTACGTCGCGCGGCCGGAATTGACGTCGCTGATCCCCGGCGTGAACTGGTTGGTCCTCGCCGCGCTGATCCGGTTCGCGCTCGGCTACGGCCACGGCCCGCTGCTGGACCCCCTGGAGCCGCTGACGCGCGGACGGCGCCTGGTGGGCATCGCCTGTCTCGTCCTGCTCGTCCTGATGCTGCCGCCCGTGCTGATCCGGGCG
>Ga0137409_10001235_pt1 | contig 27952 bp, 32 predicted proteins | sample CZODoug1_16funga_FD_122059 | JGI IMG/M metagenome (GOLD analysis project Ga0137409, IMG submission 122059) | Vadose zone soil fungal communities from Angelo Coast Range Reserve, California, USA - CZODoug1_16fungal (Hybrid Assembly) | ecosystem: Environmental > Terrestrial > Soil > Vadose zone...
GCGTGTGCACCAGCTCCGGCTTCACGTCCTCCAGCCGCTCATTGTTGGGCCCCAAATCGAGCGATTCGCGCTCTCCGGCAGCGTCCCGACTCTCGCCAGAGCGTTTTTCGCGCGCATCGGTGGGGACCACATTTGCCCCGACTTGTCGGGGCGCTACACCTGTCCCGGCGTTCCCATCTGCCGGTGCAAGATTTCCGGGTTCCATCGTTCTAACCGTGTGGTCGTTGTCGAAGCTCATTCGGCCGTCCTAGAAGCCAGATTGCCTATCTCGCGTTCTGGTGCTGCTTGCATTTCGATGGGAGGCAAAGCATGGATACTCGAGCAATAGGTCTCTTGCGATGCTGTTCTCTGGCCCTCGTACTTGCGATTCTGTTGCTTCCTGCGCCGCCTCAGGGTCTGGGGCAGCAAAGCCCGAAGGCAGCGCCGCCACGGATCGAGCTTGTCATTCGCGGACCGGAATCGTTTGGCAATGGCGCTGTGCCGTTCACCGCGACACTCATCAATCGCTCCAAAATCCCGGTGACGTTTGTGCCGCCAAATCCCGATTGGTATGAAGAGTATTCGACGATTTGGACCGTGGTCGATCCCAACGGCCGGGAACTTTCTCACGAGCCGAAAACGCTCATCTGGTGCGATGGCCTCGCGTTTCACTCGCAAACCATTCCCGAACCAGGTGTCTTCCTTTCGCAAAAGCCAAAACTGGTCCAGGAGAGCGATCTGGTCACCCTGCAGCCCGGTGAAAAGCTCGAATTCTGCAAACTCGGCGATCCCGTGCAGTTTTTCCGCATAAAGCGGCCTGGCGAGTACAAAGTCACGTTGCAGTACAAATTCGATCCGTCCCACTACGTGCTGCCGGGTGGAAGTCCCAAGGCTGCGGCGCTTAAGAACGCCGTGCCGCTCGATCTTGCCTCGAACACTCTGAAGGTCGCTCTCGAACCGCTGGAGCTAAGCCTTTGAGCGCCTAGAGTTAGGGAACGGGTCCGTTCCTTCTAGAAAGCTCGGAGTCGTCGAGGTTTGGTGACATGCTGCGGGCGGATTCCGTCTCGCGCCACGCCTGGATCTGGTGCCAGGAGCGCTTTCTCAGCCGCGGCAACGGCTGAGGCTTCGGCACTTCGGGAAACTCCAGCGGCGGAAATCCCGCCGTCCCCAGCAGCGAATTTATGAGCGCCCGATTCTCGGCCCGCAGCCGCGCTACATCAGCTTCGAGCAAGCCGACATAACCTCCCTGCAACAGCCGTTGGAGGAAGCTCTTCATATCACCTATGGTGGAGGACACACTGTCCTGTAAAAGTCAGACACATTATGGTATACTCCGAAGCGAGGACATCACTATGCAGGCCCGCAACCGCCGGAAAATCTCCACGACCGTGGCGCCGGAGACCGACACATTTTTGAAGTCCCTTATTCGTCAGGGGAAAGCATCTTCCCTGGCGGAAGCCGTTGACCGGGCAGTGGCCGTGGCCCGGCGTGCGGAATCTCGCAGCCGGCTGGAAGCCGCTACCGCTGCGTACTATGCGTCCCTTTCTGGCAAGGCTCTCAAGGAAGAAACGAAAATTGAACTAGCGGCGGGCAGCGCTTCCACTCTCGTGGATTTCGATGGCGAGTAATCCGCGTGTCGCTCCGCGCCGCGGAGAAATCTGGACCGCCTATCTTGAAGCGCCCTTTAAACAACGCCATTGGGTTTTGATCGTGTCGCTGGACGCCCGGAACCTTAGCGATAACGCTTTCACCGTGCTTGCTGTACCCTTCGCATCGCGGTTTGTCGAAGCACCGAGTACCCTGGTGCTTCCCCCTGGTGAAACTGGGCTGCCAGGTGTCTCTTGCCTGCGCGGACATTTCATCATGACCTTGCCAAAATCTCAGCTCATTGAGAGGCTCCCACGCGCCCTGTCGGCCAATCGGATGCGTCAAGTGTCCGCTGCTATTCGCCGCAGCTACGACCCCGACGCACCCTGAGTCTTCCAGCGCTACCAGCGGCGGCGCGGGAGAGGCTTCGGGCGAAAGAACTTCTTGGCCTCGGATTCGAGGCGCTGGAAATGAATGGCGCGTGAACTTGGATCCGTTGCGCTGACTTGCCGTTCAATCTGTTCGCTAAGCGGCATGCCGGTTACAAAATGCGGCGCGCCTGCCGGTGAATAAAAGGGCGGGGCCTGCCCCGCCCTGGACGGCACGAAGGCCGGCCCAACACCGGCGAGCCTTCCACCGGAGACCAATCCGTAGCGCGCGGCGTCGGCGGCATCATCGCCGTCCATCTTGCGAATATCTTCCATGCGGCGATCGTCGCGCACCAGTTGCGGCAAACATTCAATCAGCTTCGCGCAATTGTCGGTGATGAGCCACGCGTCGGATTCAAGCAACTGGTACATCAACTGCCATCCGCCGACGCGGTCATCGTCGGCAGGCGCCGGACGCGGCAAACCGTTCGCAAGCAGCACGTCGCCGAGCTGCTCCGCGATCGATGCTTCCGAGGTGCGGTGCGCAAACGCATCCGGCGAAAGAAACACTTCACTGATCGGCTCGCGTCCGCTGCGCTCCGCGATGGCCTGCGCCAGCATGCGCGGCGAGAGGCCGTTCTGCACGAATTCGCGGTAGGTGATGATGCGCGAGTTGAAAGTTGAAGGTTGAAAGTTGAAAGAGGAATCTTTGTGTCTTGTTTCTTCCTTACTTTCAACTTTGAACTGTCGACTTTCAACCGGAACCGCGCAATGCCAGTACACCGCGCTGGGATGATGGAAACCCCAGTCGACCGAAACCCACCGCGGCCACCACGGCTCGAGCCGGACGTCTTCCGGCCGCGCGGTGTGCCGGCCGATATCGAAAATGTTGAAGTATTGGCCGGCAAAAATGCTCCAGTCGCCATCAAGAAACGCCCGCCGCAAATGCTCCGGCAGCGCTTCCAGGGTACGACGGTACTCGACGTCGTTGGCGTAAATCGGATTGTCGTCGAGTCGCGCGCGGATGAATTCATACTCGCGCGCGTCGTACAAACCATTTCGCTCAAATCCCGGAGGCGGAACTTGATCGACCCACAACGCCTTCACCCAGGCGTGACCGATGTTTCCCGGGTTTGTCGCGCCAGCCATGCTGCATCGGCTTTTTGGCACGCTGCACCGATTGCGCGAAGTCAGAAACTGCCATTGCTTCATCGTGAAGTGCGTCAGCTCGTCGATCCCGATGAATACGAACTCCGCACCCTGGTACTGGTAAACATCGTTCTCGTTGCGACAGTAGCCAAAGCGCGTGGTCGAGCCGTTCGTCCAGGTGACGAGATGCTTCGCTTCGTTGTAGCTCTTGTAAAACTCACGCGGCACATCCCGGCGAAAATACGCGAGCAGCGAAGACTCCAGCTCGGGGTACGTCCGGCGAAGCAGCAGCGTGTCTGCGCCAGGCCACGCCGCCGCCTGCATCACCGCTTCCCAGAGCAGCGCTTTCGTCTTGCCAGGGCCGGCAGCTCCGCCGAAGAGCCTGTATTTCGCGGTGCTGTCGTGAAATTGCTGCTGGCGATCGAAAGGCCGATAGTGATCGCTAACGCGCACTTACCGGTAGATCTTTGAAAAACGCGCGCCGGCGATCCACGCTGCCACGGAAGCGAGCATGCCCGCCTTCAGACCAAACGCCAGACTATGCCAGGAGGCCAGAAACGCAATGACGAAACCGCCGACGCCCGCGACCTTTAGCACGTAGTCCAGATGAATGGCGTTCGTAAGCTTTTCGAAAAAAGACGTACTGGGAACGGGAACACTTGTCATTTTCTTGCTCCTTCAGCGGCGCGCCTGGCTACGGCGCTATCAATATCGATGACAATCGGCTGTGGCCCGTCGGACAACGCGGCGGCGCCCTTGTAGCGCATTTCGGTCAGCTTCTCCACGGCGCGCTGCCTGATCTTTTCGTCCTGGGCATTGAGCAGCCTTCGCCATGAGATGAACAAATCGGTGTTGCGATGAATCTCGTCAACGAATTCGACAGGATCTTCAGGCAACGGAGATGACCCGCCTGGAATTTCCTTTTTTTTTCCGTCTTCCTTCGTTGCGCTACCGTTGCGTGGTTGTTTTTCTGCCGCCACGAGCGCATGTCCATTTGTCTTTTCCGAATGGGGCGGCGCCACCTCAGCGTACGCTCCGCAGTCCGTGCCGGACGCAGTGGTACAGCTTGCGCCCATTGCAGCGGAGGCTCTGCGAGTGTCGTCAGACGCAGCTCGATCCCGCGGCACCGGGATCCCGCCCCAATCCGTGGAGTCCGGGGCATGACCGTTCACGCGGCCCTGCGGCCCGGCATGTCCGTTCGGTTTAATGGCAGTCTTGCGGTTTGACATAAAAAGAGGTTTCAGTTTTCAGTTCCAAGAAAAGAACAAATAATGGTCCGCCGGAGTCACGGCCTCCCGTGCATCAGCATTTTGTGGCATGCGGGAGCGCAGTTCCCGCTTTTCCGCTGTCACAAATCACTCAGCAGGAAAAGCACCAGTGCCGCTTGCGCGCTCCACACAGTGATCGACTGTCTGTTCCGCCCGATACCGCCGCCGCGCCCAGGAAATGACGCGATCTGCGGGAATCTCCGCACACTCGCAAACGAGTTTTAGGTATTCGGATTCCTCTGGATTGTCCGCGCGTAAATACTGCCGCGCCCGCGAGCACTCGAACGGCTCCGGCCCGTTTTCATCACCAGTCGCCGCCATTTCCGCGTCTTCATGCGCCTGGGCGAGCACCGCTCTCCAGAGGCTACGTTCCGGCTCGCTCATGAATCCTTCAGAATGGGCGGATGTATGCCGCCGAGATTTCCCGATGCGGCTGCCTTTTGATAATGGATCGTGCTAAGTCTTGCCTTGTGGTTCTTTACTGTCTTTCTGAATAGAGCAGGCGGGCACTCCCGATCGCTCAGGAAAACCGCTCACCCATAATCCCAAAATTACTCCGCTCACCGTACTCTCATGCGAGCAGCAGAATCGCGAGCCCCTCGGCGCCCTTCGCGTACAGCGAGTCCATGCATGCTTGCAAGTTCTGGAGCGGACGTAAGCCAAACAACGAGGCATGGAAACTCCGAAGGCCGCTACTGAAACTCCGAAACGCAGCCCGCGTTCGATTTGAAAACTAAAGTCGGGAAACCGCCGCGGACCGCAGTCCACAGCACAGGGTTTCTAGCTGGCGAGGTCCACGGTCGCCGTGACGGTGTTGGTGACCGTGGTTGCCAACACCCGCACGAATTTTGCTGCCACGCTGGGGAATTCCCCGCGCGCCACATTGCCGGCGTTTACCGTGGAGATCGCCGCGCCTTCGTTCACATAGTCGGTATCGACATCGGTGTCCGACGTTTGCAACTGCAGCGCGATGACTCCCGGGGCGCCGCTAAAGGCGCAGCGGAAGGCCACCTTGATGGGCTCGCCTCCGGGACGCTGCACCAGCGCCACGCGCTGTGTCTTCGTTCCGCTGGTGAGGTTGCCATCGCCGGTAGCCCACACGTTCTGCGCGGCGCCGGCTTCGATGGAACTGGGTGGCAAGGTGTTGGCATAGGCTGGCATGAAAGCTCCTTGGATGTCACACAACTACTAGCGGCAGTGCTCAGCCCGGACAGGCGAGCCTGCTTCAGCATCATGGTTTTGAGCCGAAATCTTTGCCGGTATTGGACTTACTGCATTTCGCTCGACTATTAGGTGGTCGGCGGAGCTGCGGAATCAGCCCCTAAAAAGCAAAACGCCCCGATCAGGTCGGGGCGTGCTTGTCTACGAGAATAAGTGTATCACAAATTAAGGATTTGTCAAGACCTATTTTCACTTTTTCCAAATTATTTTTTTACTTCCGCGCTTTCAATCACTTGCGACGCACATATTTTCCAGTCCTAAGCAGTGCTAGACTCTTTCAAAAGGAGTTTTCCGATGCCCTCTAAAAAGTTGTTTGTTCACTATCTCTTGGCTCTGCTGCCGGCGACACTCCTCCTCGCAGATCCCTACATTGCCGCCACCGCCGCGGAAGCCCAATCTTCACAACCACCTCTCCCGGCACAGTCGCAGCGGCCCGACGAGACCAAACCGCTTGAGGACAAGGGTGTCCGAGGCGCTCCACAGCAGCATGAGCCCGCCGCCGCGGAAATGAGTAAGAAAGAAACTGTCGCGTCTGCGTTTCTGCGCGGTCTGCAATACCAGGAGTACGAAGTGCGTTCCTCCGCCGAAGCCATGCCGGAAGAGAAGTATGGTTACCGCCCTGCCGAAGGCAAATTCAAAAACGAAAAGCCGGAGTTCGGCCCTGCGGAAGTCCGCACCTTCGCGCAACAGGTGAAGCACGTGGCTTGCGCGAATTTTGGTTTTGCCGCGGAGCTCGATGGCAAGACGCCACCACCGGGTTGCGACAAAGACGGTCCAAGTCCGGCGAAAACCAAGAAAGAATTGCTGACTTATCTGCGCGACTCGTTCACCGCAATCCGCAAGTCGATGGGCGCCATCGATGCGAAAAACATGTTCGACCCCATCGAAGGCCCTTACGCCGGCCCCAACACGCGTCTTGGCATCGCTACGGTTATCGTCTGGCACAATGCAGACCACTATGGCCAAATGACGCTATACCTGCGCGAGAACAATATCGTGCCGCCTGCCAGCCGCCCCCATCCCCCGGACTTGAGGGATACTTACTGAACTTCTTGTCTGGTACAATTTTTTTGTGAATCCTTCATCCGCCGTGCCTAGGGTCGCAAATATTCGCCTGCACCCCATCAAGTCCCTTGATCCTGTCTCCGTGAAGGAAGCGCGCATAGGCCCAGCCGGCGGACTCGAGCACGACCGCGCCTGGGCGCTCTATTCCGTCGATGGACAATGGGTGAATGGCAAGCGCACCGCGGCCATCCACTTGATCCGCGCAGCTTTCGCGCCGGATCTCAGCTCCGTCACACTTTCGGTTCCAGGCGACAAACGCAAGATCCCTACGAAGACATTTGCCTTCCCCGGCGACACGGCAGCCGCGTCCGAGTGGTTCTCCAACTATTTCGAGCAGCCCATCACCGTGCGCCATTCCCCCGAAGGCTTTCCCGACGACTCCATCGCCAATGGCCCCACGATCGTCTCCACCGCCAGCCTGCAGGCCGTCTGCGATTTATTCAACGGCATAGACCTCGACCAAGCCCGCCAGCGCTTCCGCACCACGCTCGAAATCGACGGCGTCCCCGCTTTCTGGGAAGACCAGCTCTTTGGCGAGGAAGAACGCAGTTCCGTCCGCTTCCGCATCGGCGAAGTGAATTTTGAAGGCAGCAATCCCTGTGCCCGCTGCCCCGTTCCTCCTCGCGATCCGCGCACCGGCGAAATCATTCCCGGCTTTCAAAAAATCTTCAGCGATTATCGCCGCTCGCACATCCCGGCGTGGACTACCGAAGCTCGCTTCGACCATTACTACCGCATGGCCACCAACACGCGCGTTGCCCCAACCGAATCGGGTAGAATCCTCCGCGTTGGCGATACGCTGGTTTTTTCCTGATTCCATCTTTGTCTCCGGAGCACACAATGGCCACAGAGAAGCCTGGCGCCGCAACTCACCGAGATTCTCAACCCAAGGCGCCTGACTACGCCATGGGTTCCACCGATCACGAACGCCAGCGCCTCATGCGGCAGGGCGCCATCCTGCGCGGATTCCTCGCCAGCGCTTTCCGCGCCGCGGGGATTGGCCCGGGCATGCGCGTGCTCGATCTCGGTTGCGGCGTTGGAGACGTGGCCATGCTCGCCGCCGATCTGGTCGGACCAACCGGCTCAGTCCTGGGCATTGATCGCGACTCCGCCAGCGTGGCCTGGGCCAACAAGCGCGTCGCCGAAGCCGGGTACAAAAACATCCGTTTTCAAGTCGCCGAATTTCACGAGTTCATGGACTCCCAGCCATTCGATGCGCTCGTCGGCCGCTTTATCTTGTTGTACCTGCCGGATCCGGCGGCGATCCTCCGCCATCTCTCGCAGCAACTTCGCCCCGGCGCCGCCATCGCGTTCATGGAGCCGGATTTTACCGTCGAGTCGCGCGTCTTCCCCGAGTTGCCCCAGTTCAAGAACGGTGGGTTGTGGATCAGCGAAGTTCTGCGGCGCAGCGGCGCGCGCCTGGACATGGGAATGCGGCTCTACGCCACCTACCGCGACGCGGGATTTGTAAATACTGCAACGGAGGTTTCTCACCTCAGCGGTTGCGGAATGAACCGTGAGATGGCCGAGTACTTTGCTGACACGCTCCGCAGCGTCCTCCCGAAAATCATCGAGTACGGCATCGCCACGCACGAAGAAGTCCAGATCGACACCCTGGCCGACCGCGTGGAAGCCGCCGCTCGAGAAGCCGATCCGCAATGGGTTGCCTCGCGCTACATTTCCGCCTGGGCGCGCAAACCGTAGCACCCGGCGAATATGCCTCCACTCAAAGACCGCGCCGAGAATGCCCCATCGCTACGCAAGCTGCGGCGTTGGTTCCGGCGCAGCTTTCTGAAGCAACCATGGATGATGGAAGATTTTGCCAGCCCGTTCTTGCAAGAAACTCTGCTGCTGGACAAGGCGCGCTGCGAAGCCTACCGCGAAGCGATTCATCGCACCGTGAAACCAGGCGATCTCATCGTGGATCTTGGCGCTGGTACCGGCCTGCTTTCCTTCTTCGCGCTGCAGGCCGGAGCGCGCCACGTATACGCCATCGAAATCAGCGACATCGCCGATGCCGCCGCCGAATTGATCGCCGCCAACGGCTTTCAAGGCCGCATCACGCTGATTCGCAAGAACTCCAAGAGCGTGCGCCTGCCGGAGCGCTGCGACGTCCTGGTCAGCGAAACGCTCAGCGCTTTCTGCTTCGACACCGAAAACATCATTGACTTCATCGCCGATGCCCGCGAACGATTCCTCAAGCCTGGCGCGCGCATCATTCCGGAGTCCGCGGACACTTTTCTGACGCCGTTTTCTTCCCATGCATTCGGCGCTGGCCGCCTCCCGCCGCGCTACTACGACCTCGATTTCAACCCATTCCGCAAACGACTCTTTAAGTCTTACGGAATGGTGCAAGCCTCCGGCCAGCCCTTTCTCGCGCTTAGCCAACCTTCGCTCGTTTACCACATCGATTTTCAGAAGGACACCGCGAATCCCGGTAAGACTTTCTCTCCGTTTCGCATCACCGCCGCCGGCCGCCTCGATGGTTTCCTCGGCTGGTTCGAGGCCCGCCTCTGCGAAGGCGTTACGCTCAGCAATTCACCCTACCTACCGTTGACGCACTGGTGGCAGTTTTATCTCCCAGTCCAGGAGCAGCCTCACTATCGCGCCGGCCAGACCATCCTTCTTAACCTTGACCCCAATATCATCGCCGGCGAAGCCCGGTGGAAATACTCCGTGCAACTCGCCCAGTCGAACTCTTAAATCGCTCCCTGATCGATCTGGACTCGAGTTGGGAGAGCCACTCCTGAAAGCGGCTCCCCCTCTCGTCCATCGACACCTATTGCGGGATTAGTGCTTAACGGCAGCCTTCGCGTACTTATCGAACTGCGCCTTAGGCCCGCTCCAGTCCGGTGTTGTCGGCAATGACTTAAAGATATCTCGGTTGCCGAGAGCGTGAGGAGTTCTGCAAGCCACGCCCGGCGATAGAAACGAACTGGTCGGTTTCGCAATGTCGCTGACCATCCAGGAACTGGAATCGCAGGTGATGATCTGCCCTTGCGCATTTCCCGAGAAAGTCACTCCGCTAAAATCCGCACTGGAGTTGACGAGCGCGAGAATCGCCGGCCCGTTGTTCTGGGCCACTTGGCCGCCGCGAAGGAAAGCTTCCGAGTTGCCATCCACACGAATGCCAGCGCTGCGCGGGTCCGAAACCGTCCCGTTTCGCAGGATCTGGTTCGAGCCGTTAAAGTACGCCTGGCTGTTGGCGTAGAGATCCACGCCGGCGGCGGTATGGTCCGTAATTTGCGCGTTGAAGGCTGCGCTGATGTCGTAGAAGGTGACCTGGCTACCCAGGCTAACCGAAACCCCTACTGGCCCGTTGCCCTGAATGAGGTTTGGCTGCCCGAGACTGAAGAAGGATATCTCCGAGTTCTCTTGGACGGAGGCTCCGCCTGCTTGGTTGCCGGCGATCGTATTCGGGCCAAACAAGCTACCGACTTGCGCCCTTGCCCCACCAAGGAGTTCGAGCCCATATCCGGGATTCGTTCCTACTCCGGAAACATTGTTCATGATGGTCGTTGGACCAAGGGTCGAGAACACGCTGCCCGTGGACTCCCAAACTCCGGGTCCACTGTTGTTGCTGATGTCGACGGATCCGGCAAAGGCAACCAGCGCGACGAGCGAATGGCCGTTGATATTGATCCCCCCGTTGCCGTTGTGGTCAAAAGCTCCGCTGGCCCCGACGGTCACATCGGACATTCCGTTCACGCTTAGCCCCATTCCGGCATTTCCGCTGCTCGAGCAAACGTTCAGCGAAATCCCCCTGCTATTAGAAACCGAAACACCGTTTCCCGCCGTGTTGGTTACGTTAAGCCCGTAGAGGAAAATATTTTGTGCATTGTTGATGGTGATCGAGCCGTTGATAGTCGCCGTCTGCCCAAAATACGCGCCCACATTCAAACCGCTCAGGCCGTTTAGGGAGACATTTTCATTGCAAGGCCCGGTCACCAGAATGAATGAGCCGGGAGTGGCGTTCGGCAGCGCCGCGGTGATGCTCGGGTAGGCGTACGTATTTGCCCCCGTACAATCCACAGTCAAGTACTGCTGTGCACGGACACCCACCGGACAAACCAGAAACATCGCAAGTACGGGGATACCCAAAAACAAACTACTGGCCGTCAGCTTCATAAACGTTTTCATGGTCGCTCCTTGGGCTGCGGCCCGGCCCCGCCAGCGAAGAGCCACGACCTGGTGCGGCTCTGTTTCGGCTGAGATTTCCGTTGCCTTCAGCTGCGCCCATCCTGGGACCGCGCCCCAGCGCTCCGCAAGCGACAGGAGGCGACAAGCGTCTCAAAGGTGCGGATTGTCGTGCTTTGTCGTTGCTGGACTCGTCGCCCGAGGAGCTCTTCCCAATCGCAAGCCCAGGCGCCGGTCTTCATTCCGTGCAGCAAGTCCGCGAAGCACACGCCTGCCTCGCGTGTTGAGATGGTCACCTGAAATGCGCGGGCCACCTCACACCCAGCCCTCTACTTCATTTTTTTCGGCTGCCATCTTCACTCATTGGTCGTCTAGGCCGCGCATTGGGAACATTTAAAGATGTTCTGGTGTCTTTACCCTGGTGAGTATCCTGAGCACTTCACTATTTTCAGTCCGTTGGGATTTGAGGGCGATATGGCACTTCCTGACCGTGATAGCGAAGACTTACCTATTATTGTTATTCGGGGCGGCCACATACGCGGTTGTAAGATGCCTGCGCATACTTTGGTCGCTTAAACAAATGCGTCAAGACCCTTGCCGGGAAACCGTAATGGCGCTCACTCGACTTGAGTGGAAAATGCATTTCCTGCGACAGCTCTTGCTTCTCGCACTTCTGACCTCCGGCGTAATTCTCGCCAATGAAGTTTTTGCAAGCCTCCGCGCTGTCCAATTCTCATACATGTCTCTGAGCGAATATGGTCTTCGAGAAGCGCTGGAGATCCCTACTGCACTCTCTTTCTTGTCACTATGTACATTAGTCTGCGTACATGCTTTTCAGTGGTTCGTTGACAGCAGAATCCAGAGACAGCTTCGAGGTAGAAACATTTCGTGAGCCAGCTTTCCACTCACGAACCGTTCGTGAAGTACTTTCGCGGTGGAAACATGCCCCGGCTAAGAAGCTCTTTTCCGCAGCGGTGGCGGATCTGCTCGGTCCAGTTCACCCAGCTGTGCTCGCTCAAACCAAGAAAATGCCGCGCGTTCTCATACGGCGCCATTCCCAAATAGTAGAGCCGGAACAGCACCATCCGCGATGCCCAGTCCGGTCCGTCCAGGGCGGACTTGCCGGCCAGCGCGAAATCGGCCACCCACTCGCTCAGCCGCGGCCGAAAATCCGGCCGCCACAGGAACTTCCCCGTGTCCTTCCAATTGAGCGCCGAAATGCCCCGCTTGGTCTCCAGCACTTCGCGCGCTCCGCGGTACACTTCCCAGCACACATCAAATGCCAGCTCCGGTTTGACGCTCATCGCTCCTCCGCCGCGCAGCTAGCGCGAATCATCAAGCCGCCTGTTGAAGCGAATTCTGCCTCTCACCGCCCCGCAATCGGGCGCCCTCGAACTTCCTGCAAACCGCCCTTTTGATCTGGTATTCCCAGATGGTCCCGAAGTCCTCGCCGCGCAACGTCCTTCCTGCCGCACGCTGTCTCTTTTCCACCGCGAACCCGCCATACTCCGGCTTTCGCAAATGTCGCAGCTGCGCTGAAATGCTCGCTGGCGGGTAATGCGTTAGTTTCGATAGTTCGTCCAACGTCAGCCACGTCTCGCATTGCCGCGCGCTCAGCATCACATCGCACAGCACGTCGCGTTGCCGCCGCCTCGCGATCCGCATCAGTTCCCTTCTCTGAGTTCTCAGCATCTTCGCCTCCTTTTCCGCCGCTTTCACTCCTCGGCTGGAAACTCTTTTGTGTCGACGCTCGTCACGCTGTCGCATTCTTCCTCTTCCGCATCATCCGGCGTCCACGCCGTGCGCTCCGGATCTTCATAATCCCCAGCGCAAGCGCTGCAAGCGCGCAGTTCACTCGCACCATGCGCTCCAGAAATGGAGTAAACTCCGTGCTGATCCCCGCGCGGTGCGGGAGTCGCGTGTTCTCGCCGCCAAACTTTTCCACACTTTTCCACAGTCCCTTACCCCTTCGTTCATCTTGACTGTAATTAATTAAGTGTTAACTTACGCCTGTCGCTTCTCCAGGAGGCCCGCGTGAACCATTACAAAACCCAACCTCCGTGGGAGTTTCTGCTCTCCGCTTCGCGAAATTCGCTGCAGAGCTATGAACTCTCGCGGCTTAGCCATGCCGCCAATCTCCGCAAGGAGATCGGCGCCCTTCTCGATCTTTGGATCGAGGAAAATTCCGCCGCCATGCTGGCCCGTTGGCTCATGGAGCAGCGGGAACGTCCCCAGCACTTGCCGGAAGACGCTCCGGCCATTGAAACTCTTCCGAAGAATGGACATGGCGCGTCCGATAATTTTTTTGGTGATCGCTCCGTCGCGCCACCCGCAAACCGAGGCTCCGCGTGACGTGAAAACGATTTGCCGGTGTTCCACCCGCATTTTGTTTCTTGCTTTGGCGTCCCCGAACCCACGGCCGCGCAGCCCCGGAAATGTGCCCCGCCTCGCAGGGCCTAACCGTTGGAATTCTCCCGCCCCAACGTTCCCGCTGAACGCCTCGCACCCCCGTGCTTCCCATCGTCCTTCCCTGAACATCGCTGCCATCGTGTCCATCCGCTTCATCGCAGACTTACGTCTTGGCTTCTGTATATTTATTAGAGGACCTAGATTGAGGGAGGCAGCAATGACAGCTCAGCGATGCGCTCGGGCACACCGCGACCAGAGGAACATCAAAATGCGGAATTAGAGCGAAAATAAACTAACGAGCGGAGGAAACGGGGGTAGCAGGCTCTTTCTCAAGAAGCTGTTCTTTTCGGTAAACCAGCGAGTTGATGTCGTAGGTCGCGAGTTCAAAACCGTGGCCGTGCGTGATCGCATCCGTCGGACACGCTTCCACGCAATAACCGCAGAAAATGCATCGCGAATAATCGATGTTGTAAACGCTGGCGTAGCGCTCCCCCGCGGAAATGCGGTCCGCATCCGTGTTTTCGGCGGCTTCGATATAAATGCAATTTGCGGGGCAGGCAGCGGCACAGAGAAAGCACCCAACACACTTTTCCAAACCGCTTTCATCACGGTGCAGGACGTGAATCCCGCGGTACCGCGGCTGAAAGTGCACGGGTTCGTAGGGATAGTTTTCCGTGACTGTTTTACGAAACATATTGCGAAAGGTCACGCTGAAGCCCTTCACCAGTGCCCCAAACGTCTCGCCCACTTCGCGGATGATCGATGCCATAATCTACGAGTCTAGCAAACACGTTCGAGGCGGGCAAATCCCGCCGCGGCTGCAGTTCTCCTGTCGCTCATGCTTTCAAGGACTGAATAATCTGTTTCCCGTGAAAGCGTCCGTTTTCGATGAAAATCTCGCCAGTGTGCCGGCCGCCGGTGACCACGCCCGCCAGATAGATCCCCGGCACATTGCTCTCCAGCGTCTTCGGATCCAGCGCCGGTCTGCGGCTTTCCGGATCAAGCCTTACGCCCAGGCCTTCGATAAACGAAAAGTCCGGGTGGTATCCCGTGAGGGCGAATACCTGTTTCGCGGGGACTCTTTTCGTTTGCGCGTGCTGCTCAATAACGACTTCGTCTTTGGTGATTTCCTCCACTCGTGCGTTGAGTAGCGCATGTATCTGGCCTGCCTTGATGCGGTTTTCAATATCCGGTCGAACCCAGTATTTGATCGACGCGCCCAGATCCTTCCCGCGGTGCACCAGGGTGACGCGCGCCCCATTTCGATAGAGATCCAGCGCGGCTTCTGCGGCAGAATTTTTTCCGCCGATCACCACCACTTCCTGATTCCAAAATTCGTGCGGCTCGGAGTAGTAATGCGCTACATGCGGGAGAACTTCGCCGGGCACGCCTAGCAAGTTCGGTAAATCGTAGTAGCCCGTCGCCACGGTAATTTTCCTGGCCAGGTATCTCTGCTGGGCCCCCTTCTCCGTTGTCGTCACTACCGTAAAGTTTCCGTCCAGGCCGTCGACTCTCAGCACTCTCTCGTAAAGCCGCAATTCCAGCGCGTAGTGCTCCGCTGCTCTTCGGTAATATTTCAGCGCCTCGACCCGCGTTGGCTTTTCCGCCGCGCAGACCAGCGGCAAGTCGCCGATTTCCAGAAGCTCCGGCGTCGTAAAAAAAACCATGTTCACCGGATAATGAAAAATCGAATTGCATAGGCAGGCTTTGTCGATGACTAGGGGCCGCATCCCCGCGCGCTTGGCCTCAATGGCCGTCGCCAGGCCCGTCGGCCCCGCGCCAATGCAGATAATGTCGTAGGTCTCCATAAGCGAATCAGTTTGCCGTGAGTTTTTTGGAATTGCAAACTGCCGCAGCTTTACTGCAACGGAGGCACGTCAAGGAGTTCGGTGAGCTCCCGCCGGAACGACTCAAGTTCTTTCAATCTTTCAGGCGTCGCTTCCACTTCCTGTTTCTTCCAAACAAAAACTTCGCCGGGGCCGCGTTTTAACTTCACGCTGAGATTCCCCTCGACCAGGAAGGACGGAGGGGCTAAAAGTTTGAGCCCGGCATTCGGCACTGGCGCAAGCAGCGCAGCGCAATTCCCCTTCCGCAAGCAAAGCGCGCTCTCGTAGGGAGGAATCGCGATCGGGCGAAAGCCCGCCGCAAACAGCCGCTCGGCCACTTGCATTTGCTGTGGGCTGAGTTCAACCATTGGAGGATGGAGATGGGCCTTCGCGCCCTCACCTTCGGGAAGGGCCCACTAGTCTAATTTAGACTAGTGCGCACTAGTCTAAATTAGACTAGGCCGCGGTCGAGTCCGCTTCCGAAGACGACCCTTCGAGCTGCGTCAGGATTTCCCGCAGCGTGGTGATGAGCTCGTCGCGCGAAACGTGGCTCTTTTTGAACTGAATCCTGAACTTAAATGTCTCCGTCGGCGGCTCGAATTGAAAGATGAACGGCTGCGGCCGCTGCGGTCCGGCGTGCTCTTCGCGCCGCTCGCGGCGCGCCTCGTCGCGCGTCAGTCCTCCCTGCATGATGCGGTGAAACATTTCGATCATTCTTTTTTCAGTCGGCTGCCGCGCAATTTGGAGCAAGAGCGACTTGGAAAGAATTCCGTGCTCGACGCACTTTTTCCGCAGCGACTCGGGAATATTGCGCAGGGACAGCGTCTCTGTTACCGAGGACCGCGCCCTGCCAATCTTTTTAGCGACGTCCTCGTGCGTATATTCAAATTGCGTGCTCAGCCGGTGCAACCCATCCGCTTCTTCGAAGGGCGTCAGATCTTTTCGCTGAATATTTTCGATCAGACCGATTTCCAGGGTCTCCGCGTCATCCGCGGTTTTTTCGATGCACGGCACCTCGCGCAAACCGGCCGCCCGCGACGCGTGATAGCGCCGCTCGCCCGAGATGATGTGGAAGCAGTCCTCGCGCGGAATGTAACGCACCAGTAGTGGCTCCAGCACGCCTTTCTCGCGAATGGAATCCGTGAGTTCGCGCAAGTCACCCAGCGCTTTGCGCGGCTGGTCGGGATTGGGGCGAATCTGGTCCACGCGAATCATGCGCCCTACTGCCGCGCCGCTATAACTTGTCAGCGATTCCACATAATGTGCGTCATGCCGCATCTTCAGCGTGATGGGTAGCCCGATTCTCTTCGACACGTTGAATTACCTCCCCTGCCAATTTCTTGTACTCGACCGCGCCGGGTGATTTCGGCGCATACGTCAAAATCGTTTCTTTGTAAGCCGGACTCTCTTCCAGCCGTACATTCTTCGTGATTTTCGTCTTGAACAGCACTTCGCCGAACACCGAGCGGATTTGCCCGTGGGTGTCCTTCGAAATATTTGTCCGTTTATCAAACAGCGTAATCACAACACCAAGAACTTTCAGTCCAGGATTGGGACGCGCGCGAATTCGCTCGTAAGTTTCGAGCAGGTCGTCGGTACCCTCGATCGCGAAGTACGCCGCCTGGATAGGCACCAGCAAATGCGTGGAAGCCACCAGCGCATTCACCGTCAATATTCCCAATGACGGCGGAGTATCGAGCACCACGTAGTCATAATCTTTCAGGATGGGAGTTAGCGCGTCTTTCAATTTGAAGGGCGCATCGAATTGTCCCGCCAGCACCTGCTCGAGCTTTGCAAGAGCCAGCCGTCCGGGCCCGAGAAACAAGTTCGGATCTTTGGTCGGCTTGATCACCGCAAGCATCGTCGCGCGGCTGTCGCTCAAGACGTCGAACATCGTCGTGGCAATCTCGCCGGAATTGTAAAATGCGATCGTAGAGTTAGCTTGTGGATCGAGATCAATCAACAGGGTGCGCTTGCCGCGATGCGCGAGCGCCGCGGAAAGATTGATCGCCGTCGTGGTTTTTCCGACGCCGCCCTTTTGATTCGCAATTGTGATGATGGCAGTCATCTGTTTCTGCCTCCGCCCGCACGCGAATAATCGAGCCGCAACGCTCCGGCAACTGGGTTGCTATATATGGGTGCTGCCTCCAGAAAACCCCCAAGGCCTATGGTAACTCTACGTTTGCACCCCATTCATTGGCAAGCGAAAAGTGCAGTAATCAGCGGGAGGAGCGGTGGAAAACAGGAGGTTCGAAGCAGCGAAGCCGCCGGAGCGACTCCTAGAAATCCAGTCCCCAAAAATCGGGTGACGGTTCTCGCAGTTCCAGGCCGAGTTCCCAGCCCGCGCGGCCTTCGTGACCGCGCCATATGAGTATCGCTTCGCACGAGATTTGATTGATCAGGTTCACCAGGCGCAGCCTTTGTCCCACGACAAAGCCTTGTGGCACGATAGCAAGGCACCCTTTCGCGCCGATATCGACAGTGTAGCCCACAGCGCGCAAACTTCGCCCCGCATCGGACCACTCGACCGCCACCGCCACACGCGAATTGAGCCGCACACTGCTGCGGACATCCCCCAGCCGCGTTTCAAAACCCGAATCCTTCAAGAGCGCCACGCTATTCACCTCATTGCCCGGGCTCCAGCTCAGCGCCCCCGCCAGGCACACTAGTCATCCGGGCAAGTGGATCTGCCCGCAATCACCCAAGAAACTCAACTATCTTATCAGCCTAGGGATGTTTGTACCTGAGGTCAATGGAACTGCGTGCCCGGCTCGTTCCAGAAGTAACCCCGGTCTAAGTTTTTGCTTATCTTGAATCCTGTTATCTCGTTGAAAACAAAAGTACTAAATTGAGTCTTCCCAGGGCCGTGCTTTAGTTCCACAGTGAATTGCGTCTATTAAATCTTAGCCTGCGCCATCGTCCTTCCTTGGTGCGAGGAGGCACCGATGGAAGTGCATCAATCCGACCGCCGAAACTGTCGCCGCATTCAATTCAAGACCGCCCTGCGTCTTCGCATCTGGAAATCCGGATCCACCGAACGCAGGATGGAATCGGAAAACCTTTCAGAGCATGGGACCTTTTTTGCTTCCGATTCCCCTATTGCTATCGGTACGGCAGTCGAGATTCTGCTGAAAATGCCCGAGGAAATCACCGGAAAACCCACCACCGAGTGGCGATGTACTGGCCACGTCGTCCGTCTCCAACCGGCCGATGCTTCCCGGAGCCAGTTGGGCGTGGGCGTTCAATTCGATTGCTACGAAATTTTGCGCTCAAAAACGTCAGGCACTCTTTGAGCTCCCTAATTCACCAGGCAGATTGAGACGCGCCTCTGCGATTACCCCTCCGCTTCTGCTTGAACAGCTTCGCGGCCACGTTATGCGTCGCCGCCGCTACTGGTTGTGCCCTTCCGGCACGCGTTTGGAAAGTACAGGAGATTGACATGCAAAGGCGCGCTCTGGTAGTCGACGATGAACCAATTGTTTGCCAGATGATCGAAAAAATTCTGAAATCAGCCGGCATCGAAGCATTGACGCTCACACGGAGCACGGAAGCCCCCGAGATTCTCGATGAAGGAATGTTTGATGTTGTCTTCTTGGACTTGCACATGCCCTACCCCGATGGCATCGACTTGGCCCGCCAAATGCGCACTTCGCGATTCAATCGCTTGACCCCCATTATCATGCTCAGTGACGATCAGCGCCCTAGCGCCCTCTCCGTTGGATTCGCGGCTGGCGCAAGCTTTTTTCTTTACAAACCCATCGACAAAGATCGCCTCTTGAAACTTGTTCGCGCCACGCAAGGCGCCATGGAACATGAGCGCCGCCGGACCCGCCGCGTTCCCATTCAGTCCAAAGTTAGCCTCCAGTTTGGCGCGGAAAAACTGGAAGGCGAAACCGTTGACGTCAGCATGGGCGGACTCTTGGTGCACGCCTCTCGCATCCTGCCCCTGGGGTCGGCCCTGCGGATGAGCTTGCAACTATCCCCTCGAATGGCGCCCATCCAGGCTGCCGGTTCCGTCGTCCGCATTCTTAACGGCACTCAGATGGGGATTCAGCTGAACCAGCTCGCGCACTCCGAAAGTAATCGATTACAGGAATTCCTCTTGCAGGCGATTCCCAACTCATAATCCGCCATCTGCTCACTCGCCACTCTTCACTCTGTTCGCATTCCACGTCCTGCCCGTTTGCTCCTTTTCCCCGCCCCGCTTACACTGATTTCTCGTGTCCTTCTACCATGCTTGGACTCGCCACACTTCGCGCCGAAATGCGCCCCACTCTTCGCCTCGCCGTTCCTCTCGTCCTTGCCGAACTTGGCTGGATGAGCATGGCTATCGTGGATACGATGATGGTCGGACGCCTCCCCAACAGCGCCACTGCCATGGGTGCCGTCAGCCTGGGCTCCAATATTTTTATCGTCTTGGCCCTCTTTGGCGGGGGCCTGTTGATGGGGCTAGATACGCTGGTCTCGCAAGCCTTCGGGGCCGGCCACCGCGAAGACTGTCATCGTTCACTGGTGAACAGCATCTATCTGAGCATCGCCCTGACTCCATTTCTTACTGCCGCTGTCTGGCTCCTTCCCACTCTTCTCTCCGGAATGCAAGTTGATCCCGGGGTTTTGGCCCTCGCGATTCCCTACACCAAAGCCCTGGCCGCGGGCCTTTTCCCGCTGCTGCTCTATTTTGCAGTGCGCCGTTGCCTGCAAGCGATGAACATGGTCCGGCCAGTAGCTTTCGCGCTCGTAAGCGCTAACATCATCAATGCGCTCGGTAATTACACCTTGGTCTACGGCAAGTTGGGAATGCCGGCTATGGGCGCGGTTGGTTCCGGCTGGTCCACGGCTATCTCTCGCCTCTACCTGGCCTCTGTGCTGGTGGGCTACCTGCTCTGGTACGACCGAAAACACCGCACCGAACTCTTGAGAACCCCAGTCGAAATTGACCTTCCGCGCATTCGTCGCCTCATCACACTCGGCTTGCCTGCCGCAATTCAGTTCACCTTGGAGAGCGGCGTCTTTGCCTTAGTTACTGCACTGATCGCCCGGCTCGGTGCCGTTCCTCTCGCCAGCCACCAGATCGCTCTGAACACCGTCGCATTCACCTACATGGTCCCGCTCGGTATCGCTTCCGCCGCCGCCGTGCGCGTCGGCCAGGCCATCGGCCGCGGAGATCCCCGCGCTGCCGGTGACGCCGGCGGCGCCGCCATCCTTCTTGGCGCCTGCTTCATGGCCTGCGCCAGTGCCGCCCTTTTGCTTTTTCCGCGGTGGATCGCGCGCATGTACACCCCGGATGAAACCGTCATTCGCAGCACCATTCTCTTGCTCGCTGCCGGCGCTGCTTTTCAACTATTCGACGGCATCCAGACTGTCGCCACTGGCGCTCTTCGCGGCGCGGGCGACACACGCACGCCGATGTTTTGCCACTTCACCGCCTATTGGATTATTGGTCTTCCGCTGGGCGCCTGGTTGTGTTTCCGGCGTGGATGGGGTGCGTTCGGCCTGTGGTCTGGCCTGAGCTTGGCCCTCATTTTAATTGGCATCGTCTTGCTTTTCGCGTGGCGCCGCGCAGTTCGCCGGCTAATGGCAACCCCGGCAGGCATCCCTGTGCGAGCTTAATTTCAGTTAGGGTGTTGAGGGGGCCGGACGAGACCTACTATTACATCTTGTAGCGGCCGAGGTCTTCGTCAGAAAGGCCATCCAGCCACGTGCGGAGCTGCTCGTTGGTATTGCGCTCCGTAAACGCGCTGGAGATCTTGGAGTTCTTCAGCACCACTTCATCCACGAAGATTGGGCAATCCATGCGCAGTGCCAGCGCCAGCGCATCGCTGGGGCGTGAATCAATCGTCATCATCTGGCCTTCGCGCTCCACCCAGATCAGCGCGTAAAACGTATCGTCCTTCAAATCATTCACTACAATCTTCTGCACGCGCACTTCAAGCCCCAGCAAAACGTTTTTCAGCAGGTCATGCGTCATCGGCCGCGGAGTTTGTACTTTCTCGATTTCCAGCGCGATGGCGTTGGCTTCGTACACTCCCACCCAGATCGGCAGGATCGCCTGGCCCTGCACATCTTTGAGCACCACAATGGGCATGTTCGTGACGGGATCCATCATCAGGCCGCGGATCTTCATCTCCACTTCCATCAGGGCCTCCCGGGGTTATTGACGTGCTCTCCCACAGAACCGTTAGGCGTTGCTCCCGTGACTTTTACCTGAACGTAGGTTCCCAGAAGCTCTCGCTCTTGTGAAGTGAAATTTATCATCCGATGCGAGGTGGTATACCCGGTCCACTGGTTTTCGCGCCGCGATTTTCCGCTCACCAAAACTTCAAAACGCTCTCCGACCATTCGCGCGTGCTTTACTGCCTGGATTTCGCGCTGCTTATCCTGGAGAGCCGCCAGCCGCCGGCCCTTTTCTTCTTCCGAAATGGAGTCGCTCATTGAGAGCGATGGGGTATTCGGCCGCGGCGAATACTTGAACGAGAACATGCTGTCGTACTGAACTTCATCCAGCAAACTTAATGTCTCCTCGAACTCCGCTTCCGTCTCGCCTGGAAATCCCACAATAATGTCTGTTGTGATCCCAATCGCGCGCTTCGCTCCGCGAATCATGGCAATCTTTTCCAGATATTCTTCGCGCGAATAAGTACGCTGCATCGCCCGCAGCACTCTGGTCGACCCGGACTGTACCGGCAAGTGCACGTGGTCGCACACTTTCGGCTCCCGCTCGATCGCTTCCACAATATCCGGCGTGAACTCACTCGGATGCGAAGTCGTAAACCGCACGCGCCGAATTCCCTGCACCTCGGCCACCGCCAGCAGCAATTCCGAAAAACGCATCCCACGCGACGTGGGGTCCGCGTAAGAATTCACCGTCTGCCCCAGCAGCTGGACCTCCGAGTACCCCAGTTCCGCCAGCTGCCGCACTTCCTTCAGAATGGAATCGCTCGCGCGGCTGCGCTCCGGCCCCCTCGTGAACGGCACCACGCAATACGAGCACGCCTTATCGCACCCCTCAATGATCGTCAGGTAGGCGCGCCAGGGATTGTCCCGCCGCGTCACGGGTGTTTCAAACGTTTCATCCGTGTCCGTATCCAGCCCCGTGACACGCGTATTCCCAGCCTCCAGCCGCGCTAACATTTCCGGCAGTTTGCTGTAGCTTGCTGAACCGCACACCAGGCTCACCCACGGCGCGCGCTTGAAAATATCTTCGCCTTCCTGCTGCGCCACGCACCCCAGAACTCCGATCACCTTGCCTTCGTTCTGCTTCTCCCGGAATTCCCCCAGCCGCGAGAAAACTTTTTGCGCGGCCTTTTCGCGAATGCTGCAAGTATTATAGAGGATCATCGAAGCAGCTTCCGGTGTCTCCACCTGTTGATAGCCACGCGAAAGCAGCAGCCCCGCCACCTTTTCCGAGTCGTGATCGTTCATCTGGCAGCCGAACGTCTCCATGAAAAACGTTCCACGCCGCCCAGTGGACGCACTTAGGTCCTCGGAATAAACCGCCGGGTCCGTCAGTCTTTCTAATTCGATATCGAAAGGTTTGCTCATGCCTGAAGCTCAGTTTATCATACCTGCTCTGCCCTACCCGGGGGTCGCATTCTTCCTCGAATCTGGCGAATCGCGCTGTAAGGGGAAAGCTCGCCTACGGCTCCGTGCCGCTCTCGAAGTACTAGGCAATTGACCTGCACTGCTTGAGATAGCGTCGCCAACCGCGGGCCACGAATTTCCAGTCACTAGCCACCAGTCACTGTTTCCCGATAAGCAGCAAAATCAAAAACTTACGCATCCTATTTCTTGCGTGCTCTGGAGGCGTGTGCTACGTTTCTTAAGCCCAGAAAAATGTTGACCGTTATCGCGGTCACAATTCATCTACGCTCACTGAGGGGTACATCATTTTTCTGTTCACCACGTTTCTCGTCACCGATATCGGAAACATTCTTGCGCAAACCGGCTGGGTCGCCCGCGGAGTTCTGCTGCTTCTGCTGATGTTCTCCGTCATCTCCTGGGCCATGATTCTCCAGAAACTCGGCCTCTTCGGACGCATTCGCCGCGAAAGCGATCAGTTCCTCCGCATTTTTCGCGCCACGCGTGGTGTCGCTAATCCGCAAGCTCTCGCCAACGCTGGCTCCCCGTTCTCTACCGTTTATGCCGCCGGCTACCGTGAACTGCAGAGCCAGGTTGGCAGCGCCCCAGGCAATCCGCATCCGCCAAAGCTAAAAAGCTTGCAAGCCGTCACCGTCAGCATGCAACTGGCTTCCGCCGACGAGGTTCGCCGCGTCGAAAAAGGCATGTCCTGGCTGGCCACCACCGGCTCCGTGACTCCCTTCATCGGTCTCTTCGGCACCGTTTGGGGCATCATCGATGCCTTTTCCGGCCTCGGCAGCGCCGGCGCCGCCAGCCTCCGCGCTGTTGCTCCTGGCATTGCGGAAGCGCTCGTGACCACGGCCGCTGGATTGGGCGCTGCGATTCCCGCCGTCATCTTCTATAATCATTTTTTGCAGAAGATTCGCGACCTCGCCCAGCGCCTCGACACTTTTGCTCTGGAATTCACAGCCCAGGTCGAAAAGACATTTGACTAGAATTTCGCGGCCGCCCCACCCGGCTGCTTTCGAGGAATCGTGAAAGATGCCGCAACTCTCCAAATCGACGCAGACTTCGCTCTCCGAAATCAACATGGTCCCCTTTGTGGACGTGGTGCTGGTCCTGCTCATCATCTTCATGATCACCGCCCCCATCCTCCAGTCCGGCATTGAAGTTGACGTCCCCAAGACGCGCACCGTCAAAGACATCAACCAGGATCGGCTCGTCGTCACTCTGGACAAGGCCCAGCGCATCTACCTTGGCAATGATCCCGTCAATATTCACGAGCTGGGCACAAGAATCCGCGCACAAGCCAAGAGTACCCAGCGCAGCGTTTTTTTGAGGTGCGATGAAACCGTGCCTTTCGGCGCGTTTGCCGCCGTCATCGATGCCCTGCGGCAATCCGGCATCAATAACATCAGCATCGTCACCGAACCCTTGACCGAGCGTGCCCGGACGCAATAGCAATGCACACCGCCGTCGCCAACCCGGACGATCTCAAGCTCCGAAGCTACCTCATCTATTCCATGGTGTTTCATGCCCTGCTTACCGGAGCCGTCCTCACCGCTTCCCTTCTCGAACGTCGCGGTAAGGAGTGGGGAGGACCCGGCGGCAACTTCGGAGGAACCAAAGTAAGCCTTGTCCCCAACTCTGGCATTCCGATGCCCAAGCAACCGAACGTCACCGAGAGCAAGGCCGTCGATCCAACCCAAGGTCTTCACAAGGAAGAGCCTCCGAAACCGCCTGAACCGAAGACCGACGCCGAGAAGATTCCAAAATTCGATAAAGAAAAGCGCCTGCCGCCCTCGCCGAAATCCAGAACTCTTGAGAACAAGACGCCTGTTCACGACAATGACGTACCCTACGGTGGTGGCGGCAATCCTAACCTTCCGACAGGCCCTGCACAGACTCTCGGAGCATCCCCAGGTGTCTCCACCATTGGCCAAGGTGGAGGAGACTTTGGTTCCCGTTACCCCTGGTACGTGGATGCTGTCCGCAATAGGGTTCGCCAGGTTTGGGACCAGTCCACCATCGATCCCGCTACCCGGGCGGCTCGCCGCGCCCACGCTGTTGTTACTTTCAGAATCAGCTCGAATGGGTCCGTTTCCAACATTCGCATGTCCCAGAGTAGCGGCAACTCATCCATGGATTATTCGGCGCAGCGAGCGCTTCAGAACATTGACTCATTCCGCCCTCTTCCCAACGACTACATTGGTTCGTATGTGGATGTGACCTTTGATTTCGACCTTTCTTTAACGCAATAGTTTGGCGCTGGGTACGAATTTTCGTTTTATAAATGCTTGGGGGTGCATGTGTTGAATTCTGGAACCTGTTTGAAGCGGCTGGTTTTCGCCGCAGCCGTCTTGGTCGTGGCACAGTCTGCGGTTGCTCAAGACCGCATCCGAATTGCCACCGGGCTCGGCGAGGCCAAACCTCGCGTGGCCATCGCCGATTTCGCGGCGCGCTCCGACTCTGCCAAACCCCACGCCGCCCTGTTTGCGCAGGTCGTTCGCGACGATCTCCAGTTCTCCGGCGTTGTCGAGGTCCCCAGCCCTAGCTTTTATCCTCCTCAAGCCCCCAGTGTCCCCGCGGAGCTTAAGCCCGCCCCCTGGCTCGAGCCTCCCACAAACACCAATTACTTGGGTTTCGGCAATGTTTCTGAATCCGCCACCGAAGTCGCCATCGAAGCCTGGCTTTACGATCTCCGCAATCCCTCTTCGCAAGCCGTTGTCGGAAAAGTTTATCGCGGCGCTCCCACGGACCTCCAGGTTCGCAAGTTCGCGCATCAGTTCGCCGACGAAATCATCGGCAAGCTTTCCGGTGGTCTCCCTGGTGTGGCCGGAACGCAGATCGCCTTCGTCAGCTCGCGCGGCGGCTCCAAAGAAATCTGGGTGATGGATTATGACGGCTCCAACCAGCGCCAACTTACCACCTTGAAATCGATATCTCTCACGCCCCGCTGGTCCCCCGACGCTTCGCGTATCGCCTTCACTTGTTTCCGGCCCTCGAACGGCCTCACCAGTGCGCAAATCTGCATGTTCTCGATGGACACCGGCAAACTCGTCTCTTTTCCGCCCTTTCGCGGGACCAATATCACTCCCGCATGGTCACCCGACGGCTCGCAAATCATTTTTTCCTCTTCGATGCAGGGCAATCCCGAGCTTTACGTGACCGATTTGAACGGTGGCCGCCCCAAGCGGCTAACCAACTCCAACGGCGCAAACATGTCACCGACTTGGAATCCGAAAACCGGCCAGACCGTCGCCTTCGTCAGCGATCGCGGCGGCACTCCTCAGCTTTACTTGATGAACTCCGATGGTACCAGCACCACGAAAGTGGACCTGCCGGATAAGGGCTACGTCATCGATCCGGCGTGGAATCCTGGCGGCCAGCTGCTGGCTTTCAGTTGGCGCCGCCCCAACGACAACTACGACCTTTACATTATGGACCCCATTACCGGCCAACTTCTCGAGTTGACCCGCGACCAGGGCCGCAACGAGCGCCCCAGCTGGGCCCCCGATGGCCGACATCTCGTCTTTGAATCCACGCGCGGTGGCACTCGCCAAATCTGGACCATGCTGGCCGACGGCTCGCAACCTCACCAACTGACGACCACCGGCCACAATGAGTCGCCGAACTGGTCGACCCGATGAAATTTTCCATGGAACCCGGCGGGCGGCTTCAACATCTCATCCCTAGGCCCCTTTTTTCAGGTTGCCCCTGCTTCATCGTTTCGGCCGCATTTACGATGCGTGCCGCGCGTTCCGGCACAATGTATAATATATCGTAGTACGAGATATTACCCGGACCCCGCCCACTGGTGATACGATATGGCCTCTGGTGGGACCAATTCGGGAACTTCACTGAGGAGGATTCGCATGAAATTGGCTTCACGCTCGCTCTATCGCGCCGGCTTGCTCGTGACCTTGGCCGCCGCTATCTTCACCTTTGGTTGTGGCGGTAAAAAAGTCACTCCAGCGCCGACTCCGCCACCCGCGCCTCCCGCGGCTGCAACTCCCACGGTGACCTTGCAGGCTAGCCCGTCTTCCGTCAATAAGGGCGATTCCGCCACTCTCACTTGGAATTCCACCGATGCCACGAAGCTCACCATCGCTCCCGAAGTCGGCGACGTGACTGCTCAGGGTTCCACCAAGGTCACGCCAACAGCCACCACAACTTACACGATCACCGCGACAGGCCCAGGTGGCTCCGCAAACGCTACCGCTAGCGTGTCCGTGAATGCTCCACCTCCGCCACCGCCCCCTCCGCCGGTACGCGAGCCCGATTTCACTCAGGAAGTGCGTGACGCTTACTTTGATTACGATAAAGCCGACCTTCGCCCTGACGCTCGCACTGCGCTTTCCACGACCGCGGACTTCCTCAAAAAGAATCCGTCGATCAAGGTGACCGTCGAAGGCCATTGCGACGAGCGTGGATCCACGGAATACAACCTGGGTCTAGGCGATCGCCGCGCCAACGCCGTGAAGCAATACATTGTTTCGCTTGGCGTTGCCGCGGACCGCGTCAACGTCGTCAGCTTCGGCAAAGAAAAGCCCTTCTGCATGGAGAGCAACGAAGCTTGCTGGCAGCAGAACCGCCGCGGCCATTTCGTTCGGGCGAACTGACCGTCATCACCAGTTCGCTGCGATGACCGTTTAGTGACCATTCCAGCCGCGAGGCACGGCAACCCCTTGCCACCTCGCGGCTGTCTTATTAAAGTGAAAGCTGTTCTCCCGGCTTGTACCATCTTTGTTGGCTGCTCGACGGCCGTCATTTGTCGGCAGCCCTGTGAAATCCCTTAGGAGGAGTGTTCATGCGTATCCGCCACATCGCTGTTTTTGGCGCCGCCGTTCTCTTTGGCGCGCTAGCTGGAAGCCTTCTCGGGCCTCGGCCCGCCGAGGCCGTCGCCCGTGAAATCCTCGATCTTCAGCGCGACGTCACCACCCTGCTTCAAGGCCAGAAGGATCTTTCCGACAAAACCATCCAGGATCACACCGTCATGAAGACCCTTGTCGAGCAATCCAGCGACAATGTCAGCAAGCTCGGCGCTACCATGAGCTCGCTACAAAAATCCGTCCAGGACGTGCAAGCTAATTCCGGCGCGCGCCTTGACACCATGTCCACGCAAGTCCAAGGGCTCTCCGACAATCTCGAGGAAATCAAGTCGCGTCTCGGCAAACTCAACCAGCAACTCGTCGACCTCCAGAACACCGTGCAAAGCCTCGACGCCAAAATTTCCGGGGGCGCGCCCGCTCCTGCCACTGGCACCGCCACACCCACCTCTTCCCTGGCTCCTGTCAGGCCCGCCGGTAACGGTGCCGTCCCCTCTCCCACCACTTCCGCGCTACCCGCCGGCGCACCCTCCGCC
>Ga0137409_10001236_pt1 | contig 27943 bp, 31 predicted proteins | sample CZODoug1_16funga_FD_122059 | JGI IMG/M metagenome (GOLD analysis project Ga0137409, IMG submission 122059) | Vadose zone soil fungal communities from Angelo Coast Range Reserve, California, USA - CZODoug1_16fungal (Hybrid Assembly) | ecosystem: Environmental > Terrestrial > Soil > Vadose zone...
TGGCCGAAGGCCTCCATGGCCAGAGCCGCGAAGCGCTCGTCCCCGCGATCTGCGAATACCTGAACATCCCGTACACGGGATCGGACCCGCTCACGCTGGCGCTGTCGCTGCACAAGGGTCGGACCAAGGAGACGCTCGCGTACCGCGGTGTCCCCACGGCTCCGTTCACCTGCATCGAGGCGCCGGAACAGATCGAGCGCATGGCGCTGACCTACCCCGTGTTCGTCAAGCCGGTCGCCGAGGGATCCGGAAAAGGCGTGTTCGCCAGCAACCTGTGCGCGAACGCCGCGTCGCTGCGGGAGCGCGCCCGCTTCCTGCTCGAGCGCTACGCCGAGCCCGTGCTGGTCGAGACGTACCTCCCAGGCCCCGAGTTCACCGTTGCCATCCTCGGGAACGGTGCCGACGCCTACTGCCTCCCCGTCATCGGTTTCGATTTCTCGGCGTTGCCTGAAGGCGCGCCGCCGGTGTACGGCTACGAAGCGAAGTGGGTGTGGGACCGGCCGGAAGCACCGCTCGCGATTTTCGAGTGCCCGGCCCGTGTGGAGGCGGGGCTGTACCGCGAAATCGAGCGTACCGCGCTCGACGCCTACCACGCGCTCGGCTGCCGCGACTGGTGCCGCGTGGACCTGCGGGTGGACCGGTTCGGCGTCCCGAACGTCCTGGAGCTGAACCCGTTGCCGGGCATCATTCCCGATCCGGCCATGAACTCCTGCTTCCCCAAGGCGGCGCGCGCCGCGGGGTTCGGCTACGACGAGCTCATCCAGGAAGTGGTCCGCATCGCCTGGCGTCGGCTGACGGGACAGGACGTGCTCGCCGACAGACGGGGGCGCCCAGTAGTAGGGGCGCAGCATGCTGCGCCCCTACACGCGGCGGCTGCTTCCGCGTGAAAATCGCCATTCTGTTCGACCCGGGGGCCGAAGACTGGACGCCGCAGGACATCCGGGGCGTGATGAAGGCCGTCGACGAAATCGGCGCGATCTTCGCCGCGATGGGCCACGCGATCCGCAAAGTCCCGGTCCGCCACGACATGCGCTGGTTCCAGGTGGCCCGCCGGGCGGACCTCGTGTTCAATCTGTGCGAAGGGGTCCACGGGAAAAGCGAGTGGGAAGAGCACGTCGTGGGGACGCTCGAATTCGCGGGCATTCCCATCACCGGCGCGAGCCTCTGGACCCTCGCCGCGTGCCGCCGCAAGCCCGTCGCGAACGCCTTGCTCCAGCAGGCCGGGATCCCCATTCCCCGCTGGACCGTGGCGCAGGGCAAAATCGAGGACGACTTCCCGCTGCCCGCCATCGTCAAGCCGGCGAGCGAGGACGCCAGCGCGGGCCTCGACCGGGGGTCCGTCGTGAGCGACCGGAAGTCGCTGCGCGCGCGTCTCGCGGCCATGACGGAGCAGTTCGACGAAGTGCTCGTCCAGGAGTACATCGGCGGCCGCGAGTTCAACGTCGGCTTCGTCGGGAGCCGCGTGTTGCCGGCCGCGGAGATCGACTTCAGCCGCATGCCCGAGGGCGCGTGGCCCATCCTCACGTACGCCGGGAAGTGGGAGATCGGCTCCGCCGACGACCTCGGCTCGGTGCCCCAGTGTCCGGCTGCCGTCCCGCAGAAGCTCGCCGATCGCCTCGTTCGGGTCGCGGACCTCGCGTGGCGGACCATGCAGGGAAAGGGCTACGGCCGGGTCGATCTCCGAGTGGACGACCAGGGCCGGCCCTGGGTGCTCGAGGTCAACCCCAATCCGGATCTGAACGACGACGCCGGCCTGTCCCGCATGGCGAAGGTCGCCGGCTGGGACTACGCGGAGCTGGTGCGCCGGATCGCCGAGGTCGCGCTCCGCGAGGCGCAGGGCGCCAAGGCGGCGCGTGAGCTACTCGCTCCGTCCCGTCGGTCACGCGCAACGCGCACCGCTTGAGCGGCTCACGGCGGCCACCGGCCTGTTCCGGCCGGACGAGGTCGCCATGGCCGTGGAGCTGCTCGACGACGCCCTCGCGGGCGACGACGACTACCGCTTCCTTGGCGCATATGCGGATGACCGCCTCGTCGGGTACGCGTGCTGGGGGCCGACGCCGGGCACCGAGGGGACCTTCGACCTCTATTGGATCGTCGTCGACCCCGCCCGGCAGCGCGAGGGGCTCGGCACCCGGCTGTTGCGCGCGGTCGAGGACCGGCTGAAGACGGATAGGGGACGACTGGTCGTCGTCGAGACGTCGTCCCGCACTGACTACGCGCCCACGCGCGCCTTCTACGAGCGGCGCGGCTACACCCAGGCGGCCCGGCTCCCGGGGTACTACGCCCCCGGCGACGACCTGGTGATCTATCTCAAGGATCTGACGCATGGAGTCTTGGCAACAGCTACTGCGTAAGCAGAGCATCGCCTCGCTCGAAGCGCTCGTCGCCCGGTTCGGCGCCGAGCACTTTCCCGACCTCGACCGGCTGCGGCAGGCGGCGGAGGATTTCGAATTCCGGATTTCCCCCGCGATGGTGGACCTCATCAAGTCGCCGGGCGACCCCATCTGGCGTCAGTACGTGCCCGACCTGCAGGAGCTCGAGGTGCACGACGGCCTGGTGGACTCGCTGGCCGAGGACGCCAACTCGCCGGTGCCCAACATCACCCACCGCTACCCCGACCGCGCGCTGTTCCTCGTGTCGCCCGTGTGCGCCGCATATTGCCGCTTCTGCACGCGCCGGCGCAAAGTGGGCGACCCGGAAAAGATCCCCATGGCGCAGCTCGAGTCGGCGTTCCGCTACCTCGAGGAGCACGTCGAGATCCGCGACGTGATCATGTCGGGCGGAGATCCGCTGCTGCTCTCCGACCGGCGCATCGACGAGCTGTGCAGGCGCCTGCGGGCCATCCCGCATCTCGAAGTCCTCCGCATCGGCAGCCGGGTGCCCTGTCATCTCCCCGAGCGGATCACGCCGGAGCTGTGCGCCATTCTGAAGCGCTATCATCCGCTCTACATCAACACGCATTTCAATCACCCCGACGAGCTGACGCCCGCGGCGGTCGCGGCCCTCGGCCGCCTTGCAGACGCCGGTATCCCGCTCGGCTGCCAGACGGTGCTCCTGAAGGGCGTGAACGACGATGCCGAGGTGATGAAGCGGCTGATGCAAAAGCTGCTCGCCGCGCGGGTGCGGCCGTACTACATCTACATGTGCGACCAGGTGGCGGGCGCGGAGCACTTCCGCACGACCGTGGAGAAGGGGCTGGAGATCATCCGGGCGCTGCGCGGCTGGACCTCGGGGCTCGCGGTGCCGCACTTCGTGATCGACGCGCCAGGAGGCGGTGGAAAGATCCCGCTGCTACCGGAGTACGTGGAGTCGATCAGCGACGATGCGGTGGTGCTCAGGAATTACGCAGGTAAGCGATACGTCTACCGGCAGCCGGATGGCGCCGAGCTTCAGCCACCGACCGAGTTCGAACCGGTGCTGATGGGGTAGCCGCCAACCCCCTCACTGAACCGACGGACCCACACCACGTATGTTTGAGCCGCATGCGAGCCATGCTGCTCGACGCACCGCGCCGTCCGTTACGGCCCGCCGAGACCGCGATTCCAGAGCCCGGCCCGGGCCAGGTTCTCCTCGCCGTCAATGCGTGCGGCGTCTGCCGTACCGACCTGCACCTCTGCGACGGCGAGCTCCCCAAACCCAAGCTGCCCCTCGTCTTGGGCCACGAGATCGTCGGCACGGTCGCGCGGATTGGCGCAGGCGTCGATCGGTTCACAACAGGACAGCGAGTCGGGGTTCCGTGGCTGGGCTGGAGCTGCGGGGAGTGCAGCTATTGCCGCGCCGGACGTGAGAACCTGTGCGACCGCGCGCGCTTTACCGGCTACCAGATCGACGGCGGCTACGCGGAGTACACCGTGGCGGACGCGCGCTTCGTGTTCCCCGTTCCCGACGGGTATTCGGACCTCGGAGCGGCGCCGCTCTTGTGCGCCGGCCTCATCGGATACCGCTCGCTCGTCGCCGCAGGCGACGCCGGACGGCTCGGGCTGTACGGCTTCGGCGCGGCGGCGCACATCGTGGCGCAGGTGGCGCGCTACCAGGGACGGCGCGTGTTCGCGTTCACGCGTGCCGTAGACGCCGAGGCACAGCAGTTCGCCCGGCAGCTCGGGGCCGAATGGGCGGGCCCGTCGGACGGCCAGCCTCCCGAGCCGCTCGACGCCGCGATCGTCTTCGCTCCCGTAGGCGCCTTGGTTCCGGCCGCGCTGCGCGCGGTTGCGAAAGGCGGCACGGTGGTCTGCGCGGGAATCCACATGAGCGATGTCCCGTCGTTCCCCTACGAGATCCTTTGGGGAGAGCGGGTCGTCCGGTCGGTCGCGAACCTCACGCGGCAGGACGGCGAGGAATTTCTGGCGCTGGCGCCGCGGGTCCCCGTGCGAACCGAGATCGAGCCGTACCCGCTCGAGCGCGCGAACGAAGCGCTCGAGCGGCTGAGGGCGGGGAAGGTGAGAGGCGCTGCGGTGCTGGCGGTCGCCGGCTCAGGGCAGCTGCCAGATCTCCACGCGGTTCCCTGAGAAGACCGGGATCAGTACGCGCTTGCGCTTGGCATCGTAGCCGATGTCCGCCGGGCTGGGCACGCCGGTGATCACCTTCACCTCTTGGCCGGTCTCGTAGCTCGACACCGTCGAGTCGGTCCAGCTCGAGACCAACAGCCTGCTCCCGGCGATCTCCACACCGTCGAACCCGCCCGGACCTTTGGCGATCACGCTCGGCGCCTTGTCGCCCGGCTTCCACGCCAGCACCGAGCGCCCGCCGAATTGCACGACGATGAACCGCTTGCCCACTGAGTCCAGCGTGATCCCGTTCGGCCGGCCCAGCGTGTCGCCCCGCACCGCCACGGTCACTTGCCGGTCCGAGCCGATCCGGAAGATCCTATCGGGGCCGGGGTGGAGCATGTTGCCCACGTCGTCGAACCGAATGCCGGTGTCGGTGATGTACAGCGCGCCGGTCTGCGCGATCGCGATGTCGTTCAGGAATACCGCGCCCAGACCGGCCAGGCTCACGCTGTCCCTCGGGGCACCGGTCTTCGCGTCGAACGAGCGCACCATGTCGATGTCCGCTACCCACAGCGTGTCCCCGCGCATGGCCAGCCCCTTCGGGGCGTTGAGGGTCACGCCGCCATGGCCCCCCTCGATGAACTTGAGGTTCTCGACAGCGCCGTCTGGCCGTACCCGGCTGATGAATCCGTTGTTGTCCTTCGCTGTGGGACCGCCGTTGATGTTCGAGACGAAGTAGATGTCCTGCACCGGGTCGTGCAGCACGGATTCCGGCGTGAGAAACCCCTCCACCACGGCCAGCTTCGTCGCGCCGGGAGCCGGTGCGGCCGCGGGCGCTGCGGCCGGCGCGGGGGTCGCGGGGGATGGGGTGGCGGTCGTCTCGCGCACCGCAGACGTGTCCGACGCCGGTGGTGCACGGTCCGCGCGTTGGAGGCATGCGGCGCCGAGGGCGGCAATCAGCAGGCAGAGCAGTGTGGTTTTCATGGGTCCCTTTCTACCCCGCTAGGCCTTCGCCTCCTCCAGCTCCTTTTTCCGCACCTCGGCCACCTTTTGCGCGGCGTCGGGCGGGACCTCCTGGTATACGTGGAACTTCGACCGATACGTGCCGCGTCCATGCGTGATCGAGTGCAGCGTCGTGGCATAGCGGTCCAGCTCGGCCTCGGGGACGAGCGCCTTGACCTTCACCAAGCGGCCGTCGGGCTCGGTGCCGAGGATGTGGCCCCGGCGCGAGGACAGATCGCCCATGACGGCGCCTTGGTAGTCGTCCGGCGTCGACACGTCGAGCTCCAGGATCGGCTCGAGCAGCACCGGCCGGCAGTTGGGACTGACGCTCCGGAATGCCAGGATGCCCGCCATCTTGAACGACATTTCGTTCGAGTCCACGTCGTGATAGGAGCCGTCGTACAGCTCCACTTTGAAGTCCACGACGGGATAGCCGGCCACAGGGCCGCGCGCCGCCGCCTCCTGGATGCCGCGCTCGACCGCCGGGATGTACTGCCGCGGGATCACCCCGCCTACGATCTCGTCCACGAACTGGAAGCCCGACCCCCTAGGCAGGGGCGCGATCCGGATCCAGCAGTCGCCGTACTGGCCGCGGCCGCCCGTCTGCTTCTTGTGTTTGCCCTGCCCCTCGGCCCGCGCCTTGAACGTCTCGCGGTACGCGATCTTCGGCTTCCCGATCACGGCATGCACGCCGAACTTGCGGGCCAGCCTTCCGACGATGATCTCGAGGTGGCGCTCCCCCAGCCCCCGGATCAGCGTCTGCCCCAGCTCGCCGTTGAACTCGTGCTGAAACGTGGGATCCTCCTCGTGCAGCTTGTGCAGCCCGTTCGAGAGCTTTTCCTCTTCGCCCCGCTGCTTCACCTCGATCGCCTCGGTGATCACCGGCTCGGGGAACGGGATCTTGGGGAGCACGATCGCGTGATCCTTGGTTGAGAGCGTGTCGTTAGTGTGCGTGTCTCGCAGCTTGGCCACGACGCCGATGTCCCCGGCGTGCAGCTCGGGGATCTCTATCCGCTCCTTTCCCACCGTCACGCACAGGTGGTTCAACTTCTCGACCGCCTCGCGCGGCGCGTTGTACACGTCCTGCCCGTTCTTCACGGTCCCGGAGTGCATCCGGAAAAACGTCACGTCGCCCACATGCGGCTCGGAGATCGTCTTGAAGACCTGTGCCACAAACCGCCCCGCGTCCTCGGACTTGAGGGTCACCCGCTCCGCGCTGCCCCAGCGCTGCGCCTCCATGGGCGGCCGCTCGTTGGGCGCGGGGATCAGCTCCACGAGCTTCGACAGCAGGGCGCGCGTCCCATAGGTCAGCTCGGCGGCGCCGCAGAACAGCGGAAACAGCTCGCCCTTCAGCATCCCCGCCTTCATGGCGGCGATCGCCTCGTCCCGCCCGATTTCTTCACCACCCAGGTACCGCTCGAGCAGTGTATCGTCCGTTTCGGCGATCCGCTCGATCAGCTCCTTGGAGTAGCGCTCGAACCGTTCCCGATACTCGGGCGGCACGTCCCCTTCCTCGTACTCGCCGGCCTTCGTGCCCTTCTTGTACAGGTGGCACTGCTTCGAGAACAGGTTGATGATCCCGTGGAACTCGGGGCCTTCGCCCACCGGGATTTCCACCGGGATCACCTTGGGAGTGAGCCGCTCCTTGATCTGGGTGTAGACCTTCTCGAAGTCGGCGTGCTCCTTGTCCATCAGCGAGACGAAGAACAGGCGCGGGATCTCCCGTTTTTCGCAGTAGTCCCAGACTTTTTCCGTGCCCACTTCGACGCCGCCCGTGGCGGAGACGACCACCACGGCCCCGTCCGCCGCGTACACGCCCGCCAGCGCTTCACCGGTAAAGTCGAGGTAGCCCGGCGTGTCGATCAGGTTGAGCTTCGCGTCCATCCACTCCGCGACCGCGAGAGCGAGATTGATGGAGTATTTGCGTTCGATTTCGTCGGGGGTGTAGTCGGTGAGGGCGGTGCCGTCCTTCACGGATCCGTGGCGCTTGCTCGTACCGGCCACGAACGCGAGGGCGTCGACCAGGGAGGTCTTCCCACTCGCGCCGTGGCCGACGACCGCCACGTTGCGGATTTCCGGTGTCTTGTACACGCGCATGGGCGCATGCGACTCCTGCTGGGGGTGAGGAGAATATGAACCTCCCAGGAGTGAGACGGCTAGGCAGACGGCTAGACGTCGAGACGGCGAGCGGATTCTAGGGTCCAGCGATGAGGTAGGCCTTCCTGCAACCTCGCCCCTCACAGCCGCTAGACGTCTGAACGTCTAGCCGTCTCCCGAGCCGTCTCGACGTCTACAACCTGAGGCACCCGCAGGCACACCAGTCCCCCCAGCATCATCACCGCCGCCGCCACGAAGAACGCCGCCGGGTGCGACACATCGTACACCTTGCCCAGCGTGAGCGGGCCGAGCAGCCGGCCTAGGGCCGCGAGGGCCTGGGCCGCACCGAGCACCGTACCCTGCTCGGTGGGATCGGCGAACACCGAGACGAGCCCCGTCGCCGCGGGCCCGAAGATGCTGTTCGAGAACGCGAGCACGGCGGTCCAGGCGTACAGCGCCGCGCTCGAGTGGAGCGCAGGAATCACGGCGATGGCGAGCGCCATGCCGAAGCCGCCGGCGATGAGCAGCAGACGATCCCCGACCCGACGGGCCAGCTTGCCGAACGCGTATCCCTGCACGACCGCCGCCGTGGCGCCGATCACGGTGAAGAACCAGCCGAGCTCCTGCTCGCGCCAGCCGAACGTGACACCGGCCCACAGCGGAATCGCCACGGTGTAGCCGGAGAACGCAAACGGAGCCAAGAGCCACGCAATCATGAGCGGTGCGAGGCGCGGGTGCCGCAGCGCGTCCCCGAGGTGCGAGAAATCCCACAGCTCGCGCTCGGTGCGGTGCTCTTGCTTGAGCGACTCGGGCAGGACGAAGTAAGCGGACACGAAGTTGACGAGCGACAGCCCCGCCGCCACCAACCCGGGAGCCGACGGGCCGAGGTAGTGCGCCGAGAGCCCGCCGACCGCGGGACCGATGATGAAGCCTAGGCCGAAGGCGGCGCCGATGATCCCCATGCCGCGAGAGCGCTCCGCCGGCGTCGTGATGTCCGCCACGTAGGCCTGAGCCGCCGAGATGTTGCCGCCCGCAAATCCCGACACAACCCGCGCGATGAACAGGACGGGGTAGGAGTGCGCTGCGGCGAACAGCACGTAGCCGACCGCATTGATGAGCATCGTGGTGAGCAGAATCGGTCGGCGGCCCACGCGGTCCGACGTGCGGCCCAGGAACGCGGTCGCCAGAAACTGCATCCCCGAGAACACCGCGAGCAGGGCCCCGAGTCCGAAGCCCCCCGCGCCGAGCCGCTGTGCGTAGTAGGGCAGGATCGGGATGATGATCCCGAACCCGATGAGATCGATCAGGATCGTGAAAAAGATGACCGCGAAGCGGGAGCGGGCCGTTGTACTCACGGGTTTGCCTTCCGCCACTGGTTCCAGTCGTCATCGACCGCGTCCGCCAGGCGGCGGGCCGCGTCGTATAGCCAGTGCTTGTCGCGCCGCTTCAAGTCCGCCCGGATGGCGCGGGAGCCGGGGCTGCCAAGATGGACATTCGCCGTCTCCCAACCCATGGCGTGCAGCAGGCGTGCTTCCTCACGCTTGCGCGGCAGCTCATTCAGCCGTACGCGCGAGCAGTCCGGCGCGAGCCGCCGCACCAGCCAGGGACCGTCTACCCTCACGCATGGATCGGGACACCGCACGCCGCGCCGCAGCATCGCGTCGTAGTGGATCTTCCCTTTCGCGCCGCTTAGCACCCACCACGCACGCCGCACCATCCCCGCCTTCCCGACGCCCCCGCTCACGGCCACAGTACAGGCCGAGGGCGCGAGGGCCTTCGCTTCCCGCGCAACGCGCCCACCGCGCCACGCCGCCAGCGCGACGAACCGCTGGCGCCCCAGGCTCCCGAGCCCAGCGACACGATGCACGATCCTGATCTTGAGATCCCTCTCGGGGAGGGCCCGTCGCAGCGAGGCCAGCACGCCTTTCGGGACGGGCGTTTTCACCGTCGGAAGCGACTCGAGTTTGTCCCAGAAGGTCTCGGGATCGTGCAGCCGATACACGGCCATCTCGCGCAGCGCGGTGTGATGCTCCGCCAGCACGAACGCGTGTCCCTCTTCCTCGAGGGCCTCCCGGTAGCCGTCGAGAATCGCATTTACGGCCTCCTTGCCGTCGATTCTCAGGTCGTGATACTCGCGTGCGATCAGCGCGCTGGTCGCGAGCCGCACCAGGTCGTTGGTGTACGGCAGGGTCCACGCTTCGTCGAAATCGTTCACGCCCCACACCAGCCGCCCCTCGGCGTCGCGCCAAGTGCCGAAGTTCTCCACGTGGAGGTCGCCGACGGCCAGCACCGTCGGAGCCACGGCGACGTCGCGCGCCAGCGCCCGCCAGCGGGCCGCCCAGCGGTAGAAGGTGGCACGGAGGAAGGGGAAGATCCCGGCGCTCATTGCTCGATGCTTGAGCTCGAGATCGGCCTTCACGAGGGGAATCCGCTCGGCGAGCCAAGCCTCGTAGCGGGCCGTCGCCTCGACGATCCCGATCTCGCTCCGATCTTTCATGCGGGCTACAATCTACACTGCCTCTAACGGATGCGTCCCATGACCACATGGCACCGCCTCGGCGACAAGCGCGAGCTGCTCGCTCGCGTCCCCGCCGCCTTCAAGCTCGACCGCTGGTCGGTCGCCCTTTTCCACCATGACGGTCAGTTCCGCGCGATCAGCAACGCCTGTAACCACAAGGGCGGCCCCTTGAGCGAAGGCCGGCTCCATGGCGAGTTCGTGATGTGTCCGTGGCACGCGTGGGAGTACAGCGTCATCACGGGCAAGGGCCCCGAAGGCTACGACGAAGAGCAGGTCCCCGTGTTCGCCGTCGAGGAGCGCGACGACGGCGTCTACGTCCAGACGCCGCCGGTGATGCCGCGGAAGCTCGTCAAGCACAAGCCGTCGCACCTGCTCGAGGCGGACCCCAAGCCCGCTGGCGTGCCGCCCCGTGTGCTGGTCATCTCCACCACGGCAATGGACGATGTGAACCCGCGCTTCTCCACGTCGGACGCGCTGCTCGAGCACGCCCTGGAGCAGGCGAAGCGTCGCGGAGCCGATACGCAGCACATCAAGCTGCGCGACCTCAAATTCCGCCACTGTGAGGGCAACTACTCCAAGGCGGCGCGCGCCTGCACTTGGCCCTGCGCCATCACGGAACGCGATCCCGAGGATCAGCTCACGGCAGTGTACGAGGGGTTGGTGCATTGGGCCGACTTGGTATTGATCGGCACGCCCATTCGCTGGGGGAATGCATCGTCGCTGTACTACAAGATGATCGAGCGTTTGAACTGCGTTCAGAACCAGGTCACGATCCAGAACAAGGTGTTGATCCGGAACAAGGTGGCGGCGTTCATCATCACTGGCGGCCAGGACAACATCCAGGCGGTCGCGGGCTCCATGTTCACGTTCTGGGCGGAGCTCGGCTTCGTATTCCCACCGTTCCCCTTCATCGCGCACTCCCGCGGCTGGGATGCAGAGGACATGCAGAACAACGTGCGGCAGGTGCGGACCAGCGACACGCTCAAGGAAGCTTCCTACGAGCTACTCGACCGCGCGCTCGACTTCTGGACCATCATTGATCGGCACAAGGCCGAGATGGACAAGCCGATGGAACGCGCTGGGCGTAAGGCGAGCACCCTGCCCGAGCCGGAGGAAACCGAGGAGATGACCGTATGAGCCGCCGTCTCGACGTAGCCAGGGCGTACGAGCGGGCGCTGTTCGCAGGGAACCGAGCGGAAACGGGGAGCTACTTCACCGATGACATCGTCTATTGGGTGGCTGGGGCTCGCCGGATCGGGGGCGAATGGCGCGGCCGCGAGGCGGTGCTCGATGCCCTCTGGAGCCGCGAGGCCGGACTGGGCGCCGCCGACTGGGGATCCGAAGAGGTCTGGCGCGATTGGTACGAGGCGGACGATCGGGTGATCGTGGAGCTCCGCGAGCGCTCTTGGTTGAAGACCGACCCCAAGGACGTGATGGACCAGCGAACCTGCTGCATCCTCAAGTTTCGGAACGACTGGATCAGCGAGATTCGGGATTACACGGACAGCCACATTTACGAGGAGTTCTTGAAGCGCCACCGGGGCGAGTTGCCCAAGTTCAAGCAGCGCTAGCATGTACCCATGTGACCCGTGTCACGCTGTTAACGCCGTGCCCGGTAGTAGGGTCTTACCTGCGAACCCCAACCGGGACCATGTATGCGACGTCATATCGCCCTCTTTGCCGTACTGGCGCTCGCGCTGAGCGCTCCTGCGGTGCTGTCGGCTCAGGACTCAGGCGGCGCGAAGCCCGATCGCAAAGATGTCCGTCATGACCGCCGCGACATGCGCCGCGATCGCAAGGACATCCACCAAGACACGAAAGACATCCACCAGGACCGCAAGGATGTCCGTGACGACCGGAAGGACATCCGGGAGGACGTCAAGAACGGCGACGTGAAGGACGCGCGCCACGACCGCAAGGATCTGCGGCAGGACCGCCGTGACATCCGGCAGGACCGGCGTGATCGCCGCCACGACGTGCGCGACTTACACAAGGATCGCAAGGATCTGCGGCAGGATCGGAAGGACGTGCACGAGGACAAACAGGAAAAGAAGGACAGTACCAAGTAGGCCGCTCAGATAGCCGGAGGCCCCCCATGTAGGTAGTTGAAGGCCCCGCTTGGAGATGATCCGGGTGGGCAAAGCTTCAACAATACGTCACCTACTGCGGTAACCGCGTTCCTGTAGCACCCAGCTGTTGCCATCGGGGTCGGAGAAGTCGGCGAAGCTCGCGTAGTCCCCGCGCGCGGGGTCGAGCCCGGGTGCGAAACCTCCGTCCCAGGCACCAATCGGCGTCTTGTGCCGGATCGCACCGACCTCGATCCCACGTTCGAGCAGGTGGCTTCGCGCAGCCTCGAGATCGGTGACGACGAGATAGACGTTGCGAAGTGATCCGATGGGCGCGTCGGTGAGTCCGTTACCGATCTGGATCGAGCAGCTGGAGCCCAGTGGAGTGAGCTGTACGACGCGGAACGCGCCGTTCGGCGAATAATCGACGTCGAGCGTGAAGCCGACCTGATCGACATAGAACCGCAGCGCTCGCTCGACATCGCTCACACGCAGCGTGACCACTTCGACTGAAAACGTAGGCGTTCTCACGGTTAGCTCTCCTCCCCTGCTGGCATAAAAGTCCCATCGTGGCTCCAGTCGTTCGGGGCAGTTGTCTCTCACCTTTGATCGCGCCGTCGGCGAGTGTATGCCTTCGCGTATGTGGTTGAGGCCGATCGACGTCTGCCCACTCCAGGGAGCGCGCTATGCGTGAAGAAACGGGAACTGCGGATCGGCTGGCGGCATATTCGGACGCGTTCTTCGCAGTGATCGCGACCATTATGGTACTAGAGCTCAGAGCGCCAGATCAGCCGGCATTCTCGGCTCTCTGGCCTCTGTGGGCCACGGGCATCAGCTATGCGGTGAGCTACCTGTTCATCGCCATTATTTGGATCAACCACCATTACCTCATGCGGTTGGTGGGTCCTCCGACGCTGGGATTGATATGGATGAACTTCGTCCATCTCTTCCTGGTGTCGCTCCTGCCCTTTGCCACGGCGTGGATTGCGCGCACCCGGCTCGGGTCGCCCCCGGTAGCGTTTTACGCCGGGCTGTTCGTGTGCATCGATATTGCTTTCAACGTCTTCGAGCGCGAAGTATTGGCCCGCGCGCACGCCACGCTCGTGTCCGAGCATTCGCGGCGTCTGGCGAGGCGCCGATCACTCGTGGTCCTTGCGATTTTCACGACCGCTATGCTGGTGGCGTTGGTCGCGCCGCGCCCGGCCTTCGGGCTGATATGCGGCGCGCTGATCCTCCACTTGCGGCCGGAGGTCCCCGGCAGTCGGCCGTGACAGTCTTTCAATCGGAAATCGAATCCCGGTCAGGCGTCACAAATCGATGACGACGTCGCGAATCGGTTGGGAGCAGCAAACGAGAACGTTACCGCCAGCCGGCTGGTCGAGTGGCTCTGGTCCATACACGACCGCCCCCGAAACCAGGCCGCTCTCGCAGTTGTGACACACACCGGTCCGGCACGACCAACGGACCGGGACGTCGCAGGCCTCGGCCAGCTCCAGGATGCTCTGGTAGGCCGATGCCTTCCAGTGTGCGGCGATGCCACTGCGCGCGAACGATACGAGTGGACCGGTGTCGGCATCGTCCTGGGGCAGGTGCGGAGCTCGCGTGGCTGCGCCGACGACACCAGGGGTCATCGACTCGCTGCCGTTGAAGATTTCGACGTGAATCCGCTGCTGCGCGACGCCCACGGCTGCCAGCGCCTCTTTCATCTCTGCCATGAAGCGAGTTGGCCCGCACAGGTAGACATCCGCCTCTCCTGGGACGCCGACCTGGTCGAAGACCGACCGCGACAGGTGGCCCGTAGCGTCGAAATCCTCACCGATCTTGTCGGGTGAGCCCGGCCTGCTGTAACAGATAAAGCTTTGGCCGTGGGTGAGCGCGCGCATGAGGCCGCGTACCTCGGCGGCGAAGGGATGATGCACAAGAGTCCAGCCACGTCGCTCTCGGGGCGCTCGCAGCCGCTATGGCGACTCAGCCGGTGGGTGCTCGCTCATGGCTGTTTGAGGGGGAGCATCTCCGAAACGGTGAGGCCGCGATCGGGGCCGTGCGGCATGACCGCCTGGCCCGGCTCAAGACGGAGCTGGGTCCCGTCGAGCTGTACCGAGACAATATCCGCCTCGAATGACACCAGGTCGGAGATGCGGCCGACCTCGGGATAGGCCTCACGATACGACCATGCCGCCTGATGTGCATCACCAATGTCGTAGTAGCTGCACAGCCCCTTGTACGGGCAGAAGGTCTGGCGTTCGATGTGGGTCAGCGCGGACTCATCGACGTCGGCACGCATAACGTACCAGCGTGGCGCGAAGCCGGACTCGTAGAGGACCACAGGCCGCTTGGTATCGGCGACGATACGGTCATGCTGGCGGACGACGAGGCTACGGGAGGTCTGACGGATGTCGATGCGGTGGTAGCCGTCGGCGGCGTGGCCCAGGATCCGTTCGTCTTCTTCATAGAAGGCTTCCATGGCCGGCCATGCGAACGCGACCCGTGCTCGCAGGTCGCTCGCGTAGGTCGGCAGCTCGATGTGCTGCCAAGCCCCTCGCGGTGCGCTCCGGTCGCCCGCCCGGACCGTGTACCAGGACGTGAGCCCAAGGTCCTGGTGCTGCGTCGTGTGCTCGGTGCGTTGTAGGCTCTCCGGAGAGATGTGGCCCTCTGGGAAGTAGGCCACCGGATAGCGCCGCGGCTCGAAGAGCAGCAGGACGTCCTCACTATCGGCGATCCACTTTCCGCCGAAGCGCACGCGCATGCGCCGGCGCAGCGGCTCGGCGTACAACAGTCTCTTGGGTAGCGGATCGGGCACGAGAAACCGGCCGATTGCTACCGGTGAGAGCGGGCCCTGTTGCCAGGATAGTCCCATTGCTCTGCCCTCCCATAGGTGTGACAGGCAGTCCCCTTCACTCCGCTTTGTTCTCCCCTGTGCGTCTGCTGCGTCTGTGCGTCTAGTCTATCGAGTCTATTGCGTCCAAATGACGGTCACCGCGTCTCGCCAGCCAATAGAGCGGGATCCCCAACAGCAGCGTCAGCCCGCTCCACGCCCACGCCGTGCCGATCGAGCGCGTGCGCGCTACCCAGCCCCACACGGTCTGCCCGAGCGCGCCGCCACTGCTCGCGAACATCGAGTCGAGCGAGATGATCGTCGCTCGTTGGGCCGAGGGGATGTGGGCGTTGAGATAGGCCTGCTTCACGGGCAGCGCGAGCCCGACGGCCACGCCGTATAGCAGGTACAGCGACACGACCACGAAAAAGTTCGTGAGCAGGCCGCACGCCACCGCCAGCACCGCCTGGATCGCCACCGAGACCATCAGCACTCCGGTCCGCGTCCGCACCACGCGGGAGAGGGGCGCGACGAGCGCGTTGCCCACGATCAGGCTCAACCCGACCAGCGCGCTGATCACGCCATCCACCCAGACGAGATTCCGTCCTAAGAGATCCAGGAAGTAACGCTGCCAGCTGTAGAAGCCGAAGATCATGAAGCTCATCGAGACGAGCGACGCGAACATCACGGGCCGGACGACGGGATTGCTCAGTCCGTACCGCAGCCCCTCGACAAACACGCGCCGCAGCTCGGCGGGCACGCGCCGCAGCTGCAACGCGCGCGGCGTGAACCCGACCTCCGGCATCCGGAACCACGCCACCCAGAACAGCGGTACGACCAGCGCGGCTCGCACCACGTACGGGATGTCCAGGCGGATCTGGCCCAGCAGCCCCCCGCCGATCGTGCCCGCGAGCATCGCGGCCCCGAACAACATCTGTCCCCGAGAGAACACCCGCTCGAGCGGTTCCGTGTAGCCCGTGGCTTTGAGGGCGTCGACCAGCCAGGCGTCCACCGCGCCGGTGTAGAACGTGTAGCCCAGTCCGAGGAGCACAGAGACCCACACGAACGCCGAGAATCCCCAGCCGCGCCACGCGATGGTCACATAGAGGAGCGTGGTCACGAACAGCGTACCAAGGCAGAGGAGCAGAGATACGCGTCGGCCCAACGTGTCGGCCACGACGCCGGTGGGGACCTCGAACACCATCGATCCGACGGTGAACGCGGCGTTCGTGAGCAGCACCTGCTGGATGTCGAGCCCGGCGCTCATCTTGAAGAGCGTATCGATGCCCCAGATGAGCGACATCGCCAGGTTGAAGAGTCCTGTAATGATGTAGTAGGTCCGGATGACCGCACTGGAGCTCACGCCGCCACCCTTTGGTTGTCGGTCCAAGCTTTGAGGGCCGTCGCCGTCAGGATGACGGCTCCCCCGAGTACCGCGAGCGGGCCCGGCGTCTCGCCGTGCGCGAGCCAGGCCCACACCGGACTCAGCACCGGCTCGACCAAGAGGAACAGCGAGGCCTCGAGTGCCGGTACCCGGGTGATGGCGCGCGACAGGAACACGTAGGCGAGGCCGAGCTGGAACACGCCGAGGTAGACCACGATCAGCCAGTCGGTGGCGCGCCCGGTTGCCAATGGAAGTGCTCCTGGCAGGCATACCAGGAAGACGAGCAGGTTGCCGCACGCCGCCGCGGCCGCGATCGGGCCGTGGTCCACGCCGCGACGGGCCAGCCAGCGGTACCCCGTGACCGTGAACGCCCATGCCACCGCGCTCCCCGCCGCCAGCACGTTGCCGAGCAAGGGGTCCGGCGCGGTCGCGAAGTGTCGCCGCCCGCCGACGAACAGCAGCCCCAGGCCTGCGGCCAGGACACCCATGAACGCGAGGTCCGCCGCTCGCACGCGCTCGCGCAACAGCCATGGCGCGAGCGCGACCACGAACAGCGGGTTCGTCGCCTGCAGGAATACGGTGTTGGCCGCCGTGGTCAGCTTGTTCGCGAACACGAACAGCAGCCCCGCGGCCGCGTAGGCCACGCCCACCAGCGCCACGCGCCAGCTCCAACGGCTGCGCGCTTCGGGAATCAGGGCGAGGATCGCCACCAGGGCCACGAGCGCCCGCACCGCCGCAACCTGCCACGCGCTGAAGTTGGTCCACTTGATCGCGGCCCCCGCCGTCGAAAAGCACGCGGCGGCAAGCACCAGCTGCGTGCGAGGCCCCACCCTCACGGCAGGGTGGCGCGCAGCCAGTCGCGCGCGATGGTCGCGATGTCCCGGTGCTCGACGTCCGCGAGGGCGTTGAGCCGTCGCATCTCGGCGTCCGAAATCTTGCCCGCGAGCTGAGCCAGGGCCGCGGCGATCTCGGGGTGTCGTGTGAGCGCTGCCTGGCGGATGACCGGGGCAGCTTCATACGGCGGGAAGTAGTGCCGGTCGTCCTCCAGGACCAGGAGGTCCAGGGCCTGGATCTGCCCGTCCGTCGAGTTACCGGCGATCACGTCCACCTTCCCCTCCGCCAGGGCCCGATACGTCAGCCCCAGGTCCATCGCGGTGGGTGGAGCGGCGAACCGCAGTCCGTACACACTCGCGAGTCCGCGGAACCCGTCGGCGCGCTCCAGGAACTCGTAACCGAATCCGGCCTTCCAGCGCGGGGCGACCCGCGCCAGGTCGGAGATGCGCTTGAGGCCGTCGCGCGTCGCGTCGCGCCGCCGCACGGTGATGGCGAACGTGTTGTTGAAGCCGAACGGCTCGCCCCACGCGAGCCCGAACCGCTGCGCATAGTCGCGCGCGACCGTCCGATAGACGCTGTCGCGATCGGCGACGGGCGCGTGTTTTAATACGGCGGTGTAGGCCGTCCCCGTGTACTCGACGTAGAGATCGATTTGGCCCGACGTGATGGCCTGGTGGCACACGAACGTGCCGCCCAGGTGGAAGCGTCGTTCCACCGGGAGCGCCGTGCGCCGCTCGATTTGCTGCGCCACGATCTCCCCCAGCAGATCGGACTCGGTGAAGTTCTTGGAGCCCACCACGATCCGGTCGCGCTGAGCGCATCCGGTGAGTAGCAGCGCGAGCAGGCCGAAGCAGCGGGACAGGGGGTGAGGACTCATTTCGCCCGCCACGCGAACCGCCGCCCCGCGACTCCCAGCAGCCCGTCCGCCGCGAGCGCCATCAGCGCGGCCGGCAGCGCCCCGGCGAGGATCAGCGTGTCGTCCACCACCGCCACGCCCCGGAAGATGTACACGCCCAAACCGCCCGCGCCGATGGCCGCCGCGATCGTCGCCGTGCCTACGCTTACGACCGTCGCGACCCGCACCCCTGCCAGGATCACGCCGAAGCCGAGCGGCAATTCGACCTGTGCCAGCAGCTGCCAGTCGGTCATGCCCATCCCGCGCCCCGCCTCGCGCACCGCCGGGTCCACGCCGGCGATCCCCTCATAGGTGTTGCGAACGATGGGCAGGAGGGCGTACAGGACGAGCGCGACGATAGCCGTCCTCGCGCCGATGCCGCCGATGAAGGGCAGGGGAATGAGGAACCCGAACAGGGCGAGACTCGGCACCGTCTGGAATACATTGGCCACACCCAGCACGGGGCCCCGCCACCCCGGCCGCCGCGTGAGCAAGACACCCAGCGGCACGCCGATTACGATGGCCGCGCCCGTGGAGATCGCGACCAGATACACGTGCTGGCCCACGAGCCCCAGGACTTCCTGGGAGTTACGCGCATAGAAGCTCAACAGACTCATGCCGCGGCCATGAACGCCCGGCATTCCGGGTTGTCCGACCGCCGGAACTCGTCAGGCGTGCCGAGAAACGCGAGCCGACCCTGCAGCATGAGCCCGATGTGGGTGCCCAGCAGCAGCCCCTCGCGCACATCGTGCGTGACGAAGACCATGGCTTTGCCGATCCGCCCCTCGAGCGCCGCGAACTCGCGCTGCAGCTCCACCCGCGTGATCGGATCGAGCGCGCCGAACGGCTCATCGAGCAGGAGCAGCGGCGGGTCGGCGGCCAGGGCGCGCGCCACGCCCACGCGCTGCCGCTGCCCCCCGGACAACTCGTGCGGATAGCGCCGCACGAAGGTGTCGGGGTCGAGCCCCACGAGCGCGAGCAGCTCGCGCACCCGCGCGGCGATGCGCGCCGGCGGCCACGCGTCGAGCCGTGGGACGAGCCCCACGTTCCGCTCCACCGTGAAATGGGGGAACAGGCCCACCTCCTGAATCACGTAGCCGATCCGGCGCCGCAAACGGGTCGCCGGCAGGTCGGCCGCGCGCTCCCCCGCCACCCGCACGTCGCCGGAAGTCGGCTCGAGCAGGCGGTTGATGAGCTTGAGCGTCGTAGTCTTCCCGGAGCCGCTCCGGCCCAGCAGTACCAACGTCTCTCCGGCGCCGACGGAAAAAGAGACGTCCCGCACGAGGAAGCGTCCGTCTCCAGAGTCCCCTTTCCCCTTTCCCGGCAATCGGTAGCCGAGCCCGCGTACTTCGAGCGCCGGGGTCACCGAGGAGCGACCAGAGTCATGAGAAACCGCTGGTCGTCGCTCCGTCCCTGCCAGCGCTCCGCGAGCCCGGCCTCGGAGAGAATCCGAAGGAAAGTGTCCGCGGCGTACTTATACGAGTGATTCATGGCGAGCCGCTCGCCGCGCGCCAGGCGCAGGGCCTCGCCCCCCAGGAGGGCCTCCACGTCCCGGCTCGCCCGGAAGTGCTTGGGGATCAGATGCAGGCCGGGAAGGCGCGGATCGTCGGCCGCTTCGAACACCAGCTCGCCGTCTGCGTCGCGAATGCCCACGGCGTTGAGCGGCGCCCACGCGAAGCGGCGGTTCAGGGGATTGTCGTAGCCGGCTACCGTGGCATCGCCGGCGTACAGCTCGCCGTCCACCAGGAGCGCGTCCCCCGGCCGCAGCAGCCGCGCCAGCTCGCGCGCTTCGGCAATGGGGTCGAAGGCGCCAAGCGTGTTCCCGATGAGCAGCACGAGCCGGGGCGGCGTCTCGGGCTCGGCGGCGAGGGCCTTCAGGTGGGCCGGGTTTGTGAAGTCCGCCTTGATCCCCTGGGCTGGGAAGCCAGCAGAGAGTGCGCCCGCGCACGCCATCTCCAGCAGGGCCTGGCTCGTGTCCACGGGGACGTACGACACCCGGGCGCCACGCACACGTAGTGCCTCGAGCAGCAGCAGGTCCTTGTCGCCCTGGCCCGCGCCGAGGCTCACCACTTCCAGCGGGGCGACTGGAAACAAGCGCGCCAGCTCCGCGCCGGAGCTAGCGATCAACGAGCGCGAGCGCACGAAGTTGCGATACGCGCCATCGGAGCACAGGGCCAGCCATGCGCGCACCGACAGCGGGAACCAATAGAAGAACTTCTCCGGCAGCCGCCTCTCATGGAAGGCGGAAACGAATTCGTCCGCGAGTGCGTTCTCTGTCAACAGCGTATGAATCAGAATCATGCAGGGTTGTAGAATTACCGGTTGACGGGTGTGACGGCAACCCGTAGGATTCCCACAATAGCCGTCTTCCTGATGTATCCTAGCGAAGGAGGATGTATGCAGATCGTCGAGATGCAGGAGCTCGTGCCCAGCTGTCATCGTCCCGAGATCGTCGAGACGGCGGAGCTGGTGCCCACCTGCCACTCCTAAGGGAGCGGTTCAGATGCGCCCGGGGGCCCGGACAGACGTCGGGCCCCCGCTGCGTTTCCTGACCTCCGGACCCCGCCTGGGGTTCGGGGCCTGGGCGGTGGGGGGCACGGCGTGGGGCGCTGCCTCGGCCGAAGCCGACCGCCTCGCGACCGTGCGCCGCGCCCTCGAGCGCGGCATCACCTTCTTCGACACCGCCCCTACGTATGGCGACGGCGCGTCCGAAATCCTGCTGGGTCGCGCCCTTCAGGCCGACCGCGATCGCGTCGCCATCGCCACCAAGGTCGGCCCGCGCGACGATCCGCGCCGCGCCCTCGAGGCATCGCTGCGGCGGCTGGCGACTGACTACGTGGATCTGATTCAGCTGCACGAGGCGCTCGAAGGCTGGGAGGGGCGGCTCGAGCAACTGCACGCGCTGCAGGAGGAGGGAAAGGCCCTGGGGGTGGGGCTCTGTAATGCCACTCACCGCCAGCTCGCGCGTGCACTGGAGATCGCGCCCGTGGTCGCGTACCAGGGGCCCTACAACATGTTCGATCGGGACGTGGAGCAGCGGGAGCTGCCGCTGTGCCGGGAGCGTGGGATTGCGTTCCTGGCATACCGGCCCCTCGCCGCGGGACTGCTGAGCGGGAAGTACACCGCGCTCCCTGAGTTCACCGCCGCCGACCACCGACGCAACATCTATTGGTTCAAGGGCAGAGAGTTCGAGCGCCGGCGGACGGCGATCGAGCGGCTCGCCTCGATCGCCCACGGGCTCGACATGCCGCTGTCGCGCCTCGCGCTCGAGTGGGTCCTGGGGCAGCCAGGTGTCGGCATCGTCCTAGCGGGAGCGCGAACCCCCGAACAGGTGGAGCAGAATCTGACTGGCACCCGACCCCTGACACCCGGCACCTTTGCGGAGGTCGATCGCATCGTGGCGGCGGCGTTTCCGCCGGCGCGTGCCACCGATGACGTGAAGCGCCACGCGGCCACCTGGGGCGAGCGTGAGCGGTTCATCGTCGAGCGACTGGACGGCACAACGAGCGCGGAGACGATCGCCGCCCTGTGGACGGACGCTCACGCGTCCCCCATGGTGGCGGCGCAGGTCAAGGTGTTTTGTGACCAACTCGCCCAGCGCGGGTTACTAGACTGGTGCGCAACGGGGACTTGATGGTCGGGGCGTTTTATAACCCTCACCTGGGAGCGGAACTCGCCCGGGCGGAGGGGATCGACCACTTGGCCATGGCCGATCCTCCGGCGCTGAGAGACCCGTGGTGGCCCGCGATCAAGGAGCGCTACACTCTCCTGCTGCACGACTACTTGGGGCAGCTCTCCGAGCCGCTCGACGAGCGCTCCATCCAGCGTGCCCGCGCGCTCGCCGACCTGTATCATTCGCCCTGGGTCGCCGAGCATTTTCAGTGTCTCCACACCGAGGACGGCGGGTACAATCTCAACTACGTGTTCCCGCCGCTCTACACGGACGCGTTCCTCGAGCGCTTCGTCCGTAACGCCTGCGCGCTCCAGGCGCGCCTCGATCAGCCGCTCGTGATGGAGAACATCCCCGGGTTCTTCGACGTCAAGGCGAGTCAGATGCCGGAGCCGGTATGGCTGCGTCGCTTCTTCGAGGCCACGGGCGCCGGGTTCCTGCTCGATCTGCCGCACGTGTGGCTCGAGGCGCACTACCACGACATGGCGCCCGAGCGCTGGCTCGCGGAGTTCCCGCTCGAGCACGTCGTCGAGCTGCACGTCGCCGGCGTCGAGCATGACGACGACCTCGGGGGTCCGTGGATCGGGCCGGCCGAGCCCTCGGACGAGATGCTTGCCTTCGCCGCCCATGCGGTGAGCCGGTGCCCCCGCGCCCAGGCCGTCACGTTCGACGCGTTCTCGCCTTCCTTGAAGGCGGAGGTGCTGTTTCGCAGCGTCGAGCGAATTCGGGAGGCCTTGTGAGGGCGATCGCGCTCACGCTGCTCACGCTGCTCTCGGCCGACGTCGTGGTGCCCGCGGGCACGCGCATACCGATCCGTTTTGTGCAGCGAATCACGAGCGGCCGGGACACCGTGGGGACAGGGGTGCTGGTGCAGACGATGGGGGCGTTGGTGCAGGATTCCTGCGTCCTGGTCCCGCCCTACGTCCGCGCGAAGGGCCGAATCGTGATCTCCAAGGGCGGGGGGCGGTTCGGTCGGCACGGCCGACTGGGGCTGACGTTCGACTCGCTGGAAGTGCGCCCGTCGCGTTGGGTCGCGATCTCGGGTGTGCTCGACACGCTCGAGTACGCCAAGCCGGGCGCGGTCACCGACTCCGGGCTCGTGTCCAGCGGCAAGACCTCCGTGGGCGGCGTGGGCAAGAAGCTGGTGCCGGCCGGAGTCATCGCGGCGGTGGACTTCGATGTCATCCCTGTGACGGTGGTCGGCGGCTTCTCGCTCTTCCGCCGGGGGCCTCCGATGCGCATTCTCGCGGGTGAAACGGGCGGCATCCGACTCACCCAGCCCCTCGTTCTCCCGGGTCCGGACCGGTGCGACCCCCTGACGGCACATCGCGAGCTGACCGAGATGCCGGACTTGCCGAAGTTCGTTCCCCGCTCCGAGAACCGCACAGGGGACGTGCCGGGCGACCCGTTCAACGTGCTCTTGCTGGGTACGGCCGCCGAGATCGACACCGCGTTTCGGGCGGCGAGTTGGCTGCCGACGCAGAAGCGGTCTTTCCTCAGCGTCACGCGGGAGGTGACCGCCGCGATCGCGAGCAGGCCAGCGATCACCGCTCCGGTGAGCACGCAGTACTTCGAGGGACGGCCCCAGGACCTCGCGTACGAGCTGGCGGGCCCGAACGTCCGGATTCGTCATCACATCCGAATCTGGCTGCTCGACAGTCTCTCGCTCGTCTGGGTCGGCGCCGCGAACAAGGATGTCGGGGTGATTTTCAAGCCGTGGGAGCCGCAAGCGACCCATCGCATCGAGTCGCACATCGATTGGGAACGAGACCGCGTGGTACACGATCTCGAGGCGAGCGGATGCGGCGATCTGCTGGACTACATGCGCCTTCCCGGCGCGGTCACCGAGGGACGCAACGTCTCGGGCCAGAAGGTCGTCTCCGACGGGCGGACGGCCGTAGTGCGGCTCCGCCCCTGCGCCCCCTCGAACCCGCCGTGACCGGTTTGCCGGACGATCGCGCCCTGCAGGACGCTGTGATCCGCGCGCTCGCCGATGCACCGTTTCGCGCTTCGCTCGAGTGGCGGCGCCGGGCGCTCGCCGATCCGGACCGCGTCGAGCGGTACGCGCGGTTCTTGGCGCGCCATTTCTATCACGAGCGCATCGTCAACTTCTTCAAGTACTCGCGCGCCCTCGCACGCGTCACGGGCCGCGCGCCCGAGGGCATCCTCAAGTCTCCTGCCTTCGAAGCCCTCCTCCCCGGGATCATTCTGGGCAGCCGCGACACGGCGACAGCGGTGGCGCGACTCGTGACCGCTCACGTTGCGGCGGCCCAGGCGCCCGTTCCCTATCTCGCCGATCTCCTGCGGTACGAAGAGGCGATGATGGTCGTCGAAGCGGGACCCCGGGTCTGGCGAGACGCCGACAGTGCGGGGGAAGCGGGGAAGGCGGGGCGGTCCCGTCCCGAAACCGTCGCGGGAACCGCGCTGTTGGACCTGGCGTACGACCTTCCCGTGGTCCTGCCCAATCTGCTCCAGTCGTGGACCGACGTGCCGCAGGCGCCGGAGCGGCGCACGAAGCTGCTGGTCGCGCGGTCCGCGCACGGACGCGTCGCGGTCGCGCGCAGTGACGAAAATGTGGCGGCCGTCGTGCAGCTCGCGGACGGGACGCGGACCCTCGGGGAGATTGCCGGGGCGGCGGGACTCGGGGTCAAGGACCTCGAAGCCACGCTGCAGGGCCTGGTGGACCTGGGTGCGGTGCGGTTCTCGAGCGGCAGCTAGTGGAAGTCCAGATCTTCGGCGTCCGCAAGAGCGCCGACACCCGGGCCGCGCTCCGCTTCTTCGCCGAGCGTCGTATCAAGACGCACTTCGTGGATCTGAACGAGCGCGCCGCGTCGCTCGGCGAGCTACGGCGTTTCGCGCAGCAGTTCGGGGTGCAGAGCCTGATCGACCGCAACGTGAAGCGCTTCACCGAGCTCGGCCTCACGTCGGCGCTGCTCTCCGAGGAGCGCTGGCTCGACAAGCTCACCCTGGAGCCCCTGCTCCTGCGGATGCCGCTGGTCCGCCACCAGCAGCAGCTGACCGTCGGCCCGGCGGAAGAGACCTGGCGGGCCTGGGTCGCCGCGACGCAGGCGCGCGCATAGCTTTTTGATCTCCTGCCGAATGGAGCCACCCGTGAACACGAAATACGAGAGTGCCGACCTGCTGCTCAAGCTGTACGACCTGCGCCGCGAGCCGCTGCTGCGCAAGGCGCGGGCCTGGTTTCGCGAGGAGTTCCGCCCCCGCACGGCCGAGGACGTGCTCGAAGCGTATCGCGGAAAGCGCAGCGCGTACTACCGGATGGTGACCACCTATTGGGGGATGGCGGCTACGCTCGTGCTACACGGCGCCATCGACGAGCAGATGTTCGCGGACGCGAACGGCGAGCACGTCATGGTGTACGCGCGGCTCCGGCCGTTCCTCACCGAGCTGCGGGCACTACTCAACAACCCGGGCTACCTCGAGAAGCTGGAGCAGGTCATCATGAAGATGCCGGACGCCCACGCGCGGCTCGCCAAGTTCCCGGGACCCGCCAAAGGAAAGGCGAGCACGCCCAAGGGCCCGCGGAGGGTCGCATGACGGCCGCGGCGATCCCGCGCCCCGAGGCATCCGAATACCTGGCGTACTACGAGACCTACATCTCCATTGTCCCAAAGGGGAACCTGCTGAAGGTCCTCGAGGATCAGCGGCGCGAGACGCAGCAGCTCCTCGCCGGTTTGTCGGAAGCGAAGGCGCTGCATCGCTACGCGCCGGGCAAGTGGAGCATCAAAGAAGTGCTCGGCCACCTGACGGACAGCGAGCGCGTCTTCTGCTACCGCGCGCTGGCGTTCGGCCGGGCGGACGAGAATCCCCTCCCGGGGTTCGACGAGAAGGCATGGGTGCCGGCAGGACGGTTCGACGCGCGACCTCTCAAGGACCTCGCGGCCGAGTTCGATGCGGTGCGGCGAGCGACCATCGCCCTGTTCTCAGGGCTCGACGCGGAGGCCCTGGCACGGCAGGGGACGGCTAACAACAACGCGATCAGCGTGCGGGCGCTCGCCTGGATCATCGCCGGCCACGAGCGCCACCACCTCGCGGTCCTGCGGGAGCGCTATCTGGCATGAGCCCGGCGATCTTCCTCCTCGCCGCGCTGGCGGCACAGGGAGACACCGGCAGCTTCGTCATCAAGAATTTCCGATTCGCGAGCGGCGAGGTGCTGCCCGAGTTGCGGCTGCACTACCGGACGCTCGGCCACCCCCGTCGCAACGCCGCCGGCATGGCGCGCAACGCCGTCCTGGTGCTACACGGCACCGGCGGGTCGGGCCGGCAGTTCCTATCGCCGGTATTCGCGGGCGAGCTGTACGGCCCTGGCCAGCCGCTCGATACCGCCACGCACTACCTCATCCTGCCCGATAACATCGGACACGGTGGCTCCTCCAAGCCGAGCGACGGGCTGCGGGCCCGATTCCCACGCTACGCCTATGAGGACATGGTGGCTGCCCAATACCGGCTCGTGACCGACGGGCTCCACGTCGACCACCTGCTCCTGGTGATGGGCACATCGATGGGCTGCATGCACAGCTGGCTCTGGGCGGAGCGGTATCCGGAGGTCATGGATGGGGCGGTCCCGCTCGCGTGCATCCCGACGCAGATCGCGGGGCGGAACCGCATGTGGCGCAAGATGATCATCGACGACATCAAGACCGATCCCGATTGGAAGAGCGGCGACTACACGAGCCAGCCCCGCGGCCTCCGGGCGGCACTCCAGCTGCTCTTCACGGCGGGGTCGAGTCCCCTGCAGCTCCAGCGATCCGCACCAACGCGCGACTCGGCCGACGCCTACATCGCTCGCTGGCTCGACACGCGCTTCGCGGAGACGGACGCCAACGATCTCGTGTACCAGGTGGACGCCTCGCGCGACTACGATCCGAGCTCCGCGCTCGATCGCATCACCGCGCCGGTGCTCGCGATCAACTCGGCCGACGACTTCATCAACCCTCCGGAGCTCGGGCTCATGGAGCGGCTGATTCCCAGAGTGCCGCGGGCCCGCTATATCCTGATTCCCACGAGCGAGCGGACGCGAGGCCACGGCACGCACACGGCGGCGGCTGTGTGGAAGGAGTACTTCGCGCCGTTCGTTGCGGCGCTGGAGCGGGCTCGATGAAGGTCGCCGTGGGCGAGCGGGCGTCCCGCAGTCTCACGCTCACTCCCGACCATGTGAAGGCGTTCGCGCAGCTCACGGGCGATTACAACCCGCTCCACTTCGATCCCGAGTTCGTCGCCCGGACCAAATTCGGGAAGTTGGTCGTGCAAGGGGGGCTCACCACCGGCCTGTTGCACGCCCTGGTGGCGATGGACCTCCCCGGGCCGGGCACCGTATTCCTGAGTCAAAACTGGAAGTTCACCGCGCCGGTGTACATCGGCGACACGATCACCGCCGAGGCAGAGGTCGTGAGCGTCCATGGATCGAAGCCGGTGTGTCAGCTGAGGATCAGGGTGGCGCGCCAGACAGGAGAATCCGTGCTCGAGGGTGAAGCGTGGTGCTACACGTTCGATGCGGGAGCGTGAGCACCCTGGCGCCAGCGTAGCTGCGTGCCACACCCAGGGCATGGACGCCAGGGCCACGGCGTTCCAGGCGAGAAACGAGAATCGCATCTCGCCCGGCGAATAGGGTCGATCGCGCCACAGGAGCATCACGTCCAGCGTGAACCAGGCCGCGCTTGCGGCGAGAAACGCGGCGAGCCACGGATCGCGGGCCCACTTCCAAATCAGCGCAGCTTCGAGGACGAGCAACGCGACCAACAGCCACTTCGCCGGCCGTGCTCCCAGCACGCCGGCCAGGGACCGACGGCCGGCGCGTCGATCGGGCTCCAAGTCCATGATTTCCCCGAACAGGTGGGAGTGCATCGCGAACATGGCACCGAACACGAAGGTGAACCAAGGCACCTGGGAGATATGGTTCAACCAGCTCGCGAGGACGAACACGAGCAGGTAGCCCGCCTGGTTCAGCAGGTCCAACCCGGGACGGCCCTTGAACGCGAACGGCCGAGCGTTGTACAGCGCGGCGGCCACGATGAGCGCGGCGAACCACGCGAGCGCCTTGGGTCCGAGTAACAGCGTGAACAGGACCGCGAACGGCACTTGCACAACCGCGATCCGCCAGGGCAGGCGCGCCAGACGCTCCGGCGTGCCCCGCGCACCAAACAGGTACGTCCCTTTG
>Ga0137409_10001239_pt1 | contig 27892 bp, 23 predicted proteins | sample CZODoug1_16funga_FD_122059 | JGI IMG/M metagenome (GOLD analysis project Ga0137409, IMG submission 122059) | Vadose zone soil fungal communities from Angelo Coast Range Reserve, California, USA - CZODoug1_16fungal (Hybrid Assembly) | ecosystem: Environmental > Terrestrial > Soil > Vadose zone...
ACCCACTCCACCTTGTTCTTCTTGAAGAGAAACTCGATGCCCTTCGAGTGCTTCTTGACGATTTTGTCTTTTCGCGAGAGGACGTTTGCCCAATTGATTTTCAGCCCGCTGACTTCGAAACCCAGCTCCGCGCCGTTCTTGAACTGATCGTAAACCTCGGCATGATGCAGCAGCACCTTGGTGGGAATGCAGCCGACGTGCAAGCATGTCCCGCCCAGGTAAGGGTCCTTCTCCACCACAACCACTTTCAGGCCAAGTTCACCCGCCCGGATCGCCGCCACATACCCGCCCGGACCACTTCCGATAATCGCCACATCGTACTTTGCCACTCGTAGTCTCCTTCCGCAGGGGCCAAAACCGGCGAGTTGAGTACTTCCTCACCGCAGTCACACTCGAAAAAAGCTCGAGGGGAGTCAGGCCGATAAGACGGGTCGCCGGCCGTTCGTTTTTACGAACGCCATCTCAAACGCTCGTTTTACGAACGCCATCCCAAACGGAGAAAAAGCCGCCCGCGCTTACGGCGCAGACGGCTGCGTCCCAGCAAACATCGAATTTTAACAGCCGCCCGCCCCCCTCGCAACCTCCGCTCCCGGTCCTGCCGCCGGAGGGTTGTTGCTCTGCGCCTTCGCTGAGGCGGAACGGGCTGGGGCGAAGGGGTGGCGAAAATCCATCCTATTCATTCTTCCTGAGGCCCACCGGCATCCTCTTAGTACTAGTTATATATATGTGATACAAAGTAAAACCTTCTTGATTTTCTATTTACTTATAGTTTGCATAGCTTCCCGCCCCTCACGGGCCCGACCTGCGACCGCCTTTGCGGACATCCAGCCGTTCTTGTGAAGGGAGGAAAATGGGCCATGATTATGAAATCCGGGGAGCACTGGCATTGCGTCAGTCCAGCGTGCGGTTGCGCAGTTGTTGTGGAATCCTACAGCGGAATCGAGGGACTGAATCCCCGATGCGCCTGCGGCGGCATTTTGAAGAAGGGTTATTCCCCGCCCGCCCTTCGCTACCTTGATTTCTTGCGATCCCCGGAGCCTGCACTTGCTCGCCGGGATTCTCCCGAGGATTGACCCATGCGTGTCGCGGTCATCCATCACACTTTGTCTGTGCGTCCTTCCAAGTCCCTGGTCGTTCGCGGCGGGCTCGCGCGCACTTTCGGAAGCCTTGCCGGCTTCCTCGTCGTGACCTTCCTTTGTGGGGGTCTATACATCCTAGAAGATGCCTTCGCCAATCCCCTCGAGGCAGGAGGCGCGGCGTTGATTAGCGCCGCGTTCATTATTACGCTCGCGGCCATTTTGCTTTTCTACCTCATCAAACCAAGGAAAAGACCCCCAACGATAAACAATGCCCGCGCCTTCGATTCCGCTGTCGCTGTGCAGCCTTTTTTCAATCCGGCTGCCGGGGCCGCGCACCAGGACAATTTACGGAATAACTTGGCGTATCAACGCTTCTACGTCGATCATTGCCGCATCCGGCCGTAAAGTTGATTGTCGATTTCAGGCGCGCGGAATGGCCGGAAAATAACGCTCTTCCAGGATGATGCGGTGGTGTATCTGGTGGCCCGCGATCATGAAGCCTAACGCGCGCACCGTAACTTCCTTTTGACTGGCCACGCCGCGCCGCGACCAGGCTTCCTCGTTGAAAGAGCGCAACAGCGAGACGCTCGCGGTGCGCACGGCTCCAAACTCTTCGGCAAGGCCCGCGAGTGTCCGGTCGCCAAACGCGCCGCTCCGCACGTAGTCATCCTGCTCGAATCCGGGTAGCGGCGTCTGATCGCCCCGCGCGATGCGCAACGCCCGGTACGAAAAAATACGCTCGGTATCCGTGATATGCCCGAGAACTTCCTTCACCGTCCATTTTCCCGGCGCATACCGGAAGCTTCCGTCCCGCTCGCTTCGCCCTGCAAACAACTGCAGCATTTGTAACCGCTGGGATTCCAAAACGTTCACTACATCGGACCCCGGTACTTTCGATATGTAGTTCGCGTAGTAATCCGCATATTCGGTCGCTTCGGGTCTGTTCATGTTCGTGGTCCTCGCTCCTGGAGACGGCATTATACCGCTGGGAGAATCTCCAGCGCACTGCGAATCCGGAGGACGCCGCGCAGAGGCTCGCCTGCCGAAAGGTTAGACTTCTGCTTCGGGAGGGCGCAACAGCCATTTCGGCCGCCGATTCGCCTCGTACGAGAATGTAGCATCGCCGCACCCGATGCGCTCCGGCAAACTTTCTCCTCCCCGGAGCGAATCTTTGCTTTTTGTTTTGCGCTCCTTATTGCAAGATAGCGCCTGCCTATGAGCACGTCCGATCGCAAGACCATGCGCGTGGCCTTTCAGGGCGAACCCGGCGCTTTCAGCGAAGCCGCCGCCATCCAGCTTCTCGGCGGCGCTATTACCACCGTGCCCCGCGCGACGTTTGAGGCCGCCTTCACGGCTATCGCTGAAGGCGCCGCCGATGCATTTCTCGCCCCTGTCGAAAACACGCTGGCCGGCTCGGTCGTGCGGGTTTACGACCTGCTCCTCCAGAGCCGCCTGACCATCGTCGAGGAAACCATCCTTCCCATCGACCACCATCTCATCGGCGTCCCGGGCGCTACGCTTGCCGGTCTTCGTTCCGTGGCTTCGCATCCCATGGCCCTTGCGCAATGCGAACGGTTTTTTTCCTCCCATCCGGAGCTGAAGCGCATTCCCGCCGAGGACACCGCCGGCAGCGTCCGTGAGGTGCTTGCTCGCGGAGACAAATCTTCCGCCGCCATCGCGGGGCGCCGCGCCGCCGATCATTATAAGGGCGTGATCCTTGCTGAAAGCGTCCAGGACAACGCCGAGAATTTCACCCGCTTCGTGCTCCTGCTTCCGGAAAGCCAAGCGGCTGCGTGGCTTTCTCCCGACGCTCGCAAGGTTTCCCTCGCCATGCGCCTCGCACACCGCCCCGGCGCGCTCCTCGCCTCGCTTGCGCCTTTCGCGAAGCATGCCGTGAATCTGCTCAAGATTGAGAGCCGCCCCATCCACGGCCGCCCCTGGGAATATCAGTTTTTCATGGATGTCGAAGCTGGAGACGGTGCCCGGCTCGACTTAGCGCTCGCCGAAGTCCGCAGCGCCACCAGCGAACTCCGCGTCCTCGGCCGCTACGCGGCTGCATGTGTTTCCTCGCTATAAGCATTGCAGTTTCCAGTTTCCATTTAGCAACGTGATACACTTCAGTTTCCTGTTCAATGAGCGACGACAGACCACTGTCAATCGAATTCCAGACAGGCCTAAGAATTAGCGACATCTATTGGCTGTATTTCTCTGGTGCCATTCGGCGAATGCACTATGGAAGATGGATCTGGCGATCATCTTCATAGTTGCGCGAGCTCTTGGTGCGGATCGACTGGTTTCCCTGAAGCCACTTCTCGAACCGCAGCTTGCATATCTACTGTTAGGACTATTCTTGTATCTCGCGCTTGCAAGACCATACGTTCGCTCCCGCTCTTTCGTCCGCCAAACGATGGGCACCGAACGGACGGCGTCCTATCTGCTCAACGAAAGTGGGATCGAAGTCCGTCATCTACAGTCTCTGTCGCACTATGATTGGTCGGCCGTTCGACTGGCGAAGCAAACCTCTGGTCTGATTCTCTTATACTTCGAAGAGAATTCAGCACTTGTGTTCCCCAAACGATGCTTTACAAGCCCTCCGCAACTCTCCAGCGCTCGCGCCATTATCGCAGCTCCACGCTCAGTCACGAATCCGAGACGTGTAACAGATCTCCCGCGATAAGCTCGACTGCTTTCGATACACGACCGCCGGATTTACCACCAGCGTCCTTGATGGATACGGACTTCGCGATCACTTGCCCGCTCGTCCGACGCCATAGGCCTCAAATCCAGTTCTTATCCATCGGCCCGTATCTGCTCCACGCTTCCTTTAGACCCCACCTCACGGTGGTGCCCATGCGCTTCGCTACCCTTCACCTCCATCAGGTTGGGACGGGACTTTCACCCGCTAGCTGTCGAACATGCACGGCGTACAAGGAAGAGGCCGGCACTTCCGCCGGCCTTCTTTTCCTTTACTTCCTTAACGTCCTTTACTTCCTTTACTTCGTCTCTCAGCAATAGCTGCACTCGGGATCGCCCATCGCTCCGGTCATGTCGTCCTTCATCCGCCGCAGACGCCGTCCCAGCCGCTCGGCCAGCTGATGCCGCGCGCGCCACAACCGCGCCTTCAGCGTATTTTCCGTGACTCCCAGCTTCTTGGCCGCTTCGCCTGTCGAATAGCCCTGCACTTCGCGCAGGACAAACGCCGTACGCAGCAGCGGCGAAAGCTCGTCGAGGTTTTCGCTGATCATCTCGCGAATCTCCGTGCTTGCGAATACCTGTTCCGGATTCGGTCCGTCGTCCGCGAAGCGCTCCGAAGCGGGCAGCTCTTCGTCGCGCGGCGGTTCGTCCAGCGATAACGCCGGGCGCGCCTTAGCGCTCCGCCGCCTCATCAGCGCCGCGTTGATCACGATGCGCGTCAGCCACGTCGAAAACTGCGACCGCCCCTCAAAGCGCTTTAGATTGCGATACGCCGAGAGCAGTCCGTCTTGCAGCGCGTCTTCCGCGTCCTCCGTGTTCCCCAGCACCCGCAGAGCCGTCTGAAACAACGGCCGCTGGTAACGGCGGAATAGGGCTTCCACCGCCTGCTCGTCGCCTCGCTGTCCGGCGCGGATCAGGTTCTCTTCGTTCAGTTGTATTCCCACTGCCGTTTGCGTTGCCATCGCTATCCCCCTATACGAATTAAAATTCTTGCGCGCCCCCTCGGCGCAGAAACTTTTTGCTCAGTGTACCGGCACGCTGCCCGCCGGCGCTTTCGGCTTCCGCATCAGCACCAAAATCGGAATCACCGCGAAAAACACCACGCCGAGCATCTTGAAATTATCGATGAACGCCAGCATCGCCGCCTGCCGCTGGATCGTGCCGTAAATCATTCCGTGTGCTTGCGCGTTGGCGTGCGCCGCCGTCGAGCCCGCCGCGATCAACTTCGCCTGCGTCCCGTTCAGCATGTTGTGATACGCCGCGCTGAAATTGTTGACGTGCTCTATCAGCCTCGATTGATGAAATTGCGCGCGCCGCTCCAGCATCGTCGTCACCGTCGCAATTCCCACGCTCGCCCCCATGTTCCGCGCCAGGTTGATGATTCCCGTGCCCATATTGCTTTTTTCTTTTGGCACGTACGCGAACGCCGCCACGTTGATCGGAATAAACAGAAACGCCAGTCCGAAGGTTTGCAGCATGCGCGCCCGCACCGCGTGCCCGTAATCCAGCCCGAGGTCCCAGCCCGCCATCACAAACAGCGCCGACGCCGACACGATGCACCCAAACGTGACCAGAATCCGCGGGTCCACTTTTGACACCAGGATTCCTACAATGGGCATCATGCACATGATCACCGCTCCGCCCGGCGACAGCGCCATTCCCGACAGTTGCGCCGTGTATCCCAGCAACTGTTGCAGAAACTGGGGAATCAATACCGTGCTCGAATACAGCACGAACCCCAGAAAAAACATCGCCCCCGTGGCGACCGCAAAATTACGCTCCTTCAACATCCTCAAGTCGATCACCGGCTCTTTCTGACGCAATTCCCAGAGAATTCCCGCAACAATTCCCACCAGCATCAACAGAAAGAAAACGACGATGAATTTCGACGAGAACCAGTCTTCGCGCTGCCCCTTGTCCAGAACGATCTGCATGCTCCCCAGACCCAGGCTGATCAACCCGATCCCGATATAGTCGATCCGGAATCCTGCTTTTAGACTCGCTTTCTTCATGTACGGCGGATCGCTTACCAAAAAGTTCGTCAGCACCAGCGAAATGAGCCCCACGGGTACGTTGACGTAAAAAATCCATCTCCACGAAAAATTGTCCGTGATCCAACCGCCCAGCCACGGCCCAATCGTCGGCGCCACAACCACCGCGAGCCCGTACATTGCAAACGCCATGCCACGCTTCTCCAGGGGAAACGTATCGTTCAGAATCGCTTGTTCGCTCGGCTGCAAGCCTCCTCCGCCCACGCCCTGCAAGATCCGGAAAATCACCAGCACGCCCAGGCTCGGCGCCAATCCGCACAAAAACGAGCTCACCGTAAACAGCGCCACGCACGCCATGTAAAAGTTCTTCCGGCCGATCAGTCCGGAGAACCATCCCGAGAGCGGGAGCACGATGGCGTTTGAAACCAGGTACGACGTCAGCACCCACGTGGATTCATCCGCGCCCGCCGACAGATTTCCCGCAATGTGCGGCAACGCCACGTTGGCAATGGACGTGTCCAGCACTTCCATGAACGTCGCCAGCGTCACCGTAATGGCGATCACCCAGGGGTTGATCGTCCCGTCCGGCATCCTCAGCTTGGCTAGAATCCTGTCTCGCATCGCGTCTAGTCCCTGGCCCTATTATTTCTACGTATTACCGTTCCACTTTCTATCCTTACTCACCGTTATTTTGTGATCACCGTCGCGTCCACATTCATTCCAGGCCGCAGAACCGCCTTGTCCGCCGAAATCGGGTCCAGCACGATCTTCACGGGGATCCGCTGCACCACCTTCACGTAATTCCCCGTGGCATTTTCCGGAGGCAGCAGGCTTAGCACCGAGCCCGTCGCTCCCGCGATCGAGTCCACATGCCCGGGGAAAGTCTTGCCATATGTATCCACGTGCACTTCCGCCTTCTGCCCCGGCCTCATGTACTTCAGTTGCGTTTCTTTGAAATTGGCCGTCACCCATACGTCTTGCAGCGGAACCACAACCAGTAGTCCTTGCCCCGCCTGCACGATCTGTCCCGGCTCCACTTGCTTGTGCGTCGCTACGCCGTTTACTGGCGCAACGATGTCCGCGTAACTCAGATTGAGCGCCGCAGCTTCCAGTGCCCCGCGCGCCTGTTCCACCTTGGCAAGCTTGGCCTGCGCATCCGCGGTCTTCATGCTCACCTGCTTGACGTCCGCGCGCGCCAAGGCCACTCCCGCTCGCGCCTGGTCGACTCGCGCCTTCGCCGCGTCCAGTTGCGCCTTGGCCACCTCCACGTTCCGCTGTGCCTGCGCCTGCTTTTGCAGGTCCGCTTGTAGCGCGCTCTCGCTTGCATCCGCATTGGCCTTCGCCGCGTCATACTGCTGCTTCGAAATCTCGCCCTTCTGCACTAGCGGCAAGTAACGCGCAAGGTCGGCCTTCGCCAGCTGGGCATTCGCATGGCTCTTGTCCACGTTCGCTTGCGCCAACGCCAAATCCGCCGTCTGTGACATCTCGTAGGTCGACAGCATTCGCGCCAAATCCGCCTGCGAGCCCTTGAACTGCGCATCGGCGTTCGAATTCCCGCTCGCCACGTCTTCTCGCGTGCGCGGCACCTCTACTCCCGCGGAACGCGCCTCGCTTTCCGCCAGCGCCAGCGACGCTTTCGCTTGATCCAATGCCGCCTGGTAATCGCGCGGATCGATCTTCACCAGAATCTGCCCGGTCTTCACCGCCTGGTTGTCGTCCACCAGAACTTGCGCCACGCGCCCGTAAACCTTCGAAGCCATCGGCGTGATGTGGCCGTCCACCTGCGCGTCATCCGTCGTCTCGCGATTGCGGTAATAAAAGAAGAGTCCGGCGATCGCCGCCAGCACCACTGCTCCGCCGGCAATGAGCACCCGCTGCACCTTGGGGTTCGCTAACCCTTTCGGCGTCTCCTCTAGCGACAGCTCTTCCGCACCCCGCGGAACTTTTGTCGCATTTTCTAACCCAACTTCGATCTCGATGCTCATCGTCCCCCCACGCTCACTTTGCGTAAACCTTTTCCATTTGCCCGATCGACCGCGCCAGGTCCGCGCGTGCCTGATTGAAGCGGTATAGCGCCGCAATCTGGTTGTCGTTCGCGCGGGCCAGCGAATCCTGCGCCTGGATCACTTCAATATTGTCGGCCACGCCCGCATTGAAGCGGTCTCGCGCCTGATCCACCTCTTCTTTCGAAAGTTGCACGCCCAGATTGGCGACGCGCACTTCGCTGCGCGCGGAATCCAGGTTAATCAGCGCGGTCTTTACGTCCTGGCCGATCGCGTTTCGCAGATCCATCTGCTGCTGCTGAAGCCTCTGAATCTCCAGGTCGGCCCGGACGGTTTGCGCTCGGATGCGCCCCCCGGTAAACAGCGGCACGCTCACCGTCCCGGCATAGCTGTAAGTGGGAATTACGCCGTAGGGGAACGTTCCCAGTTCCGCCCAATTCCCGCTGTAATTCAGGGAAGGCAGCCGCGACGCGCTGGCGGCCTTTTTCTCGTTTTCCGCCGCGCGAATCTGCTCTTGCAGCGACTTCCATTCGTAGCGCGCCGCCAGGGCTTGCTCGATGCTCGTTTCTACCTCCGGCTGCGGAGTCTCGAAAAAGCTCAAGGAGTCCCCAAGTTCGATCGCTTGCCGCGGATCGAGGTTCAGAAGCCGGCTCAACCCGAAGAGCGAGGTCTCGCGGTTCGCTTGCGCTTGGATCAGCCGTTGTTTTTCGTTCTGCAATTCGACGTTGGCGCGCAGGGTATCAATGCGTGTGCTGACGCCTTCCTTCTGCCGGTCCGCCGCTTGATCGTAAAGCGCCTGCGCCAGGTCGACTCGAGATTGCGAGGCTTGCACGTCCGCCATGTTGCGGAGCGTACCGATGTACTGCGACACCACCAGCAGAATCACTTGCTCGCGCGTGGAAAGGCTGTCCGCTTTGCTCGCGTTTGCCGTGTTTCGCGAAGCCTGGTAATGGCGAAGCAGCGACAGGTCAAGAATCGGTCCATTGAAGGACGGCCCCGTGGAAAAGATAGGATACGGACCGAGGTGTTTCGGTACTCCCGGAAAAATCGCGGCGCCGCCAAACTGCGCGCGAATATTTAAACGCTCCCACTGCTCTGTAGCACCCATCTGTACTTGCGGCAGCAGTTCCGAAAGCGCGATCTTGCGGTCCTGCTCGCTCTGCGCCGCCTGTAGAATGGCGATCTGCGCGGTCGGGTTCTGTTTCAACGCGAGCCCGACCGCCTGATCCAACGTCAGGCGCAGCAGCTCCGTTGGAGGATTCCCTGTCATCTCACTTTTCTTGGTTGTTCCCTGGGCTTCGGCCTGCGCGGCACTGAAGAGCAGGCTGAAGAGCGCGATATAAAAAATAATGTGCGAGCCTTTACGACGGCCCTTCCCGGGAATCTCGGTATTCGCGCTCTCGCCCTCCTCCTCGATTTCATGCACGATCGCCTGATTCAGACAGCCCTCGGCCATCAGCTGGCCGCCCTGCCGGTGAATCTCCTTTAGCAGCACTTTCCCGGCTGCATCGATAAAACTCACGCCGCAAAGTTTCACGTGAAACTTCTCGTTTGGCGAGGAAGTGTGCAGCTCGCGCCAGCATTGCTCCAGTGTGGCCACCGACGGCACCGCCAGTCGACCCTCAACACTCAAGATTGTCTTTCCGCGTTTCTTTTCTGTCGTGATTCGTAGCATTGATTCCGTCCTGCTGGTCACTTGTAGATGCATTACGCTCACCATCCGATGCGAATATTCTGTAATGTGCAACTACAACATAAACAAAGGTTTATGTGCTATTCAGGGAAAGGAGAAGGGCTTATAAATGACTCTATATGGGCATTATATCAAATATGGTCCAAAATGTAGTGACCATATACGGTCTACTATTCTTCTGCTGGTGTACTTTCCTCCCCCAGCCGGTTACTTCACCGCCGCGCTTTCTTCCCTTTGCACATACGAATCGACCCTCAAACCCAGCGCCAGATGTTGTCCGGGGTCCAGCTCCACCAGCGTCTCCAGAATCTTGGTGTCCACATGTTCAGACGGCTCGTCCGTCCGAACATTCTTTTTCCCGAGAATATTTCCTACGCGAATCACGCGGCCCCAGAATTTATGTATTCCATACGCCTCGGCCGTCACATACGCGCGCTGACCTGCTCGCAGTTTCGAAACATCGCTTTCGTCTACGTCCAGCCGCACGCGCAAAACGGAATCGTCCGCCATGGTAATCACCGGCGAATCGAATTGTGTAGAGACGCTCTCCCCGTTGTGCCGCAGCTTCCGCAAAATCACCCCATGGATCGGTGCGCGGATATAACTCTTCTCGAGGTACGCGCGCGCCTCCGCAAGCTGCGCCCGCGCCGTGCCTACCGCCGCCTCCGCGTACGCGCGATCCTCTTCGCGCGCTTCCGCATCGATTAGCGCAAAATGCTGCGCCGCCTGTTCGTACTGTGCGCGCGCTACCTGGTAACCCCGCTCGTAACGGTCCGCTTCGTCCCGTGAAATCACATTGCGATCGGCAAGTCCGCGCCGCCTCTCCGCTTCACTCTTGGTATTGTTCAGCACAGCTTTCGCTGCTTGCATCGAGGCTTCCGCTTCACGCCGCTCCTGCGTTCTTGCGCCGTTCACCGTCCGCCGCAATACGGCTTCGCGTTGTGCCAGCCCCGCCTCGGCCTCCGCAACCCGCGCGCGATAATCGTCATTTTCGATCTCGGCCAGCACCTGGCCGCGCTGGACGCGGTCTCCTTCTTCCACGCGGACCGTCCTCAGACGCCCGCTCAACTCCGAGCTCACACGAATTTCTTCGGAAACCGCCTCGACTCGCCCGGGCGCGGCGATCTGCGTCGAACCGGCCGAGTTTGCGTTTGGCCCGGACGCCGAGACTTGCTGTCCCCGGCTCCTCAACAGATTCACCATCGACAATACGAACAAGGCTCCCGCTGCGAGCAATACAATGTTGGATCGTTTCATGGTCTGGCCTCTCCCCCTTCAAATCGAAACTTCTGGTGCCATCGCCGGCGCGGCTGACTGGACTTCGAGAACTGACGACGTCTCCATCGCGCCCATCACGCTCTTTTCCTCCCGGACAATTCGTCCGTCTTCGAGGTGGATGATCCGGTCGCCGAACGACAAAACGCGCGGGTCGTGTGTCACCATCACCACCGCTCGGCCATGTACCCGCGCCAGCCGCTGCAGCAATTCGATAACGGTTCGCCCGCTTGTCGAATCCAATGCCGCGGTCGGTTCGTCCGCCAGCAGAATCGGCGGATCACCCGCCAGCGCCCTGGCGATCGCCACGCGCTGCTTTTGCCCGCCGCTCAGGTCCGCAGGGAACGACCGCGCTTTCTGCGCCAGTCCCACTTCCGCAAGGAGTTCTTCTCCGCGTTTTTTCGCCTCTCCGGCGCGAACCCCGCGCACGTCCAGCGCCAGCGCCACGTTCTCCGCCGCTGTCAGCGCCGGAAACAGGTTGAATCCCTGAAAAACGAAACCGATTGCCCCGCGCCGGATTCGCGGCAGTTCGCTTTCCGCCAGCAAAGACACGTCTTCGCCCAGCACCTCCAGCTTTCCTTCGCTCGCCCGCAAAATGCATCCGAGTATGGACAGCAGCGTCGTTTTCCCGCTGCCGGAAGGCCCCATCAGCAGCGTCAGTTCCCCCGTCCGAACCTCCAGGTCTACCTCCAGCAGCGCCCGCAGCTCCGTCGCTCCCTCTCGATAGACTTTGCTCAACCCCTTCGCCCGAATCACGGTGTTGCGTTCTTGCTTGTTCATGACGAATTCTCTTTTCCAATTTCTGTTTCCGATTTCGATTTTCTATCCTCGAAAAACCATCGCCGGATCTATCCGCGTCACCTTGTTGATCGAAACCAGCGCCGCTGCCACGCACATCACCACTGCCAGAAACAGCATGCCGATGCTCATCAACCACGGCATCAAGATCACCGCGCCGGCTCTCTCGCTCGCTTGCACGATGAAGTGCGCCACAATCATCGCCGCGCCGTAACCCAGCACCGCACTCCACACCGCTTGCTCAATCAGCACGCGGTACAAATACCGGTTCGTCGCGCCCATGGCCTTCAGCGTTCCGTACTCCCGGATGTGATCCATCGTCGCAGCGTAGATCGTCTGCGCTACCACCGCCACGCCAACGATCAGCCCCATTAGCGCCGCCGTCAGCACCGCCAGTCCCGCTCCCGTGGTAAACATCCAATAGAACCGCGTCTTCCGGCTGAATTCCGCTGTCGTGTAAACGTCCACATCCGCCAGCCGCGCGCGCAGTCTCTCCTGCAGTTCTTTGGGCGAAACGCCGGCCCCCGCTTTCACCAGAATGTACGCCGTGCTGTTCTCGCTGGACGACGGATTCGTGTAATCCAGCGAACTCTTAAACGTCGCGTACACGAAAGGCGAAGTCGTGAACGAGCGGATGCCGCGCGTGAATCCCGCCACGCGCGCCCGGTGGTCGCCGATCTCCACGCGGTCGCCGATCTTCTGGACTCCCAGCTTCTCGCGATACAACTCGTCCACCACCACGGAGTCCTCCTGTTTCAGGTCCGCAAGGCTGCCCTGCACGACATTCCACGGCTCCCCGAGCCCGCTCCCCGGATGAAATCCGATTACTTGAATGTTTTCCACCCGGCCATCGGGTCGCTTCCATCGTCCGAACGCCTGCATGTATTTTTCGGCCTGCGCCACGCCGGGCGTCGAAAGCACCTGATAAAACTTCCGCTCGGAAAAATTCCGTCCCGTATCGAAATATCCGACGCCGTGAAAGACCACCCACAGGTCGGCATTCGAATGGTCGATGTTGTTCGAAGTGGTGGTCGTGAAGCCGAGGAACAGCCCAAACTGAATGATGATCAGCACCAGCGCGAACACGATGCCCGTCAGCGTCACCGCGAACCGCACTTTGTCGTGAAACAGATTCCGTCTTGCGAGTAACCCCATCTCACCTGCTCCTGCTTGGGATTACGTACCACCCCTATAGAAAGTTACGCCGCTCTCTAAATAAACACTGTTAACTTTTGGTGAAAAAAATATCCTCTATGCCTCGAGCCCGGCAACCAGCGTATCTACAGTCGAATGAATCACTTTGTCCCTCCCCACCCAGGGAAACGTGTAGTGCGTGATCAGCAGGGACGTAATTCCGTGAATTCCCGCCCATAGCGTCTGGGCTGCCAGCTCCACGTTCTTTGCCGGCATTTTCCCGGCCTTGATGCACTCCGTCACTCCCCGCGTGAGGAATGAGAAAGCCTGCATCCCAGGGGAATCTTCCTGGTGATATTTCTCATGGTCGAATCCTTCCGGCAGCGGCATCATGAACGTGGCCCTGTAATGGTGCGGGTTTTCCAGTCCAAATTGGATGTACGCGATGAGCCCCCGTTTGAGTCGTTCCACCGGGTCTCCCGGCTGCTCCATGATTTTGGTCAGCCGTTGCACAAGTCGCGCAAATGTTTCTTTGCACACCTGCTCCAGCAGCTCGGCTTTATCCTTGAAGTAAATGTAAATCGTCGTCGGTGAATACTCGATCTTGTCCGCAATCCGCCGCATGGACACATTTTCATATCCATCGCGCACGAACAATTCACTCGCGGCATCTAGGATCTCCTGCCGCAGGAACTTCTTCTGCCGTGCCCTTCGTTCCTTTACACCCATGCTGTCGCGTCTTCCTCACTAGGTTAACGCTGTTAACCGTACTTTGCAACCAGTCGCTCGTCAACTCTTCTTTCTTTTCACATGCTGTCCAAGCGTTTCGAATCGTTCTCTTACTTCCTCACTGCGATAGCTTGCAGTTCAAAGTGTCCCCCGACAAGGAGCGACCCCGCACCGATGAATTCGCGCGCGGGATAATCTTTCGTCGAGAAGTAGCTCGCGTAAATGGGATTGAACTTCTGGAACAACGACAAATCCGTGCACGCGATTTGCACGTACACCAGATCATCCATCGTCATTCCCGCTTGAGCCAGGACTTCTTTTTCGCCATCGAGCAACACTTTGACTTCGTCTTCTATTTTTTCTGGAACTTTGCCCGTCTTCGGATCAATGCCGATTCGTCCCGCCAGGTAGAGTGTGTTGCCGGCAAGAATTGCGTCGCTGAATGGCGCTTGCACGGGGCCGCCTGCGAGTTTGATCACTTTGCGTGCCGCTTGCGGCGTAGGTTGCGAAAACGCCCCACGTACGGTAAGAATTCCTGCCACCGCCAAAACCACCACGAGGAAACCGATGCGACGATTCATGAATTGCCTCCATTCGAATGACCTGCCCAATACGCCGCGCGAGTGTAATACCCAAATTCGCCTTCGGCAAGCCGTCCCCCGAATCCTCGCTTGCCCCGGCAAAAAACTTTCTCCATCGCATCTCCGAACTCATTCGAATTAGAAAGCGATTAACCCCGTTCGAATGAAGTACAGCGAAGTAAGGCCCACCCCCAGCCACAGCAGCACGCCGAGAAGCAGGGGGCGCCACCCCACCTCTTTCAGCGTGGCGCGGGAGATGCCGCTGCCGATGAGGAAAAGCGTCGCGGTCAGGCCAAGTCGTCCGAGAGTGAAGAGCCACTGAGCGAACCGTTCGAACGCAGCAAAATAGGTATTGATAACGGCCGCGAGAACAAAGAATGCGATGAACCAGGGAAACTGGATGCGGAGATCGCGGGTGCCGCCGGCGCCGTCATTCCGCGACTGACTGCGCTTGATGGCTGCAGTCGCGAGAGCGAGCGGAACGATCCAGAGAGCGCGGGCGAGTTTAACGGTGGTGCCGATGACCAGGGCCTGGGGGCCGTATTTCGTGGCGGCGCCCACGACGGAACTTGTGTCGTGAATCGCCAGCGCGGCCCAGAGTCCGAATTGCGATTGCGAGAGGTGAAGTGCGTTTCCGATCGGCGGAAAAATCAGCAGGGCGATCGAATTCAAAATAAAAATCGTGCCGAGCGATACCGCCATTTCTTCTTCATCGGCTTGAAGAATGGGGCCGATGGCGGCGATGGCGCTGCCGCCGCAAATCGCCGTGCCCGCGGTGATCAGAAATGACGAATTGCCGCGCACCTGCAAGAGCTTGCCGAACGCCAGGCCCACAAGAAGCGCAAAGGAAATCCCCAGCGCGGTGTAGATAAATCCGCTGCGGCCTGCCTTCAGAACTTCGTGCAGATTCATGCCGAAGCCGAGGGCCACGACCGAACTTTGGAGAACGGTCCGCGCAATGCCGCGGCTTTCGTTGATGTACGGATGCGGGAAGCTGAGACCGAAGAGAATTCCCAAAGTGAGAGCGATTGGAGGTGAAAACAATCCCGTGAACGAAAGTGCGAGAGCGAGAACAAAAACAATTTTCGCGAGAGTCGGCATCGACTGGGAAAAGAGTATCAGGCCGGGAGCCGGATGGGCCAGCAAGAACGAGAACGGGCACTGAAAAGATGCTGTCCGCCTCCGGTTGCTAAATTCCAGCGAGCATCATTTTTCTTTCTCTTTTGGAGGAGGAGCAGCGGGCTCCGACTTCGCGGGCGTGGGATGCACGAGGCCAGCGACGATTTTCGCGGTGGCGGTTTTGCTGATTTGGCAGTTGCGGTCGTAGATGCGGCACTGCGCAAGAGTGTATTTGCAGCCGCAGGCACAAGTTTCGGCGTTGAATTTGTGGAGCGCGACGACTTTTTGTTCTGGCGTGAGCTTGGAAAGATCGACGCCGGGAAGTTCACTGGCGCGCTCGGCGTTCTTCAGAAAAATCTGGCCGGTGTCGTCGAAGGTCTCCACTTTGATGTTGCCGATGGGCAGGCCGAGGAGCGAACGGATTTCAGTTTCGTAAAGAAGCGGGTCGCGGAGGCCTTCGTGCTTTTGAACGATGCGGCCTTCCGCGTTGAGCACGAACGAAGTGGGAAGCGCGGCGATGCCGCCGTATTGGAAGCGGACGTCATCGCCGGCAATGGCGACGGGGTAGTTGATTCCGAATCTTTCAGCAAATTCCTTGATGGCGTCCTGATCTTCATCGTCGACGACCAGTCCGAGAATCTGGAGGCGCTCTTTGTATTTGTTCTGGAGATCGACGAGGTCGGGAATTTCGGCGCGGCAGGGTCCGCACCAGGTGGCCCAGAAATTCAGAAGGGTGACTTTGCCTCTGGAGCCGGCGAGGGTGACGGGCTTGCCGTCGAGGCTGGTGAGCTTGAAGTCCGGCGCGAGATCGGGGTTGCGGACGAAGCGGATCGTGGGCTGCTGCTGGTCCTGGGCGGCAGCGAATGAAGGAAAGCAGCAAAGAAGTAGCGAAGTGACGAGAAAAAGAACAAAGCCGGCCTGGATAGCGCGTCTCATGGTGGTCATCTATAGGAGAGCACAATGGACGGACGACGCCAAGTGTCAGATTCGCCGAGAGATGCTCGCGATGCTCGTCGGGAGTCGCGCGGGGGAATTAGATTGACATTGGGAGGGTGGGGGCATACCGTCAGTGCACACTGGTCGGAACCCCGGGCGCGAGCCACTTTTTCCAGGTTACCTATTACAAGAGCGAACGCCGTATGCCTCGCACCCTGCGCGAAGTCTGCGACTTGAGCAACGAGGAGCGACCTTCCAAGGTATTGCGCCGCGCGGCCTGCCAGAGAGTCCAGGAGGACTAAACAATGAAGAAACGGATAGCGGGCCTGCTTGTGATGGTGTTGGCAGTGATGCTTGTGCCGGCGGCTCTTCCCCAAATGGAACCGACGCCGGTCGTGTACACCTATGTAAGCCAGTTCCAAGTGCCGCGGGCGCATTGGGCGGCATACTCGGAGGATACGGAGAAGACGGTCGTTCCGATCGTGGAGAAGTTGACGGCCGAAGGAACCATCCTAAGCTGGTCCACCTTTGAGCAAGTCATACACACGCCCGACGGATATACGCACGGCGCAGCGTGGTCGTCGACATCGATTTCGGGGCTGATGAAGGTGCTGGATGAAATCCGCAAGGGCGGACCGCGGCCAGGGCAAATCGCGGCTACCAAGCACGAAGACCTCTTGATGCAGACGTCGATGTACCGTGTGGGTAGCGGAACGCCGACGTACCTGCGCGTGGTCTGCTCGAGTGCTAAGGCTGACAAGCCGGGCGAGTACGCTGCAACGCTCAAGAAGCTCCTGGTGCCGACGTTTGAGGAACAGGTCAAGAAGGGCGTGGCTACGTACTACAGCGTCGACGAGCAGTACGTAAACACTGCACCGCCCTCGACGCGCTGCGTCGTCATCAACTACCCCAATGCCGAAAGCATAGACAAGTGGGCGGCAGCCATCAACACGACGATGAGTAAGTGGAGTCCGGCGGAACGCGCGGAATTCGCGGGTTCCACCGTGGCGGACAGCCGGCGCGACATCATGGCGCGGATCACGCACTCCGGCCATAAATAGCTGATTGCGGCGGTTGCGTTAAGAGGAGGGGGCGAGGTTGGCTCCCTCTTTTTTTGTTTGCAAGAGTTGAAAATTCAAAGAAAGAGAAAAAGGAAGGCTGCCGCATCGGGCCACGGGGAAATAGGTTCTCTTGCTACTTGGTATAGATTCATGGTATATATCACTAGAGGAGGCCGCGTATGGGCAAGAGTGGAGTCGCGAAGCTGTTTCGGAACGGACGCAGCCAGGCGGTGCGGCTGCCGCAGGAGTTTCGATTCGAAGGGGATGCGGTGCGGGTGCGACGGGTGCCTGAGGGCATCCTTCTAGAACCGCTGATTGCGGACACGGCGAAGTGGTTTGCTGCGATGGACCGGCTCGGCGGTGACCCCTTGCTGAAGAAGGGCCGGAAGCAACCGCCTGCGCCACGCCGCAAGATCTTTGACTGAGAGAATTGGAATGAAGTATTTGCTCGACACAAACGCATGCATCGCGTTGATCAACCGCACATCGGAGCCGGTTCGGAAGCGATTCTCGAAGGCAGTGGAGTCGGGTGAGCCTGTGTGGATACCGTCGGTGTCCTTGTACGAACTTTGGTACGGCGTGGCAAAGAGCGTCCAGACGGAAGCGAATACGCTACGCTTGAAGATGTTTCTCGCGGGTCCGGTGCGAGTGTTGGAATTTGGGGAAGAGGACGCGCGATGTGCCGGCGAAATCCGAAACACTTTGGAGCGGACCGGCAAGCCTATCGGAACGTACGACCTGTTGATAGCGGGGCAGGCGTTGTGCCGCAAGCTGACGCTGGTTACGGCAAACGCTAGAGAGTTTGGGCGGGTGAAGGGTTTGGTTTGGGAGGATTGGGGACGTTGATCCGCGTGGCTCATGCGTTGGACAACAGGGTAGAAGAATTGGAAAATTGAAAATGGAAATTCGAAATTGGGAAGGAAACCGCGCTCGAAGGCGGGGCGCCCGTTTGCCGCACTCCATGGGATTTTTGCTAACCATAGCCGGGACCCCCTCCCCCTTGTTTTTTGTAAGTGGCATCTAAAGGAGTTAGTGCTTTTGTTTTTCTAGGAGCCACTGTCCGGTGGAGGGGTCAGCGAAGAACTTTGCACGGTTTTCCGTTCCTGAGGTTACGAAGTAAGTGCCACGACCAATGTAGTCGGCTGGGGAAAGGCGCAGGCGCTTTTTGTAGAACGGCACGGTGAAAAAACTAGCACGTTTAGGATTTGTTGTGGAGGCCGTCCTTCAGGACGGCCTCTCGATCGTAGATTCATGCATGGATGTGTACCTTGGACCGGCCAATTGCATGCAGGCCAAGTAGATCTCGGTTTCGGTTTTGATGATGAAGAGGGCGTCGGAGTCGGGGCGGCCGGAGGCGCGGAATTTTTGGCGGGCTTCGTCGAGGGAGTCGGCTAGGACGGTGAAGATTACTCGCGCTTGGTGCGGCCGATGAAATAGAAGCGGCGTTCTTGTTGGACAAGTTGGAGTTGGGCTGGCATGGGGGCCGGGGAACGTTGCGCGCCAGATGAAGATGGCCGCATAAAGCGGCCGCTACAAAAGCCGCGCCGCGCAACGTCGCTATTGGATCGATCCATAGGATCGGGAAGCGGATCAAGGGAAAACTCGACGCCTGTGAGAGAAAGTTCGACCTGTACCAGATTGGAACAGATGCGGCGGAGGGAGAGGCTGAGAAATTCGGCGGAGAGTTCGCAGCCGAGGGCGTGGCGGCGGAGGCGGAAGGCGGTTAGGAGCGTGGTGCCGCCACCCGGAGGTGGTGCTTGGGGTCGTCGAAGGCGGGGGCGGGGAGGTTGGAGGGAGATTTGGACATGAATAGTTGATCGATCGGGATCGTTGATCAGAAGAGCGACGGTGTCAAGCGAGGGGGAGAGAACCGGGAAAAAGAAAGAGTCTTAACACAGAGGACACGGAGGACGCAGAGAGCGCAGAGAAGACAAAAACAGGGCGAGCTGAAGCTCGCCGCTACAGAAGCAGGCCGTACATGAAGATTACGGCTGGGCGATTCGGGCGCAGCATGCTGCGCCCCTACAAGAAAAAACAGGAAAGCGGCGCGAAGAGGTTAGCGCTGCGAAAGCGGCGCGGCGGAGGCGGTGGCGGTGTTGCCGATGGCGTCGCCGTTGACGACGAGCTCGACGCGGCGGTTGCGCTGGCGGCCTTCGAGGGTGTCATTGGTAGCGACGGGCTGGGTCTTGCCGAAGCCGCGAGCGGTGATGGAGGAGGCCGGGACGCCTTGCTCGGCGAGAAAATCGCGCACGGAATCGGCGCGGCGTTCGGAGAGCTGCTGATTGAAATCGTCGCCGCCGACGCTGTCGGTGTGACCCTCGATCTGGAGAGAAAGACCGGGATGCGCGAGGACGATGCCGGAAATTTTGGCGAGTTTCTCGCGGGCGCCGGGCTTGAGGGTGTAGCTGCCGGTGTCAAAGAGCACGTCCGACATGTTGACGATGAGGCCGCGGGCGGAGTCGCGGGTCTGCAAGATGGAATTCAACTGGCTGAGAAGCTGGGCGCGAAGCTGGGCTTTTTCGGCTTCGGCTTGCGCGGCGGTTTGGCGCGCTCTTTCGGTTTCGGCTTCGGCGGCACGCTGCTGGGCTTGCGCGGCAGCCCGGTCTCTTGCGGCTTGGTCAGCGGCGGCTTGCGCGGCCTGTTGCTGGACTAAGGCGGCGGCGCTGGCCTTCTCGGCTTCGGCTTGCTGGCGAGCGGCTTCGGCGGCGGCTTTCTGTGCTTCCTGCTGCATGTGCTGCGCTTCGGCCTTGGCGGTTTCGGCTTGCTGGCGAGCTTGCTCGGCTTCCTGGCGGCGCTGGGCTTCCGCTATGGCATCGGCGCGGGCCTTGGCTTCGCGTTCTTCGGCAGCTCTTTTGTCCGCGGCGATTTTTGCCTGGGCGTCTTCCTCGGCTTTTTGTTTCACGGCCATGACGCGAGCTTCTTCGGCGGTTTCGACGACTTCGCGGGCGGCGGCTATGACGTATTTCTTGTCGCTCTTGCGCGCGTAGACCTCTTCCGCGTTGCGGAGCTGCTGTTCGGCCTTAGCGAGCGTGGGAGCGGCATATTTGTCGGCGAGGGCGATGTGCGCGATACGTACGGAGTTGCGCGCTTCAAAAAGACCGAGCGGGGTCTTGCGGTCGATGCCGAAGATGGCGTTTTCAATTTTGGTGTTGGAGGAAGAGTAGATGCCGCGGCCGACGAGCTCGTAGCTGGCGTCGATGTTTTCGACTTTACCGAGCGTGGTGGGACCAAAGACGTTTTCCAGCACGACGGTGTTACCGGGCTGGGTGACGGCGAAATACGGCTCGGCAGTGACGATCATGCCGAAGGTTTGCATCTCGGAGATGGCTTTCACTTCACCATAGCCATTTTTCAGCACGACTTCGCCGAGGTTTACGGCGCGGCCTTGAGGGGAGACGGCCCAGAGAACGTAGGTCAGGTATTCGAGGCCGAACTTGGTGGCCTCATCAAGGCCTGCGAATCTTGCTTCTATTTCCGTGCGGTTGCCCTTGTTTTGCACCCTGGCTTCGCCAACGGCTTGCTGCATCAATTCCGTGCCTTGAAAATCGATCTTGGTTGCGCCGGTGCGGCGGTAATTCACGGCTTTGGTGGTGCGCGAAACAGTTTTAGCGGAGCCGGCAGATGGGGGCGCCTGACCGGGCGCGGGAACAGCCAGAATGCCGAGGATTCCAGTTACCACGAGAAATGCCGATCTGATTTTCACGTCAACCCCCTTCGAGGCGAAAACATTGCGGTGACCACGATTTGGCCACAATATCCGCTGCAGAAAGATTAGCGACACACCCCGCTCCAAAAGCTGTTCGATGGTCCATACCGCGGGGTAGGTCGTTTCGTATCTACAGGCTAGCAAAAAAAGAGAGGGAGCGAGGCGGTTCGGAAAGGGCCTTTGAGCAAACAATTAACTGGCCGACCGGGCAGGGAGCCTGGATCGGGGATTAAGCCAGCTGGGGTCGTTCACTTTGATGCATCCTTACAAGTATTGATTCTAAAGGTAGTTACAGCGAACGCAGGAATTCGAGGAGCGCCTCCTTTTCCGCGGGTTTTAGCTTTCTGAATTTTTTGGTGACCTCAGCGGCCTCGCCGCCATGGCGCAGGATGGCATCGAGAAGCGTTACGGAATCGCCGTCGTGCATGAGACGCGAGTGCAGGCGGACGCCCCAAAGCGGGGCGGTGCGGACTTTATTGGCGGCGTTGTTGTATTCGGGGACGGAGAGGCCTCTCCAGGTGATCGTGTACATGTTCTTGCCGTAGTGCTCCAGCATAGCAGCGACGATGCCGTCGCCGGTGCCGACATTGTGGAGCAGAAAGTCGCCGTAGGGATGAAACTGCTTTTCCCCGAGCGCCGATGGGATGGTGAAGGTGCCGCCGTTGATCTTCGTGCCGGTAGGAGCAGTCGTGAGCGTCTGGACGTGACAAATATCGCAGCCGACCTTTTCGAATAATTGAGCGCCCAACCTTGCTTTGGGGGTTTGCGCAAGTTGCGAGTCGCGAGCGGGAGTTTCGGTGGCACGCATGAAGCGCGCGAAACGATCGATGTCCGCGAGGCCGTCAGGGCCGGGCGTGTCGTTGGGCTCCTTGGCGGTGTTGCAAAGATTGGTGACTTCGTCGGGCTGGAGGCGATTGGTGATGCCCATTTCGTTGAGATAAGCATCGCCGGAAAACGAGAGCAGGCTGGCGTGCTGGTCTTTCCAGCCGAAGCGGCCGACCCCGGTCTGGCCGGGAGCCTCGAGGATGGGAACGTAGAGAACCTGGCCGCAAATCTTTTTGTGGTTTTTCTTGCATTGGTCCTTGGCAAGGTCAATAAAAGTCTGATCGGGGACGGCCTCCACGAATCCATCGCCGAGAACGTTCAAAGAAACGCGGAAGGTACGAATGTTCTCCGAATCAGGAACGCGTTCCTGAATTTCCGTGCTGGGGAAGGCCTCATTCGGGCAAACGGCGCGGTCGTTCACCAGGGTGCGGCCCTTTATGATTTCGGCGCCACGGGCGATGGGGATTTCGGGATTCTGGAATTTGCCGTCGGGGCCGCGGTGGCCAACGCGCAATTCAGAAACCTGGGTGGAGCCGCCGGAGGTGGGATTCTGATGGCACTCGCGGCAGGATTGCGCGTTGTAGAGCGGGCCCAGGCCGTCGGAGATTTGCTCGATTTCATCGAACTTGACTTGATCCGCCGCGTGCGTGGTGTCGTCCACCAGGCCGTTGCTCTTGTTGTCAAAGCCGGAGGGCGCTTCGGGAAGGGCTGGAGCGAAGAAAAAAGCGGAAATCGCCAGCACGGACAAAGCCATGAGGAGCTTCATGAATACCTCGTTGAGCTGGTAACGGAAATGTACCTTGATGGCAGGTGAAAACCAAGCAAAAAATGCAGCTATTGCTCCAATCCTGGCACTCCATTCGAGAGTCACTGATCATTCTGGGCGAGCACAGGAGTGCTTACAGGCCCGAATGTTTTCAATCCCTGGGGGTATGCGTATAATACCGTTCGTGAGGCCGGCAGGCTCGGCCCCACACCCACCCTGGGCCCGCCAATTCGGCATTCCTTCATCCCCCACCGCTGAAGGTCGCTCCGAAAATCAGAAAAGCCTCTTGAGGAAAATGAACCTGGATCGACGCCAACAAATCAGAAAGATGCCGGACAAATTTGCATTCCTACAATTGGAGCGGGATGACGGTGGAAGCTTGCTAGATCTCTCCGAAGGGGGCTTGCGCTTTGAGACATTTTCCGCCGTGCATCAAAACGGACCAGTTCATTTTTGGTTTTCGCTCAATCTCCGGGACCGGATCGAAGCGTGGGGTGAACTGGTCTGGATCAATGCGGCGAAAAAGTCCGGGGGGCTGAGGTTTATGGGCCTCTCCGAGGAAGCTCGCGCACAGATTCGCGAATGGATATCACGGCCCTCCTCGCAGGGAGTTCCTGACGAGGAATTCTTACGCCGGGCCGTGGCGAGGGATATGCCTGCAAGAATTGGGGCGAGCGAACCAGGCGCGGTTGCAAAGTTTGTGTCGAAAGGGGGTCCCCAACACGCGACGTTTTTCCCCGGCGCAGAAGATGCTGGAGATTCGGGCACTTTCCCCATTTTGCAAAAAGTGGAGACGAGTGGGGAGCTTGTGCCAATGAATCGGCATCTCTCCGCAAAACGACGGCAGCTTATTCTTGGCTTGTTACTAGGCACCTGCATTTCCGCGGCCGTAGCCGTATCAGCAATCAAGTATTCGAACCACCGCCGTGAAAATAGGGTCTTGGGAATAGCGCCGACAGGATTGTTGGCACAAAGAAGCGGAGGAGAAGCCTTGCCATCGGTTTCTATGAGTCCAGGTGCAGGAAGCGGTGCCTCCGCAGATATCTTCTCTATCGGCAAACCGAAAAAAGGAGCAGCACGGGACCACACTCCGATCCATCAGCTGGCGGCAACCGACGGGCATCCTGGTCCACGCGCATTGGAACCCCCAGCGTCAAATCAATCGGCGCGAGCACCTCATCAGCCACACCCGAACGGTAACGAAAGCCAGAAAAAAGCGTCCATGACACCTGAACAGTTGTGGGCCTCGGTGCAGACCGGCAGCAGCAAGGCGGCGGTAGCGCTGGCTGACCTCTACATTAAGGGCGAAGGAGTTCCCCAGAATTGCAGCCAGGCGCGAGTGCTATTGCTGGTTGCCTCTGAAAAGCGGAACGCTGAAGCAATCAGAAGGTTGCAAGAGCTGGACAAGACCGGCTGTCCGCTGGACTAACGTCTGAGGTTGCGTACAGGACGCCGATCTTGAGCGAATTGTTCTGGGGCATCAGGGCGAGCTGCGGAGGCGACCTGGGGTATTCGGGTGAGGCTAAACCGGGCGGCGGATGCCGAGCTTGCGCATGCGGGCCTGGAGCGTGGTGCGCTTCATGCCGAGGAGGACAGCGGCGCCCTTGGGGCCGGCGATGCGCCACTGCGTCTGCTTCAAGGCGCGGAGGATGTGCTGGCGCTCGGCTTCCTCGAGAGTGGAGATCGCGGAGGCGGAGGAGGCAGAGGAATTCAAGGAAGTAAAGGAGGCAAAGGAGGAAGAGGAATCGGTGCCTGGGGCTGCGCTGGAGATGGCAGTGGATTTTAATTCACTGACGGGAACGCGGAGTTCTCTGCCGGGGGAGAGGAGAACGGCGCGCTCGAGGAGATTTTCAAGTTCGCGCACGTTGCCGGGCCAGGAGTAGTGGGCCAGGGCGTCCATGGCGTCGGCGGGAATGTACTCGACGTCTTTGTTGAGCTGGCTGCTGAATCTCTGCACGAAGTAGCGTACCAAGAGCGGGATGTCTTCGGGGCGCTCGCGGAGCGCGGGGACCTGGATGGGGAAAACGTTCAGGCGGTAGTAGAGGTCACTGCGGAAGGCGCGCTCGGCGACGCGTTGCGAAAGATCCACGTTGGTGGCGGCGACGACGCGGACGTCCACGCGCTGCGTGCGATTGCCGCCGAGCCGTTCGAATTCCTGCTCTTGAAGCACGCGAAGAAGTTTCGGCTGAAGTTCGAGGGGAAGGTCGCCGACTTCGTCGAGGAAGAGCGTGCCGCGGTCGGCGAGTTCGAAGCGGCCGATTTTTTGGCTGATGGCGCCGGTGAACGCTCCGCGCTCGTGGCCGAAAAGCTCGGATTCGAGAAGACCGCTCGGAATTGCGGCGCAATTAATTTTGACGAAGGTGCGATCGCGGCGCGGACTGAGATTATGGATGGCGCGGGCGAAGAGCTCTTTGCCGGTGCCGGTTTCGCCGAGGAGAAGGACGGCAGTGCCGGCGGGAGCGGCGAGCTCCACCTGGGCCAGGGCGCGCTTGAGCGCGGGGCTCTCGCCGACAATTTCCTCAAAATTGAATTCACTGCGAATTTCTTCCTCGAGGTAGAGCTTTTCTTCGGCGAGCTTGTTCTTCAGGGCATCGATTTCCTTGAAGGCCAGAGCGTTTTCAACGGCGATAGCGATCTGCGCGGCGACTTGCTGCAGGAGCTCGACATCTTGCGGGGAGAAGGCATCGTTCCGGCGGCTGGCCGCGTTGAGAGTGCCAAAGGCTTGCCCGTGGGTGATGAGCGGAACGCAACAGATGGTTTGCACGCCTGCCGTGCGGAGGGCGCGGATGACTTCGTTTTGGAAGCGGTCGATTTCCGTGCCGCGCGCGAGGAACGGCTGGCCATCGGCAATCGCCCGAGCGGAAGGTGACGTGTCGCGGGGGACGGTGACTTCCTGCTTGATAAGGTTCTGGTGACCGGGAAAATCGAGGTCGTGGATCTTGAGCAGTCCGGTTTGGGAATCGAGGAGCGCGAGGCTGGTGTAGTCGTGGTGGATGACGCGCTCCAAAGTTTTGACGATGCCGCTGAAAAGGTCGGGGAGTTCGCGGCTGGTGATCAGGACATTGTTGATTTCGAGAAGAACCCGGAGGCGGTCGCGCTCGCGTGCGAGTTGCGATTGATAGGCCTGGGAAGTCTCGAAATTAAGGGCATTATCGACGGCAACGGCCACCTGGCTGGCGACGCGCTCCATGAATTGCAGCTCGGTGTCCGTAATGCGCTGCGGGACCAGACGGCCGAAACCCATGGAGCCGAGTCGGCGCTGGGCGGTCGTGAGCGGAAGGATCGCGAGTGAGCGCACATTATGCTCACGCAAGCGCTTCAGGAAATCCGGGAAGCGCGTCTCCTCTTCGGCGTCGCAAACCACAAAGGACTGCTGCGTTTGCCAGACCCAACCGGAGGGGTTGCCCTCGACGGGAGACTCACTGCCAGCGGACTTTTCGCCAGGGACGCGGGTTTCAAGAACGTGAAGACGCATGACGTTGCGCGAAGCATCGTGGAGAACGAGGGAGAGGAAGTCGAAGTCAATGACGGAGTGCAGGCGCGCGGCGAGGTCGTGGAAAAGCGCGGGGAGATCGCGCTGCTGGGCGATGGCCTCGCTGACTTCGAGCAAGGCTTCAAGCTGACGCCGGGAGTGTTCGAGCGGGGAGGTGAACGCCACTTCCGGCGGGGAGACGACAGGATCCGCCATAGAAGGCAGGATAACATCCGCGTCGGCAGGGGCTCAACTTGAGGCTGCTGGCGCGAGGGATGGGATTCCGCCGAAGGCACAGACAGGAGCCACGTCCGTCACTTCGGACGGACTGGCCCCCAAAGCACCCTTCCCTCCAAAATCACCAGTCCCCAGAGTCACCACAACCGCTTCTTCGCCGGTTGTATTAACTAACCGGCGGAATGGACACTGCTTTCTTGACTGTATATGACGTTCTTCGCGGAATCGCCCTGCCCGAAGATGGTTTTTCCTGTTAAAAGCGTATCTCTTATTGCACAGTCTTGCCAGCAGGGCTACACCGCCGCAATGGTCGTGGATGAATCCCGAATCCTGCAGGTCCGCATTTTTTCGACGCTGCACAGGAATGAGCGTCGTGTGAAATTCAGCAAATTGCTTCCGGACGTCGTGACCATCGCAGACGAAGTAGATGCGCAATTAAAGCAGCAGATCCTCTGCTTCCTGCCAGTCGAGGCCACCGAGAAGAAGCACTAAGAAGTGGATTTGCTCCCCCGGGGAGTTAATCGGCAGCCAGCACTGCCGGTGCGTACGAACCGCCAATTGTTTCCCAAGGGACTTTGCCGGAAATAGTCGGTACTACGCGCTCTCGCGTGAATATCTTCATGAACAAATTTAGAAAACTCGGCTTCATCGAATACCACAACCGTAAGATCAAAATCAACAAGTCATTGCTGACATTTGTTTTGGAAGAGTAAGACCGCTATGTCTTGTCAGGAGCGGGCTCGCATTCAACGCTTCCTTCCAGGCCAAGGGCAAGCTTGTCACCGCCAATTCTTTCAGGCCAAGCTCGATGTTTTGTGAGCTTGAGAATGCCGGGCGCAGGTGGCCATCAGTTGCTCGATGGCTGCGACTGCCTGGATGCCGCCACGCGCGCCGACGGCGGTGCAGTTGAGCGCGGCCGCGGCGCAGGCGAAATCGAGCTGCCGCTGTAAAGGCCAGCCCTGCAAGAGCCCGTAGATAAAGCCTGCGTGAAAAATGTCTCCGGCACCGGTGGTGTCAACGGTGTTCACGCGAAAAGCGGCGGCGTAGTGGAATTGCGTCCCGTCCCAGGCCAATACGCCTTCTTCGCCCAGTGTTGCTGCGGCAAGGCGGCAGCCAAATCGTTTCCGCAGCGCGGGCAGGGATTTACGCAAATCCAGTTCTTCCATCAGCCGCCCTGGAATGTCTCTGCTGGTGATCAGGAAATCGACCTTGTTCAGCAGCGCGTCCACACCAGGATAAAGTTCATCCACATCGGCGATGACAGGAATGCCGGCGGCACGGGCCCAGCCCGCGGCCGCAGCCGCGGCAGCCGTATCATGTCCATCGACGTGAAGAGCGCGGGAATTGACGATCCACTCTCGCCGGAGTTCTTCTGGACGCAAAGTTAGCCGGTCGTCCCGTTTCCAAAGAACGGTGCGTTCGCCGGAGTCATCGACGAGGATGAAGGCCTGCTGGCTGGGACACCCGGGAGCGGTGAAGAGATGCGCCTCGACGCTGAGCCGGGCAAACTCCGCGCAGTGGAGCGAAGCGGCGCTGTCGTCACCGACCTTGCCCACGTAGCGCGTGCGCAAGCCCCACTGCTGGCAAGCAACCACCGCGGTGGCGACTTGGCCGCCGGGCAACACTTTCGCGGATCGAAATTCGACCTTGGACCCGCGCGCAGGATAGTGCGCGACGGGAATGAGCGTGTCAGTGGCGTTCAGACCCACGCCGACAACGTCAACCTTGGAGGATTCGGTCATTTTTGTCTGCGCCACTGTAGACGAAGCGCCGGAATTTGCAAAGGCGGGACG
>Ga0137409_10001240_pt1 | contig 27891 bp, 34 predicted proteins | sample CZODoug1_16funga_FD_122059 | JGI IMG/M metagenome (GOLD analysis project Ga0137409, IMG submission 122059) | Vadose zone soil fungal communities from Angelo Coast Range Reserve, California, USA - CZODoug1_16fungal (Hybrid Assembly) | ecosystem: Environmental > Terrestrial > Soil > Vadose zone...
AAGAAGCTGGGCATCAGCCAAACCGCCGGCCTGGTCCGCTACGCCATCCAGCGCGGCCTCACCCCGTTGGAATTAACCCCGTTGGACCCACAAGCGTCGCTGTCGACCCCCTGCTCTCCGCTCGAGCGGCCGCCGGGGAGGTTCCTGGCGCTCAATCAGTCCTGAGAGACCTCCACCCGGAAGACGTTGCCTTGATATGACGCCTTGACCGCCAGCTCTCTGGAAACCCCCTGGGAAGTCACGAGCAGGCTGCCCTGTCCGGCGCGCTCGACGGTGATCTTGACCGGCGGCGTCAATCTATACCCTGCGGAGATCGAGGGTGTGATCGAGCAGTTCCCCGGAGTGATCTCCGCCGCCGTGATCGGTTTGCCTGATCCCGATCTGGGCGCCAAGGCTCACGCAATTGTCGAGCTGGAGCCCGGCCGTCCGGCCCCCGAGCCTACGGCGCTGGCCGCCTTCCTGGCGACTCGCCTGTCACGCCACAAGATCCCCTATACATGCGAGCTCGTAACCAAGTCCTTGCGCGACGACGCGGGCAAGGTCCGGCGCAAGCGACTGCGCGAGGAGCGGCTGGCAACCGCTGCGCCAGCCAGCTATCACAAGCTCAGATGAGTCAGGCACTTTGGGTAGAATGCAGCGCACCTTATCGCGCACAGCCGCGGCAGATGTTGATGCCGCCGAATCCGACAATGGAGGAATCATGAAAGCGGTTCGCTTATACGAATATGGGGGACCTGAAAACCTTAAATTTGAGGTTGATGTGCCCGAACCCACGCTGAGCGCGGATTCGGTGTTGGTCGCTGCGGCGGCCACCAGCGTTAACCCCATCGATTGGAAAATTCGGTCGGGAGCGCGGCAAAAGGACTTTCCCCTGACGCTGCCGGCGATCCTCGGCTGCGATGTGAGTGGGGTGGTGCGCGCCGTGGGCCGCAACATACGGACCTTCAAACCGGGTGATCGGGTGTTGGCGTTCGCCGGCGCGACCTACGCTGAATTCGTTGTGGTAGAAGGCACGATCCTCACGCATTTACCAGACGGCTTGGACTTGGTCGACGCGGCGGCGATTCCGCTCGTCGTGTTGACGGGCGACCAGCTCGTCAAGCTGGCTGCTCGTGCTCAATCTGGGCAGACCATCCTCGTTGGCGGAGCGCTGGGGAGCGTCGGCCGCTCCGCCGTGCATAGCGCGAAAAAACTCGGAGCGCATGTCATTGCGGGTGTACGTGCAAGCCAATTGCCGGAAGCCAAGGCGCTGGGGGTTTCGGGTACCGTGGCCATCGATGACGATACGGCAATCGCCCAACTTGCCCCGGTGGACTGCATCGCCGATACGGTAGGGGGCGATACTGCGGCGAAGCTCTTTTCCAAGGTCAAGAATGGCGGCAATTTTGGCTATGCGTCGGTATTGCCCGACGGAGTGTCCGCAAGGAATCCCACGGTGAAGGTCACTCGCGTTTTCGCACGTGCGGATGCGACGAAGGTGCGAGAGTTCGCCGATGATATTCGCGACGGTAAATTCGTGCTGCCGGTCAGTCGCCGTCTGCCGCTCCGCGATGCGGGCCATGCGCACGAATTGGTGCAAAAAGGGGGAGCAGGCAAGATTGTCCTGGTGACATCCTGACGGTCGGGATTTTTGACAGTGCCCCCTCATTGAGCGCAGAGTTTGCGGGCAGCAGCCCCTGAACATCGCGCAGCGCCTGCACTCACGGCGGGGAGGGTGGATGAAATCTTTCGTGATCAACCGGCACGGGCGGCTCGTCCTGCCGTCGAATATCTTTCCCGACATTTATTTCTCCGCGCTCGACACGCTCGAGCAGTTCTCGGCCGTCGTCAAGCGCGACTTCGACGAAAAAGCGCCTACGGCAACGGAGATCATTGAATCGATACAGGCAGAAAAGTACAGCAGCCGCTATGAGTTGTTGCGCGACCTCGGTTTGCATTTGTTCTGGGTCAATCGCTATTCGATCACAATGTACGAAAAGCGGCCGACTGCCTGGCGCAACGTACCCAAAAGGCGCTCCGACGTTTTCCTGCCTATCTTAACTCCATGGGTGGATGGCACGAGCAAAATCGAAATGATCCGATCGAGTTTTCGTAGTCTGCCGACCACCTGGGACGCGCCGATTGAAAACAATATTTTTGAGCAGTTGTTCGACATATTCAGCAACAAGCAATATCACGCTGGAGAACTGCCGGCGATCAAGCCCACGGTAGCGGAGATTCTCGGTAATCCGGAAAATCTGACGTTTCACATCGCGCTTTACGATCCGGACTTTCCGACTTTCTCTTACGAGCAGATTGTTGATTGCAACGTCGAGGTTCCGGAGCTTGAGTCACTGATGCGCTGGGCGATGGTACTGCACAATCAGTATCCTTGGCACCGTCAGCACACGCGTCTGATTGAAGTCGGCAAGATCAAGGACGACGACGTGGTGCCGGTTTTCTACCCGCGCAATCGCGAGGTGTTGCATTTCATTAACCGTGTCAAATCACGCCGCGGAAATATGGCGCTGCGCCAGAAGCCGGCCGCAGCCCACGCACCCTCGCGTCCGTACCGGGCCATTGACGTGGGCGCTCGCTTTGCGATTAAGCCCCGCCTCGCCGCGCTCGCGGTAGTGAAGGGCGAACGATCATGTAGCAACGAGGATCTGATCCGCAACGCCGCATACAATTGGTCGCCTATGTCGGCAAAGGATATTGCGCAGAAAACCGGCATCCACCAACGCCTGTACACGGAACGCAGCCTCGAGGATATTTCACTCGAGGCGGCCCGCCGTGCGATCGACAAGGCGGGTTGCCGGGCGGCGGACATCGGCGCCGTCGTGTTTTGCACCTGCACCAGCACCAAGCTGATTCCCTCGATCGCAACTTGGATCTCCGGCGAGCTCGGTGTGCTGCAAACGCATGCGTCGGTCGATCTGGTGGCCGCCTGCGCCGGCCTTGCATATGGTTTGGCCGAGTCCGTACGGCTGCTGCAGGAGGTCGACCGGCCGGTGTTGTTGGTGTGCGGTGAGAAGTTTTCCGACAAGATCGGCAGCGTGCGCGCGTCGCGTATGATCTTCGGGGATGGGGCCGCTGCGCTGGTAATCGAACCGGCGGCGCCGGGCGCAGCGCCGGACATAGAGACTATTCAAACGTACGCGAGCGGCCCGCACAGCGAGGTGAATTCGATCATTTGGCCGAATCCCGAATTCGACAACAACATCACGGTGTATGGACCGGAGGTGCAGGCATTGGTGCGCCGCTATCTCAACCAGATGATCAAGGAACTGCAGGAGCTCAAGGACCCCGCCGATGCCACGCGCTCGCTGCTGGAAAGCATTGATCTTGTGGTGCCACATCAAGCAAATCAAACCATGGTGACGAAGCTCGCCGCAGCGGCCGGTTTCGCGCCGGAAAGTCTGTACTTTAACATCGCCAAAGTCGGCAATACGTCGTCGGCCAGTATTCCGCTCGCGTTATTCGATGCGGTCGAGGAAGGCATCATCAAGGGCCCCTGCCGGATTCTGGCCCCGAGCTTCGGCGCCGGCGCGGTGGCGGGGTACGCGGTACTGCGGTTCGATCCGGCAATAGTCGCGCGTGGCGCCCCGGCACCTGAGGGTACGCGGTCGGCGGAGGCCGCGGCCATACGCGAAGGATCCACGGTCAACGACGTGCAGGCCGCGTTCGGCGGCTGACCACCCTAAGGGGCGAGAAATTACATTACGGTGAATCACAACTGAGGAGAGCATCAGGATGGTTGGTAAACAGAAGTTTCAAGTCTTTCGCGCAGTGGATGCTCCGAACTTGGAGAAAACCGAGTTTCAGTCCATGTCTCCGCTTACGCCGGCCGAGAGCGCTGGGTTTGGGAGGATGATAGAGGCCGGCGCGGTCGATGGCAGTGAAGTGCGCATGCTGGTCAACATTCCGGGTTTCAGCTTGGTGCACCTTTGGTTCAAGAAAGACTATCCGCTGCCGCTTCACAGCCACGATGTCGATTGTTTCTATTATGTCATTGCCGGTTCCTTGAAGTTGGGTACGGAGAACCTGGGCCCGCGCGACTCATTTTTCGTGCCGGCTGAGGCGCCCTACACGTACCGCGCGGGTCCGGAGGGCGTCGAAGTGCTTGAGATTCGTCAAGTCGACCACTGGAACTTCAAGAATCATGCAAAGAACCAAGCCTTTTACGACAAGGCGGTTGAGACCATCACTGCCAATCGTGAGATATGGCAGCACGTGAAAAGACCGGCGCTGAATTCTTGACCGTCGAGGGCGATGGCTACGAGGCCGCAGGGGCGTCGCCCATTGATGCGAGCTAGCGCAGCCGCTGCCGGTGAACACCGTCTCGAGCAATTTGCTGTCACAGCGATCGATCCCCTCGGCGTAGGCATAGAGCAGCTCGGCGATCGCCTGCTTATCCAATAGTTCGCGTAACTCGGGCTCCATAGCCTCCTCCTAGTTTGCCGGCACCCTGGTCTCGGCGAATATCACGTTGGCAATCCAGTTCCGCGTGCGACGTGCGAGGCGAACATCCTCGCTTTCTTCCTTGAAGGATGCCGCCGCCCGCCTGAGGAGTGAAGGTGGTACGCCTTCGAAGGCATTGACGCTGACCACGGCGTAGAGATGACCTTGGATTCGGCTTGTGACTAACGGGACAATGCCGCAGCGGGAGCAGATGTGAAACTCGGCGGTCCGAGTCCCGAAGGCGTACTGGGAGACGAGCAATGGGTCTCGGACGGCGACCTCGAGACGACCAGTCGGGCAGGACGTCCAGACACCGCCATGCTTGGTGCAAAACGAGCAATCGCACGCACGGGCAGGTATCTCCGATGGTTCGGGTTCCCAATCCAGTGCAAACGAGATATTTTTGCAGTGACAGCCGCCGGAAATCCGCATGAGGTGCTCCTCCTCAACAACAAACGCGTCCCAGGGAAGAGATATGTTTGCCAATCTTGAGGAATAGTTTGCTTCCTGTCGAGTTAAGCCTATGGTTCCGAGCTCGATCCGCCTTGGCTGCGCCGACGCCAAACACGCTTGATAAAGGTGACCACGCCGACCACTGTCGCACCTGCGGCGAGACCCACGACGGCATCGAATAGCAGCGGTGTGAGACCGCCGAGGGTGCCGACGCGTGCGCTCAGGGCATCGCCGGCGTGGTGCAGTACCGTCAGGCCGTGCACGATGATGCCGCCGCCGACCAGGAACATGGCCACAGTGCCGGCCACGCTCAAGAGTTTCATCAACCAGGGAGCAGCGTTGACGATGACACGGCCGATGGTCCGCGCAATGCGGTTGTCCCGCTCTTGAAGATGCAGGCCAAGGTCATCTAGTTTGACGATGGCGGCGACCAGTCCGTAGACGCCCGCAGTCATGATAAAGGCGATGCCCACCAGGACGCCGATGCGCGCGGGCATGCTCGTATCGACCACCGCACCCAAGGTGATGGCGATGATCTCGGCCGACAGCACGAAGTCGGTGCGGACAGCGCCCTTGACCTTGTCGCGCTCAAGTTGCATCAGATCAGCGTTCGGATCGGGCAGGGTCCGGCTGGCATGAGGGGACTTGTGGACCAGCTTTTCCATGCCTTCGAAACACAGAAACATACCCCCGATCATCAGCAGGGGCGACACCGCCCAAGGTGCGAAAGCGCTGACCAACAATGCGCCCGGCACCAGGATGGCCTTGTTGCGCAGGGAGCCCTTGGCCACTGCCCAGACCACCGGCAACTCGCGATTGCTGTGCACGCCGGCGACCTGCTGTGCGTTCAGCGCCAGGTCGTCACCCAGGACACTCGCGGTTTTCTTGGCCGCGACCTTGGTAAGTAAGGCGATGTCGTCCAACACCGTGGTGATGTCATCGAGCAGCGCCAGCAGACTAGACGCCATGGCGGATCAGCCCGGTGCCAGCAGCGGCACCTCGAGATAGCAACCGAATTCGCTGACGAAGTTGACGGCGACACAGGCATGCACGCGTCCCTGCTTGTCGTCGAAGACCGCACTAGGGCCGAGCGGAAAAACCGGCTGATGCCAGACACTGGGGTCGATGTGGATGCCGAACGCACCGTCGCAGTGGAAGGCGATGAAGTCCTGGGGCGTCACGTCGTCGCCGGGTTTGGCGAGCAGCGCCACGAAGCCTGCTCTGTCGCGCGGCGCGAAGATCTGACCGCCGTCGGGATGATAGTTCGCCTCATGCGTGTAGATCCGGCTGGTATTCGTCGGCTGGCGATCCTCCGAGGCGGACGCGGGATCGGTGAACCAGCCGGTGATGTAACTGCGGCCGACGGCGCGATTGACCGCATGCTGGACCTCGCCGCGCCGCTCCATGACGAAGCTGTCCTCGACGATCCCGCCTTCATTGCCGGTGCCCGGAACGATCGGCCGCCGGCCCGGCTGCGGCCAGGTGACGATCGTGACGCGATCCGCGGCGAAGTCGCGAACGATTCGACCGTAACCGCGCAGCGTCTGGTCGGTTGCCATGACGCACGGAACTCGATGCGCGCGTGCTTCCCCGTTGGTAAGCGACGGCATGGCGAAGAGATCGACCGCGGCAAAGTTCGACAGCATGGCCACTCGATTGTAGGTTGCCGGGCAGTATACCTGCCTATCCAGTCCAATCGGCTAGTCCGTACTGGATAACGCAGACGATGCCAATGCTCGTATAATACATTGTATGTTGGAAGATGGACCTGCCCAAGAATAAGGACAAGCAAAATGGACTATGCTTCAGATCATTGGCAACTCATTGCAGCCGTTTTAGGCGCGATCGTTCTTCTGGTGTGCGATCGCTGGGCGCTCGCGCTGTGCGGCGTCATCATCGTGGTCTCTAACTTCGGAACGCGGCGCATTCCGGGGAATCCACCCACCATCGCGGACGCCCTCTTGTACGACGTGGGCGCGGCCACCATAAAGTACATCATTACGCGCGATGTCGGCTACGATCCTTTGAAGTTCAGCCCTATGGCATATCGTGCGCGCATTGAGGAAGTGGCGAAGATCATGGACGTCACTGGTGTCGACCTCACACCGTTTCGCTTGAAGGGGGGCAAAATCATTCTCACGCACGGCACAGAGGACGACTTTCTCGCACCAGGCAACAGCGACGCCTACTACGAACATCATCTGGCCAAACAGGGCAAGACAGCGATGAACTCGTTCGTTCGATACTATAAGGTACCGGGACTGTCACACGGTTTTGGCACATTCAATGCCAAATACGATGATCTGAGCGCGCTCGACAACTGGTTGGAAAGCGGTCACGCGCCGGCAGAGCTGCTCGCCGTCGATGAGAACGCTGACGGCCGCGGCCGGACGCGGCCAATGTGCGTCTATCCACAGTGGCCGAAGTTCACGGGGAAATCGGGCACTTCGGTGGATGAGGCACGCAATTTCTCGTGTGTAATCAACTAGGCGGGGCGATCGGCGCGGTGATGCCGTGCGGAGTCACCGCAGAACCTACTCTAGTGCAGGCTTCATCTCCGGGTCACCCTTCTTCATTGCCTGCTGATAGGCAGGACGCGCGCCGATGCGCCTGAGATAGGCGCGCACATTGGGCGAGGCACCGAGACCGCGCCCTGTGAAGGTGCGCATGGTGGTCAGTGGGAAGACCATCATGATGTCGGCGGCGGAGAACTCGGATCCGGCGAAGTAAGTCACCTTGCCAAGCCGCTCCTCGCTCATGCGAAAGGCAAGTTCCTGGCGCGCGGTGAATGCTTGCGCGGCCTGTTTATTGTCGCCCGCCATCCTCGAGGCCACAATGCCCATCATCGCGGCCGGCAGGAAGAAGCCGTTTCCGAAGTGGAGCCAGTAGAGATAGTCCGGAAAACTCGGTGCTTGCGGGCCTACCACGAGGCGCCCTCCGCCATGGCGGGCGAGAATATAATCCACAATCGCGCCCGTCTCGGCCAGAGCGAGACTGCCATCAGTGATGATGGGTGCCGTGCCCTGCGGATGCAGAGCCTTATATGCTGTCGGCGCCGCGCCGTTTGGATCGCGTCGATAGGTCTTCAACTCATAGGGAATGCCGAGTTCCTCGCAAAGCCAAACGATCCGCTCGGATTGAGAGACCCCTAATTCTACTTCGTTACGTTTAAGTATATGAATGCGCAAGAAAAGTCCCTATCATTGAGATTCAAACGAACGACGCTTTTTCTCGACAAATAGGATCGAGAGCAAATCACCGAAAAATCGACCTCAAAAATAGGATTCGCAATGACAAATCGCTGGATAAGCTCAGCGCTGTCTTTCGACGATTTGCAAAACCATTTGCCGAGCATTTTCGGTCCGGTAACCATTCGGTTACGGACACCGCACAACAGTATTTGTGCGGGCTGATGCAAGCGCAGAAGCGCAACATGGAGCGCATGGCCGAAGCGGTTCCCGATAGCGACGAGCAAGTGCTGCAGAATTTTCTGACGCACTCTTCCTGGGATCATCGCGGCATCATGGATCAAGTGGCGAGCAACGCCAATACGTGTATCGGCGCTGAAGTTGGCGCGGGCCTGTACATTGACGAGAGTGCCTTTGAGAAGAAAGGCGAGAAGTCGGTGGGCGTTGCACGTCAATGGAACGGCCGCTTGGGGAAGCAGGACAACTGCCAGGTCGGGGTGTTTGGTGCGCTCGGGTGCGGGGAGCGGGTGAGCCTGATCGACGCGCGTTTGTATCTGCCAAAAGAATGGACAGACGATCCGGCACGTTGCGATGAAGCGTGCGTACCCCGAGCACAGCAAGTGCATCGAACCAAGCTGGAGTTGGCGGAAGACATTGTTCGTCATGCGCGCGCGATCGGCGTGCGATTCGAGTGGGTGGGGATGGACGGAGGGTACGGCCAATCCCTTGGATTGCTGGAGTCTCTGCACGCGCAGGGCGAAGTGTTCGTAGCCGATATCCACTCCGATCGGCACGTCTATTTGCATGATCCTGCACCCCAATTGCCGCAGCAAAAACCGGGTTCCGGCCGCAAGCCACTGGGTCTTCGCTATCACAGCAATGCGCAGTCGATCGAGGTGCGCAAGTGGCTGCAGAAGCAGCCGGCCTCGGCGTGGTGTGCGCAAACTTTGCGCGATACGACCCGCGGGGAGCTGCGCGTCGAAGTGATGCATCGGCAAGTGTGGCTCTGGGACAAGCACGGTCCGACGGCACACCGTTGGCATTTGATTGTGCGGCGTGAGGTGAATTCTCCTGCCACGATCAAGTACAGCTTGAGCAACGCGGACGATCAAACGAGCGTGAACAAGCTTGCGCAGATGCAGGCGCAACGTTTCTGGATCGAGCGAGCTTTTCAGGACGCCAAGAGTCATGTTGGCATGGCTCAATATCAGGCACGGAAATGGCAATCCTGGCATCGGCACATGGCCTTGGTCATGATGGCCATGCAGTTCATGCTTGAGACTCGTATCGATCACGCCGAACTCCATCCTTTGCTGAGCTGCTACGACATCCAGATCTTGATGGCCACCACCATGCCCGACCGGCGCAGCGATCCGGACGAGGTCATCCGTCAGTTGCATGAGCGACATCGCAAACGTCAGACTTCGATCGATTCTGCAACGCAGAATTTATCGTGAAACTCGCCGTCATAACTGATTTTCAACCTGACAAAGTAGAACTAAGTGATGGACGGTAATCATGACAGAGCCTCCCCCGGCGGTTTGGTGTGCACGATGCTACTCAAACGAACGGAGCGCGGCCAGCGCAATGTGCTAACTATCGGTCGACCGACGACCGCGATTCGGGCCGCGCCGCTCTGCGCCTGCATACGGGCCGGGCAATCCTTCTCGATCGCAGAAGCGCTGCGCTTTGGTGCGTCGATCGGTGTAGTGTTTGTAGCGACAGCCGCAGTAAGGAACTTCGCACCCCGGTATCGGAAAGCGCGGCGCGTCGGCCGCGAGCCAGCGTGTCTTTCCGAGCGCGCAAGCGGCGTCGCAGGCCTCTGAGTCGGTGACGACTGATACCGCGTACCACGACGAGCGCTTTGGCAGGGTGGAAGTCACGCCGCGCCCCCTTTCGCGCACGCGTTGAAGCCGAAGGCGGAGTGGCATTCTTCATCGGTGTCGAGCTTCCTTGCGAACCGGCGCAGCGCTCATTTTAATCAATTTTCACTCATCCGGGAAGCAAGCCATGTCCGCGCTGCCGCCGGTGAGTTCGATGCGCGAAGGGCCTCATGTGGTGGACGTGAACTAAACCGTCCGAGTCGAAGCTCCGGTGGACGTCATTCGATTCAATACCCGGGGAAGCGCTTGTGAAAGATTGCGAACCAAATCGCGGGGCGATAGATTCAACTTGGCGGCAAATGCGCGGAGCGCGCCAGTGCCGAAGAGCGCGTGCAGCTGCTCACTGAAGATGGGTTCGTGTACGTTGCTGTATAACCAGGAGCGGGCCACCGAACCCAATCCCATTGCCTCCATGCGGGCCACGAGACCGCGAACCGTCCCATGCCGTTGGACAAAATCAACCACGGCCGAAAGGAATTCATCGCTGGCAGATTGTCCCCAAAGCGGACTCGGCATTCGAATCGATCGTTGCATGATGTGGGCCCACAGTGCGTGTGAAGGGCAGCCTTGACTCTATCTATGCAGTAGCAAAACACAAATGCAGCGTCATGGGAATGTCTGCGGTCAGCGACAGAGGTCTGCGGAGCCGATCCTGGTCGAGCGCATGTTTGTCTTCGGAGTCCCTTGGCGACAAACGGATCGGCTCCGGTAACCACATCCCAGCCGAGTGCCCGTTCTCCTCCAGCCCAGCGAGTGAACCCCAAACGGGTGGAGAGAGAGGCGGTTAAGTTTTGCTTAACGGGTCATCAGGTACTGAGTTTGTTGTGCCTGGGGGGGCGGTGCAATCTACTCACTGTTCGATCGATTTAATCAACGGAGAATGCACATGACTGACGGAATCTATCTCATCGCGCGATTTGGGCAGGCACTGCTGGCCGTTACAGCCACGGTCGCTTCCGTGCTCGTCTTCCAGTTGGCCTAGCGGACGACGCGATAACTGACATGAATTTACGAATGTTTCACTGGGCGGATGTCGATTTCCTGCGCCAGTTAAGGTCCAGGGATTCAGACGTGTCGGTCCGTCAGAATCCCTGGGCTTACGTCCCATGAGATGCGAACCGATTACTTGGCACTGTTTGCGGCGACGGTCACGACGGGGGCTTTCGACTCCATCCGGGCATAGGCGGTCAATGCATCGTCGTTCACCTTCTTGACCGCCCGTGCTTCCGCCTCCTGGGCGCAGTTCTTGACCTGATCGGAACGAGTCAAGTGCGTTTGCCCGGAGGTGCAGACGCGCAGCGCCGCCGATCGAATGTTCGAGAACAGGGTGGCAACACCGGCGGGTGTTCTCAGGCTGGAATCTTGGAATTTGACGGTCTGCCGTCCCGCCAGAGATTCGCCCAGGATTGCACTTCCGGTCGCGAGGATGCCGATTAAGATGAGTACGGCCGCACCGGTATCGAAAGTCGAGCTGAAAGACTTGAGGTTCGTATTCATGATTGTCTCCTGTCAAAAATGTTTAAGGTTTATCGCTTCTGTTTGGCACCTGTTTTGAGATCAGGTCCTGTGGGCATCGTCCACGAGGGGTGCGTCATTGGACAGTAACCAAGGTCATACAGCGCTCCGAGGTGGCGGAGGCCGAATTCGAGTACCGGAACGCGGCCATTCGGATTCCTGGTGAGAAAATCCGGCTTGCGCGTAGCTCCGTCATGAAGCCCGTAATCCTTGAGCGTGAGCTCCACACCGAGCTGTCGCGCGGCGAGTCGGACCTTGTAGCAATTGCCGGACACCTGCATCTGATGAAGCACGGGCATAGGTGGATCCACGGGTGGCGAACTGCCACAGTGTGCACGCCGCAGATCTGCGTAGATTTCGAAAAGCTATACCGTCGTTTAGTTTTTCTTAACGTCTCCGTCGGGGCTCGGGCCGTCCGTTACATGAGGACGCAACGACGGTCATAGCCGGCCTGCGACGTTGCGCGCTCCGGGAAGGCTCGGCATCGCCAGTCGGCCAGGGGGTGACGGCCTGGCTTGACCGCCTAGATGCGAGCTATTCGCCTCGTTAGGCGCGTAATTCCCATCCGCAACTGCTAAGCTCATCAGCGCCATTCAACTTCACGGAAAGTCCATGCAATCGATACCGGTCGGGGCCACGGGTTCGTTTAGTCTTGTCGTCATGCCCGACCATCTCGCCAGCCGTTTCAAGGATGTGACATTGCCTCCGGTCCTGGCGACGCCGGTGATGATCATGGTCATGGAGAACGCGGCGCTCAACGCGATCAAGCCTTATCTCGATGTTGGCGAAAGCGCGCTCGGCACGCGCGTCGATGTGCGCCATCTGGCGGCGACGCCGGCTGGCCGACGCGTCACCGGCGAAGCGAAAGTGACCCGCGTCGATGGGCGTCGCATTGAGTATTCGATTCGTGCGACCGACGGGAATGAGGAGATTGGACTGGGCACACACGAACGCGTGGTAATACAGCTGTCAAAGTTATCAGAACGGATGAAGGCCAAATTTGGCTAGCGGCTGTCGGACCTGTTTAGGGGCGGATTCCCTTAGGACTTCGCTTTCTTCGAAGGTTTCGACTTGCCAGAACTGTTGAAGGCGATCGCTTGGCGAACGAGCGTCTTGAAGGCGGACTCGTCAACTTCTTCTCCTTCGTGGATGTCGATCGCGCGCCGTGTGTTTCCGTCGAGACTCGAGTTGAAAAGAGGGGCCGGATCCTTCAGAGACGCGCCCTTGGCGAAGGTAAGCTTCACGACTTTCTTGTAGGATTCGCCAGTGCAGATGATGCCGTCGTGCGACCAAACCGGAGTGCCCATCCACTTCCACTCCTCGACGACGTCCGGGTCTGCTTCCTTGATGAGCTTGCGCATCCTGCCGAGGGTTTCCCCACGCCAGTCCCCGAGTTCGGCGATTCTTTTCGAGATGAGCTCCGATGCCGACTGGCCTTGGTGCGCGCCCGACTTTTTCATGTTCTCATCCCAAAGTGTTGATTTGCAGCCAAAGCCCTCTCTACCGGCGAAGATCGTCCATGTCCGCCTGCATGCGCTCCTTGTATTCATCTGACCAGTGAGCGTCGGGTTTTCCCTTGGCTTTGCTACGCGCCTGCGGAAGAGGTGTCTTGCCTTCGCTTGCCGACTTTCGCGCGCCAACCTTTAGCTTCAGTGTGGCACGTGATGATGTGGGGTTAGAAGGTGAATTCGAATTGTTCATGCGGTTGTTATGCACCTATTATCGTTTGTTAAATTGCTCGTGTTGACGTACGCCGCTGGATCTCTCGGGTATTGGATATCAACATCGCCGCTTTTACCGTGCGGCCGTCCGCAAAACCGCCGCAGGTACAGACGCGATTGTACTTAATGATAGTGTACTTAATGTCAATTGGTGAGCACACGACGGTGTAGTAAGCCTCCTCGCTGCGCTGACCATCCTAGCGCCAGCGGTAGCTAAACGTGGCCCCCAGTTGGCGCGGCGCCGCAGGAAAACCGATCACGGAGCCGCCGTCGTTAAAGATCTCCCGGAAATAGAGCTTATTGAGGGCGTTCTTCGCCCAAACGGAGAGTTTCCAGACATCCGCAGGGTCACCCAGCGCAATGCTGGGATTGAAGAGGCCATAGCCGCCGATGTGCTGCCGGGGATCACCTTGTACGTAGTAAAAGGTGTCGCCGCGATTATTGGCATCGAGAATCATTGTGGCCTTCAGTTTCTCACTCAAAGCCCAGTGGTAGCTCATCGCCGAATCAAGTTCGATCTTGGGTGCGTTGCCGAGCCGATGACCGGCAATGCTGCCGAAGACACCGGACGGCGCCTGCGCCAGTACGTCAGATTCGAGCACTTTGGTGTCGAGCAAACCCAGTCCGAAATCCCACTGGAACCCCGAGAACGGCAGCCAACTGCGCTCGAGTTCCAGCCCTGAGACGCGGCTTTTTGCGATATTGAAGATCTGGAATTCGTTGCCCACCAAGCCGAAGGCCTGCAGATCCTTGTAGTCGTAGTAGAACAGCGCGCCGTTGAGGCGCACCTTGTTGTCCGCCCAAGTGGACTTGAATCCGACTTCATAGGCGTTGATGAACTCGGGATTGTAGGGCGCCTTGGCACCGATGTCGGTCACGTAAACCCCGGTGATGCCCATACACGCCCACCGGCTGCATGCCGTTGGTCGCGAAGTCATTGAGGCCGATTCCGCGCAACGCGAAGATTGGCGACGTGTTGCCGACTGCGTTCTTGGTGGTCAGGTTGGGCGTGACATTGGCGAGATCCACGGGCTGCACCGCGCCCGCCTCGGTAAGCGCGGCGCCAGTGAATGCATCGACCGCCACCGGCACGTCCTGCAGGTTCTGAGTCCGCTTCTAAGCGGTGACGACGATTTCCTGAAGAATCTCTTGCGCGATGACTAGTCGCCCCGGCAGCCCGATCGCGACGACGACAAGGCCCGAGACTATGCGGTGCGAAGATCTCATGGATGGCTCCCTTCAAAAGACGCACGAACAACCGGTTAGCTTTTTAGTTAATTGAATTAACCGTTGCGGGAAAATAACGAAGCGCCCGACGCAATGCAAGGGGTGCGCCGCACACAAGCGTTGCGGCGCTACAACAACCCGAGACACGCCATCACCAAACTGGTAAAAGAGATTCGGCATCTTTGACACCGTTACGTTGCGAGCAATACTTCAATCGTTACTCGCCAACGGCGGGCGCTGGCGGCCCACTTGGAGTATCCGGATCATGAAATCGGCTGAGTGGTATTTCGACTTCATCTCACCATTTTCGTATCTTCAGATTGAGGCCTTCGATCGATTGCCGCCTGACGTCGAATTGACGCTTCGCCCCGTGCTGTTCGCTGGACTGTTGAATCACTGGGGTCACAAAGGACCGGCGGAGATCCCGGAAAAGCGGCGCTTCACTTATCGGTTTGTACAATGGCTTGCCGAGCGGCAGGGCGTGCCGATGAAATTCCCGCCAGTTCACCCCTTCAACCCGATCAAAGCACTACGCCTGGCCATTGCGGCAGGGAACGACATCGCGACGGTACAAACAATCTTCCGGCACATCTGGCGTGAGGGCAAATCGATCGATGATGCGGCGGCCTGGAGGGAACTTTGCCTGAGGATCGGAATCGCCGATCCAGACACGAGGATCAACGAACCGAAAGTCAAGGACGAACTTAAACGCAACGGCGAGAGGGCTGTGGGCGCGGGCGTGTTTGGCGTGCCGTCATTCATCACCGGCGGCGAACTGTTTTGGGGCGCCGATGCCACCGACATGATGTTGGACTATTTACGCGACCCGCAGCGGTTTGCGAGCGGTGAACTCGGCCGTGTGGTCGCACTTCCCGTTGGTGTCGAACGACCGCATAGGTGAATCGGGGACTGGTGACTGTCCGGCCTGGCCAAATTGGCCTTCGCAGCGGTCAAATGAGATGAGAAGATGCCCGCTGTATGCGAATCGCTGTCATGGGTGCCGGGGCGGTAGGATGCTATTACGGTGGCATGCTGTCCCGCGCGGGCCATCAAGTCATGTTGATCGGCCGCCCGCAGCACGTGGAGGCCATTCGTCAGCATGGATTGCTCATGGATACGACAGGTTTTCGAGCGCACGTTCCGGTGCGGGCGAGCACCGAGGTCAGCGACATTCAGGGTGCCTCGCTGGTGCTGTGCTGCATCAAGTCGAACGATACCGAGAGTGTGGCGGCCATGATGGCGCCGTTCGTGAGGCCCGGCGCCATCGTACTCAGCCTGCAAAATGGCGTTGATAACGCCAAACGACTTCATGCGCACCTGCTGCGCACCGTGTATCCCGCCGTGGTTTATGTGGCCGTGGAGATGATTGGACCAGGACACCTCAAGCACCATGGCCGGGGTGAGCTCGTGATCGGGCCATCAGCGATGAGTACGGAAATGATCGAGGACTTCGTGAACGCCGGCGTACCGGTGCAGGTCTCGGACAATGTGGATGGCGAGCTTTGGGCGAAACTCATTCTAAACTGCGCCTACAATGCGATTTCCGCGATTGTAAAGCTGCCCTACGGCCTTCTTTTCCAGAATGAAGGCGCGCGAGATCTCATGCGGTTGGTGGTGCATGAATGTCTGGCGGTGGCGCAGCGCGAGTCGGTCACGGTGCCGGGTGATAGCTGGCAAGGAGTGGAGCGCATCGCTGCAACGATGCCGGGGCAGTTTTCCTCCACTGCCCAAGATTTGATGCGAGGGCGGCGCAGCGAGATCGATCATCTCAATGGCTATATCGTTCGGAGGAGCAGATCACTGGCAATCGAAACGCCGGCGAATCAAGCCTTATATTCCATCGTTAAGTTGCTGGAAAGCGTGTTCACCGCCGATCGGGCTTGATCGCGCTTGATGGATTGGGGCCCCCCGGCAGGCCGCCTGCAATCCGTCGCCATTGTCTCTACCTTATCTGCCTGCTTGGCAGCAACCCGCCGGTCACGGCATACACGCGAACGGCAATAATTATTTGATTCCGGTCGATGCGGATATCGAAACCCAGGCGGATCTCGAAGCCGAGGCGGTGGAAGCCGGCAAGGTGCTGCGCGCCATGGCCGAAGCACATAACCGGCTCAACATCGTGGTGCTGGACGCCTGCCGCGACAATCCATTGCCGAAGGGCCGCTCGGCGTCGCGCGGCCTTGCCAGGATGGACGCGCCCACCGGTACTTTCATCGCCTATGCCGCCGGTCCCGGCCAGATCGCCCAGGATGGCAGCGCCGGCGGCAACGGGGTGTTTACCGGGGAGCTGTTGAAAGCGATTGCCGTGCCGGGCCTACCGATCGAGCAGGTGTTCAAGAAGGCGGCGGCAGGCGTTCGCAGCCAGACCGGCGAGAAGCAGGTTCCGTGGACGGATGCCTCGCTCCAGGGCGATTTTTATTTTCATGGCCCCGTCACCAGCAGCGTCATCCCAGCTATTCCGATCGCCCCCTCGGCGGCCCCGGCGGCTGCGGGGACCGATCCGGGGGCGTTCGAACTGACGTTCTGGGGTTCGGTGAAGGATGCAAAAAACGCCGCCGAGATCAAGACCTATCTCGACAAGTACCCGAGAGGCACGTTCGCCGGCATCGCCAAGATCCGGTACGACGAGCTTCAGGCTGCGGGAGCGGCGGCGGCCAAAGTGGCGCCACCGCCCCAACCGGCGGGCACCCGGGTCGCTCCGGCGACCCAACTGCCGCCGCCGGCGACACCGCCGAAGACGGTCCTGCGGCCAGGGCAGGGATACGGATCGGTGATGTGATCGTACGATTCGACGGTAAAACGATCCTCCAGCCTGCCGACCTGCAACGCGCGGCGTCCGACACCCCGCCCGGCAAAACGGTCGATGTCGGCATCCTGCGGGCTGGCGCGCACACGACGTTGCACCTGACCGTCGGCACCGCCCCGGCCGGTGCGGAGTGCTGGGAATCCTACAACGCCGCCCTCAGGGCCTTGCGGCTCGGCTATCGCGAGGTCTATTGGTATCGCGGCGGGGTCGCATCCTGGCAGGCTGCCGGCTTGCCGCTCTACCCACCCTGACGGGCGGTTAGCGGTTCTGACTCGATCAATCAGCCGCTTCACTGCGCGCTCCGAAATTCGACTGCCATGTCGTAAATCACCCCACGACCCCGTATATCTGGACATGGAGGTTTTCGGCGGGACGCCTCGCCGGCCCGCATGCATGAGTCAGCAGAAGATTGAGGAGAGGGAAATGCCGAGCAGTTGGAAATCCTTGAGTGGAGTGCCTTCGTTCACTCCGAGAACCATGTTTCCGATGACCGACGACCCCGTGCCCGCAGGCAAGGTCGCCGTCACCGGTTCTACGTACTTCGGCGAAGTCGACTGCGGGATCGCACGGAAGACCGTGTCCATCTGCAACGTGGGCGATTGCAGGTTGCACGTGTTCAAGGTCGACTTTAGTCGCAAGCGCCGCCATTTCAGACTCATCAAGAATCCGTTCCCGGCAACGTTGCATCCGGGATCCTGCTTGGGCGTGGTGATCGAGTACCGGGCGAGCTGTGAGCCCGAGTGCTGTGAGTTGGTCATCGAGAGCGACGATCCGCACCACCCGGTCAAAATGCGCGACGTCGTGGCCTTCACCCGTTGCGAGAAGAATTGCGGGTGCGACGAGAGGAGCTGCTTTACCCGATGCTAAACTCCCCGACAGGTCCCATTTGTACCAATGGCCGGCAACCAAGGCCGCCGAACACGCAATCAGGAGAGGCACGTGGCAATTGCAGTGGAGCCGGCGGCGCTGGATCAGTTGTTTCGTACCGCTCGCACCTATAACGAATGGAGCGATACCCCGGTCGATGAGCGTGTCGTGCGCGACCTCTATGACCTGCTGAAATGGGGGCCTACTTCCGCCAACAGCTGCCCGGCGCGGTTCATCTGGGTTCGAAGTCCCGAGAAGAAATCGCAATTGGCATCGCTGGCGATGGAAACGAATCGTCCGAAAATCCTGGCCGCCCCGTTGACGGTGATCATCGGCAATGATCTTGAATTTCCGGAAATGTTGCCGAAACTGTTTCCTGCTCGCGGCGAAGTGTTGCGGCAGACGTTCCGGCAGCCGGGCCTCAGGGAGATCACGGCCATGCGTAATGGCACCTTGCAGGGCGCATATCTGATTATCGCGGCGCGTGCCCTGGGCCTGGATTGCGGCCCCATGTCCGGCTTCGACAATGCCGCCGTCGATCAGGAATTCTTCGCGGGTACGCGCATCCAATCAAACTTCATTTGCAGTCTCGGCTATGGAAAGCCGAATTCACCGTTCCCGCGCAATCCTCGATTGACCTTTGAGGAAGCAGGGCAATTCGCTTGAATTGCCGACACGTTGGTGGAGGTACATCACGGGGTAGTGGAACTGGCGGGTCATGTTGGTGACGATGCCATCAGGGAAAATTCGGAAGTGGCGGCTCACCGTGTGGATGGAGTGACGAGCGTCGTGATGGATGTCGATGTGACCGGCAAAGGATCGGAGACCGCTTCACTGGGTTGACGGGGTTTCGAGATCGATGACGATCTTGCCCGCTGTGTGGCGGGACCTCATGAATGATCTCCTGCGGGCATGCGGCGAAAATGCCCCGCCACATTCTCACGGATGATCTCTGCCAACCGCAGCGCGCCGGGACCTGCATAATCGCGGTCGGCGAACACCAGGTAAAGGTCGCCGAAGCGCTCGGCGCCTTCGCGCAGCGGCAACGGTTTGAGCAACCCCCGTTCCAGTTCGTCTCGAATCGTCTCCTCCGGGAACCACGCAAAACCCAAGCCCATGACGGCCGAGTGGATCGAGGTGGCCTTCTGGCTCACTGTCCAGCTCTGCTCCGCGCCTAGCCAGCTGCCGCTACGGCGCTGGCTGCCGGTATCGCGAATGATCAGGTGGCGGTGCTTGCGCAAATCGTGCAGCGTCAATTCTCTCCCAAGTTGATGGAGTGCATGGTCCGGGTGTGCGGCGGCTATGAAGCGCAACCGCATCAGCGGATCCCCCACGAAGCCCGGCGGCACCTGCGAGCAAATGGCCAAATCAACCCGTCGCTGTAGCAGCGCCTCTTCGGTGCCGCTGAGGACGCTCTCGTACAACTCGATGCGCGTGTGCGGATGCTCCTCAGCGAAGCGCGCGAAGCATTGCAGCAACAGCCAAGTGGGAAAGATGATCTCCACCGACAGCCGAAGCTCCGCCTCCCAACCCGCCGCCAGGGTTCCGGCAGCTCCCTCCAGTGCGCTGGCTTCGTCCAACAGCGCTTTGGCGCGGCGGTACAGCACCTCGCCCGTCGACGTAAGGTGCGCCTTGCGGCCGATCACTTCGAAGATTTTAACACCCAGCAACGATTCCATTTTCTGCACGGCGTAAGTCACTGCCGACTGGCTCTTGTGAAGGGCTTCGGCTGCCTGTGCGTATCCGCCGGCGTCGACCACGGCCAGCAGGGAGCGCCACTGTTCGAGAGTAATGCGGGGGTCGGAGGTCATATATTCATTGAATAGATAGGTATCCCCTAATTATTCTACTTTTTTATCTATTCAATCAATACTTAAATAGCCGCAGGTGGAACGGATCGCTCCACCATCATATAAGGAGATTTGCCGATGACCACCTTGCTGCAAATAAACGCCAGCATCAACCACGACAACGGCCAGTCCAGCCAGCTGGCCAACCAGTTCGTCGCCGCTTTTCGCACCCGTACACCCGATGCAAAGATTGTGGTGCGCAATGTCGCCGCGGCCGACCCTGTCCCGCACCTCAATGCGGAGCGCTTCGGCGCGTTCATTACCAAACCGGAGGAACGCAGTACCGCCCAGCACGCGGTAGTGGCTTACTCCGACACGCTGATCCATGAACTGAAAAAGGCCGACGTGATCGTGCTGGGCTTGCCCATGTACAATTTCGGCGTGCCGTCGCAGCTAAAGGCCTACTTCGATCACATCGCCCGCGCCGGCGTCACGTTCGCATACACCGACAAGGGTCCCGTGGGCCTGCTCACCGGCAAGAAGGTGTACGTATTCGCAGCGCGCGGGGGGCTGTATGCCGGTACCCCGTTGGACACGCAGACCACTTACGTGCGCGACTTCCTGCGCTTCATCGGCATGACCGACGTGGAGTTCGTGTACGCCGAAGGTCTCGCCGTCAGCCCGCAGAGCAAGGAAGCGGGCCTCGCCAGGGCCATAGCTGAAATCGAACGTCTCGCTGCGTGACGTTCGCCGCTCGCGTGACGCGCGCCGCTCGTGTGACGCGCGCCGCTCGAGAAAAATGTTTTCAAGGAGACTTCATATGAGTACCCGTAGCCTGGTCCGTGTCATCGAGTCGATTCCCACTTCCGATGGCGCCGGCGTCAAACTGCGCCGCAGCGTGGGCAGCGAGCGCGGCCTGTATGTCGATCCGTTTCTGATGCTCGACGAGTTCTATTCCGATAACCCGGACGACTATATGGGCGGCTTCCCGGCGCATCCGCATCGCGGATTCGAAACCGTCACCTACATGCTCGACGGCCACATGCGCCACGAAGATCACCTCGGCAATCGCGGCGATCTTGGTCCGGGCGACGTGCAGTGGATGACGGCGGCGCGCGGCATCATCCACTCCGAGATGCCGCAGCAGAGTGAAGGCCGCATGCGCGGCTTCCAGCTGTGGCTCAATCTTCCATCGAAGGAGAAAATGAAACCCGCGGCCTATCGCGACATTCCCGCGAGCGAAATCCCTCGGGTATTGCTGCCGCAGGGCGGTGAAGCCAAAGTCGTCGCCGGCAGGCTCACGCTGAATGGGTCGACCACCGATGGCCCCGTCAATGGCCGCGGCGCCACACTCAGCACCGATCCGCTATACCTCGACGTACGTCTGCCCGCTGGGGCCGAATTCATACACCAAGTTGCGTCAGGTCACAGCGCCTTCCTTTACATCTATGAAGGCAGCGCCAAGATCGGCACGGCGGCGGCAACCAAGCCGCTGCGGCATGGCGCGGCAGGCGTCCTCTCCGATGGCGACAGCGTGCGAGTGGAGGCGGGGACCGACGGTGTGCAATTTCTGCTGCTCGCGGCCAGGCCCTTACGAGAGCCGGTGGTGCAATACGGTCCCTTCGTGATGAATACCCGCGAGGAAATCGAGCAGGCGCTCGCCGATTATCGCGACGGGCGGCTGGCCGCGGCGGCTTGAGAATTCGAGCCCGGCTGATGTGAAACCCTTTACAGGCTCCGCCAAAGGGCGTCGTGCACGGATCCCGGGAGGAATGTGTTGTTTTGCTTCGAGACTAGTTCCACGTAGAGCTTGTCGGTCAGGAGTTTGGTGGTCACGGCATCCCATTCGGCGACGCTGTCATATCGGGCGTGCCAGGCAATGCGATTGGGATCGCCCCCAATCGGCACGAGAACTTCCAGCGTCGTGCCATAGGTCTCCTTGATGTACTTTGCGATCAAGTGGCCGAAGGCAATGGCGTCGCTGGCCTTGCCCGGCGCGATCGACGCCGTCCGGGAAAAAAAGAACACTGCAGTCTCCCTAGTCAGCGCTCAGCGCTTTGTACGAGAACTTTTCACCGGCGATGTTGGCGGCGAACATGAGCCCACCTTTGCCGATCGTGAAGACCGCCATGCCGGTCTGATAGTTGCCATTCGTGGTGGCATCCCTCGGCTCGCGGCTCGCCTCCGAAGAGATGCGATCGGTACCGACGCTGGCCGACGCGCTTGCAGTAATGGCGATGGCACTTGCGCCGGCGTTGAACTCGAATTTGCCCGATTCGAATTCATCCAGATCACGCTTGTCCTGGAAAAAAATGATCTGGCTATACGCCTTGCCGCCGGCCTGTAATCCAACGCTCAATTGTGTCATCGTCGTGTCGCCGACGAGCCGGTCATGCACATACACGTGACCCTTGCCCCGCGCGCCACCCACAACGAGCCCTCCAGCGCCTATCGTCGGGAATACCGCATAGGCATAGCACTGGTTGAAAAATACCGCGCTCTCTCCCGCATGCTTGAACAGTTCGATGGTCTCCTCGTATTCGCCGGCGAAAGCCACACTCGTTCCCAGCAGAAGCGAGAACGTCGAGCCTAATAATAAAGTCATGATTTTCATGTCAATTTTCTTTGCTGGAATGTACCGCAGGTCTCGGGTACGAGCCTGAATTTGCCGCGGATACGGAGCGCCCCACCATGACGTCAACACCGCGATAACATTCTCGCGGCGGGACGTCGTGGTCTCGCAAAAGAAATCCCGGCTCCCCGAGGGCGCGGGTGGGCGTCAGCGCAGTAGACGATGCTGGTGCATCCAATTATCCACCCACTTACGCAGATTGGCATCGACCACCGTCGCCCAAAGCGCCAACCCGGTCACCAGACAACCGACGATAACCGAGTTGGATCGCTCGGTCTCGTGGGCGGCGAAACCGAGTACCCAGGGGGAGACCATCAGCCATAGCCCAAGCGCGGCACAGGCCATATCTTCCCAGGGATTTCGCTCGTCGAGAAGGTACCGGCTGACGGCTGTGATGAGGATGATGGCGGCGCCGAGCACCCAGGTGTTCCACACCGCATCTACGTGGCCGCCCGCGAAATGCAATACCCTGGGCGACATCATCAACCACAATCCCAGAACCGTGATGAGCAAGTCGCGCAACCGTTTCATGTCCATAAGCTCTTTCATCTCCATAAGCCCCCCTTTCGGCCGGTATGGTCTGAGCGCACATAGCTTACGAGTCGACAATCAAACAAATCACTTCTTCACACGAAGCATTATACATCTCCCGCGCGGCCGTGATCGCGTCAGCCCAATCGAAGTGCACTGCAACAACGACTTTCAGGGCATCCCTGAATCCCTCGGACCGAGGCGTCAATCGGACGGAAGTGGATCGCGAGATCATTTCGAGGTGACAGCGATGCCGCCGCCACGCTTGAACCGCGAGAACCCGCTGTAGTTCCACCGCCGAAGCGCCAGCACGAACGCCGCGCCATGACGATCCGCGCGTGGACCGCGGTCGTGTTCGATGACTTCCGCACATTGCCGCGCCGCATTTTGGAGCACACCTTTGAGGTCGTTGAATCCGGCGTCCGAGACTTCCCCGCCGTGAAAGAAGAACTCTTCCTGCGGTCCGATGAAGTGGCTCGAGGTGAACTCACGCAGCATCTTGTCGTGGATGTGGCGCACCCGGCAAATGATCGAGCACTTTGACGCAGCGCTCCGGAAGTTCGAATCAGATGTCCACGAAGGAAAGGCCAATGTGCGGGTGGTCTCGAATCGCGGTGGCGGCATCGGCGGCGGCGGATCGCTCGATCGGTTTACTCTGTTCGTGTTGTTGCCGCTCGTGGTGATCGGCACGGGCAAACTCGGTAACCGGCGAGCATGAGCGATCGCCGCCTCGGATGCAGGGCGAGCCGCACGCGGCGAAGTGATCGGACAGTTGCGTCACTGCGTGCAAACCGGCTATATAGTGAGTGACGCGGGTTATCTCAAATTCCCGCGGAGCGATTCTTATAGCGTGCAGGCCTGGAGGTAGAGGCATGGTGACGAAGCTCGGGTCCCCTGGTGTGAAGACTGTGAAGCGAAAGGCGAAGAAAACCGCGGCGTCCGAGCGGACGGACGGCCCGGCGATGGCGGTGATGAAGTCGGAAGCGGCGACGTCCGCGACCTTGAGGATCGACCCGGAAGTTCGCCGGCAGATGGTGGCTGCAGAGGCGTATTTCCGCGCCGAGCGGCGCGGATTTGCGGCGGGTCAGGAAGTGGAGGATTGGATAGCCGCCGAGGGCGTGATCGACTCTCGGTTCAACTAGCTGCAGGTCGCATAGGCCTGTACCTTCACCGCGCGGAAACCGCCGCGCGGTTGTCATTTCGGTCTGCAGAAATTGCAGGCTGTAATGGTCTTGTCGACCGCAAAAATCGCTTGGTCCCCCCTCGGAAAATCGCGGGATCGGAAAATCGCGGGATAGCTAAATACCGGCGCAGCCTGCACTGCCGCCGCTTTGATCGCTTTCATTAGTCGCTGGTCCGCGAATTAATGATTATCGGCGCGTTCCGATGGCGTCTCACGTAGTATTGGTCATACGACTTGCGTTGAAGTGTTCCAACACGCGTACCCGAGGGAGTGGACGACAATGGCGGCCAGCGGATCGATGACATTTGGCGAGGCGATCAAGGTTTGCTTTAACAAATATGTGGTTTTTGACGGTTGCGCGTCGAGACCGGAGTTTTGGTGGTGGGTTTTGTTCACGTTCATAGCGGCGGTGGTTCTCCGATCTATCAGCTATGGGCTGGCCGCGGCGTTTTCCCTCGCGACGTTCCTACCGAGCATCGCGGTGACGGCGAGGCGGCTCCACGACACGGACCGAAGCGGATGGCTTCAGCTGCTCGGGTTAATTCCGGTCATCGGGTGGATTCTTCTCATCATCTGGTGCGCGGAGCAGGGGAAGCCGAATCGATATGGGGTTCACGAGCCTCAAGCACCGAATTCCGTCTAGCGCACCGGCTCGTTGGCGAGGCGGTACGCCATCCATGCCAGAAGAGCGACGGCCAACAGGAGTACACCCCATAGTACCGCGCGCATCCAGGGAAAGGCGGGGGGCTTGCCGACAAGCCGGGTCGATCCTCCGAGCACCTGTCGTGGCCCAACCACGGCAGGCGAGATCTGCAACGTCGCAGGTATTTGACTAAGATCGGCCTCCGCTCGGATTGCCGTCGCGTTCCCATATGCCAGGAGGAACGGCCCCTGTCCTTGGGCGAGGAAGGTGACTTCATTTGGAATCCATTCCACGTGCAAGCGCAGCGGTGCCCGCGGCGGCCCTGCACTGTCGGTAATCCGTGCGCGCCAGTAGCGATCGTCATCGACACGGACCTCGAGCGGCGCATTCTGCTGCTCGGCGTCGGCGGCTTTGAGACGGTAGAATCCGGCACGCGCGACAATATGCCAGGGCTCGTTCGCCGTCGGCCGCGACGACAATTCGACGGCGACGGTCGTATTGACTTCGGGTAGCACGACATTGACGCGTGACACGGGCGCGTGCGCGCCCAGATCGAATAGATAGTCATTGGCATTGACCGGATCGGGTTTACCCCCCACCTCGAGGGTTGCCCGCAGTGGTGCGGCGAGACTCTCCGCCGGCTCCGCCAGGATGGAGGTGATTTCAAATGCGGGTGGCGCTCCGAGCCACTTGATGCGCCAGTATTTTGCCGCGGTTGGTGCGAGGACAATGCGGTTTTCGATCAACATCTGGCCGTTGGCGCGAAGATTCGCGATCGGCGCCGCGGCGACTACCGTACGCCAGGACCCCAAATCATCGCTTGCCTCGACGCTCACACGGCCCGAATAATCGGAAGCCGCTTCGGGCCAACTCATTCGCAATGCCGAGACCCCTGAGTCGAGCGCGCGCCCGTCGAGGATGTATTCGTTGGCCGAGAGATCGCCCCCGCTGCCATTCTGCGTCTGCAGATTGATTGCCGACCGGGGGGAGTCGATGGTCACATGAATTCCGTCGATCACTACACGGGAACCCGCGCGAAGCGGGAACACGGGCAGGGCGATTGCGGGTTTGCGAATGGGTACCTGCACCGCGGGCCGCAGCAGGGAAAAAGGCACCGCGACGCCGCCTGCGTTGAACAAACGGATATCCCCGAGATCCTTCCGGACGCTGTCCTGATAGACACTGAGCGGCAGCGGGAATCGATAGGCGGCGGCCTCTTGAGTGGTGATTATCGGCAGTCCAAAGGCAAAATCGCCGGGCGACAACGGCAGTGCTTCGACCATGGACGAACCGAAGAAGAGTGCGGCAACAAGGCCGGCGGCCCGCTTCACAGCCGCGACTCGCTCGCCGGGGGCAGCGGCGAGAAATAGCCGACGACGAGCATCAACAGCCCGACGCCGACGAACGACACGATCCTCTCGACGGATCCCGTGTTGGACAAATCGATCAAAAACAGTTTTGCGATGACCACCGCCAACAGCGCTGCGCCCACGATCCAGACGCGGCGATATCGCCTGTGTGTGGCGACCATCATGGTTACCAATGCCAATATCGCCCAAAAGATGGAGAGTGAGGTCTGGACGAGCGTTGACGCCATCAGCTCTTCCAGCCCAAAGGGAATCGCAAACCATTGGTGCAAAGTTCGCAGAAGCACGGCGTTGAGCCAAATGAAGGCGAGTGCCGCGAGCGCCGGCAAGGGTACCCGGGAGTCGATACGCGGGTACCCGGTCGGGGGCACGGCGCTCAAGAAGCGCCAATGGCGAAACAAGATGAGAAGGACAAAGGCCTGCGCCAGATCGAGCGGATTCAGCACGGGAACATACGGCATGGGGGCGGTGTCGCCAACCGACGTCGCATTGGTCACCAAGCTCCATGCGGCGAGGTACAGCATCATGCCGACACCGGCAACGAATAGATAAGCGGCGCGGTTCTTCGCGAAGGGCCACGCCACCCGGGTCACGAGCCGTGGCAACAGAGCCAGGAACGCCGCGGGAATGGCAGCCCATGCCGCGGTGGGCCACATGCCGCCGGCGCCAATCGCGGTATTCACCTGCCACGCCGTTTCCCAGCTTAGAAGTGCGCAGAGGAGCCACGCGGAAACCGCATTGAGTGCATTGGCCAATGGCGCACGCGCCGCGCCTTCGTGGCGAAAAACGATACAATACAAGCCCACAAAGGCCAGGGGCCACGCCAACCATCCACCGTCGGCGGACGGATGGCGAAGGGTGAACGCGGCATGCAATGCAAACCCAAGCATCGCCGGGAGCTGCAGCAGGGCGGCCACTTTCGCCGACCCCAGCAAGGCGCGGCGGTGAATCTCACTGGACGCCAACGTCGTGGCGGTCACCAGGATCAACGCCGCGGGCCTCGAATAGGTCGGCAGATAGCGGAAAATTTCGCTCAAACCCCCGATCAGCCACCACCAAGAGCCCCACCAGTACAGAGCATCGGGAATGATCTGTTCGAAGGATCGAAGTCGCTGCCTGGCCGCGTGCAAAGTGCGAGCCGAGAATATCGCGGCGGCGCTGAGAAGTAAGATTCCGAAGTACGCTCCGAGGGGCACCGTAAGGTGACCGACGGTGGCATCGAACTCGGTTGCCGCGACGCAGCCCGCCGCAGCGATCAGCAATGCCCCGAATATCCTTGGGAGGAGGCGATCCTGTCGGCAGCCGACCCAAACCAGGGCGGCTCCCTCCAAGGCCCAAGTGGCGGCGTTCCAGCGCGCGTCGAGTGCGAGCGGCACCGCCAGGGTGAGAAATGCGACGCCCAACGCGAGAAAGGCCTCCACCAGCAATTGCTCTGAGTCATGGCGCCGGCGTTTGAGGAGCAACGCGGTCGAAAGATACAGCGCACTCATCGCAATGGCGCTGTAGGCCAACGCCATCACCCGGTCATGAAGCATCGCCGATTGCAGCGCGAATACGACGATCGGGGTGCCAAAAATCAGGGTGCCGTCGATGTAGCCAGTCAATTTGACCGGCTGCCTCAGGGTGAAGAGTATGGAAATACCGA
>Ga0137409_10001242_pt1 | contig 27865 bp, 30 predicted proteins | sample CZODoug1_16funga_FD_122059 | JGI IMG/M metagenome (GOLD analysis project Ga0137409, IMG submission 122059) | Vadose zone soil fungal communities from Angelo Coast Range Reserve, California, USA - CZODoug1_16fungal (Hybrid Assembly) | ecosystem: Environmental > Terrestrial > Soil > Vadose zone...
GAAGGCCGCTGGACCGCGATCGAAGCGGTGGAACTGGGGGTACCCGCCCCGGTGATGAGCCTGGCACTGATGGCCCGCTTTGCCAGCCAGGGGCAGGACGATTACGCCTCGAAGCTGCTGGCGATGATGCGTGCCAGTTTCGGCGGCCATCCCGTGCATGCGGCGAAAAGCAAATGATCGTGGTGTTATTGGGCGTCTCGGGCGCCGGCAAGACCACGATTGGAGAACTGCTTTCCCAACGGCTCGGCTGGCCGCTGCTCGACGCGGACGATTTTCACCCGCCGGCCAATATCGAAAAGATGCGCTCCGGCATAGCGCTCACCGACGAGGATCGCTGGCCGTGGTTGGATCGGCTCAATGGCCTCCTTAAAGAAAAGGACTCGAATGGCCAGAACGTGCTGCTGGCCTGTTCGGCGCTCAAGCAGAAATATCGGGACCGGCTCGCTGCCGGCTGCAGCAACTTGCGCTGGGTGCACCTTAAAGGCAGCTTCGAACTTATCGAGTGGAGGCTGAAGACCCGCAAGGGGCATTACATGAAGGCGGGGCTGCTCGAGTCGCAGTTTGCCGCGCTCGAAGAACCCATTGACGCGATCACTGTCGACGTCGGCGCTGCTCCCGAGGCGATTGCCGACACGGTGGAGGCCGCGCTCAATGGCGCACGCATGCCGGCTGCGGGTTCTCGTCGATGAGTGCAATCGATCGATACGTTGCATTTTCGGTGTTGTTCTGCCTGGCCACGCCGTTAGCTGCGTCGGAGACCGATGCGCCGGCGCCCAGAATTGCGGCAGTCATGGAGTTCGAGCTGATCGACGACATGCGGGACTACGAACGTCCCGAGACCAGGGATGCGCAGAACCGGAGGATCGGCCTGATCAGCGATGCCTTGCGCCGGGAATTGCTTCAACGCGGAATGTACCGGATTGCGGACAACAGCGCGGCCGAAAGCCTGATCTCCGGACTGAAGGCGCAAGGGGAACTGCGCGAATGCAACGGCTGCGAGATCGACATCGGCAGAGCGCTCAGCGCCGATGTCATCATCATCGGCTGGGTGCAGAAAGTGAGCAACCTGATCCTCAATATCAACATCGAGGTCAAGGAAGTCAGCTCTGGCAGGATGCTGTACGTGAAATCGGTGGACCTGCGCAGCAACACCGACAACTCATGGCTGCGCGGCATCCGTTACATGGTGGACAGCATCGAGGAGAAGAAACAGCACCTTCGGTAATGCCAAATCCCTTTCACCGCAGAGGCGCAAAGGCGCAGAGGAAACGCAAAGGAAAACAAGGATGGGCTGGTAATTCGGTTCGGGTCCCCGTTACCCGATTCTGGGTAGAGAAATAGCGGGTTCTGGTTCCCGTAGATGCGTGTGATTTTGAGAGGCGACCCGATCCGGGTAAATACGAGTGCCGATCTGGATTCAATACCCTATTGTGATTCTCTGCGTTTCCTCTGCGCCTTTGCGCCTCTGCGGTGAAGAACTACTGTTTGTAAAAGGCCGTGTTATTTTCAGCCTTTAAAGCGAGCGGCGACCGCCGCGCTTTCGCGGGCAAGCAGGAACTGATCCGAGGTTACGGCGACGAACAGCGCGCCGAGCTCGAGCCAGCGCTTGGCGTCTGCTTCGGCAAAGGCCAGGATCCCCGGCGCCTTGCCGGCCTTGCGAATGCGTTTGATGGCCTCCGCCATTGCCGCCTGCACTTCGGGATGGCCCGGGTTGCCCAGATGGCCGAAGTCAGCAGCGAGGTCCTGCGGCCCGATGAAAAGGCCGTCGATGCCGTCGATCGCCGCCGTCTTTTCGATCTCGGCCAGCGCCGCCCGGGTTTCCACCTGCACGATCAGGCAGATCTCGTTGTCGGCGTGGGCAAAGTAATCCTTTACCCGTCCGAAGCGGTTGGAGCGTGAATTGGTCGACACGCCGCGTACGCCCCTCGGCGGGTAACGCACCGCCGCCACCGCGCGCTTCGCCTCCTCGGCACTCTGCACGTAGGGAATGACGAACGATTGCACGCCGATGTCGAGCAGCCGCTTGAGCACGACCGTATCGTTCCAGTACGGCCGCACCAGCGCGGAGACCGGATATGCCGCGATCGCGTGCAACTGGTGGTGCACCTGCGGCAGGTCCGCCGGTGCGTGCTCGGTGTCCACCAGCACCCAGTCGAAGCCGGCGCCGGCGCAGATTTCCGCCGACGCGTGGCTGGCGAGGCTCAGCCAGCATCCGACTTGCGGCCGTCCCTCGCGCAACGCGCGCTTGAGCTGATTGACGGGCATATCCATGACTTCCCTCCCCGGATTCTTTGCGTGTGAGAGGCGCGATTGTACCGTCTCTTGCAGCGCGCCCGCCCTTTACAGAGGGCCCCCGCGCGCCTGAGAATGCCGCCATCGCGGAGATAAGAACAATGGCCACGCAGCTTACCTTCGAAGGCGTGTACCCGATCCTTGCGACGCCCTTCGACGACAATGAAAACCTGGACCTCGAATCCTTCGACCGGCTGGTGCGCTTCATGGCCGGTCTCGGCGTGGACGGCATCACCGTCCTCGGCGTGCTGGGGGAGGCCAACCGCCTGCTCGACAGCGAGCGCGCCGAGCTGATCCGCACCGCGGTTGCCGCGGCGGGCGCAATGCCGGTGATCGTCGGCGCCAGCCACAGCGGCACGCGCGCCGCGACGGAACTTGCGCAGATGGCGGAGAATCTCGGCGCCATGGCCGTGATGGTCACGCCCCACGCCGAGACCGTGCCGAACGACGACCGCATCTTCGAGTACTACAGGAGCATCGCGGAAGGCATCCGCATTCCGATCGTGGCGCAGGATCACCCGGCCTCCACGCAGGTGCATATGACGGCGGCGCTGCTGCTGAGGATCATCAGGGAATTGCCGCAGGTCGCCAGCATCAAGGAGGAGGCTGTGCCGACCGCACCTAAAATCCGCGCACTGGCCGCCGGCATGAAGGAACGCAAGGTGCCGATCCTGACCGGACTCGGCGCGCTGTACGGACTGTTTGACTTGCAGGCTGGCTCGGCCGGTTTCAACACCGGCTTCGCGTTTCCCGAGGTGCTGATGGCGATGGTGAAAGCGGCCCGCGCGGGCAACTGGGCAAGAGCGCAGGAGATCTATACGCGCTTCCTGCCGCTGGTCGTGTTCGAGCAGCAACCGGGGGTCGCCATCAGGAAGGAAATTCTACGGCTGAGGGGCGGGCTCAAGACCAGCAAGGTGCGCCATCCCGGCGCCGCGCTGCAACCGGCAACCGCGGAGCAACTGCGCAAGCTGATCGATGCCCTGCTGCCCGGTCAGGATCTTTCCCGGCCTGTTTCTCTCTAGACCTTCACCGCAGAGGCGCAAAGGCGCAGAGGAAACGCAAAGGAAAACCAGGATGGAATGGATTCGGTTCGTGCCTGTATTGCCCGAAACGCGGCAGGGGGATGGCGGGTCCTGGTTCCGGTAGATGCGTGTGATTCGGACAAACTACCCGAGCCAAATGAAAACGAGCAGCGATCTCAATTCATTCCCCTTTATGATTTTCTCTGCGTTTCCTCTGCGCCTTTGCGCCTCTGCGGTGAAGAAGCAGAGTTTCTTCATTCGCTCGCCTTGGTGGACAACCCGCGCCGGACCGCGAGCAGGTACTCGAACCTGAGGTCTTTGGTGTCCACCACTTCCGCTTTCAGTTCGCCCTCTTCCCTCGGCACGAAGTAAAAACGGAAGTTCGGATTCTCGCTGATCGAAAAATCCACTTCGGCGCCGAGAACCGGCTTGCCGGCGTAGGTGACGTTGACGGTTCTGACGAAGTAGGCCGGCACGTAGAGGTGAGTCAACTGGTCCATCGCCAGACCGGAGTGATTCGGGTGGCTGATCATCAGTTGCACCAGGTTGGGCGCGCCCAGCACCACCGACTGATCAAGATGAAACTTCATGCGGCCCAGCCGCGCCAGCGCGGCCTCGGGATCCTTGCCCGCCGGTGCCGAACAGCCTCCCGCCGCCTTGACGAACCGCGCCGAGCCGTGCAGTTCCCCGTCGCTCATTTCGGCAATCGCCCTCACCGGCGTGTACTCCTCGATGCGGATGCGGGTCTCGATTTCCGCGCGACCGCTGTCCGGCGTGAAACGGAAAATCGCGGCGATCGGCGACGGATTCCTGTCCACGACGAGATAGACGGTCCGGATGTAGGGTTCGCCGGCCTGCGCAATCCGAGTACGGATCGCGATCGGAACGGTGGCCGCGTCCTGCGCCCGGTAAGGCACCTCCAGCCGGATCACCTGGTCGGCGTCGGCCCTGATCGGTCGCGCGCCGAAGAAGCTCTCGCGCACCTTCAGCCAGATATCGGTATCGGGAACCGCCTCCGCGCCCTGTGCCGCAGGCATGGACAGCGCCAAGCCCAATCCCAGCAACAGTGGACCGCAGCCCTTGCGCATGCCACGCCGCATTGCGCCCAACGTCATTCCTCCTTGCGCAGAAAGCAATCTTTCTGCGCTTTTCCCTCGATGGACCGGAACTTCTTCGCCATGTCCTGCGACATCTGCGCGTCACGCAACTGCGCGCCGCGCTCGCCGCCGATCGAGACCGCGTTCGCCGCCGTCCACAGCTCGACGTACTCGTCGTAGCGGATTTCCGCGGCGATGCGGTCGAGCGCGCAGGAGCATTTGTAGAGCATCTCGTAGCGGCTGCCGGGATGGTTGCGCATGCATTCCTGCACGTACTCCACCCGGGCCACCGTCGGAAAATCGTTCCCGGCGGCATCGGCAGCCGGTGCAGTCGCCGCGAACCCGAGGAATCCCAGCAGTACTGGCAGGCGCATTTTCATTGCAGTTCCCTGTTTCCGTTTAGGGGTGCGTTCAATGCCTTGTCGCGAAAATATTGCGGATCCGGATTTCCCGGCTCGGCCTTCACCCAGGTATCGGTGAAGCGCAGCAACTCAGGCCAATCGTGCGCAGCTTCCAGCGAAGTGGCACGCATGAAATAGGGCTGCTCTGCTTGCGGCCGCTCCCAGAACGATCTTGCTTCGCCAAGAGGCGCCACAGGCTGGTAACGGGACAGGTCAAGGACGCGCTCACTGAACCATTCGACCGGCACTGAGAAGAAGTAGGCCCCCCTTGCCTGAAGACGGAAGGAGAGAATGCCAACCAGCCTGCCATCCTCGTCGAACAGCCCTCCGCCGCTGGCACCACCGGAAAAGGCTGCACTGCTCCGGATCACCTGGCCGCCGTCGAGCGCATGCAGACTGATCACGTCGCCGATCGAGATCTGGATTCCGGTTGCGCCGCCGTAACCGATCGCCGCGACCGGCTGCCCTAGGTGCAGACTCGCGCTGGTGGCAAGCGGCGCCGCTCTGGCATCCAGCCCGGGAACCCATAGCAGGCACAGGTCGTGATCGACATCGGCGAGTTGGGCGCGCGCATCCCAGCGCAAACCGCCCTTCACCACGTAAATCGCCTGCGCTTCCCGCGTGACGTGGCAGTTGGTGACGACGCGATCCGGCGCGATCGCGACCGCGGTACCAAATGCATACCCGCCGGTCGTCTTGTTGGCTTCAACCCGCGCCAGGCTTGGCGCCAATTTCAACACCTGCGCACGACCGGGGTCCGCCCACACGCTTGCACAGGCAAGCAGGTACAGCGTCAGCATCGCCCGGCTCAGAGCCGAAAACAGTGTCTTCGCCTCAATACAGATCCGGCTTTTCCGCCCGATCGCGGCGCAATTCCGTGCCGCCTCGTGATCGCGCCTCACGGGTCCTGAAGCGGGACCCGGTAACTCTGCAGGATTTCGCGAATCTGCGGCAACTTCGATTCGATCAGGCCATCGATGCGCTGCTTCCATTTCGTTTCCCCGTGGCGCACGCCCATCGCCACCTGGTAGTCGAACTTCACCCCCGGTTCGGACGGCATCGGCACCACCACCACCTCGTGATCCTTGACCCGCGTGGCTGCGAACCCGGCGATCGGACCCCACAGTACCGCCACGTCCACCTTACCCTGCACCAGGTCCTTTTCCACGATCTCCCCGGGATAATAATCCGGCCGCGCATTCATCATGCGGTAGGGCACGCCGCTATCGACCAGGTCATGATTCTTCAGCCATTGGCTCGCAGGCGACCGGTCGAACACGCCGATCTTGAGGCGCCGCAACTGCTCTCTCGGCAACGCCAGAAAATCCGCAACGCTGTTCACCGCGTCCAGTCCACGGCCCTTGATGTAAACCAGCACGTAAGTCGAGCGGTAATAGGGCCGCGTGGTAGCGACCTGCTCGAATCCCACCGGCACGCCCATCATGATGTCGCAGCGGTAGTCTTCCCCCGGCAGCTTGAACCGCAGTGTATTGCGCACGAAATTCAGCCGCTGCGCCTGAAAGTAGGTCTCGACCGGCAGGCCCATTTCACGCCCGAAAAGCTCGGCGAGCTTGTTTTCGTAACCTTCGCCCTGCTGATTGGAAAACGGCAGATTGTTGGGGTCGGCGCACACCTTGAACACTTTGCGTTCGGCCTCGTCGGGTTCGTCCGCCGCCGCCCCCGCCCCGACCACAACGAACACACACGCGGCCAGGAAAGCAATCGCGCCCTGTCCTCGCCGGTCATTCGATGCTTGCGAAGCCTGCAACACGCCGGTATGACTGCCGCAGAGCGTCAAGGTTTCAGTTCCTCGACCTTGGCGCGGGTGATGGCGCCGTCGGAACGGCCCTTGAGATAGGCATAGAGGTTGTCCAGGTTGTCCATTACGATCTTGCTGGTCTTGAAGGAGACCATCCCTTTGTCGAGCCTGCCCTCGGTGACCGTCTTGACGAACTCCTCCTTGCTGAGCACCTTCAGGCTGTTGATCAGCGAAGGCCCGACCAGGCCCTCCTGGTTGGCGCCGTGACAGCGGTCGCAGGCCGCAGCACGCCAGGCGCGGAATCCTTTCATCGTGGCCGGATCCACCTTGTAGCCATCTACCACGGTGTACAGATTGCTTCCAGCGGATTCATCGGCCCCTGCCTGCAGCGTTGCAATCACCGCGAACACGGCGACCAGAATCCTCCTTCCCGACATTGGAGTGCTCATGATGGGTAAATCCCCGGGGTGATAAAGAAATGGCATCCCGTAAACGCACCGGGATGCCATTTCGCATACGAACTTTTTTTGGCTTGTCAGTTTCCGAGAGCAAACACCGTGAGCGAGCCGCCCAGCTCGGTGTACTGGTTCAGTTCTTTATAACCGCCTACCGCACCCAGGCCGTCGGTATCCTTCTCCAGGCCGGCTGCCATGCCGATGCCGGCCCAGCCGCCGATGCCGGAGAACACGCCGACATACTGCTTGCCCTTGTGTTCATAGGTGAACACGTTGCCGATGATCCCGGACGGGGTCTTGAACTTCCACAGCTCGTTGCCCTTGTTGTCCACCGCCTTGAGGTAGCCTTCCAGGGTTCCGTAGAAGATCACGTCACCGGCCGTGGCAAGTGCGCCACTCCACACCGAGAACTTCTCCGGCTTCGACCAGACGATCTTGCCGGTGCCGGCATCCCAGGCGATGAAGTTGCCCATGTGTTTTTCGCCGGGCGGGGGATACATGGACAGCGTCGCACCCACATACGGCTGGCCCGCCGTGTACTCGACCGCGAAGGGCTCGTAATCCATGCACACGTGGTTGGTGGGCACGTAGAAGAGCCTGGTCTTGGGCGAGTACGCTGCCGGCTGCTCGTCCTTGGACCCCAATGCCGCGGGACAGACTCCCTTGGTATTGACGTCTGGACCGTTTTGCGCGGTCGAGTACTTGGAAACGACCTGTGGACGGCCGCTCTTCATGTCCACATGGGTTGCCCAGTTCACCTTCGGGTCATACTTCTCTGCGACCAGCAGCGCGCCGTTGGTACGGTCGAGCGTGTAGCCGAAGCCGTTGCGGTCGAAATGCACCAGCGCCTTGGTCATCTTGCCCTTGACCGGAATGTCGGCGAGGATCATCTCGTTGATGCCGTCGAAATCCCACTCGTCGTACGGCGTCATCTGATAAACCCATTTCACCTTGCCGGTATCCACGTCGCGGGCCCAGACTGACATGCTCCACTTGTTGTCGCCGGGACGCTGCGCCGGGTTCCAGGTGCTCGGGTTGCCGGTGCCGTAGTACATGAGATTGAGCGCCTTATCGTAGCTGTACCAGCCCCAGGTGGTGCCGCCGCCGATCTTCCACAGGTCTTCCTTCCAGGTCTTGAGCGAAGAGTCCTCTCCGACCGGCTGCACCCTTCCGTCCATCCAGGTGGTGGTGGTCCCGGGATCGATCAGCATCTCGTCGTCCGGTCCGGTGCTGTAGCCCTTCCAGACCAGGTCGCCGGTGTTGATGTTGTAAGCGGCCACGTAACCGCGTACGCCCCATTCGCCTCCGCTGATGCCGGTGATTACCTTGTCCTTGAACACGTGCGGAGCGTTGGTATTTACCGCACCCACACTGGGATCGCCGTTCTTCACTGACCACAAGACCTTGCCGGAGTTGGCATCGAAAGCGACCAGCGTGCTGTCGGCCTGCTGCAGGAATACCTTGCCTTCCGCGTAGGCGAGACCGCGATTCACCGTGTCACAGCACATCTGCGGAATGACCGCAGGATCCTGCTTGGGGGTGTACTTCCACTTGATCTTGTTGGTATTCAGATCGATCGCGAAGACCCTGTTCGGGAATGGCGAGTGCAGATACATCGTGTCGCCGATGACCAGCGGAGAGCCTTCGTGACCGCGCAATACGCCCGTGGAAAAAGTCCAGGCGACCTGAAGTTTGTTGACGTTGCCGGCGTTGATCTGGCTGAGCTTGCTGTAGCGCTGGTTGTACATGTCGCCAGCCTGCATTGCCCAGTTCTTCGGATTTGCAGTGAGTCTTTCAACGTCCGAGTTGGCCTGTGCCACGCCAGCTGCGGCGGTCAGGGCCAACGGCAAAACCAGATAACGTAAAGTGACTCTCATGCCTCCTCCTGCTTATAGTGTTTGAAGTTGACCACAGAGCGTTTTGTTTGCCTCACGGTGCCTGCGTATCACCCTTCTTCACCGCAATGGCACACACATTTCCGGCACATGCATTTCCGGACGGAAATCTCACCGAACGTGTATCCCTATACAAGCACAGTGCTTTTATAGGGTCAACACTTTTCCTGAATGGAAATCGAATGCGCTCGAAGGTGAAACGACGGCAATCTTCGAGGAGTGTTTCAGTTCTGGACAACTGTTGCAGGTTGCATCAGCAGCGCCGGCGTGCCCGTCGCTGCATTTCACGCGCGGCTTCGCGATGTCCGGATGAATTGCGCGCGCAGGCGCGTCAACCGTGCAGGTCGTCGCCGCGCTTGCGAGCGGCGCCGCGCCGGTCGGGATCAGGCGTCGCGAAGGAGGAGTTCTTGAGCTTGCGGTAGAGCGTAGTGCGGCTCACGTTGAGCTGGCGTGCCGCGGCGGAGATGTTGCCTTTGCATTGGCGGATCGTTTCCTGGATTGCCTGCAGTTCGATCTGTTCCAGACTGTCCGCGTACATCGACGACATGACCGCTTGCGCAGCAAGCGCTTCGCGCGCGGCTGCAGCGGCGGGCGCGAGCGTCAGCTCTTCGAGAAAATCTTCCGGAAGATGCCGGCGTCCGAGTTTCTCGCCCGCGTCCATCATCGCCAGCGCGGTGCGGATCACCGAATGCATCTGCCGCAGGTTTCCCGGCCAGGGATGATGCGCGAAGATGTCCATGACCTCGTCGGAGAACTCGATGCAGCGCGGGGCAACGCATCCCTTCGCGGCCAGCGCCGTCGCCAGCTCAAGCACGTCCTTGCGTTCCCGCAACGGCGGCAGGAACAGCGTGAGCCCGTTGAGACGGTAGTACAGGTCCTCGCGAAAGCCGCCCGCCCGCACCAAGTCGTGCAGCCTGTGGTGAGTGGCGCAGATGACCGCTAGGTCGACGTTCACCGGCTTGCCGTCGACCGGCGTGATGGCACGCTCCTGGAGGACGCGCAGCAACCGCGCCTGCAGGTTCAGCGGCATGTCCCCGACCTCGTCCAGGAAAAGCGTGCCGCCGTCGGCCTGCTGGATCTTGCTGGTCGCTGCCTTGTGCTTGGCGCCGAACGCGCCCTCCTCATAGCCGAACAGTTCCGCCTCGAGCGGACCTTCCGATATGGAGGCGCAGTTCAGCGCCACGAACTCGCCGCCGGCGCGCGGGCCGCTATTGTGGATCGCGCGCGCGAGCCACTCTTTGCCGACCCCGGTTTCGCCTTCGATCAGGATCGGAATGTCGCGGCCGAGCGTGCGGCGCGCCTTTTCGATGTTGAACAACGTCACCGGATCGGATGCGCCGAAGGTATCGAGCCTCAGTTCGTGCAGCGTACGCTGGCCGTCGGGCGAAGGTTGCCGTTTCGGCGCCGGGGAATCCACGGGCGTACCATGACCTGTTTTCGCGACCACCGTGGGCTGCGCCAATTGCAGATACACCGGCATGCCGTTGTGCCGCAGGCGCACCTGTATCACCGGCGGCGAGACCGATCCGAGTTTGCGCAGCACCTGCCCGTAAGACGCGTCGAACAGCTCGTCGAACAGACCGCGAAAGGCACCCGGCCGCAGGTCGAGCTGCCCGCAGGTTGCCGGCGTTGCCGCCAGGTAATCGCCATGAGGCGAAAAAGCTACCTGCACGTCGAACGGGCTGCCGAGATAGTTCCGCTCAGGGTGTACGTTGAAAACCACGTCGCGGCAAAAGCGATGTTGGAACATCTGCCTCTCGATCACCCGCACCGCCATCTGTACCAGCGCGATGGTATGGCGCTGGTGGCCGCGGTAGTCGCAGGTGATGTCGAGCACGCCGGCCACATCGCCGTTCGGATCGAGCACCGGCGAGGCGGAACAGGCCAGGAAATGATTCTGCCGGATGAAGTGGTGCCCGGCGTAGATCACCACCGGTTCGCGTTCGACGATCGCGGTACCGATGGCGTTGGTGCCCTTCTGCTCCTCAGCCCAGGAAACACCAGGCTTGAGCGCGACATGCTGGGCCCGGGGAATGAAATCCGGATCGCCCATCGAATGCAGGATGAGGCCCTCGCCGCTGCACAGGAGCACTACGCTGCCCGATCCGGTGAGCTGGTGGTGGAGATTTTCCATCACGGGAGCCGCGAGATTGATCAGGCTGCCGTACTGGCTCACCACCACCCGCAGATCCGTTTCATCGATGCGCCCGACTTCGCGGATGCGATCGTAGGGCACGCCGAAAGCCACGCTGCGTTGCCACGACCGCTTGATGAAATCCGGGACAACACCCTCGGGAACATCCCCCTTCTCGAGGAATTGACCGTATGCACGGCGGATTGCCGTGACGTCGGTGTTGATCTGGTTGTGATTCATACCGACCTCCTCCCCTGTCCGGACTTGTCTTGAGATTCAGTCGGACAAGAGCGCTTATGCCCAGGGGTCCTGATGAACCCTTTTTGACTATTCACCGGAACCGGGAATCTCGGGTAAGGAAACCGGCATTCCAGCGGGCGCTTGCAAGCAGTCAAGCACAGACCCTAGACAGGGTCAACGTGCCAGCCCTGCCGGTACGCAGGAGGAAAAATTCATTTTGCACTGCACGATTTCTTCACAATGCCGATTTGGGCTCCAGGCAATCTTCCGTGGAGCCCGCAGTGCATCCGCAAGCGAATGAATTTCTTGATTTACTCCTGAGAAACGGAAACCTTCGACAGCCACACATCGACGCTGCGTCGCCTTCCCGACAGCCTCGCATCGGGAGAATCCATTGCGCAGCACAATATCCGTTTCCGCCCTATACGGTTCCCCTCCTCTCACATGGGTCACAGAAAGGTTCAAACCCGAAACGCGTTCAACGCAATGGTCGCAAAGGTACGCGAAGGAAAACCATGCCAAGTAACGCAAACCGCTCCCGCATCCAGTCCCGCATTCCTTTGCGTAACTTTCTTTCCCTTTGCGCCCTTTGCGTCAACGCTCTTGATTTGGTTCTTGTCTTATTCAGCGACTACGCTCGATGCGCACGCCGACGTCGCGGGCGTTGGGCACGACACCGATCTTGGAAATCTCGACCCGCACCCACTGCGCTTCGAATCTAGAGAGCATCAGGTCCGCAAGTGTGTCGGCCAGCGGTTCAAGCAGGTGGAAGCGATGCGAAGCAAACAATTCCTGGACCACGCTCACCACGGCCGCATAGTCGATCGTATCGGCGAGTTGGTCAGTCTTGCACGCGCGAATCGCCGGGCGGCCGATTTCGACGTTGACCTGCAAGGTTCTCGGCTGGCGGCGCTCGTGCTCGAAGGCGCCGATCAGCGTTTCGAGCCGGATGTCGCGAACGAAGATGATGTCCATGGGCGGAGCGGCGCCTGTCATGGTTCCGGATGAATTCCTGTCTGCCCGCACGGATGGCCGGACTACGCCCTCAGTCATACTTGATGTACTTGAAGCGCTGGTCATCGTTCGGCGTACCTTCCAGCACGCCACCTTCCTTGCCCGGTTGCCACTGAATCACTTCCTCGATTTTTTTCGCCAGCGCGAGGTCTTTGTCGGTGATGCCCTTTGCCGAATGGGTGACGAGCTTCACGATCACGAACGCGTACGAGACGGTGAGGTCAGGATGGTGCCACGCAGCTTCCGCGAGGTGGCCGACGGTGTTGACCACCATGAGCGTGCCTTTCCAGCCGCCGGTCTTGAACTTCCTTCTGATCCAGCCGTCTTCGTAATACCAATGCGGCAGTTCCACGGCCAGGCGCTGCTTGACCTCGGCCTCGCTGTAGGCTTTCTCGGCTGGTTCCACCATCTCATCCTCCTGCGTCCACAGACACTCTCACAAATTCGCTACGGTTTTCGCTCCGGGCCATTCTATCCAACTATCGCAGCGATGCCAGCGTGTTCCGTTTCCCACCGAACACGGCTAACATCGGCGCCATGCGTTCCGGTCGCGCGGGCGTTCCATTATTGAACAGATGCGGTGAACAGCTCTCCGCGCGGGACCCAACCAGAGGATCTTCGATCCGATGAATCCTTTTCCCTCCCGCAACCGCGCTCAACGCAGCGCGCGTAGCATTCACTGTTATGGCTAAAGTCAAGGAGCCACGCATCGCCTGGGCACTCACCGGCTCCGGCCATTACCTCAAGGAGTGCCTGGACATCGTGCGCACGCTGTCCAACGTCGACCTGTTTCTGACCAAGGCGGCAGCGGAAGTTCTGAAAATGTATGGCTACGATCTGAAGAAACTCAAGGAGGACATCCACATCTACCGCGACACGACCGCGAGCGCAGTGCCGGTGACCTTTCTGTACGAAGGCAATTACCATAGCGTCGTCATCGCACCCGCGACCTCGAACACCGTGGCCAAGTGCGTGGCCGGCATTTCCGACACGCTCGCGACCAACATTTACGCGCAGGCGGGAAAGTGCCGCATTGCTTCGATCGTGTTTGCCTGCGACACGGCACCCGAACTCATCTCCGAGGCCCCGGGCGGTGACGTCTGGGTCTATCCGCGCCCGATCGATCTGGAAAACGTGGGCAAACTAGGGAAGTTCGAACACACCACAGTGGTGATATCGATCGACGAACTTCGGATCGCTCTGAAAAAGAGAGTGGAAAGAGGCCGGATTGCCTGAACACCTCCTGTTCCTGACCGGCCGGCTCGCCGAGAAAAGCCTGCACCGGGTGCTGGAGTCGATGCAGCCGGCGCCCTTCTCGCACGCCGTGCACGTCCTGTCCATCCAGGTGGCGGGACTGATGACCTCGGACATGATCCGGCGCAGGCTGCCGGATGCGCTTGGCGTGAACCGGGTGATCGTGCCGGGCCGCTGCCGCGGCGACCTTGAACCCTTGAGCGCACATTTCGGCGTGCCTTTCCAGCGCGGGCCCGAAGACCTCAAGGACCTGCCGCGCTTCTTCGGCCGCGAAGGCAAGCCGCTGGACCTTTCGAAGTACGACGTGCGCATCTTCGCCGAAATCGTGGACGCGCCGAACATGAGCATCGAGGTGATTCTCGAGCAGGCTCGTGCCTGTCGCGATTCCGGTGCGGACGTGATCGATCTGGGCTGCCTGCCGAAGACGCCGTTCCCGCATCTGGAAGAGTCCGTCGCCGCGCTGCATGCCGCCGGGCATCGGGTCAGCGTGGACTCGATGGACGAGGACGAGCTGCTGCGCGGCGGTCGCGCGGGCGCTGATTACCTGCTCTCGCTGAAGAACGATACGCTGTGGATCGCCGACGAAGTCGCCTCGACCCCGGTGCTGATCCCGTCGAAGGCCGGAAACTTGCGTTCGCTGCTGCGCGCAATCGAAGCGATTGACAAGAAAGGGCGCGCCTATCTCGCCGACCCGATTCTCGATCCAATTCATTTCGGATTCACCGAATCCCTGACGCGCTATCAGGAGCTGCGCCGGCGGCGGCCGGACCTGCAGATCATGATGGGCACCGGCAACATCACCGAGCTGACCGATGCCGACACGCTGGGCATGCAGGCGCTGCTGATGGGCATCATATCCGAGCTGCGCATCACCAACATCCTCACTACCCAGGTAAGCGCGCACGCCTCGGGCGTAGTACAGGAGGCGAACGCCGCCCGGCGCATGATGTACGCCGCGCGCGAAGCCAACGATCTGCCGCGGGCCTTCGGCGAAGCGCTGTTGGCATTGCGTTCTCTGGATCCCTTCCCCTACAGTGCCGAAGAGATCGCCACCACCGCCGCGGCCATCAAGGACCCGAGCTTCCGCATCCAGATCAGCCCCGAGGGGCTGCACGTGTACAACCGCGACGGGCTTCGTACCGCCTCCGATCCGTTCAAGCTGTTCCCGCATCTCGGGCTCGAAACTGACGGCTCACATGCCTTCTATTTGGGCGTGGAACTGGCGCGGGCGCAGATCGCCTGGCAGTTGGGAAAACGCTACGTCCAGGATCAGGAACTGGACTGGGGTGCGGCTCAGCTTCGCCGCAGCGACGATTCCGAAGCGCAATGCGCACCGGCGCCGGGCGGCGAGAAAGCCAAGGCTGCATCGTGATCCTGGAAACCGTCGTCACCACCCGCGACGAATCGGGCCGCGATCACATCGCGCCGATGGGCATCCGCCTGCAGGACGGGTTCATCGTGCTGAGCCCATTCCGTCCCTCGGCCACGCTGGAACACATCCTGCGCGAAAAATGCGCAGTGGTGAACTACACCGACGACGTGCGCATCTTCGCCGGCTGCCTGACCGGCCGCTACCACTGGCCGACTGTGCCGGTGGAGCATCTTCCCTGCCGCCGGCTGGCAACGTCGCTGGCGCACTCCGAGGTGAAACTGGAGCGTGTCGAGGACGACGCGACACGCCCACGCCTTTACTGCCGCGAACTGGCCCGCGAAACCCATGGCGCATTTAGTGGCTTCAACCGCGCACAGGCGGCAGTAATCGAAGCTGCGATCCTGGTGAGCCGGCTCAACATGCTGCCGCAGGAGAAGATCGACGCAGAGATGGCCTACCTCAGGATCGCGGTCGAGAAAACTGCGGGGCCGCGCGAGCTGGAAGCCTGGAGCTGGCTCACCGCGCGGATCGAAGAGTTTCGCGTCCGCAACGAGGAACGTTCGGCATGACCGCGATGCTCGCCAGCGTACGCACGCTCCACGAAGCCCTGTTCGCGCTCGAAGCGGGCGCGGATTTCATCGACCTCAAAGAACCGTCGCAGGGTGCACTCGGCGCGCTCGACCATGCTGCCGTGCGCGTGTGTGTAAAGGCAATCGGCGGGCGCCGGCCGGCGAGCGCCACCATCGGCGACATCGTTTCCATGGATCCGCGTGAGATGACCGCGGCAGCAGAGCGCATGGCGGCAACCGGCGTGGACTACATCAAGATCGGCTTCTTCGCGCACCCGCGGGCTTTCGACTGCGCCAGGGCCTTGACGGGTCTGGCGCGCAAAACGCGACTCGTCGCCGTTATGTTTGCGGACGAGACCTACGATCTGGCACTCGTCGATACCCTCGCCGATGCGGGCTTTACCGGTGCAATGCTCGACACCGCGCACAAGACCGGCAAGCCGCTGCGCGACTGGCGCACGGATGGAGAGTTACGGGAGTTCGTGAATCGTGCCAGGGGCCATGGACTTCTTAGCGGCCTTGCCGGCTCTCTGCGCAAGGAGGACGTCCCGCCGCTCCTTAAGATCGAGCCGGATTATCTCGGGTTCCGCGGCGCGCTCTGCTCGGGGTCCAACCGGAACCAGAATCTCGATGCAGCAGCATTCGCCAAGATTCGAAACGCAATTCCGGCGTTAGAAAAGATAGGCCTGACCATTTAGCTTTTAAGAACCGCCTTGCAATTCGGGAAGGCTCATCAATAATAGGGGAGTCACCGGGGCCGCAGGGTCTGGCAGGCGCGGTCACGGTGACCTTTACCGCAACCCCGTTTGTGACGGAGCCCAACTAGCAGGTAAACGCCTTAAAATCATGTATGGATCGGCAACTTGTCTACGTAGTCATACACAAGTTGCAGTTAGCATAATCCTCCCGATTCGGGAATGGCAGCCGGTCGGTCAAACCGGATGTGTCGCAAGGTCGGCGATGCACTGCCCCAGCATCCTTACAAAATCCTCGTGTCGATTCTTTCCGAGGATTCGCACCGCACAACTCGCGGTTGCTGCGAACTCCCAAAAACATGGGTCAATGAGCCCGCGAGCCGCCATATTGTTGGCGTCGGCTTCGCCAACTTCGACCGACTTGACGAGAACCAGGGTTGGCGATTTCAATTGACCGGCCAGCCAGGCACTGAGGCTGTCGGAAGTCACATCCCAGTTTTCGGGAATCGAAGGATCGGCGACGACCATCTCGAAAGGCATCCAGACCGGGACTTTGTTCGTCTTCAGAACTTCGCGAATCGCTGCGATGCTGTCCGCAAGGGCGAATCCGGGACGCGTCGCTGCAAGCACCCGCCCATACTGTTCCATCGCGCGCAATGCCTTCCGGTGTGCAACACGATCGTCGAAGCCTTCGAGCCTCTGCGCCACGCGCACTTCATCCGCCCACGGCCCGCCGCCGGGAACCAACACGACTTTGCCCGCGCCGGCGGTGGCGATCACGTCCAGCCAGCGCGGCAGTTCTTCGGCGTTGGCGAGGCTGCCGCCGAGTTTGACGACCCACATGACTATCTCCGCTTGCGTAAGCGCGCCTGCGCGAGAACTGCGACAGCGACCGCGGGAGCGCAACTCGATGCCCAGGACGCCACATCCGGCACGGTGTCCACCAGGCCGTCGAAATCCCGGTAGCGGCGGCCGAGCTGAGCGGCAAGTTTCCTGATCAGGAATCTGCCGACGCCCGCCCCCACCAGCGGCGAACGCTCGGCAATGTCGGCGCGTGAAAGAACGCGGTCGCAAGCCTGGCGAATCTTCCAGAGCTGCAACTCCGCCAGATAGCGCGCGCATTGCCGCCAAGCGGAAAGCGGTGCGGATTCGATATCACGCCCTAGCATTCGCGCGAGGCGCCGCGCGCTGTCGAGCACCGTTTTGCCGCCGTTGTCGGCGGCGGGAAGCTGGTCCGCGCCTTCGGGCAGCTCGCCGGTCAGGCGATAGATGTCCGCGGCAGTGGCAAAGTATTCCGCCATCGGCACGATCCAGTTTCCCTCGAACGGAATGCGCTCGGCGAGCGCCATGACCGGTGTGCGCACGATGCCGGTATAGACCAGTTCCTCGCAGGCGAGACGTTCGTAGTCGTTGTGGCCACGCACTGCGAGCTTGCCGTCTCGGATCGGGACAATGTCGGTGGTCGTGCTGCCGATGTCCACGAACAGCGCGTCCGGCACATGACTCGCCACCAGTTGCGCGCTGGCTGCCCAGTTGGCGGAGGCGATCGCTTCAGTATTCCTTGCAGCACGCTGCGGCGTGAAGAATCCGGATTCTCCTGCATAAACCAGAGTGTGCCGTGCTGGTACGTGTCTGCCGAAGCAGGACAGGATGCCGGTCACACCTTGCGCCCGATTCCTGAAGAGATCGGTCAGTTCGCCGGTCATTGTGACCGCATGCCGACTGGCGCCGGGCTGGTCTTCGAGCACGCTCGCCACCGCGCGATCGAGATGCTCCAGCCCCAGCCACAGCGGGCACGGCAACTGGCGCACCCACACAACCTTTCCACTGCGAGCAACCGCCGCGGCCTTGAGATGCGCGCCACCCAGGTCCCAGCCGAGAACGATCTCAGACGACATGGGCAAGCTCGACCTCGATTGAGCGTGATTCGCGCATTGGTTCGTTCGAGGTTTCAAGCGACGCGGGCAGGCCGAGCACGAGTTTGGCGGGGTTCACACCAATCGCGCGGTTCAGACCTGCATAGGAAGTGGTGAGCCGCGGATTCACTTCGACCACCACCGGGCCGCAAACAGTCTCGATGAAATCGACCCCGCAGTAACCCCACAGGCCGGGCAACGCGCGCGCGACTCGCGACGCCAGTTCGGCGTAACGACCGTCGCGATCCGAAATCGCGTTGACACTGACACCGTCGAACCGGAATGCGCCGCCGCGGGTCTCGACCTTCTGCCGATTGCAGGCCAGAAGCCGGGCACGTCCGTCACAACAAAGCATGGACAGGCTCCTCGCCTCCCCGTGCACATAGGGCTGGAGTACCCGCTTCGGATCCGGATGGGCTTGCAGCCAGTCACGTAGTTCGGTGCGATCCTGGAAAAGCCGGGTGTCCTGGCAGCCTGCGCCGTCGTCGGGCTTCGCCACGATCTCGTTCACTTCCGGGGGAACAGCGTCCTCCTCGGCATAGACCGGAATCACGGGAATTCCGCCACGGCCAAGCACTTCCGCGGTGGCACGCTTGCTGGTCGTGATCTCAACTGCATCGGGGCGGCAGCCGAGCAGCACGCGGTCACAATCAATCACTTCCCGCGTGATGCGGGCGAGGGTGCCATCCTGCTCCGGCGCAATCGGCCACACGGCATCGGCTTCGCTTGCGGCGCGACGGAACGCAGGCCAGAACGCCTCGGCCGTACTCACCGTATGGATGGACGCCGGCAGATCGGCTGACAACCTTGCGTCGCGAAGGATTGTAACTTCCACGCCGGGAATCGCCGTGAGATCATTCACCAGCGCGCGAAGCATCATCTCGCCTTCCGGCGCCAGCGCGGCGACCTGCGGATCGTCCAGCATCCCGCCGCCGGTTATGTGCTCATAAACAAAAATCCGCATGGGAAGGACAAACTCTTTCAACACGAAGGATCACGAAGGAAAAATACAAGGCACACGAGGGAGAAGCAAAATCCAATAGAATTGAATGTCACTCATATGGGGGATGGCCGCCCTCAAAGTAAGTAACAGTCTGCATGACTTTACGGGATGGCGACATACCATCCTGTGGTTCATTGTCTTTCCTTCGTGTACCTTCGCCTTTCCTTCGTGACCCTTCGTGTTAACCGCGTTTCGCCCTTCCTCTGTGGCTAAGTTGAACTTGATCCCTGTCGTTGACCTGCTGAAAGGGCAGGTGGTGCATGCGCGCGAAGGTCGGCGCGCCGAGTACCGGCCGGTGCAGTCGCGCCTTTGCGAAGGCGCGGACACCGAAACGGTCGTGGATGCGCTGTTGCGGCTGCACCCCTTCCGTTCGCTCTATGTCGCCGACCTGGATGCGATCCAGCGCCAGGGCAGCAATGTCGATACCCTCAAGCGAATCCGCCGCTGCTTCCCGCATCTCGATCTGTGGGTGGACTCGGGGATCGCGGACGAACGCGGCCTCGATGCGTGGCTTCGCGCCAACATCGGCCGGGCGGTAATTGGCAGCGAAACCCTTGTCGATGCGGAATTCATGTCCCATGCCAGACAACGCTGCAGAGACCTGTCGCCGGTGCTTTCACTTGACTTCATCGCCGAGGAGTTCAAAGGTCCGCAAGCGCTGCTCGCCGACCCGGCACGCTACTGGCCGGAGCGCCTGCTGGCGATGAACCTCCGGCGGGTCGGCAGCGATGCAGGGCCCGACCTTGCGCTGATCGCGACCCTTGCCGCAAAGGCGCCGGCCTGCGAGGTGTACGCAGCGGGTGGCGTCCGCTGCGTCGAAGATCTCGAACGGGCTGCCGCGGCAGGCGCCGCGGGTGCGTTGATCGCGACCGCTCTTCACGACGGCCGCCTCGGCCCCTCGCACCTCGCGCAATTTACGTAAGACCACCACTCACCACGGAGGACGCGGAGGACACGGAGGAAAGGCAAGAGCAAGAAAACATGCTCGGGTCAAAAGGCTTTCATTGGTTGATGACCCATCGCCGTGAAAGTTGACGGCACAGGTTCGCGGACAGTCACCCCGCTTTTAACTCCAGTTTGCTTTTCCTAGTTTTTCTTTTCCTCCGTGTCCTCCGCGTCCTCCGTGGTGAGCGCTGCCCTTCTTAAGAGAGAAAACGTGAAAAAGCCCGCTCCGGGAAAGCGGAGCGGGCCTGGTTCGATTTCGTGCGGGATTACTTGTGGGCCTGGAAAGGATGGTCCACCGTTCCTTTCTTGGCGACCACGTCCTTGGCTTTCGGGTCGCCGTTGACCGCGCGCGCGATTGCTTCCTTGGTGGCCTTGTAGTTGTAGTCCTGGATCTTCTTATCGTCGGCCGCCTGCCAGTGGATGAACACGCCGACGCAGAGGAACAGGTCGTCCGCCTCGGCCATGGGAATCACGCCTTCGGCGACGCTGTCGGCAACCGCCATTGCCACTGCGCGCTGGGCCGGACCGAACATCTGCACCGCCTGCTTGGCGCCCTTGATCGTCACCTTGTTGAACATCACGGTATTCGGCTTGGTTATCAGGTTCGGCGCCACCACCGCGAGCAGCGAGGTGAAACCGTCCTTGTTGTTGGTCAATGCGTTGCAGAACGCCGATTCCACCGCACTGCCGCGCGGCCCGATCAGCAAGTCGATGTGGGCGACTTCGTTGCCCTCCCCGACCAGCGACTCGCCCACGCATACACGATTTATCTTCGCCATCTTGTTCCTCCTTCTCAGGTTTCTTGAAGTTGGTTGCTGAACACGGGCCGAGACCCGCCACTCACTGCGAGCTCATTCGCCGGCGGCGACTTCCGCGCTGCACTCGTGAAAACGCCTCACCAACGAATCTTCCAGGTCCATCGCGACCAGGGTGGCCACCGTCATGTCGGCGCTGGTACCCGGGTTGATGGACCTTGCCTTGAGCTGGCGGTCGAACGCCTCCAGCGCGGGCATTTCCTGCGCCGGGTCGCTCGCACGCCCCAGCGCCTGCACTAACAAACCTGCTTCACCGCTCACTGCCGCCGCGATCTCCCCGCCGTGCTTGCCCGCGACGTGACTGTCGGGAAAGTTCGCAAGGAACTCCAAATACACGGCCACTGCGGCCCACTCGGGACGGGCCCAGCGCGCCAACGCTCCGCGCAGCGCAGGCATGCCGGTATCGAACACATCGCGGTAATCCGTGACGTACTGGCGAGCGATGAGATCCCGCTCGCGCGCTTCGCGCATTGCCTCGAGCAGGGTCACGCCAGGTGCATCGGCGACGTCGTGGCGCTCCGCCCGCCCCAATCCGCCGGGTTCCGCGTGACGTATGGCCTGGTACGCCAGCACGGCGTCATTCACGTCGAGCGCTGCAAGCACCGCTTGCAGCCGGGCGCGCAATCCACATTCGCCTGAGGCTTCCACCGCCGCGTGCGCAAGCGGCGCGCACAGCAGGACGATCCCGAGGTTGGTGTTGAACGCGACCACCGCGCGCGTGGTCTCGATCGCTCGCAGGATGCGCCGGCCCACGCTCGCACCCGGCACAGCGATCACGGCGGCCATCGCGTCGGCACTCGCGACAAAATCACGGGCACTCATCCCGTGCCCGGGCGAAGCGAGGCTCACGTTACCCGGCTTGAACGCGCGGATGTCGGTCAGACACGCGTCGTGGATTGCCGCAGCGACCTCAGCCGGATCGAGCGCACATGTTTCCATCGTGCTCATGCCACCGAGTGCAGCACGCGGCGCTGCAAATAACGATCGAGGAAATCGTCAACCAGCCAATTTGCAATATCCACCTGGCTGACCGACTGCAGTCCTTTCCATGCCGGGATGCCGTTGACTTCCACCACATGCATACGCCCCTTGCGATCGCGGATCAGGTCCACGCCTGCGTAATCCATCTCCAGCGCGGCGACTGCGTGTTCTGCCGGAGAGCGCAGATCGTCGCGCCCGGCAAGGTCCGCAGGCTCGCAACGGGCACCCTGCGACACGTTGGTGATCCAGTCCTTGCCGTGCCGGATCATCGCCGCCACCGCCGCGCCGTCGATCACGAACACCCGCCAGTCGTGCCAGCCTGCTGCGCCCGGTTCGATATAGCGCTGGAGGTAATACACTCCGTCGTAATCCGCCGCTGGAGGCAATGCGGCAACACCGCTCACACGCTTGAGTCCCGCGCCCTGCGAACCGAACAACGGCTTGACGACAAGTTCCCGACCGCCCGCCGTTTCCCTGGCGGCAATAGCGCGCGCCTCGGCATCGGATTCGGTAACCCAAGTAGCCGGAGTCGCAATGCCGGCACGCGCCAGCACGAAACTGGTCATGGCCTTGTCCACCGTGCGTTCGATCGCCCGCCCGTCGTTGTACACCGGAACACCCAGGAGCTTGAGCGCATGCAGGACATCGAGCCGCAATACCACCTGTTCCAGCGTGCCTCCCGGCACTCCGCGCACGAACACGCCGTCGGGAAGCCGTTCCTCGAATCCCGGAATGATCACACCGCGATTGGCCGGATCGCGGCCCGGCCGGTCGAGATGGAAGCGGCAATCGCGCAGCGATGCGAAGCTCACTTCCACGCCGCGCGACTCGAACGCTTTGCGCAGCCGCGCGCCGTGCCAGCCGGGATCGTCGGTGAGTATCACCACCCGGCGCTTGTCGCCCGTTGCTCCTGTATTCACTTTCGTCAAAAATCACCTCCAACAGAAACTTTCACCACAGAGACACAGAGGCACAGAGAACTACAAGACAAGGCGAAACTGCGTTAGCTGCAAATAACCTCTGAGAGGTTTCTCTGCGCATTTGTGTGTTTTGTACAAGAAGTATGGATTTTGGTTTCCTCTGAGCCTCTGTGTCTCTGTGGTGAACGCCCTTCCTTAGCCACCGAACGACAGTTCGAGAAGTTTTTCGTCGCGGGCGCCGGCGTGGAAGGTTCTGCCGCTCTTGAGAGTAGTCACGGAAACTGCTGCCGGCGCGAACAGGTTGGGATCGATGCGATAGAAGTCGTACTCGGCGTCCTTGAATACCCATGCGAACGGCTTGCCGTAGTCCTTCGAAGCGCTGGACGGCAGGTTCACGGCCAGGCGTTCGGCCTCGCGATCATCGCAATCCACGAACAACTGCACCTGCCCGCCAAAAAGAATCGCATCGTTGCTGCGCCCCATCGCCGTGAGAAAGTCCGCCGCTGGCGGCGGCAGCGGCGCGGCCCCGGCGCCGTCGACCACGTGATGCAAGGGGAAGCCGAGCGTATGCGCCTTGTGCAGGGCCACTTCCAGCACGCGTGCAACAACCTGCGTTGCTCCGGCGAGACTGCGCGTCGGCGTCAGGATCAGCGTCACCTGTTCCGCTGCGACGCCGCAGTGCCGTGCGATCTTGTCGGTGAGGTCTACCGGCGGTTTCCTGTCTACTTCGAGAACCAGGCAGACCGACTCGGCCAGGTCACGGTACGCCAGCTCGCCGAACAATGGCTCGCGCGCCGCGGCCGCCCGCCCGGGACCCGAACCGAGTGCCCGAAAAGCGCCTTTGCCCTCGCCGTCCGACAGGCTCCAGCCGGCATACTGGCTGCCGAGGCATGCGAGCAGCGGATCGGAGCTGTGCACTGAAAGCTGCCAGGGCCAGCGCGCCGATCCCGAAGTCTGCAGCGACACCTGCCCCAGGCCAGCCATGCAGATCTCGGCAATGCGCCGGCCGGCCTCCAGACCGCCGCGATGCGCGATGCCGGCATCCACGACGACGCAACCATTGGCGAGCCGTTCGATTCCGAGCCGCAGGCTGGACGCGTCGCCGATAAGCGCACCTACCAGCGGCGCAGCAAGCGCATTGACGCTCGGCCATTTGGCGGCGATCGCCTGCTGTGCTGGATCGGCAGAGGCGGAGGGTCGCGTTTCGTTCACGCGGCTCTCTCCCAGAGCGAATCCTCCATCCGGCTGCGGCGCGCCAGCACCAGCTCGCGCGCTTCCGCACTAGTGGCCGCGTGCGCGTGGACGCTGCACACCGGGGCACCCATCGGGATCACGCTGCCGCCTTCGGGCAGGTCGGTGCACCATTCGGGCCACTCGATGCCGACCGGTACGCGCAGCATAACCGCCGCGTAAACGATGGCATGCGCGCGCGCGACGGTCAGCGCTGATATCTCCGGCAGCTCGGCGCTGCACGCACGCAAGTGCAGCGCGAGCATGCCGCATTCGATGTCGGCGTCGTACAGATCGATGGTCGCGGTTGGCCGTGGATTGATTTCGAGCACGAATGCTGTTTCGCCGGCGAGGACGAAATCGAGACCGTTCAGCCCGATGAGGCCGGAAGCCTGCACGAGGTCGTCGAGCAGGCTGGCGATCCGCCGTTGAGTTTGTTGCGGCAGCGGCGCTTGGCTCACCGCGCCGCCGTAACAATAAGGCGCGCAGTGCCGTACGCCCACGGTCCACTGTTCGTTGAAACCGATCACCCGCGCCCGCCGTCCGTCGGCTGCAAACAGAACGGAAAGCGTGCGGCCGGACTGGAATCTCTGGAAGTACCGGTGCGTTCGCATGCGATGCCGCGGGCGCGCCCGCCGGACATGGCTGCCCCCCGCTCCACCGGTGCGCTTCACCAGCCAGCCCGCAACGTCCGCGGGCGGATCGAATCTGACTTCGGGGTGCGCGATACCGAGCGAATCGAGCAACGGAAAGAATCGCGCAGGGTCCTTGAGCAGTGCGACGGTTTGCGGAGGGTTGCCGAACAACGTGCGGCCATTGGCAAGGCGTGCAAGAAGCCTGGTCCGCCCCTCCAACCCTGAGCCGTAAACAAGCCCCGCGCAGCTTTCGGGTGGGCAAAACTCCTGCGCGGCAGCAAGCAGTCGCCGCGAGTCGAACTTGCCATTGCGTCCGGCGACACCCCGGCTGGCCACCGACAGCACGCGCGCGTCCAGATCGTTGAACAGGTCGAGCACGACCACCGGCACGCCGGCGCGCGCCGCCGACTGTGCCAGCGCACGCCCGGAAGCCGAGACCAGCAGCAACGGCAAATTCTCAGGCAACGCCCGCATGCTTGCGCGCCTCGGTGAATGCGTCCCGCATGTCCAGGTACACCGGCTTCTCCGCCTTGAGCATCGTCTCCAGCAGGCCGCGTTGTGTCTGGTACTTGATGTTTCCAACCGCCAGCGCGCCGATTCCCACCGCCTTGCGCGAACCGGCTGCCAGCGGCGCGCCGTCGTCCATCGGCCCGACGCCCTCGATGCCGGAGGGCGGCACCGCGTTCACGTCGGCCGCGACCAGCAGTCGCGGCGCGGCGGCGAGCAGCTCTTTGGTGACGACGCGATTACCCGCCCTGGCGGTGGCGAGCACGACATCGGCCTGCAGCATCATTGCCAGCCTCAACGCATCGGTATTCGCGTCTACCGGCTCGACATGCGTGCCGTAGCGCCTGTTGCAGTCTTCCGCGGTCAGGCGCGCCCGGGAAGATTCCCCGCGGCCGACGATGCCGACCTTGGCCCCGGCCTGCGAGGCGAGTACCGCGGCCGCCGCGCCGACCGGCCCGCTGCCGCCGAAGATCATCACCGTCTTGCCTTTCAGATCGGTCGCGTGGGCCTTCCTCAGATGCTTCTCCACCGCCGCCACCATCGCCGCCGCAGTGGTAAACGCCCCGCTCGGATCGGCGAACACCGACACTTCGAACGGCGGCACCATCGCCTCCCTGGCGGCATCGAGCATGTCGGCGGCGAGCCCGTTGTCACGGCCGCCGATGAAAATTCCGGTGCGCTTCGCGCCTTTGGGGCCGCGCGAGAAGATCGTGTCCTGCGTCAGCCCAGCGACCTGCTCCGGTTCGACATGCGTGTACGGCACCACGCCGTCATAGCCGGCGTCGTACGCCATATTGATGTCGAAGGGACTCGCCTGCGCCATCGGCGTAAACAAATGCAGGATGTACGGCTTCTCCATTTCTACTCCAAGGGAAACTCTCACCACAGAGACACAGAGGCACAGAGAAAACCAAGATCCTCACTTTTTGCACAAAGCACAAGAGCACAATTGCGCAGAGAAACCTCTCAGATATTCCCTGCAGTTAATCCATTTTCGCCTTTGCAGTTCTCTGTGCCTCCGTGTCTCTGTGGTTCGGATCTATTTCACCTTTACCGCAGATGCTTGCGCCAGGGGAACGAGTTCGACCTCCCCGCCGCGATTGCGGCCGCTGCAGACCATGAACTGCAGCCGGCCGGGGCCGCCCCAGCGCGATTGCGCGGCGCGCGCCAGCGAAGAAGCCTGCGCCTCGTCGCCGACGATGGCGAACCCGGTCGGCCCCCAGGAACTTTGCCCGATCCCGGTTATTCCCTGACTCTCCATCCACGCCAGCGCCTCAGCGACCCGCGGACTCGAGAAGCGTCCGCCCTGCGCCGGGGCAAAATAATCGCCGACCACATGCTGGAGTTCGCCGATGGCGCGGGCGAATGTGTCGAGATCCTGCTCCGCGAGCGCCGGCATCGCCTGCGTGAACATCAGACGGCAAAGATGCGCGGACTCGGATTCCGGAAACTCCGGCAACGCCTGGAACGCGGCCATTTCTCTTTCCCCGTGCAGACCCTGGACGGTAGCATCGAGCAAAAGCACGACACGCCAGTCGGCAGGAAACTCCAGACGGGAAACGATCGGCGGCGGTGCCGCCCCCGCATCCTTGCCGCCGTCCACCAGGAAACCGCCCTGCTCGAAAGCGCCGACGCCGATTCCGGAACGCTGCCCGCGCTGATACAAGGTGGCGACCGCGCGTGCCGGCAGATCGAGGCGGTAGAGCCCGGCGAGTGCGACGCCGACGGCGATCGCGAGCTGGGTGCCCGAACCGAGTCCGACGTGCTCGGGAATCGCCTCGTGAACGAAAAAACGGCAGTCGCCGGGAAGATTGAACTGCTCGCGCATGGCGCGCGCGAATGCTTCCACTCTTGCAGCCTGCGGTCCAGACACCGAGAACGACGATGCGCGCTCAGCCGTCAGCGCAACACCCAATCCTTCCAGCGCCAGACCGACGCTGCAAAAACGCCTCCCCCTCGAGCCGCTAGGATCGAGAAAGCCGAGATGCAATCTTGCCGGAGCATAGGCGGAAACTTGGCGCACGGCTGCCTTCATCCTGTGGTGTCGGTCGCAAGCGCACGCGACCTGCGTGTATCGGTTAAAGTTTAGCATCGCAGTCGCCGCATTCATTTGAAAAAATTCGCAGATCGGGGTGTTCAATTTCGGGGCACTGACACGAAACTGTGCAGTAATGCGACACCTGCCGCGCGGTGTCCCGTTTTCAACCGCTACAGATTTCCGTAAGGACGATGTCCAAGCAATCAACCGGCGCACAAGAGTTCGTTCACGTGCCCTGCCCCTTTTGCGGACTGCTGTGCGACGACCTGCGCATCACGGTCGTGGAACGCGCCGCCACAGTGCTGGCCAACGGATGCACGAAAAGCCGCCGTCTGTTCAGCGCCACATCCGATGCCGATGCCGCGCCGCTGATGAATGGAAAGCCAGTCGCGCTCGAGGTTGCTGCAAGCAAGGCCGCCGCCATCCTGCACGAGGCCCGCCGGCCGGTACTGATCTCGGCTGGAACCGACGTGGCCGGCATGCGCGCATTGCTGGAATTGGCCGAGCGAACGGGCGGAGTCGTCGATCACGGCGCGGGCGACGCCATGATGCGCAATCTGCTGGTGCTGCAGGACAGCGGCTGGATCAGCACCACGCTCACTGAAGTGCGCAATCGCGCCGATCTGCTGATCGTGGCCGGCACCGACATCAGCAGCCGCTTTCCGCGTTTCTTCGA
>Ga0137409_10001243_pt1 | contig 27851 bp, 19 predicted proteins | sample CZODoug1_16funga_FD_122059 | JGI IMG/M metagenome (GOLD analysis project Ga0137409, IMG submission 122059) | Vadose zone soil fungal communities from Angelo Coast Range Reserve, California, USA - CZODoug1_16fungal (Hybrid Assembly) | ecosystem: Environmental > Terrestrial > Soil > Vadose zone...
CGATCCATACCTCGTCTGCATCATGATGACCGGTCAGGGCACGATTCAGACTGCGGTCGACGCCATGAAAGTCGGCGCCTTCGACTATGTCCTTAAGCCCTTTCGGCTGCAGACTGTCCTGCCCGTGCTCACGCGGGCCATGAATACGCGCCACATGCGACTGGAAAATTTGCAGCTCCGCGAGACGGTGGCCATTCATGACCTGGCCCAAACGATTGCCTTCACCCTTGATCCGCAAACAGTCATCAGCAAGCTGGCTGATGCCGCCTTGCAGCAGACCGATGCCGACGAGGTGTCGATTCTCTTGCCAACCAGCCCAGGGAGCGATGAGCTGTATGTGGCCGCGGTGCGCGGTGAGAATCGGGAGAGGCTACTCGGCGAGCGGGTAACGCTGGAAGAGAGTATTACAGGTTGGATCGTGCGCGAGCGCGAACCGCTGATTCTGGAAGGTGAAGTAAACGACGAGCGCTTTCAGTCGTTGTGGCCGCATCCGGCGATTTCTTCCTCCATTTCGATCCCGATGCAGGTCGCCAACAAACTGGTTGGCACCATCAACATCAATGCCCTCAGCCGAGCGCGCCCATTTACTCTCGGGCAAATGAAAGCGCTGACGATTCTGAGTACCACGGCAGCGGCAGCACTGGAGACCGCATCGCTCTACACCCAGGTGCAACAGGCAGAGAGGAATTATCGCTCAATCTTTGAGAACGCAGTCGAGGGAATTTTCCAGTCTACTCCTGAAGGACGATTCATCACGGTCAACCCCTCCATGGCCGCAATCCTTGGCTACGACTCCCCTGAGGAACTCGTGGCCACGATTACGGATGTTACGCGTCAGCTCTACGTTCACCCTGAAGACCGAGATAGAGTTGCGCAGTTGCAGGCTGAACATGGTGTCGTGCATGCCTTCGAGTTTGAGGCCTACCGTCGGGACGGCGAGAAGGTCTGGTTATCGGTGAACCGGCGCAGCGCCCGGGACGGAAGCGGCGCAGAGATTTATCGTGAGGGCAGCATTGAAGACATTACAACGCGTAAGCGCGCGCAGGAAGAGAAGGACAAGCTCAACGCCGAGATTGAAGATCAGCGCCAGCGTCTGAAAGACGTGGTGGGAAGCGTTCCGGGAGTCGTGTGGGAAGCGTACGGCAACCCGGATGCCGCCACTCAACGCATTAATTTTGTTAGCGACTACGTAGAAACAATGCTCGGCTACAGCGTTGAGGATTGGTTGTCGACGCCAAACCTCTGGCTCACGATCGTTCATCCGGACGACAGAGAAGAAGCGGGCCGAGTGGCCGGCGAAGCTTTCGCAAGCGGCAAGGGCAGCACGCAGGAATTTCGCTGGCTGGCAAAGGACGGACGCGCCGTCTGGGTCGAATCAAACTATGTAGTCGTCAGCGATGAGGAAGGCCAACCGCTTGGTTTACGCGGTGTCACGATTGACATCACCGAACGCAAGCGCGCCGAGAGAGCGTTGCGAGAGAGTGAAGCTCGCAAGAGAGCAATCCTGCAATCCGCTCTCGACTGCATCGTCACCATGGACCACGATGGTTTGGTTGTTGATTGGAATCCCGCGGCCGAAAGAACTTTTGGCTACCTGAGCAAGGACGCGATTGGAAAAGAAATGGCGGAATTGATCATTCCGCCGAGTCTCAGACGGCAACATCGTCGCGGACTGGAGCGCTATCTTGCAACCGGCCACGGTCCGGTTCTTGGCAACCGCCTTGAGCTTAGCGCGATGCGCGCGGACGGTTCCGAGTTCCCAATTGAACTGGCCATTAATCGCATTGAATCGCAGGGCTTGCCGATGTTCACCGGGTACATACGCGACATTACGGAACGTCAGCGAGCCGAGCTCGCCTTGCGCGAGAGCGAGGAGCGTTATCGCGATTTGGTCGAGAACGCTCACGACATTATTTACGAGCACGACCTGGATGGTAATTACACTTCGACCAACAAAGCCGGCGAGCAGATCACCGGCTACTCGTTGGCAGAGACCCTCGAGCTCAACCTGGCGCAAACGGTGGCGCCGGAATATATGGAAAAGGCCCGACAGATGTTTCGCCGCAAGCTTGCCGGGGAAATGATCACCGCCTACGAGTTGGAGATAATCACGAAGCGAGGCAAACGAGTTGCGGTTGAAGTGAATACCCGGCTCGTCTACCAGAATGGCAAGCCGGTGGGCGTTCAGGGGATAGCCCGCGACGTCACTGAAAGAAAACAGCTCGAGGAGCGACTGCGCCAGTCGCAAAAGTTGGAAGCGATTGGCCAACTGGCCGGGGGCGTGGCCCACGACTTCAATAATCTGCTGACGGTGATCGGCGGCTACTCGAGCATCCTGTTAGGTAAGCTGCCGCAGGATAGTCCTCATCGCTCCAGCATTGAAGAAATCAAAAAGGCCGGTGATCGCGCCAGTGGTTTGACTCGGCAGTTGCTCGCGTTTAGCCGGAAACAAATTCTGCAGCCCAAAGTGTTGGACCTCAATGTCGTGGTCACTGATCTGGAGAAGATGGTGCGCCGATTGATCGGCGAAGACATCGATCTTTTGAGCGTAACCTCGCCCTCGTTGGGAAAAGTGAGAGCGGATCCGGGCCAAATCGAACAGGTGTTGCTTAACCTGATAGTGAACGCGCGCGACGCCATGCCGAAGGGTGGCAAGCTGACGATTGAAACCCGCAACGTCGTGCTTTCAGGGGATTATGCGCACCGACATGCGGCACAGCCCGGGTCTTATGTGATGCTGGCGGTAAGCGACACGGGATGTGGCATGGATCCGACAGTGCAACCGCGCATCTTCGAGCCCTTCTTCACTACTAAAGGCTCCGGTAAGGGGACGGGCCTGGGACTGGCGACGGTCTACGGCATAGTCAAACAGAGCGGCGGAAACATCTGGGTCTACAGCGAAGTAGGACGAGGCAGCACTTTTAAGATTTACCTGCCGCGTGTTGATGAAGCAGCGGAAGGCGAAGAGGTTATTTCAAAATCGATACCGCAGGGAACGGAGATGGTCCTGCTGGTTGAAGATGAAGATCAGGTAAGGGCCATCCTGAAACACATTCTTGAGGGACAGGGTTATCAAGTGCTTGCCGCCTCAAATGGTGAAGAGGCTCTTTCAATCTCGCAGGACCTCAAGCGCGATATCCGGTTGATGATCACTGACGTCGTGATGCCGCAAATGAGCGGCCGCGAGTTGGCGGAGCGCGTCTTGACGGTCCGGCCCAGTCTGCCGGTGCTCTTCATGTCGGGATACACCGACGATGCGATCGTCCGTCACGGTCTGCTGGATGAGAAGCTTAACTTCATACAAAAGCCTTTCGATTCCACTACCGTCGCCCGCAAGGTGAGAGAGGTGTTGGATTCCCACCGATGACGCTTGTCAGAACCACCTGCGTGAGCGGGTGGCCTGGATTGTTCGTCATTGCCGATCGGCGCCATTGGTGGACCAACTGGGCAGGCCACCCGCTCACGCAGGTGGTTCTGACCAGTAAGTGAAGCAAATGCAACTAGAAAGAACCGTCAATCCAAAAATCCTGGTGATCGACGATGACGATCAGATCCGGCGTTTGCTGTTGGAGCTCTTCAGCGAAGTATATGACTGTTGGGAGGTTGGTTCAGCCGAAGAGGCTTTGCTGCTTTTGGGCCGGGAGAGTTTTGACCTGGTCATCAGCGATATAAACATGGGCGGCATGAGCGGGCTGGAGCTCGTGCCCCGTGTGCATTCGATTTCCGCGGACAGCGTAGTCTTGATGATTAGCGGACAGAATAATATTGAGACGGCCATCCAAGCGATGCGCGCCGGCGCGTTCGATTACATCATGAAGCCGCTCGAAATTCGGCACGTCGAGGCGGCGGTTGAAAGAGCGCTGAAACAATCGCTGCTGTTGAAAGAGAAACGTCGCTACAAAGATCAACTGGAACAACTCTTAACGGAACGGACCGCGGAAGTAAATCGTCTGGCGTATTACGACACGCTGACCGGACTGCCAAACCGCGCCCTCTTCGAGGATCGTTTGGAACAGGCGGTAGCAGTCGCCGAGCGAAGCGAGACAAAGCTCGGTGTTCTCTTCATCGCAATCGATCAATTGCAAAAAATTAATACCCTGGGCCATCTCGCGGCCGACCGCGTCATCAAGGAAGCGGGCGTGCGTTTACGACGCTGCGTAACCGAGCGCGATACGGTGGCGCGCTTTGGCGGCAATGAGTTTGCCTTGTTGTTAACCCGAATTGAAGAGACCAAGGCGGTGGTCGAAACGATCACCTCGATACGCGAAGCAATGAAGCCTGCGTTCGAACTCGAAGGGCAACAACTCTTCACCACGGCCAGCATCGGCATCAGCCTTTTCCCGCATGACGGCGCAGAAAGTCAGGGCCTGCTGAAGAATGCGGGCGCCGCGCTTTATCGCGCGAAGAAGGCCGGCGACGATCACTATCAGTTTTTTACCGCCGATATGCACGCCAAGGCCTCACAGCAGTTTGCGCTGGAAACAAGTCTTCGTTACGCAATCGACAATGAGGAGCTGCTGCTTCATTACCAGCCACGCACTGCGGTTGATTCCCAAAAGATTACCGGCGTGGAAGCGCTGGTGCGTTGGCAACATCCGCAACTCGGTCTGGTCTCTCCGGCTGAATTCATTCCTTTGGCTGAAGACACGGGGTTGATTCTGTCGCTGGGAGAGTGGGTGTTGCGCACCGCCTGCCGCCAAAACCGAACCTGGCAGGAAAGAGGCTTTGCTCCAATGCGCGTCGGCGTAAATATTTCGGCGCGTCAATTCAAACAACCGCATCTCGCCGAAACTGTCCTTCAGATCCTGGCGGAGACGGGACTCGCGCCCGAGTATCTCGAACTGGAAATAACCGAGAGCTCGATCATGGACAACGCCGATTCGGCGATCGCGGTCCTGACCGGTCTGAAGCAGGAAGGGATCACTGTCTCGATCGACGATTTTGGCACCGGCTTCTCGTCGCTCTCCTATTTGAAGCGCCTGCCGATTGATGCCTTGAAGATTGACCAGTCGTTTGTTCGCGACGTAACCACTGATCCCGATGACGCCGCGCTCGTCATGGCCATTGTGACGCTCGCGCATAACCTAAGACTTAAGGTCGTCGCGGAAGGCGTAGAAACCGAGGAGCAGTTGAGATTTTTGCACTTGCTGCGCTGCGATGAAGTGCAGGGCTATCTCTTTAGTAAGCCGTTACCGGCGGAAGCGCTGGAGGAGTTGCTCACGTATAACCCCAGTGAGCTTTTATCGCAGGCGATATTACAGGCCTGAAATGTATTAAGAGCCTGGAGTCTTTGGAGCAGGAACCTCATGGAGAAACGATCTATGCATGCACTCGTAATAGATGACGAACCGCAAATGCGAAAATTTGTCAGCGAGGTACTTCGCGACGAGGGTTGGGAGTTGACTGAAGTCGCGTCTGCCGAGCAAGCGTTCGAGTTGGTTCGCGAACGCGAGTGGTCGGCGGTTTTCTGCGATGTGATGCTGGGCGGCGCAGACGGGTTCAGTGTGCTCAAGCGCTTCAAGGAAGAACAGCCGCGAGCCAAGGTCGTGTTAATGACCGGAGCCGGCTCGGCAGTCGGGGCGCTGGATGCGACCTCCTTTGGCGCCTTCGACTACCTGCTCAAGCCCTTCGGTCCGGAAGAATTGCAGTCGCTTTCGCGAGCGTTGCGTGAGCAGTTATCAAGCCCCCCATCGCGTCGTCTGCGCGCGGCCTACGGCAGTTCGGCGTATCAGCCGGACGTTGGTCTGCTGGGGAGAAGCGAAGCCTTCATCATGGTAATGAAACAGGTGGGCCGTGTGGCCACTACGAATTTGCCGGTGCTGTTGACCGGAGAATCCGGCACCGGGAAAGAAGTCGTCGCTTCGTCGCTGCACAGTCGCAGTCATCGCGCAGAGCAGCCGTTCGTCGCCGTCAACTGTGGCGCAATCTCCGCGGAGTTGATCGAATCGGAATTGTTTGGTCACGTTAAGGGTTCGTTTACCGGCGCCGACCGCGATCGCAGAGGACTGTGGGAAGAGGCGGACAAGGGAACCGTCTTTCTCGACGAGATAACGGAAACAACGCCGGCCTTCCAGGTGAAACTCTTGCGCGCCTTGCAACAGGGCGAGATTCGCCGCGTCGGTTCCAATCACACGCAGCGCGTTGATGTGCGCGTTATTGCCGCCAGCAACCGCAACGTCGAGGAAGAAGTAGACGCCGGCAGGTTTCGCAAAGATCTGTTCTATCGTTTGAATGCCGTCTCGATCAGACTGCCGCCATTGCGCGAGCGGCCGGAAGATATTCTGCTGCTCGCGAAGAGTTTTGCGCAGCGCGTCTATTCGTTGAATCCCGAAGTGAAATTTTCTCTGGAAGCGCTGGAGCTGCTGGAAAAATATCGTTGGCCCGGCAACATTCGCGAATTGGAGAATGCCGTGGTGCGCGCGACCGCGATCTGCGACGGCACCATTCGCGCGAAGGATTTACCCGAGCGCGTGCAGGAATACTGTCTGGCGCAGACGCAAGGTTTGGCCGTGGCGGATGCGAGCGATCGAATAGCCCTGGTCGTGGAGGAGTGGTCGCCGCTTTCGGTGATCGAAGGTCGTTACGTCGCGAAAGTGCTCGCGCAAACCGGCGGAAATAAACAGGCGGCAGCGCGAATTTTGGAAGTCGATCGCAAGACGCTCGATCGCATGATCAAGCGACATAAGATTTCAGTCGACCGCGTCGCCAACTTTCCATCGCAGGCCGCCTAGCCTGGTTCGCGGCATAAATTGATAAATCCCGAGTGAAAGAAATCTTGCATAGGAATCGCAAAGGTAACCCTCGCTGCAAGTATCGCCGTGCGGTGTCGAGGCAGATGTAAGACGCAGCGATGGCGGAGGTGGCTCGAGTCTTTCCACCTTTTTAACTCATCCACGGCTCATTTCACCCCAAACTTCAACTGTCTCGGTTTTATGATCGGTAACGGACAGACATTGGGACGGGGGCGGAATAACTTGCTCCCATTAATAGCAAGCGGGGTGGCCGAAGCTGCCGCCATTCGTCCCGACTAGTGATCAATGAAGGCTCGTTAGAAGCCAAGTTGAGTTGTCGTCAGCCTCGGCCCTTTCCTAAATGAGTTCAACTTCTTATAAGGTTTGAGAGGGCATTTTTGTTTGGCATCCGGCGTTAGTAAGGGCTGAGGTGTCTCCCACAATCTCCCCCTCGTAGCTAGAGGTAACGGCTATGAAAACAAAAAATCCACGCCTACTGCTCGTGGAGGACCACGAGGACACTTGCGACCTATTGATGCTGGTGCTGGGCCAGGAGAATTATGAGGTGGCCACGACCCCGAGTGTGAGCGGCGCGCTCGCGCTCACCAGCAACCAGCATTTTGATCTCATCCTGCTTGACTCTCGCCTCATCGACGGCACGGGCATAGATCTATGCCGGAGAATTCGCAAGACTGATCAGTTGACACCGATTCTCTTCTATTCGGCGCTCGCTTATGAAAGTGACAAGCAGGAGGCCCTGCGCGCCGGAGCGCAAAGTTATCTGGTGAAGCCGGTAGAAGTTCCTTTGTTGTGCCAGACGGTGGCCGGGATGATTGCAGACTCGCGCAGGGCCGGCGCAGCCTCGGTGCTGAACTCAGCAAATTGCAAGGACTCCGGAGAATTAACGGTGGCGAGTATTGGTGTTTGAACCATCGCCGTCGACCGAGGGCGTGGCGCTTTTCAGGATTCCGTAACACTCACAGGAGAAATCCTCCAACCCATTACGATCAGTAATAGTAATCTGCCCGCGGTTATACTGAATTAAGTCTGCCGACTGCAGTGTTATTGCGGCGACGTTTACGGTCGCGCGTCGCGTGCCGAGCATCTCGGAGAGAAACTCCTGGGTCAGGTTTAGCTTCATTGAGTCGACACGGTCATGACACATGAGGAGCCAACGCGCGAGGCGCTCTTCAGTAGTGTGAGAAGCGTTGCAGGCAGCGGTTTGGGAAACCTGTCTCATGAAATTATTCATGTAGCGCAACAAGAGGTGCTGTAGTTTTTCGCCGCGGTCGAATTCTGCCTGAATCACCGCGACGCGCACGCGGACCCCGCTGTCTGGTATCTGCACCAGCGCCCGATCAAACGAGCTTGCGTTTCCCATCAGTGCCGAAATACCCGTCATGCCGTCAGTTCCCACTACCCCAACTTCAACGATTTTGCCGTCCTCCATTTGCGTGACCAGCGAGACCATGGCGTTGTAAGGAAAATAAAGAAATTCAATCGCGTCACCCATATCATAGAGAACGTCGCCATGGTTGAGATCGACCAACTCCAGATGAGGCCGTAGCCGCTGGTAATCTTTGTCAGACAAGTTAGCGAGAATTTGGTTTTTGGCCGGACCGTTGGGGGGGGTGCTCATGGGAGATCTCCTTGATCATGTCACGCGTGTGTGAACACAGCAGACGACACAAGGAGGTCTTTGCTAAGCAAGTCCCGATGGCGAGTGGTGAATTCTCAAAAGAACAAGTGTCGGATATGCGCGAGGCGCACCTTCTTGATATCTAGAGCCTACTCGCTTATGTCAGATCGGTCAATAACGAGCCTGACTTTGATTGCGTTGTAGTCGAAGCTCTGAACAAGGGTTCGCTGGCCGGGTGAATTTTCAATGCGTCTAACATTGGGTCAAAAACGAAAAGGCCGGATTCGCTCCAGCCTTCATCGCTTTCGATCAAAATGGTGCACCCGGCATGATTCGAACATGCGACCCCCTGATTCGTAGTCAGGTACTCTATCCAACTGAGCTACGGGTGCCTGGTTGGTAAATAGTAAATGGTAAATCGTGAATAGTGAAGTGGCGAGCCTTGGAACTCGCAACCCGAAACTCGCAACCCGAAACTCGAAACTTAAAAACTGGCTAGCGTGAGTAATAGCCCGGCTTGGTGCGAACAATCAACTCCGGCTGATCGACCTCAATCTTTATCGCATGCCACTTACCGTCTCGCGCGCGCTCGCCGTGGGCCTGATAAGCGACCGTGTAAAGCGCCCTCAATTCCGCTGCAACCTCCGCATACAAACGCGCCATCTGATCGAGGCTTCGAATGTCGTTCAGTCTTCCGCCGGTGCGGTCGGCGAGACTTTGCAAACGCGTGCGCGCCGCGCTGTAAATGCCGGTGATTACCGGCGAAGGCAAAGGCAGTCGCTTAGGGTCGCCTGAAGGCAGCGCCAGTGGATAGATCGATACGCCCTGTCTGTCAGCTGCCGTCAGCACTGCGTTGAGCGCGCCGCTGGCCTTGGCGTCAATCGCGGCGATCGCCTCTTCATCGGTTTGCGCTTTCGCGAGTAACTCGCGATCGGAATTACGCAACTGCGTATCGAGTCCATCAGTCATAACCACGATCGCTTTCCGTCGCTTAGGTCCTTCCTTGTCCAACTCGCGCAAAGCATACTTCAGCGCCTCATAGAAATGCGTTTCGCCGGCGCCGTCGGCGATTTGAATGGCATAGGCCGTCTTCTTTCGATCCGTGGAAAACCCGGCCAGACTCTTCACCTTCGCGTTGAACTGAATTACCGCCACCCGATCCTCGGGCGCCAGCGCATCGAGAAAGCGCCAGGCGGCTTGCTTAAACTGCTGACGAAAATTCACGGTCGAGCCTGACGTGTCCAGCAGCAGCACCAGACTAAACGGCGCATAGGTTGGTTCAAAGTGAAAAATTGGTTGCTTGACGCCGTCTTCGTAGACAGTGAAATTATTTTGCGCGAGCGAAGTAACCGCTTTTCCTCGCGGATCGACCACGCCCACGTTGAGTTGTACCAGAGCCACATCGGTCCGCACCACCTCGTCCGGCTCCTGCGCATTAGTCAAAGACGCAGACCCGCAAAGCAACAGCAGCGAGCAAAGAAAAAAACTTGCGAAAAGAGAACGGTGGAGCGCGGCTGTTTTAAGAAAGTATGAATGCTTCATCTGAAAAAGTAATTTCTGCGTTGCGAACCCCCGCTTGGTAGAGTGCTCGCACCCGGTCGCTCTGATTTATCGAGTATCCCGGCAAGCAAGAATTTTTGCAATTCGCCGACAAGCGGCATTCGCCCGGGCGTCTACAAATAACTCGCGACTGCCATTAGAATCGTCACTTTCGGACGCACTCGACCGCGTTTGAGTTGCTTGCGGCACCTGGGTGGTGATCTGTTTTGTGTGATTTCCTGTGCGTTTCGTGTAGTTTCGTGGGAAGTTTCCTGCTAAACAAAGCGTACGATCCACGAAGTAACACAAAGCCAGAACGAAGCAACACGAATAAGATCACGACCTCATCTGTGTCTCGGTGGTAAATGAGAGCCAGACAACCACTCGCCACGGAGACCGGAGAGAGCACCGAGTTTACACAAAGAAGTCGAATTTAAATCACTACCCAGCCGCTGATCGGCGCGCTTTTTCTGAACGGAGTCCTCACTATGTACAAGCCAAACTTCTGCGCGGAATGCGGCACAAAGCTGCTTCGCCTGCGTTGGCATTTTTGGACGAGCCGGAGATTTTGTGAGCATTGCGCGCGACGTCTGCTGAAAGCGCGTCTTACCTCCGCCGTGCTGATGACGCTGGCGCTCGTCAGTGTTGGCTATGTCGCCGGCCGGGTCTGGCGTCCCGCCCCGCCGCCACTGATCATTGAAAGAAGATCTGATTCGCCGCTTGGCGATGGAGCGCCCGCCAGGTCAACGCTTCAGGCAGCAACCACAGCGGGAAACACAGTTGAAGCTCAAGCCTCTTCACCAGCTCCCGTCGAGGAAGCCGTCTATCTTTGCGGCGCGCGCACCAAAAAAGGAACACCGTGCTCCCGCCGTGTGCATGGACCAGTGCGTTGCTGGCAACACAAGGGGATTGTCAAGCAAAATCTTTTATTGCCGCTATTTGCAGGGCGAGAAAATCATTTTGTGTGCCTATAGTGTGCCAATTACAAAAGTCACATCCTTTTAGACCCATCGACCGAGGCCCGAAAAGCGGTAAATACAAACAATTTCGTTCAGCTCAGCCGAGTCGAAAAGCAGGATGCTCCTCGAGCTTTGCAAATCCAAGATTCGAATTCTTATATCTCTGGGAGAATTCACAGAATTTAGGATTGGAACAGGAGTCACACCTTGATTGAATGCTTCTATGCGCACATATAATCGCCGTAGTCATCCTTATTTCTGGGCCGGTTTCATTCTATCAGGTGATGGACGAGGTATTTACGTGAAGCCGATTAACCGAACCGCTCGCAGAGTTGCCTAATTTGCTGGTCGCGCATAACGAGTTACGGTCTGATCTATTTGTCCCAGTTGACTAGAGTAACAAAGGGGACAACTCCAACCGTTAGTCTAAATACATTCTGGATGAACAATGCATTTCCTTACTTGCATTGACTAATCAAAAAGTGTTTGACTCATCGTACCCTAGCTAGCTCACGAGTACGGAGAACTAAGAAATGCCCCGCCTTGTCGTCACTAGTTCCTGCATCATCTTTTGTTTACTTGCGGCGCTCGCTTGTCCAGCCCAGCAACTATTATCGCGTGCCTCGAAGACTTCCACGTTAAGTCTAGGGACCAGAGTCCCAAACCATGCTGAAGTGCAAATATCATCAGTTCAATCACCCATCAAGGACGAGATCAAGCGGTTAACCAGCGAAGTGGAGAGACTTGGCAGTGAGGGCAAATACGATGAAGCATTGCCACTCGCTGAGCGTGCCCTAAAATTAAGCGAAACCGAATGGGGGACCAACAACGCGGCAATAATTCTCCCGCTTAACAATCTCGCCGAACTGTCTGGCGCTAAAGGTGACTACACAAAAGCAAAGCAGCTATTCATGCGCGCATTATCAATTCGCAGATTCTCACCTCACACAGAGCTTGAGCTTGCGCAGTCATTAAACAATCTGGCAGGCGCATACTTCGCTAATGCTGAGTATACCGAGGCTGAGCCTCTTTTGCTGCAAGCCTTGGCGATAAGAGAAAGGGCCCTTGCTTCTGACCATCCTGACGTCGCAGAGTCCCTGAATAACCTAGGTGCGCTTTATAAGGCTAAGGGCGACTATGAGAAGGCGGAACCCTTGTATCAACGGGCATTGCTAATCCGCGAAAAAGTTCAGGGGAAATACCACCCCGACGTAATGGAGCCACTGAACAATCTGGCACAGGTGTATCGCGCACAAGGGAACAATGTTGAAGCAGAGCCCCTCCTGGCGCGTGCGTTAGAGATCGTTGAGCGTGATAAAGGAAGGACTCATCCTGATGTAGTGCCCCCACTTAATAACCTGGCGATTCTATATGTAGAAACGGGAGATTATTCGCGAGGCGAAGAACTCTTGCTAAGAGGACTGAAGATTAGGGAAGACGCTCTAGGTGCGGAACATCCTTTGGTTGCGCAATCACTACATAACCTCGGAACGCTCTATTACGAGGAGAATGACTACGCTAAAGCCGAGCCTTACATCCGACGCGCGCTTGAAATCAAAGAGAAAAAACTTCCAGCGACTCACCCTGATATCGCATATTCATTGAATGTCCTAGCCTCGCTTTATTACAAACAAAAGAAGTTCGCAAAGGCGGAATCGTTGGTACAGCGGTCGTTAACAATTAGAGAAGGAGCGTTAGGCGATAAACACCCGTTAGTCGCAGCGGATCTCAATAACCTCGCCGCGATATACAAAGCTCAGGGAACATATGAGAAAGCCGAATCTCTGTACCAGAGAGCAGTTGCGATTTATGAAAGATTTAGCTCCGAACATCCCGATGTTGCTGTAGTTCTGGGTAACCTTGCTGACCTTTACAGAATTGAGGGTCACATCAAAGAAGCAATTCAAATTCAAGCGCGCGCTAACGACATTAATGAGAGAAACATCAATTTGAACTTAGCGGCTGGCTCTGAGCGACGGAAGCTATTGTATCTTTCAACGCTCACGGCCCAAATGGATCAGACAATTTCATTGCACCTTCAATCGGCATCCGATAGCGCCGATGCACGACGGTTGGCGCTCTTAGAGATTCTTAGACGTAAGGGTCGAGTGCTCGATACACTGACAAATAATATTTACACTCTGCGCCGGCACTTTGGTCCTCAGAACCGTTTATTGCTGGATCACCTGATTGATACTCGATCAAAATTGGCGTCAATGATCTTAAGGGGTCCTGGTAAATCCTCAGTCGTTGAATATCAACAAGAAACAAGGCAGCTTAGAGCGCAGGCTGATAGGCTTGAGGCCAACATAAGCGCACGGAGCACAGAATTTCGAACACAAACATCGCCCGTCTCACTTCATAGTATCCAGGAGGCAATTCCCAGCGATGCAGCACTCGTCGAATTTTCACTGTACCGTCCGCACAATACAGCAGACGATCAAAAAATCGAGACTGCCCACTATGTGGCATATGTACTTACCAAGACAGGAGAGCCGAAATCGGTAGACTTAGGTGAACAACCGGAAGTTGATGACCTAGTCAATAAATTGCGAGCGGCTTTGCGTGCTCCTCATTTAGATAAAGAGCAATACTTAAGGCAAGTAGCACAACTCGCGGAGGCAAGAGTGATGCGACCCGTTCGAAGGCTCTTGAATGATAAGACTCGCATCTTGGTTTCTCCTGACGGGGCACTCAACCTGATTCCATTCGGAGTATTGGTAGATGAAGACAATCACTATTTGGTTGAGAAATATTCATTCGTATACCTTACAAGTGGACGAGACTTACTTAGACTAAACTCAAAGCTACCTAGCAGGCAGCCTGCCATCGTGATGGCTGCCCCATTTTTCGATCAGATTGCGAGCACTCGGAGCACATCTCCTGCGAAAACCCTTTCAGCCCGGCGCTCGCGGGAATTCAGTGAACGATTCGAAGCACTCGAGGGCACGTCGGAGGAAGGCCTAGAAGTGAGCAAACTTCTTGGTGTTAAGCCTCTTATGGCCAAGTCGGCAACAGAGTTGAGAATTAAGCGCCTAAGAGGTCCGCGGATGTTGCATGTGGCAACGCACGGCTTTTTTCTTCCAAGGCAAGAGGTACCATCAAGAGAAATAGGATTACTAAGTAACTCTCAGTTTTCCATGGGTCTAGATGAGAATCCACTCCTACGTTCGGGGCTTGCCTTGGCTGGAGCCAACCAACTTCAAGGAGGGAATGGAGAAGACGGTATCCTTACAGCCCTTGAAGCCTCTGGACTGGATCTTTGGGGAACAAAGCTAGTAGTCCTGTCCGCCTGTGATACCGGTCTCGGTTCTGTTAAGGATGGGGAAGGAGTATATGGCCTGCGACGAGCACTTGTATTAGCGGGAGCAGAGAGCCAGGTAATAAGTTTGTGGAAAGTTGATGACGGCGCTACGCGTGATTTGATGATTCAGTATTACAAGCGGCTCAGACGGGGACAAGGTAGGGCGGAGGCAATGAGACAGGTGCAACTCAAGATGCTCGACGCAAAGCCATATAGCCATCCTTACTTTTGGGCCGGATTTATCGAGTCAGGGGATTGGAGAGCCCTAACCAATAAGTGATCCTAAGACAGAGAATGATGAGCTAGTCCATGAAATGCCACAGATTGAGGTCTTAAAAATGACAGCCAATATTGATCAGGTGAGTCGAAGGAGAATTGCGCGTTTTTGTTTACTGATCGCGCTCTCTTTTGGCATTCAGGCGTTATCGTACGCCCAACAACAGGTAGCTTTCGTAATAAATCTAAAGGGTGAGTGGATCCTTAATCCTTCTCAACGCCTGAACCCCGGAAGTCCGTTGCCCGCAAATGGAACTATCCGACTCAGAAATCGACAAGGAGGAGATTTTATTGAGATTGCCGATCGAGGCGGCCGACCAATTATCACCCGAAGATGTGATAGTGAAGATTGCAGTCAACCACTTCACATACCCGCTGTACGGGACAACGTTGTAGTGCGCTTTTTCTCAGCGGCAATGGCGATACTTGGAAGAGACCCGAGCCGCGTGGCAGTGCTGATCAGCAGAGGTGGTGAACTCAGTGAGGCAGTTGTGCCCTTCGCAGATGGACAAGCTGACCTAAGCTCGGTTTTTGCGGGCAAGAGTCGAGGCACCTATCTCATACGATTCGTACCCAAAGGTGCTAATGCTCCGGCAAATGCGCCAATAGTTGGTCCTGTCAGTGTAGAGTGGAATCCTAACAGGTTGTGCGTTGTCACCGTTCAGGGACTCAAGTCAGGTCTGTACGAAGTCCAGCTTTTGAGCAACGAAGACCGTGAGCCTCTCGAACCCGGAACTGAAGCTTGGGTGTTGTTTGTAAGGCCAGAAGCTTTCGGCGATGCATTCTGTGAATTCCACGAAGCCCAGACGCTCACGAAAAGTTGGTCCGAGTCGGTTCGCCAAAGTACGAAGCGGCAGTTCCTCAGGGCTATGTTAAGCAAATTGGAAACGCAGTAGCGGACGTACTAGATGAAATGGCCAGGGTCAAGGAAGAAGTCCTCCAAAAAGGGTAAGTCGCGTAAAAAGCGCGCACCGTTTGGGCAGCGAGTGCTTGGCGTATTGCCGGTGCTAATAGGGAGCATTGTTCTCACTCTGCTGTACAGCGATACTGCTCTGTTCCGGAAGCTTGAGACCACAGCGCTGGATTTCAAGATGCTTTCCCGCGCTCCTGCTGATAGTAGTGATGTCGTAATTGTCGCTATCACTGAAACTGACTACCAAGCAAAATTTGGCGGTAAGAGTCCTCTTGATCCATGTGAACTGAGAGAAGTCATCGAGGCGATAGCCTCCGCTGGCCCTAAGGTCATCGGAGTAGATGTCGATACGTCATCAAGCGAGTTCCAGGCGCTAACTCTTCCTCCAAACTTGCCGCCCATAATTTGGGCGCGTGAAGCAAGTTATTCAAATGTTAATCATACTTATCGCCTCTCTAATTTATTAGGGCAGCGCGACTCCTCTCAGCCTTACGGATTAGTTACTCTGAAACTGGACCAGGACGGTGCGATAAGGCGCTATGTCCGTTGGTATGACGCGGATGTTGGTCCAGTACCGTCCCTTTCGTGGCAGATGGCGCAGATTTTCCGAACGGGCCAAACCGCGTCGGTTGAAGCTAATCGATCTGCGGTCGAATTATTCATCGACTACCCGGGTCCAGCGAAATTCAAACACTTCTACCAGCCTAGCGCCTCTTGGGTGATTGAGAGATCCAAAGATGGCTGGGCAGAAGACAACTTTCTTAAAGGAAAAATGGTTTTGCTGGGCGGCGACTACGCATCCCAGGACGAGCACGATACGCCGGTTGGTTGGATGCTGGGCACACAAATACTGGCGTCCATCATTGAGACTGAAATGCACGGAGGGGGACAAAAGCCGGCAGGAATCGTTGCTCTCCTACTTCTGGTCGTTATCGACAGTCTGCTGCTACTCCTCTTGGTCCAAGTACTAGGGATCTGGAAGGCGCTCCTTTTGAGCGTCTTGGTTGTTCCCACGCTAGCCTTTGTTTGCAGTTATCTGTTTTTCGGATCGGCTACTTACATCGGCTATTTTATGTTGGTGTTAACGGCGGTACTCTTGCATCAGCTTTACGAAAAAGGAAAAGAGTACCTTAAGAACCTCAAGGAGCGAACAGCTGAGGAACTTCAGTAGAATCCTTTGAATTGGCTCTAGTCAATTCAAACAAAAGGTCACGATGGCTTATCGCGGAATCATAGTTCAGTTCGTGCAGTTCTACCTTCGCGCGAGGATCATTAGAACTCTCTTGATGAACGCAGCGGTGTACGTTGTCCTGTTTTCAATTGGCACAGGGCTCGCGGCTGGCCAGAACTCGGTAAACTCAGCAAAAGGCCTTGAAGAGATTAAGGCACTGCGAAGTGAAGCAGAACGACTGGTTGAGCAAGACAAGTTCGAGGAAGCTTTAGCACTCCAACAACGAGTTCAGACTTTGGTGGACCAGGAAGTTTTCCCACTTCGCAATCAAGCCTTCGCTCTAATGAGGAACGGTGATTATCAAAGCGCGCTGGCTCTGTTCAAACAAGGAGTTACTTTCGCGGAGGAAGCTCTGGGACCAAACAATCCCAACCTCCTGCCACTCCTTAACGATCTCATCACATGTTACGGGTTTACCGGCGAATTTCACTTGGCGGACTCCAGGGTGAAACAGGTACTAGCGTTGCTCGACATGTATTTGCCAATGCTCATGATGCAGGGTAAAGGACGCCAATTAGCAATCATGCTTTACAACGTCGCAATTCAATACAGAGCCAGAGGCGAATACGTCTTTGCGGAAACTCTTTATCGGCGATCATTAGAGATCAGAGAAAGGATGGATGGGCCGGAATCTCCTTCAGTGGCCACCGTACTAAATGGCCTAGGGTTACTTAAATCTAATAAGGGAGAAGTCAAGGAAGCCCTTCCTTTATTTCAACATGCGCTAGCTATTATTGACCGAACTTTGCAGCTCAGGGCTTCTATCTCACAGCTCACCGGCACAGAGGTTCACGATAAGGAAACAGAAAGAGGGCTAAACTTCGATCTGATCGCGGCGTTGAATGGCTTGGCAGCCGTCCATGAAGCAAATGGCGAGTTTAGTGAGTCGGATAGGCTGCTCCAGCGGGCTATTTCAGTATCAGAAAAGGCGTTTGGCGACCAGAGTATGGCTTTCGCTACGAGCCTGAACAATGCCGGTGTATTTTACAAGAGTCGCGGGCAGTATGATGAGGCAGAAAAACTCTTGCTGCGCGCTGTTTCGGCACGGGAAAAGTTGCTGGGAAGGCTTCACCCTGCAACGGCCGAATCGTTTAGTAATTTAGGCTCGCTCTATTTGGCTAAAGGACAAATTGATCAAGCTCTTCAATACATGAAGATGAGTGAAGAGAGCGTTGAGCGCAATCAGGCCCTGATGCTTAACGTTGGTTCGGAGCGCCAAAAACACCTCTTCATGAACACACGAGCTGGCGAGGTGGACGCAATCGTATCAATGCATACGCGCTCGGCGCCTGACAATCCAGAGGCACTACGGCTGGCCTTAACCGCGGTTCTAAGACACAAAGGCCGAATCCTTGATGTAATGGCGGACACTTTCGGACGTCTTAGATTGCGTCTGAATCCTGATGATCAGCGGCTGTTTAGTCAGCTATTGACTGCCCGCTCACAGTTAGCAACCCGTTACCTCAGTGACACTGGAGAAGAGCCTGCTTCATCTCTTACAAGTTTAGATTCATTGATTCAGACTCTTGAGTCGGAGCTGAGCGCTCGGTCAGCTCAATTTCGAGTTGCCGCTCAATCGGTGTCAATTGAAAATATCCAGCAAGCTATCCCCCCGGACGCTGCGCTGATAGAAATATTTTCATATCTGGTTCGAGATGAAAAGGCGGGACTCTTTGGTACAAAGAGGTGGCTTCCACCGCGTTACGTGGCATACGTGCTTCGTAGTAAAGGAGACCCTCAATGGGCGGATCTTGGAGAGCGTGCCATTATCGACGACGAAGTTAAGCAGTTGCGCGCCGCACTAAGGAACCCACGATCCGGGCAGAGGGGTTATCCGGACTTAGCCGGTCCGGCGCGCGAACTATATAAACGCATCATAGCTCCAGTCAGACCCCTATTCACTGACGCCCGAAGACTACTTATCTCGCCCGATGGAAGTCTGAACTTGATTCCTCTCGGCGCGCTTAAGGACGAGCAGAATCGTTACTTGGTTCAGGATTACTCGATTTCTTATCTCACCAGTGGTAGGGACCTATTGCGCACGCAACAGCAGATCCCAAACAGTCACCCACCACTTGTAGTCGCAGGTCCGTTATTTGATGGATCACCAAACGGTGCCGATAACGTTTCGACGGACACTGAGCGGCGCTCCCCAGAATTTCAGCAGCAATTTGTTACGCTTGGCGGGGCGGCAAAGGAAGGGATCGACGTAGCTCAACTGCTGGGCGTGAAAGCACTAGCTGACGGAGACGCTACGGAAACATTGATAAAGAATGTTCATGGCCCTCGAATCTTGCACATCGCGACGCATGGATTCTTTCTTCCCGATTCAAAGTCAGATCATCGAGAACCCGGCAGACTGGGCGAGCTATTCCGCGGAATTATTGAACCAGGCGAAAACCCTTTGTTGCGTTCAGGGTTGGCGTTAGCGGGTGCTAATAAACTCCGCGGTGGTAATGGCGAAGACGGGATATTAACCGCCCTTGAAGCGTCGGGATTGGATTTGTGGGGAACAAATCTGGTGGTGCTCTCGGCTTGTGACACGGGCTTGGGTGACGTCCAGAACGCCGAAGGCGTGTGGGGATTGCGACGAGCTCTAGTGTTGGGCGGAGCCGATAGTCAGATCATGAGTTTATGGAAGGTCAATGACGATCAGACCCAAGATCTCATGGTCCGATATTATGGGTCATTGCTCCATGGTGAAGGTAGAAGCGACGCGTTGCGTAAGGTCCAGCTAAGCATGATCGATAGCAGAGGCAAAGCCAATGATCATAGCCATCCTTACTATTGGGCTAGCTTCATCGAGTCAGGGGATTGGCGAAGTCTGCCCGCCGGTGATCCGAGGTGAATAAAAATAGGACTGTCCTTCGCGGTGGGAAGACCCCTGGCTTTAGAGGTTGAGGGCAATCGCGAGGAACGGGAGGCTCATACACTTTGCGCGGCCATCGAGCAAGGTTTAGATCGTGGGCCTTGATTTCAGAAGACAACACTCAATGAAAGGCGGTCGTATCTGAAGGTGCGGACGCTTTACACTTAGATCTCCGGGCAGAATAAAGTTTGAGGGAATGGGTAACCCGCACTTACCGACGCTGACTGTACGGTTCAACATCGCCCAAGCCAGGAAGTGCTGACCATCGCTCAACGTGGAGATGGAACAGAATTATCCCTGTTGCGTTGGGGACTCATTCCTTCGTGGAGCAGCGAGCCCAAAGGATTCATCAATGCTAGATCTGAGACCCTCGGTGATAAGCCGAGTTTCAGCGAGTCATTTCAGAACCGAAAATGCTTGATTCCGGCAGATGGCTTTTACGAGTGGAAGTGAAAAGGTAAAGGAAAGCAGCCCTAACTATTTTCAAATGCAGAATGAAGAGTCGTGAGAGCATTGCCATTGAATGATCAACGGAATAGAACTCCCGCCCTTGTACCCGCACAAGAATTCTTGCCTTGCCTCACAATCGAGGTATATAAGTCTGAGGTAAATTCCTTGCAAGCTTTTTGTAACCCGCAACCCAAATCTCCGGAGGCTCAACGGAATGAAGCGCACACTTCTCGTTACTCTTTTAGCGATCCTAGTTATGGCCGTAGTTGGTGACGCTCAGCGTCCCAGACGTCCGCGACCCCCACAGCCACCAGCACTCACGGTTAATATTCCCTGTCCAGCATCTATAACGCGGATCGAAGATTGCTCTGACATAGGTTGTAGCAATGAACGGGCATTTGATCCCAAGCTAAATCTGCAAAAGAACATTCGGACAAGTAGCAGCAGGCCTATAAACAAAGATTTTAGTGATTTAGCGGGTTTGGATGATCCTGTAAGGGGTTTTGTGGAAGGCGGCAGCCGCGAAGCGTTAAAAACACTAGGCGAAGGCGATCTGATCAGAGTCGTAGCATATGCGGTAGATGTCCGTGCGGGCAGCCAAGAATCCTGTAATTGCGGACTCGGCAGAGTGCGAGACACGGATAACCATATCGTTTTGATCGATCCGTCTGACAGAAGCCCATCGCTAGCAGACGAGCCAAATTCCCTGACAGCAGAATTTACTCCGCGAGTGCGTCTGAGCCATCCAAAGTTATCCAGGGCACAATTGCGCCCCTTGATTCTTGCCGCACCCCGTCAGGCGTTGTTGGTGCGCGTGACGGGGTTGCAAATGTTTGATTCCTTCCACTCGCTCCACAATCCTGTACCTAAAGGGAGAGATAACAACTGGGAAATTCACCCGGTCTTTCACATGGAATATTGCCCAAACGGAAGAAGGTGCACAGCAGGGAGCGATGTGAACTGGAAGAATTTAGAGCAGTAGCGATAGTTCGAGACGGCTCGCAAAGGTTGCCGACGCGACTAGAGACCCACCGTCAGGCGGCGGTCCTTCGTTGTTCATTCGGGGGACTGAGCCTGAGATCGTATGAAACAGAAGCGTCCGTACTGACATTCTAATTGAGAGTTTGACTCCCTTTAAGAGTGAGGAGGTTCTTCATGTTAACGAAAACGTCTCGCTTTGCAATGCTTCTTTGTTTTACCGCGGTTCTCGTGGGTGGTGCGCATTCACGATCAGGAGCTCCGCTCGATCCATCTTTAGCGCGGCCCACACCAACTCCGACACCCTGGCCGAACCTGGACACGCTCGACAAATTTACAAACCCGAGCGGTAATACCTGTGGCATCGATGGCGCCGCTACCCACGGTACCGAGAAAGCAGCACTCAATGATCTGAAGAATAGGTACCGCTTGCCCCAAGGGCAATTTGGACCAATCACATTTAGCCAGCTACTCGCATTGAACCAAGGGCATGTCACAGCGCAGCGCAAAATCATTGGCTTCCCTGATAGTAAGGATCCGAATAATCAACGTGCGGTCAGCCTTGTGGGATTCGTGGATGACGTATTCACTGGCGGGTGTGCTGTCCACCAGGGCGGCAAGGGCGGCGAATCGTGCAACTGCAACACGACTGACAAGAACATTTGCGACACCCACATCAATGTGATTCCAAAACAAGGAGTCTCGAGTGCTGGTGGACACAACGTGTTCGTAGTAGAAGTTACGGAAAGAGCCCGTCGCTTGGCGGCAAAAAATCTTCTGACTTCGAATATCGGTAACGACTGGTCCACCGGTACACTAAAGGCAAAACTGAAAGGCCATTGGGTGCGCTTCTCCGGTTACCTGTTCTTTGATACCGACCACTTCGACCAGGCTTGGGTCACCGATTCGGATGACAACATAGGAGGCTCTAACTTCCGCGAGACAGCGTGGGAGATTCACCCAGTGATGCAAATCCAGGTTGATGTTGCCCCTCCTAACCACTGAGGGCACTAGTAGGGGTGCCTGTCGCAGTTCCTCAAACGAACCCGACCTTATTCGTTAGGGTAACAAATCGTGGATCGGTCTGAAGCCCATCGTAAACAGGATCGGACGTAAGAAAGATGAGGTAAGCTGCTCGCTCATTATAGGCACGCTCAAGCCACTCAAACATTTTGACTCGTTCTCGGAGACCAAGATAAACGTGAGCCATGAGGTATGGCGAGACGTATATCTCACTTGCCATGTCCTTCAACTGTTCCAGCACCCTCAGAGCTTTGGATTCATTTCCCATTAGCGCTTGAATATTCCCGATTTCTCCAAGAAGGGAAGGATGGTTGCCTGTTAGCTGACGAGCGGTTTCAAAGGCTGCGAGCGCTTCGTCATACTTCTCTTGTTGTCTAAGGGCATGGCCCTGAAACATATGACTCAAGTAAAAATGCTTCTCCATATTTATGACATCCTGGCATTGCAAGATCGCTCGCTCATAATCGCGTGCTAGGTAGTAAACTCGGCCACTAATGGCTTTCAACACAAGTGAAACCGGATCGTGATTTAGCGCTTCGTCGATCTCAACCCTTGCTCTGCCTCCTTCATCACGGGCGGCTAAACATAGCGCATACCACGCTCTGATCATGGGATTTGCAGAAAGTTGAGTGGCGCGCTTGAACTCGATCTCAGCTTCGGCCCAGTTCCACTCAAACAATGCTCTGACCGAGGCAAGGGCTGCATGAGCCTCGGCGATTCCACGGTCGATTCTTAGCGCCTGCGTTGCAGCTGCTTCAGCTTTCGGCATCGCTTCTAAGGCTGATGAGCTTTGGTGACCGAAGGTCCCCAGCAGAACCCAAGCGTCTGCGATGCCGGCGTGAGCCAAAGCGTAATTTGGATCCTTCTTTAGAGCTAGCCCAAAATACTCAATTGCTTTCCTAATTGACTCAGAGGTGCTCTTATGCCAAAAGAAGCGACCCTTTAGGTATAACTGATCTGCTTCCGTGGTCTCCGAAGATCTATTAATTGCAACCTTTCGAACTTCGGCCTTGAATCTAATACCACGCCTTCTTACTGTCTCAATGTATGTGGGGTGATCGGAGTCATCAGCCAAAGCCTTCCTCAAATGAAAGATCTGAAAATTCAAAGCACGGTTGTCGACGGGACTTTCCCAAGCCGATCTGATCAGATCCGCTCGCCTGATGATTTGTCCGGGATATTGCACAAGAATATGAAGGACCTCGAAGGATTGTGGATCGAGTGGGATCGGCTTGTCTTCCTTAAGCAAGATCCGCTGATAGGGATCTAGCCGATAAGGACCAAACTCGTAAAATAGCTCGGCTTTCACGTGAGGAGTTCTCCGCTTATGTTTTCTAATGCAACGCTAATCTATTCCTAATCAACCCAGACGAATTTTTATGCTAGGCTAAGATTTAGCCGCATTGTCGGGCAAAATCATTTCCGAAGGAGCATTTCAGCGGTCATGCTTCCATCGCACGAGACCACGTGAGAGCTGGGTCGGAGGGTATGATCGTTGGCTGTATCGGAAAACGCAAGCGTGGACACAATGTGATCGTCGGTTCGATTCTCTATAGTAGACAAGATAGTTTGAGTACAGCAATAGCGCTTTTTCACCAGGGAGTACGCTCATGGACCACCATTCAAAATCAATTCATAGCATCGGCAAGCTGATCGCTTTCACATTGCCTGTGCTTCTCTTGGTCGCCTTCGTGCTGCCGATCCGCTCAAAAGTTTTCCCCAGTTCCACAAACCCGGCTCTCGCCGCTACGCCGACTTGCGATCCGGGAATAGGCGGTCGCGTGTTTGCAGTAGGGGGAGAAGTCGAGGTTGAGATCTTGAGTCCCCGGGCCGACGTAACGAGTAGCGTCTATTTCTTCCGTGGGGGTCAACCGCCTCTGCTTCTCGGGACCAATAGAAACGTAGGCAAGGTTGTGCACTTAGGAAGTTTCCCTCCTGGATCCGAACTCGTATTCGGAATCTTCGTCTCGGAGACTGGAGACACATATAAAACTGGGCCTGCCTCCAGGAATCCGGATGGCATCGCGCATGCGAAAATCACTTGTCTCGACAATCAGAGAACGCTGGTTGGTTTCGAAGACATTCGCGGAGGTGGAGACTTAGACTTCGACGATGCGGTGATTCAGGTCAGAACCAGAACCAAGCGCGGAATCACTCAGCAGATTAGCGACTTCACGCCGTGCGGTGCAACAAACCCGACCGGAAGACTGAATCCCAAATGGGGAAACTTCTTTGGAAAACGCGGAGTGCTGGAATCCGACGCTGGCGAGAAGCTTGAGCTGCACTGCGTGAAGGGAACAACTTCGGCTGGTAACACTTTTGTTTTGTACTATACGCCCCCAGGCAGGGCCCGTCGGAAAGTAGGTGTCTGTCCGTTTGAAGGTGGCTGTAACAGCAACTCCTTCACTTATACGGGCGATACCGACGGAAACGGGAATCCTGACCGTTTCATCATGACCTATTGGAAGTCAAAGGATTATGGCGAAAAAAACGATATCCCAAATCACTTCACTGGGGCCACACAAGAAAATCCTCCAGTGCTGGACCATGCGATATCGATCTTCGACGCGACCACGAACAATTTGCTGAAATACGATGACAAATATCAGTATCGCCTTTCGCCGCCCTATGCTAACGACTCTTGCGTGACCGCTACGTTCCACCCTGAAGGGAGTTTCCTTAGTAGACAGTTAGTACTCGATCCTCCCTTGGGTCCGATCACTGAGGCTTTCTTCGACGGTATCATAAGGGATCTTAGGAATGACCCTCCCACGTCGGTAGCGATGGGGGAAGATCACCATTCGCTCGCTGATCTAAATGGGGACGGGATCGTGAACGCGAGTGATTCACAAATCTTACAAGCTGCTTTAGGAACCTGCGTTGAACGCGGCAGCTTTGAGCCGGCCGCCGATTTTGACGGCGACGGATGTGTAACCTCCGTGGACCAAGAAATTTGGATCAACCTATCGACTAGTTCCTTGGCTAACCACGCGCCCGTGGCTGAGGGCAAGAACCTGGTGGTAGGAGCCGATGCTTCCTGTTCGGCGATCATCAGCGCTAATGATATTAACGCCGGGTCCTTCGATCCTGACGGCGATAGCATAACGCTCGCGCTTGATTCGACAGGCCCCTTTGGGTTGGGCGAGCATCTTGTCACACTAATAGTTACCGACAGCCATGGGGCCTCCAGTTCCTTCATCACCACGGTTACGGTTGTTCCCCTAAATATTACCGGCCTATCTGTCGACAAGCCGGTATTATGGCCTCCCAATCATAAGCTGGTGAATGTCACAGTAAATTACGTCGCCAGGAATAACTGCGAGAGTAGTCCTGTGAGCTGTACGCTCACAGTTACAAGCAATGAGCCAGTTAACGACACAGATGACGACGATACGGCTCCTGACTGGCAGGTCATAGATGCGCATCATGTACTCCTGCGCGCCGAGCGCTCCGGCAACGGCCGTGGTCGCGTTTATACGATCACTGTCACTTGCACAGACACCGCCGGAAACTCGTTAGCTAAGTCTGTCAGGGTACGGGTGCCGAAGAGCCAAGGCGACGATGACGACGATAGAGACGATAGGGATAAGAATCAAAGAGACAGAGATAAAAGAGAGAGAGATTAGACATTCTGAGAGAGCCATGAATGACAGTGGGTGTAGGACTTCCTTTCGATGCCCGCGATTTCCGGCGGTAGGTGCCGTAGTGGGATGGGCATGGCAATTAGAATCAGGCGCGAACGTCCTGAAGGCTGGCGTGCCTTGCTGAGAGGCGCACCTTTTAGGAGTCCGCCGGCCTCAGCGCCTGATCAACCGAACAGCCGCAACTTTGTTGCACGCATGAAACGTGGGCTGATAATATGCCGATCCCTTGATCGGTTTCAGCTCCCAAAAACTAAACCCCTTAGACAGATTGCGGAAAGCGTACCGCCTTTGCCGACGCGCTACGTTCAACATTGAACGCAGTAGAGAGCAGGGGCGACAGTCGTAGGAAGGAGCGGCGGCAATGGACACATTCTGCGTGACAAGAGCCATGAAAGTCTTGAGGTACCTTCACCGCACCGTTCCCAAGACCATTCCACGCTCGAGCCTGATTGCACTCGCGAAGCTACAGCCAAGCGTGTTGTCGACTCTCCACGCCGGGTCCGATCTGCATAAGGTTACCAAGAACGCAAAGCTCAGAAACTGGTTGAGCCATAATCCGATACCTGTACCCAAAGCCAGGGTCTCGGGTCCGCTCTTCAATGGGACTTTGGTCTTTGTCAGGATGACGTTCAATCGGCCCAATCAGCCGCCTTTCTCGGTGAGTGCCGAAATCTTAACCAGATTATTCCCGAGGCGCGCTAATTCCACAGTGTCTCCGTGCAGATCGGCAAGACCGCTGGCGATTTTTTCGCCTTTGGCGTTGTACCAGGGGCCCGCGCCGATACGATCTCGCGCGTTGATGGCTGCCGGGCCTTGCGTGCTGAGGTAGGCGCGCCAGATTTTTGTGCTGCCCGCTGTCATAGCGAGCGCCCCGCAAATTCGGTCGGCGCCTGCGAGGCCGCCGAGATTCGCCCCGTGCCCCGAGCCCGTGCTGGTAATGAAAAAGCTCATTGGCTGCGGCGGGGTTTGTGGAGGCGCCGCTTGTTGCGCGAGCGCCAGGAACGATCCAAGGATGGACAGCGTGATTGCGGCGAGAACAGGTTCGATCTTTTTCAATTTGGTCTCCCTTGCATATTCAGGATGCGCACAGCAGTGCCTTGCCGCGCGAAAAGATTGTGCCTCAAGCTATCACAATCGATTCCTCGCTACAATCGAGCCGCACGCATTTCAAGGGGGATTGGGAGTCGATATTTGTGCGGGCTCCAATCGCCGACGCCCGCCCAGCAGGATGGCGAGCTATGGCGACGGCGCGTGGAACCCACAGCCGGCAATGTCAATCATCGCTTGTCTTAAGGTGTGCAACCTTGTTGGAACCTAAATCAAGGATGGGGTCGGCGAACACGATTGTCTTTTTCGAGCCGGCCAGCCGAATCTCCATTAGGGATCGCGAGCCGTTTGAATTCACGCGCAGCAGCACTGCGTTTTCCGTGTACTTACTCCCATGTTTCACCCAAGTTCCTTTTCCACCCGCGAAAAATGCGCCGCCTTTTGACAGGGAAACAATCGCCGTGGAATTGTGTGTTTCCCAAGTCAGCTGATATATCCCTGCCGGGACCTCGGCCCCGTTTACTACAATCGGTAGTGGAAAATAGAGCGGCCTGGAATCGGTCGGGCGCGCGGACAAATTCGAGCCAACCGTGGCCAACAACACTAAAACACCCCATTTGATCTTCATGATTGTTCCATTCCGCGCCCGCCGCCCGGCAGCAGACTGCCTCTCATTCGACGTGACTATTTTGCTCTATCGACGAAAATGGAAAAGACTCAAATTGGCCCGACGCCAAATTGGATTACGTAGCAAATTGGTACGTGGCCAATTTGGCTCACCCTCTGCTACTTTGACGTAACATGATGAGATATAGTGAGCGCCTCGGAGGCAAACGTGAAGCGTACCGCCATTCTGTGTGTGCTTGGCATGATCCCGCTGGTTTCGATCGCACAAAACCAGTTGCCAGCGGGGCCGGCATTGGTTCTCGCGAACGTCACAGTGATAGACGCCACAGGAGCGCGCGCGCGGCGCGGGCAAACCATCGTTGTGGAAGGGGATCGCATCCAGGAAATCGGCGACGCGCTAAAAGTGCGCGCTCCGAAGGGCGCGAAGATCATCAACGCGCGCGGCCTTTTCGTGATTCCCGGAATGTGGGACATGCACGTGCACATCTGGGAGACGGACCGCACCTTTCCGATGTTCATTGCGAACGGGGTAGTGGGCGTCCGAAATATGGGCGGCCATCTCGATGACCTGAAGCGCTGGCGCGAACAAGTTGCCCGCGGCGAACTACTTGGCCCGCAAAT
>Ga0137409_10001245_pt1 | contig 27850 bp, 22 predicted proteins | sample CZODoug1_16funga_FD_122059 | JGI IMG/M metagenome (GOLD analysis project Ga0137409, IMG submission 122059) | Vadose zone soil fungal communities from Angelo Coast Range Reserve, California, USA - CZODoug1_16fungal (Hybrid Assembly) | ecosystem: Environmental > Terrestrial > Soil > Vadose zone...
GGCCTCCGCGATTCGCTCCGCCTCGCCGGCAGCCCGTATTCCACTTGGCGCGATATCGTCCTCACCAACCAGGAAGTTCTCGCCGCCGCGCTGGATCTTTTCGCACGCCGCCTCGACGATCTCCGTGAGAAACTGGCCTCACGTGAGCTCGAGGCCGACTTCGACGCCGCCAACGAACTCTACAAGCTCCTCCGCAGCCTTTGACGTGGGCCATCTCATCACGGCGCGACGGGTGTCTTCCCGCTCCAACACCCGATGAAGTAAACTGACCTGAACACTTCGGAGCACCGTATGGACAAACGCATCGCCTCCGCCGACGCCGCCATCGAGAAAATCCACGACGGCGCCACGATCCTCATGGGCGGATTCGGCCTCTGCGGCATCCCGGAAAACCTCATCGCCGCCGTCCGCCGCAAAGGCACGAAGGACCTCACCATCGTCAGCAATAATGCCGGTGTCGACGATTTCGGCATCGGCGTCTTGCTCCAGCAGCGCCAGGTCAAAAAAATGATCTCGACCTACGTCGGCGAAAACAAACTCTTCGAGCAATTAGTTCTGAGCGGGGAATTGCAAGTGGAACTCAATCCGCAAGGCACTCTAAGCGAGCGCTTGCGTGCTGGCGGCGCCGGCATTCCCGCGTTCTACACACCCACCGGCTACGGCACCATGGTCGCGGAAGGAAAAGAAACTCGCGAGTTCGACGGCCGCATGTTCGTGATGGAACACGCTATCCGCGGCCATTTCGCTTTCATCAGAGCCTGGAAAGGAGACCGCTGGGGAAACTTGATGTACCGCAAGACCGCGCGCAACTTTAATCCCATGATGGCCACCGCCGCCGACTACGTCATCGCCGAAGTCGAAGAACTCGTTGAACTAGGGCAGCTCGACCCCAATCAAGTTCATACGCCCGGCATCTTCATCGACGCCATTTTCCGGGGCCCCAAGTACGAAAAGCGCATCGAGCGCCGCACAACTCGAAAGATTTAGGTGGGACAGGCATTCCTGCCTGTCCTCCTGTGATTGTTCTTTGGTGTTAACTGTAAACTGTCAACGGTGAACTTCTCATGCCACTGACCGAAGACCAAAAACGCGAACGCATCGCCCGCCGCATCGCCCTCGAACTTCGCGACGGCTACTACGTCAATCTTGGCATTGGCATGCCCACGCTCGTCGCCAATTACGTCCCGAAAGGTATGGACGTGATCCTGCAATCGGAAAACGGCATGCTCGGCGTCGGTCCCTATCCGCTCGAATCCGAAATTGATCCCGACCTCATCAACGCCGGCAAGGAAACCGTCACCGAACTCGCCGGCAGCGCCTACTTTTCTTCCGCCGATTCTTTCGCCATGATTCGCGGCGGCCACGTCGACCTCACTGTTCTCGGCGCGTTGCAGGTCGATGAAAAAGGAACTCTCGCCAACTGGGCCATCCCCGGCAAAATGCTGAAAGGCATGGGCGGTGCGATGGACCTCGTTGCCGGGGCTAAGCGCGTGTTCATCGCCATGGAACACGCCACGCGCGACAACAAACCAAAAATCCTGAAAAAATGCACGCTACCACTCACCGGCGTCGAAGTCGTCGACCACATCGTCACCGAGCTAGCCGTCATCGACGTCACTCCCGACGGCCTCCTTCTGCGCGAACTCGCCCCCGACGCCACGCTCGAACAAGTCCAGTCCCTCACAGAGCCTAAGCTCCTCCTCCCACGCGGCGGCCCCAAACCTTTGCCCGTTTAGCATTCAAATGTTGTGAGCGAAGGCGTGCCATATGAAGCCCAAGAAAAAATTTGCCAAAGTAAAATCCAAGCGCTCGAAGATGCCGAAGTTTTACCCCATCGACGACCAGATGAAGGAACTTTCGGCCATGCTGGAAAAAGAAATCTCGGATTGGCCCGGGGTTTCAAGGAGGCCCATGTTCGGATACCAGGGTCTCTATCGAGACGGCCAGATCTTTGCCGCTCTTCCCCGATCCCGCGCCATGAAATCACCGACCTCCATCATGATTAAGTTCGCTTCCGCCTCTCCGGCCGTTCTGGAGTCCGTCAAAAAGGATTCCAGAGTTGCTACCGTTTCGGGCATGTCTGGCGGAGGATGGTTTTTCTTTGAGCTGGACGATGCCTCGGCCACAAAGGGCGCCCTCGGCTGGCTCGGCCGCGCTTACGAAGCCGCCAAAAAGTAGCCGCCGCCTCAGCGCCTGATCGGATTTTCACTTCTCTTCTGGAGTGGGACCACTGGGGTGCCGTGCGGTGGTGAACGAATAGTGGAAGCTCGATACCACGCTCAATAGTGTAACTATGTAAATCAGCACGCGGACAAATGTGCCCAGCTTAAGATTGGGATATGCAGCCGCGAGAACCACAGTGAAAACAAGGACGATTTGCGTGGCGGTAGTGGATTTGCCGTAGATGCTGGGCGGAAAAGGCCGGTACCCGGAGACAAGCAAAATAACAACAGCAACGATCAGGATCAGTACGTCGCGGCTAAGAACGATGATCGTGAGCCACCAGGCCAATTGCTTCTTGAATGCCAGAATGAGGAAAGAAGAGGAGAGCAAGAGTTTGTCGGCGATGGGATCGAGATACGCGCCGAGAGCGGAACGTTGATTGAGGCGGCGGGCGAGAAGGCCGTCGATTCCGTCCGATAGTCCCGCCACGACCAGAACGAGAAGAGCCCACCGGTACTTCTCGTACGACATGAGTATGAGAAACAGCGGCAGAAAGCCGAGCCGGAGAAACGTAATTTGATTGGGTACCGTCCAAATGCGGCCTTTCATTGTGATTCAGAATAGCGCAGTTCAGGCGAATTGCGCGAGATAGTCGGAAAGGGAACGTCCCACCTTGCGCGCGAAAAGCTCGTTCATCGAGGGGATGGAGCCGGAGGCTTCGTCGAGAGAGATGCGCTCGAGGCGGTTCATGGGAAAGAAAATGGTGGGGAGGCCCACGCGCTCGCCGTCGGGCTCATTGATCTGCCGGATGAAGTGGTCGAAGGAATTCAGATCGACGCCCCGGATCGTAATTCCGGAAGGGTTGATAGCCAGGAGTTCGCCCCACACTTTTTCCTTGGGTGTGTGGAGACTGACGACGACGATGGAGTGCGGATCCATGGGTGTCCTGACCTAGAGTATCGCAAATTGTGGGATGTTCGGCGGTAGGGCATAAGAAAATTGCCGAGAGTGTTGACAATACAGCGCTGAAACGGGAAGGCGAATGGGCAAGAAAGGGGTGCGCCTGGTGGTCACGTCTTGGCCAGCATGGCTGCGAGCGAAAAAGAAGGCCGGTCCAATGCCAGGTTGGGAGGCAAATACCCTGGTCTTGCAATTTTCTTTCTACCGCTGCCAGGGCAGCGGATCGCGATAATGCAAAATCATCAGCACAAAGCTTGCAAGCACAACGATACCTGCCAGCCATCCCAACGCATAAGCCGTCCGGCGTTCATTTGCATTTATCGGCTGGCGATCGACAAACAGTTTTCCGAGACCAAATCCCGCAACCATTCCGGCGAAGTGAGCGTAGTTATCCATCCCCATGCCTGAAAACCCGAGGACAAAAAGGATGACCACGGAAGTGACCAACCTAGACCGCAACTCTCGCATATAAGATCCACCGCGCTTCGTGGTAATCGCGAGCATTGCTCCGACCAGCCCCAGGAGTCCGCCGCTTGCTCCCAGCGAATAGTTGTGGAATGCCGCGCTTACCAGGAAGCCAAACATGCCCGTCAACATGTACAAGAAAAAGTATCGCGCAGACCCGTATAGCTCTTCCAGCGCCGGACCGAGCTGCATCAGCGACATCATGTTGAAACCGATGTGTATCAGCCCGCCATGCAAGAACATGGCGGTTACAAGCCTCCACCATTCGTGTTCGTAGAAAATTGGGTACGGATGGCTTGCGCCCAGGCGGTACACGGCCTCGCCGCCCATGCCCCCCAATATTCGCAGGCCTCCTCCGCCTGTTTCATTGGCGATGGCTACCCAACTGATCCCGAACATCAGTGCGTTTGCGATTAGGAGCGCTGTGGTCACCGGGGATTCGTGCTCACCAAATAGCGCGGAAAATTTCTTGCTCAGCGCCGCAAGTGAAAATCGCGTGCTCGCTCCACACTCATGGCAGCGCGTCGCGCTGATTCCGACCAGCGCTCCGCACGCGGGACAGATTTTCGGCCGCGGCTGCTGGTCGCCGCCGCCGAACAATCCGCGCATCGCGTTCTTCCATTTTTCCACGCGCCATTGCCACCGATAGGGAAGCGCCAATTCTCCTCCTTGCGGCCCGCACACCGCGTTCCTATAATACCCAAGTCGCCGCGCTTCTTCTCTTCACGGCGATATTTCCGAGGACTTATCGCTTATGGACAAATTCGAAGAGTTCGGCAAGCGCATCGACGAAGAGTTCGCGCGGCTTAAGCGCATCAAAAACTTCGAAGATTTTGGCAAGCGAGTTGACGAAGAGCTCGAACGCATGAAGAGTTTTGTCAAGGAGGATGTCGCGCCGGAAACGGAAAAGCGTACGGCGCAGTTCTTGCGCGAGGTTTCCGAAAAGCTCACCGAGGCGGCGGCGTGGATCGAAGCGCGCAATGCCGCGCGGAATGCGCAGAATCCGCGATCTTCATGACGCAGGCGGCGCTTTGAAGATTTCACCGGAAACAGTTTCCGTCACTTTGGATTCGCGCAAACACGTTTCCCATCCGCAATTTGGCTGTCTTTCGAATTTTTCATGTGCGCCACTGTTTGCTCTCTGTGTATTCTGTCTCCTCTGTGTTTATTCTTCCGGCTGCGCGGCGCGCAAACCGATCGCCGATCGCCGCCAGCCTCCTCCGGTCGAACCATCTTCCACGCCAGCGGAAACCGCCGACGCTGCCAAGCGCTCTACCGATGTACCAGACGCCTCCGCGACTCCACCGGCTGTGGCGTCCGTTCCCAAAAAAAACAAGCCGGCTCCCGTGCCGGCTCCTTCCGGTTACACGGAGGAAGGCAACGCTTCCTGGTATGGCGTACCGTTTCACGGGCGGCACGCTTCGAACGGAGAGATCTACGACATGTATAAACTCACCGCGGCGCACCGCACGCTGCCATTCGAAACCATGGTCCGCGTCACTAACCTGAACAACGGCAAGTCCACGGTCGTTCGAATCACCGACCGCGGCCCCTTTGTCGACAATCGCATCATCGATCTCTCTCTTGCCGCTGCGCGAGAAGTGGAATCGGTTGGTCCCGGCGTCGTGCCGGTGCGCGTGGAAGTTCTTGGCGGCGTCGATCCCACCGCCGGTTTTTTCACCGTGCAGGTCGGTGCTTTCCGCGAGCGCGCCAACGCTGAACGTCTTCGCGACCGCCTCGATGTCTCCTACTCGCCTATCTTCATTCAGCAATATGATTCTCCCGACGGCGTGTTTTACCGCGTGCGCGTCGGCAGGATTTCCGGCGAAAACGCGGCGCGCCAGTTTGGCGAGCAACTGCGTGGCCGCGAAGGCTTTACTCCGCTTGTTACGCGTCTCGACGAAGGCTCGCCCGCAGGTGGGAACCGATGAGTGCCGACTGTTTGTTCTGCAAAATCGCGGCGAAGAAGATTCCGTCGAAGATCGTTTACGAAGATCCCGACCTATTCGCCTTCGAAGACATCAGTCCACAGGCGCCCACGCACATTCTGATTTGCCCGCGCAAACATTTCGAATCGCTGAACGAGGCCACAACCGATCATCAAGCCGTTCTTGGCAAACTCCAGCTGGTCGCCGCGCAGCTTGCCCGCGAACGCAATCTTCTGGAAGGCTACCGCACCGTCATAAACAATGGCAGCGGGGCGGGCCAGTCCGTCTTTCATCTCCATCTGCATCTGCTCGGCGGCCGTCATTTTCGCTGGCCCCCGGGTTAATAATTGTCCAAAGGTTTTGTTCTTCGCACCGCTCCAGCTTAAACTAGCGTCCGTTCTCAGGAGGATCGCATGTCCTTGCGGCGTCACTGTTCGCGGTCGTCTGTGTTTCTCAGGGCTTTTGCACTTGTTGCCATCCTATCTACTTCTTCCGCGGCTCAGCAACCAGCCACGGCGCCAGGGAAAGCTCTCACGGTCGAACGCATTTATTCGCAGCCGAGCTTGAGCGGGCGGCTGACGCGGGGTCTCGTTTGGACTCCGGATGGCAGGGCGCTCAGTTATTTCGAAACAAAAGGCTCCGGTAAGGAAGCGAGGACAGAACTCTGGGTGATGGACGCTGCCAGCGGAGAGCGCCGGCTTCTTGTTGCCTCCGACAAACTCGAATCCATTTTGCCGGTGGACACATCTAGACCTACGCAAGCCACTGGCCTTGGCCGTCGCGCGCCTTCTCAATATCAATGGGCGCCCGATGGCGCGGGGATCCTGTTTCAAGGCCCCACGGCGCTTGCCTGGCTGGATGTGAAGTCGCAAATGGGGCGCACGCTGGTCTCCGGTAAGGCTACGCTTGCGGAGCCCAAGATTTCTCCCGATGGCCGAAGTGTGAGCTTTGTGCGCGATCACAACGTTTGGATCATGAATCTCGCCGACGGCAAAGAGCGCGCGGTAACGCAGGGCGGGACCGAAGAGATTCGCAAAGGTGAACTCGATTGGGTGTACCCCGAAGAATTAGACATCAAGACCGCGTACTGGTGGTCTCCGGATTCCTCGGCGGTCGCCTATCTCGAAATGGACGAGCGCAAAGTTTCGCAATACCCGTTGGTCGATTTTGCCTCGCCGAGCGGAGAAGCGGAGATGGAGCGTTATCCTACGGCCGGCGGCTCCAATCCCATCGTCCGTGTTTTTGTGGCCTCGCTAAGCGGCGGCGAACCTCGCGCGATGGACATTGGAACGGAAACCGATATCTACATTCCTCGCGTGAACTGGCTCACGGACTCCAAACATCTCGCCATTCAGCGTCTCAATCGCACACAAACCGCGCTTGATCTGCTGATCGCCGATGGCACCACAGGCAAGACCCGCACCGCTCTCAGCGAAAATGACGCCAATTGGATCAACCTCAGTGACGATCTTTATTTCCTCAAGGATGGCAAGCGCTTCCTGTGGTCGAGCGAGCGCAGCGGGTATCGCCACTTGTATTTGTATGACCTGGAGGGCAAGCAACTTGCGCAGCTCACCGAGGGTGAGTGGGAAGTCTCGGCGGTCGACGCGGTAGATGAAGCGAAGGGTCTTGTCTATTTCACCGCGACGGAAAAATCTCCTCTGGAACGCCACCTCTACCGCGTCACCCTCGACGGAACCGGCTTCACCCGGCTTACCAAGGACGAGGGTACGCACGCCGCGGTTCTTGCACCCAATGCCGCTGCTTTCTACGACACTCATTCGAATGCCGCGACACCCTCGCGGCAGGACCTCTACCGCGCCGATGGATCGCGCATCGCTACTGTTAACGAAAACAAGATCGCCGAGCTTGCGGACTACCATCTCTCTCCTATGGAATTTCTCAGCGTGAAATCTCGCGACGGAGTGCAGCTCAACGCCAGCATCATCAAGCCGCCGGACTTCAATCCGCAGAAGAAATATCCCGTGCTGGTTTACACGTACGGAGGGCCGCACGCTCAGGTCGTTCGAAACGGCTGGGGCGGCGCCAACTTCCTTTGGCACCAGCTCATGGCGCAAAAGGGCTACATCATCTTTTCGCTTGATAATCGCGGCTCAGCGGGCCGCGGCCATGCTTTCGAAACGCCCCTGCACTTCCATATGGGCGCACAAGAGCTTTCCGACCAGCGCGATGGCGTGCAATATCTCAAGTCACTTCCGTACGTGGATTCGAATCGCATCGGCGTCTGGGGATGGAGCTACGGCGGATACATGACGCTTCACGCCATGTTTGAAGCAGGCGATGATTTCAAAGTGGGTTTTGCGGGTGGCCCGGTCACTGACTGGCGCTACTACGACTCCATCTATACCGAGCGGTATCTCGGCCTGCCGCAGAAAAATGAGAAAGGCTATCAGGATTCTTCACCGGTGAAATATGCGGGTCAGCTCAAAGGCAAACTGCTTATCGCTCACGGCACCGGCGACGACAATGTACATTTTGCGAACACCCTCGCCGTGATCAACGATCTTATCGAGGCGGGGAAGTACGTTGAGGTTCTGGCTTTTCCGGGCCGCGGCCACGGCGTGAGCGATCCTCCTGCACGCCGTGTCCTGATGCAGCGGGTTATGCAATTTTTTCTAGATAGCCTCTGACCCGTATCACAAACACTTTCGGCTGTGCGCTTCTACCTGCTGATATTGGCGCAATCAAAACGGGGCAATGCCATTGGGCTTTCCCGCGTGCTCGCAGAGCATTCTTCCGCCTAAGTTTTCTACGGCTCGACTTCTCTAGTGCACGCCGGAATACTCGACGTGGACGTAGCGCCCAAGGCGAGCGTTGAAGAGCAAATACCAGCCGGGGTGATGATCGTCGTCGTATACATAGACGCGGTCGCGGTCCCATTCCCAATCGCGGCAGCGATCGAGGTCGTACGAGGCGACCACCCAGTTCGAATTGTCATAGAGCACGACGCGCCGAGTCCGGAAATCCATTCGCCGGGCGATGAATTCACTTCTCACGTGTTCGTAGCGGCCGTAAGGATAAGACCGCCCGGGCCGGATACGGTCGTGGTCGGAATTCCAGTTCGCGTGTGGGTTGTGCGGATTGTCCCAGCCTTTGTGATTTCCGTTGTCATGCCGATCGCCACGATCGTCTCCGTGTTTGTCATCGCCTTTGTGCTTTCCGTTGTCGTGGCGGTTGTCCCGGTCACGATGCTCATTGCGATCTTGATGTGGTGCGGCGATCACCAGCGTTCCGGCCAAAGCCAGGAACACTATACTCGCTATCATTTTGCGCATAAGTCATCTCTCCAAAAGTGGCGTTGCCCACCGATCTTTCTTACCTCAACAGTCCCGTATTGGCCGGTTCGGCCCCTCAGGCAGGCGGGCGATTTATGTATTGTCTCTCCGCCCGGCTATCTCATTCCAAAAAGATGAAATCTGCCTAACCCATTCAGTACACACGTCCACTAGTCTCACCGCCGGCAGCCGCCCTCTTCAGCACGAAGGGATTTCTTCACTCGTGCGATATGCACTTACGCCTTATAATCCCGCTGATCCGGAGGTCACCTTGCTGAAACGACTTTTTTTCCTCGCCTTGCTCGCCGTCGCGGCCTGCGCGCCAGGGCCGTCCTGCGCGCAGCAGGTTTCTCAAGAAAAGGTTTCTCAGGAGAAAGAGCAAGTTCTTTGGCAAAAGCTCGAGGCGACGATCGGTGGGGTTGACCGCAATCTTGACGGGGTACTCGGGGTTGCCATCCTTGATCTCACGACCGGTCAGAAATATTTGCTCCACGCTGATGAAGTGCTTCCCACGGCCAGCTCCATCAAGATCGCTATACTCGCGGAGTTCTATCATCAGGCGCAGCAGGGCAAACTCAAACTCAACGACCTCTACACGCTGCAATCGGCTGATCTCGTTGGCGGAAGCGGCGTTGCCGGCGCGCTCACTCCGGGGGTCACGCGTCTTACTCTGCGCGATGTGGCCGCGCTGATGATTTCCGTGAGTGACAACTCCGCGACTAACGTCATCATCGACCGCATCAGCATGGAAAACGTGAATGCGCTTCTCGATTCCCTTGGGCTGACGCATACTCGTCTTCGCCGGAAGATGATGGACGTGAAGGCCGCCGCAGAAGGCCGCGAGAACATCGCCACCCCCCACGAGATGATGCTGCTGCTGGAAAATTTATACCGCGGAAAAGTTCTGAACAAGCAATTCACCGAGGAGTTTTTCAATCTTCTCAGCATTCACAAGGAGAGTTATATTCCGAGGGAATTGCCGGAGGATCTTCGCGTCGCCAATAAGCCCGGCGAGCTCGAGGGCGTGCGAAACGATTCGGGCATCGTCTTCGCGGGCAAGCGCCCGTACGTGATCAGCGTGATGACCACCTATCTCCGCCGCGAACACGACGGTGGGGAAGCGATCATCCGCATCTCCAACGCGGCCTACCAAATGTTTGACCGCCTCAGCCGCTCTTCCGAATATGGCCGCGTTGTGTCCGCTCACGACACGGGCAATCCCTAAGAGAGTATCCCGCCGCATAAGTCCCACCCGCGGGCGCATAAGGCGGTAACGACGGAATCCCGGCTAAGGCCACGGGATTTTGTTCTTATCTGAAATGCAGGGAGCCGATAAATTCCAAAATGGTCCGCTGCGATTCGCGGTTGAGTCGACGCGAGATGGCCGAGAAATCCTGCCTAAAGAACGCGTAAGAGCAAACCGCAACCACAAATAGAGCAAAAGAGAAGACTTCAGTCGGAACGACGTCTGCGGTCAAGACGAGCTCGTGTGCGCGAATCGATTGGTAAGGCAATTGCCAGCTCTTCCCGAGAGTGTTTCTAGCGGGAAAAGCGAGACGCCTTGAGTTATCGATGCGCTTTTATCCTAGCCATGTTCGCAGCGACGTTGTTGGCGCCGGCCAGCCGGGCACAAACGACTGGACCCGATTCAGTACCAAATTTCTCCGCTGCCACTAGGCTATGGAGAGCATCAGACTTGAAAACACCAGTGCGCGGACGAAATCTCGTAAGGGGAATCATTGAGCCAAAGTCAAAATCCGCAGAGCGGTTCTCCAAAAAAATCTTTTTCGTTCTCGGTGCGGCTGCCTACGGTGCGGGTTTGGCTGACATGCATCAAACGCTTGAGGCGAGGAAGAATTCCTGGTGGTATGAAACCGACCCTCTGGCAAGACTGTTTGCGAAGCTCCCTGCACCGGCCTATTATGCGACCGGACTGGCGATGGCTACCGGGTTGAATTGGATTAGCTGTAGAATGGGGCACTCCAGGAGATGGCTTAAGCTGTCGCCAATCCCACAATTGTTGGCGATTGGCGGAAACACCTACGGGTTCAGGAGCAACCGCTACTGATTGGTGACCATGTCGAGGAATGTCGATGCTGAACATGCAAGGCGCAGTCGCGTCTTTGCCCTGCATCCCGCGGATTGGATTCTTCCTTACTTCTTCGCTGAGTTGATTTTCTTACGGCGCCACAACGTCTTTCAGCTTGGACTTCACCTGAACCGCAGAAAGGCTGGACGCATCCCAGCCGCCGCCCAGGGCCTTGATGAGGAGCACGCTCGTCACCAACCGCTGTCCGTGAATCACGGCGAGCTCCTGTTCACTGTTGAGGAGATTCTGCTGCGCGTTGACGACATCCAGGTAACTCACGAGGCCACCAGTGTAGCGGCTGCTGGCGATGTCCAGGGTTCTTCGCGCCGCGTCGACCGCCTGCTGCTGCGAATGATTCGCCTGGTCCAGCACGGTCAAGCCGGTTACGTCATCCTGCACTTCGCGGAAGGCATTCAAAACACTATCGCGATAGGCGGCCACGCTGGCGTCGTAGCCGGCTTTGGCGAATTGCACCTGTGCGCGCCGTGCCCCACCCGTGAAAATGCTTTCCGCGACGTTGGCGCCGACCGCCCAGAACGTGCTCTGCACGTTCACCAGCTTGGCGATATCCGCGGCTTGCCACCCGCCATTTCCAAAAAGATTCAGGGACGGATAGTAAGCGGCACGGGCAATTCCAATTTGCGCGTTAGCCACGGCCATTTGTCGCTCGGCTTCCGCGACGTCCGGCCGGCGCTCCAGCAGATCGGAGGGCAATCCCGCATCCAGCGCCAGCGGTACGTCTTTCAATTCCCCCGGCGAAAGATGAAAGTCCGGGGCCGGTTTTCCGGTCAGGAGCGCGATAGCATCTTCGAATTGTTTCCTTTGCTGTTGCAGCAGGATGGCCTGGGTCCGCGTGATGTTCAGAAGCGTCTCCTCTTGCGCAACATCCAGTCCGGAGGCCACGCCGCCCTTGTGCCGGGAATCCACCAGTTGCAGACCTTTTTGCAGTGCCTCCACGGTGCGATTCAGGATTCCCAGCTCCGTATCGAGCTGCCGCACCGTGAAATAATCGCCCGCGAGCTCCGCCGTGATCACCAGCCGCACGTTTTCGAGATCGGCCGCGCTTGCTTGATACGACGCCTGCGCTGCCTCAATGCTGCGCCGCCGCCTGCCAAACAAATCCACTTCGTAGCCGACCGTGAACGGTAAAATGTTGTTGGTCTGCGATACGGGTGAGTTTACAGGGAAGTTGCTGTTGGCTGGCCGGTTTCCGGAAAGCCGCTGCCGCTGGACACTGGGAGAAGTCGAAAGAACGGGGAACTGCGTGGCAATCTGAATTCCAGCGGAGGCCCGGGCTTGCTCCAGATGTGCGGCGGAAACTTTGATGGTCTGGTTGGCATCGAGCGCTTGTTTTTCCAGCGCGCCTAATTCGTCATCGCGGAAAATGCTCCACCACTCGCCTTTGGCAAGATCATCTTTCGGGGCGCCCTCGCGCCAGGGTTCCGAGACGTCCCATTTTGCGGGCACGGGCGCCGTGGCACGCTGGTACTTCGGCCCCACGGTGCAACCACCGAGGAGAGCACAAACAGCAAGACCGGTCAGGGCGGGGAATTGCCTGGTGCGCTTCATTATTGTTTCTTGGCCCCTGGCGCGGGGTTTGGCTGCGGAGCAGTCTGGCCGGGCGCGTGGTTCACGGTAATTTCCTTGACATGGACTTCCTGGCCGTCGTCGAGGGAATCCGCGGGATTCAGCACGATCCAATCGCCGGGATCGAGACCCTGCAGGACTTCGAGAGTGGTGCCGTAGTCGCGGCCAATGGTGAGCGCTTTGAGGTGCGTTTTGTGATTTGCATCCACGACGACGGCGCGAAGTCCTTCCGAACGAAATAACAGCGCGTTCACGGGCACGGCAAGCCGGGCTCCGGTCACCTTCACTTGTAAGTGTGCTTGAGCGTAACCGCCGGGGAGCAGCGCGCCCGTGTGGTTCGGCACATCCACCTCGGTGAGCAGCGTACGCGTGCCGGGGTCGATCGACTCGGCCGTGCGCACTACCTTGCCTTGGAAATGCTGGCCGGGATACTGAGTGAGCTCCAGGTAGGCGCCGAGTCCCGCGCGAATCGAGGGCGCGTAGGCCTCTGGCACGCTGACATAAGCGCGAATGGGATCCGTCTGCGCGAGGGAAAAGAGCTGCTGCGATGCGCCGCCGTTCCCCGCATTGATCAACGTGCCCGTATCCACGCTGCGTTTGGTTATGACGCCGCTGAAGGGTGCGTAAATATGTTTGAAGGATTCCAGTTCCTCGAGCCGGCGCACGTTGGCTTCCGCGGATTTTACGTTGGCGACTTTGGCTTCCAGATCCCCGACGGCGTTATCGACCTCCTGCTTGGAGACGCCGTCGGTCTTGATGAGTTCCTGGTAACGCGTTGCGGTGATCTTGGAGAGGTTCGCGTTGGCCTGCGCGGTATTGAGTTCGGCGCGCGCCTGCGACAACTGCTGATCCACTTCCGGAGTGTCGATGTCCGCGAGCAATTCGCCTTGCCGCACGCGGCTGCCGATGTCGTGATACCACTTTTTCAGATAGCCGTTGGTGCGCGCATAGATGGGCGATTCGACGTAGGCTTGCATGGCGCCGGGGAGGACGAGGTCCTCCTGGGCCGATTCCACCGAGGCATGAATCACGGCCACGGTGGGAATCGCGAGTGTTTCCGTTTCCTTGGCGAGCGCCTGATACTGGGTGCGGCGCTGGAACAGCGTCACTGCTCCGAGGACCACCAGCACAATCACGATGACGAAAAGAATCGTGAAGACCTGGCTGCCCTTTTCGCGTGGTTGCTCCTGGTCTACAGGGTCCATCTGAACTCCGCCTTCCATCTTCACCCTATCTCCACTTTCAATTCCAGATAGAAAAATTTCAAGCCGATTCCGGCGAAAGCATCCCCTGCTGCGCCGATTTCCGCGCCCGGCGTCCATGGATCATGGAGAAAACGCAGGGCACAAAGAAAAGCGTGGCGAAGGTGGCAAAAATCAGCCCACCAATCACCGCGCGTCCAAGAGGCGCGTTCTGCTCCCCGCCTTCGCCGAGTCCCACGGCCATCGGCACCATTCCAATGATCATTGCGAGCGCGGTCATCAAGACAGGCCGGATGCGCACAAAACCGGCTTCGATAGCGGCATCACGGGCGCTCTTGCCCTCGTCCAACTGCTCGCGCGCGAAGGAAACCATCAAGATACTGTTCGCTGTGGCCACGCCCATGCACATGATCGCGCCGGTCAGCGACGGGACGTTGAGCGTGGTATGCGTCAGCAGCAGTGTCCAGCAGATCCCGGCGAGCGCGCCGGGCAGCGCGGTAATGATAATGAAGGGATCGAGCCAGGACTGAAAATTGACGACGATCAGGAGATAAGCAAGCACAATCGCGCCGATCAAGCCAAAACCCAGGCCGGCGAAAGAACTCTTCATGGTCTGGACCTGGCCGCGAATGGCGATGTGGCTGCCCTTCGGTAAATCCTTCTCGATGGCCTGCACGCGCTTTTCTACTTCGTCGGCCACGCCGCCGAGGTCGCGGCCATCCACAGCCGCGTAGACGTTGATCATCGGTTGCGTGGTGTAGTGCGATATTTCCGCAGGCCGGGCGGTCGTCGAGGTGGTGACCAGGTTTCCGAGAATCTGGGGACGCGAGCCCGGCATGCTGCCGCTAATGGGAGTATTTTGCAGCGCCTGGTAGGAGTCCACGCGATACTGCGGCTCCTGCACCGCGACGGAATACTCCACGCCATTTTTCGGATCCAACCAGAAGGCCGGCGAGGTCTGGAAGCTGGAGCTGAGCGAAACAAGAACGTTTTGGGCGACGTCGCGCGACTGCATGCCAACGGATTGAGCGCGTGCCCGGTCGATTTCCATATAGAGCGTCGGATTATCAAAGGCTTGCTGAACGTGGACATCCACCGCGCCGGGAATGTGACGGAACTCGCTGGCGAGTTTTTCCCCGACAAGATAGTTTCCGCGCTGATTCATGCCGGTGACCTCCACGTCGATGGGCGCGGGAGTCCCGAAATTCAAGATTTGTGTGACGATGTCCGCCGGCTGAAAAAAGAACTGCACGCCGGGAAAGCGTTGCGGGAGCTTTTCGCGCAAATCATTGATGTACATGCTGGTGGGCTTGCCGCGCACTTCTTTTAGCTGGACAAGAATTTCCGCGTCGGAGCTGCCAATGGTGCCGGCGTTGCTGTAGGTCAGATTGATACCGCTGTAGGGCAAGCCGATATTGTCGAGAACGGTGGTGAGTTCGCCTTTCGGGATGGTGTCGCGGATGACGCCGTTTACCTGGTCGGCGAGGCGTGCGGTTTCCTCGATGCGCAGACCGGTGCGCGCGCGCATGTGGAGTCGAATTTGTCCGGCGTCAACCTTTGGAAAGAAATCGCGGCCGAGAACTCCGACGAGCAGGACCGAGAGACCGCAGAAAGCCAGAAAGCATACCGAGAAGAGCACCGGTGAACGCAGAGCCGCACCCAGTGCTCCTCGGTAGCCCGCCCGGAATTTCTCAAAATTCCGCTCGAAGCCCTGTTGATAGCGGCGGAAGAAACCCATCTTTTCGCCGACGTGCTCCTCGGCGTGATATTCGTCCTCCGAACTGAGGAGATACATGGCCAGAGTTGGCACGATGGTACGCGACCACATGTAGGAAGCCAGCATAGCGAAGCTCACGGCTTCGGCGAGCGGAACGAACAAGAACTTAGCCACGCCGGAAAGAAAAAACATGGGAATGAATACGATGCAAATGCACAGGGTGGAAACAAAAGCGGGCACGGCAATCTGCTGCGCGCCGTCGAGGATGGCCTGGACGGTTTCCTTGCCCATGGCCAGGTTGCGGTTGATGTTTTCGATTTCAACGGTGGCGTCATCGACGAGGATGCCGACTGCGAGCGCGAGCCCGCCCAGCGTCATGATGTTGATGGTCTGGCCGAGGGCGCTGAGACACAGGATGCTGACGAGAATGGACAAAGGAATCGATACGGCAATAATCAGCGTGCTCTTCCAGTTGCCGAGGAAAAGCAGAATCATGGCGGCGGTGAGGCAAGCGGCGATGATCGCTTCTCGGATCACCCCCTGGATCGAAGCGCGCACATAGAGCGACTGGTCGAAGAAAGTAGAGATGTGCAGACCCTCGGGGACCGAGCCTTTGTTGTACTCGAGCATCTGCTTGACACGGTCGACGATGTCGATGGTTGATGCGGTGCCGGTCTTGTAGATGCTCATTAGCACGCCGCGCTGACCATTAGACAGAACGATATTGGTCTGCGGGGAAAAGCCGTCGCGCACGTGAGCAACGTCCTTCATATAAATCGTCGCACCGTTGACGGTTTTGACCGGAAGATCGTTGAGTTCCGCGACGGATTGCGGGCTGCCGTTCATCTCCACGTTGTACTCGAGCGTGCCGAGCTTTGCGGTGCCCGTCGGGAGAATCAGGTTTTGCGCGTTGACCGCGTTTACGATGTCAACGGCAGAAAGGCCCTTGGCCTGGAGTGAACTTGGGTCAATATCCACGCTGACGACGCGCTGCTTGCCACCGTAAGGGAACGGCGTAGCAGCTCCCGGAATTGTAGCGAGTTGCGTGCGAATGAAGTTGTTGCCGAAATCGAAAAGCTGCTGCTCGCTTAGCGTGTCGCTGGTCAACCCGATCTGGATAACCGGTACGGTCGACGCCGAATAAATGATCACCAGCGGCGGCGTGGTTCCTGGGGGAAGAAACCGCAGGAAGGTTTGTGAAATTGCGGCAGTCTGGGCCAGCGCCGTTTGAATATTGGCGCCGGGTTGAAAGTAAACTTTGATGACGGCGATACCGTTAAGCGATTGTGACTCGATATGTTCAACATCGCTCACCAAGGTCGTGACGCCGCGCTCGACATTGGAGGTGATGCGCTGCTCCATCTCTTGGGGCTGGAGACCGTTATAAGTCCAAACTAATGAAATGACCGGGATGTTGATGTCAGGAAAAATGTCGACGGGCGTGCGCAACAGCACCACCGGAAACAGCAGGATGATGGCCAGCGCCATCACCACAAACGTGTATGGCCTCCGCAGTGCTAATCGAACAATCCACATAAGGTCTTAGTTCGCTCCGTCGCACCGGCGGCGCTCGATCGTTACCCCGGGCTGCACATCCATCGCCGATTCCACTTAGATTCCTGGGAGCGTTTGTTTGGGTACGGCCCTGATCGGGCTGCGATCCATCGCAGTGGAGGCCAGCTTCATAAACATCCCCAGGACCTGAGGGAAACTCATGCCCCACCACTCGAAACAGCATGTCGCGCGGAGTAAGTCTCGCACCTTGTATCAGTTAGAAACATCGAAGGGTGTCGCGCCCCTTGTTTCTACACCCATTCGATGCAGACATTCTGACACATGGTACGGATACCACTCCATCCAAATTGGACGGCGATCTATGACGATCGGGAAGCCAGGACTGAAGAAGAGACCGACGCGAAAGGCGCTATTTGTGAGTCATGGTGAAGACGCCATCCCAGCCGGAAGGAGGCTCATCGAAGAGATATTCCTGACAGCGCTTCCAATAGGCGCGGGACGGGCCGTCATCGGGCCACTTGTCGAGAATAGTCTGGAAGGATTTCTGGGCGTCTTCCCAGCGGCGCTTCCGGTAGAACTCATGGGCCTGTTGGAAGAGATCGAGGCGAGTACCTACTTCGTCCGGGGTGCCGTAAATCGAGTTTTCGGCGGCGCGGCCGATGAGTTCGTAGATGGTAACCGGCTGGAGCTTGCCTTTTACGCGGATGAGATCGAGTTCGCGAAAGACGAAACCGTCATCCTTAGCTGCGGAATACGTGGTTTCGTTGACCAGGATGTGCGTGCCGTAATCTTTATTCAGCCCTTCCAGGCGCGAGGAGAGATTCACGGTGTCGCCGAGAGCGGTGTAGCCGTAGCGGAGCGCGGAGCCCATGTTGCCGACGCTGGCCACGCCGGTGTTCAGCCCAATGCCAATGTCGAGATGCGGCTTGCCTTCGGATTCCCATTTCTTCTGCATCTCGCGGACGCGCTCCATCATTTTCAGTGCGGTATTACAGGCTCTGGCCGCGTGGCCGGGTTCTTCAAAGGGCGCGCCCCAGAAGGCCATCACCGCGTCGCCGATGTACTTGTCGAGAGTGCCATGGTGCTCGAAAACCAGGCGGGTCATGTCCGAAAGATACTGGTTCAGGAAATTCGCGAGATCCTGAGCGTCCAATTTTTCGGAAATGGTCGTGAAGCCGCGAATATCGCTGAACATCACGGTAATGTCGGTTTTCTTTGGTTCTACAAGACGCGGATTGACGAGCAGGCGGCGGATGACTTCGGGGCTTAGGTATTGCCCGAAAGCGGAGCGGACGCGGCGTTTTTCTTTTTCTTCGAACAGCGCTCGATATAGGGAGACGAGAAGCACATTGGAACTCAGCGTGAGCGCCGGCACACCGAAGTTGAGCCACCAGCCGTGCAGAAATGCAAAATAGTCGACCGCAACCAAAGGCGCAACCAGGAACGCGCCGAACCACATCCAGCGTGGCGTAACGAGGGCCATCCAGATTCCCAGGGGAATACCGAAGAAGAAAATGAGCAGGACGTCCGCCAGCGTTTGCTTCGCCCCGCGATAAAGAAACGACTGATGCAAAATGCAATCGATGACATTCGCATGGATTTCCACGCCGGGGTAGTCGAGACCGCCGTAAGGCGTCGTTCGCAGATCGCCAATGCCTGTCGCGGTGGCGCCGACCAGGACGATCTTGTCCGCGAACGTATCCGGAGAGATTTTCTTTTCCACGACGTCGGCGAGCGAATAGTGAGGATAGGTGTAACCGGGTCCGTGAAAGTTGACGACCACGCGGCCGAGGTCGTCCGTGCGAACCTGCGCGGATTGGCCGAAGAGAATTCGGTACGCGCCCACCGGTCCATATTCCAAAACAACCTGTTCATTCGGAAGGCGGAAGTACGAGCGCACGGCCTGGACATCGAGCGAGGCGTAAATGTCCCAATCGCCAAAGTCCTTGGAGCGTCCGTAAGGAATGATGAGGTTGGCCTGGCGGACAACTCCGTCCACGTCGGGATAAACGTTAAAAAAACCAGTCGAGGAAGCTTCCTCGCTGAGTGCGCTGGTAAGCAACTCCAGGTTTGCTTCTGTGCCCTTGGGCAAGAGATTGTCCGGTTGAAATTTCTCCATGAGACCGATGCGATCCTGCTTGCCGGTTTCAGGGCGGAGCGGACGCACGCTCGGGAAAGAATAGAAGGCGATCTGATTTGCGTAGGTGTCGAGCGTTTTGTCATCCAAGCCGCGGAGGTCGGCCTCGGTGTGAAGAAAGAAATTTCCAAGCACAACCGCTCCGAAGCGTTGAATAGCGGTAGCGAACTGCTTGTCCGCGTCGTACTGGGTGGCGAGCTTCTGAACTTCCGCCGAGAGCGTCGGATCGATCGTTTCCCCGCGTTTTCGGCGGGCTTCCATCTCCGCCCATAGCGCGCGAATCGGAGCGGCGCTCTGATCCGGTTTGCTGAAGGTGACATCAAAGGCGACGACTTTCGCGCCATCTTCACGGAGCACGTCGAGCATCCTCGCAAAATGGGTTCTGGAAAAAGGCCACTTTCCGAGCGCTTCCTGCGAATGCTGATCGATATCCACGATGACGATTCGCGGATCGATGGGCGTGGCGCTGCGCGGACGGTAGCGGAAACGCGTATCCAGCGAGTCGTATTCCAGGCGCTGAATAAAATTGAAAATAGGGGTAGTGCGTTCTCCGACGAAAGTAAAGTAGTACAGCGCCAGCGCAAGAAGCGTGATGACAACACTGATGACGAACGAGACGCGGTGGCGCCACCACGTTAGAAGCAATTCGTAGAGGCCAATAGCGCCCCGCCGTTGCCAGAATCCTTCTGACGGAGCTGCCATCGCGTATCGGATGCTACTCGCGGAAGATGAAGTTCAGCCGGACGCCGGAGATTTCGACGAGGTCGCCGTCGTTCAGGCGCACCTGGCCGGAGATGGGAGTGCCGTTGATGTTGGGAAGTTTGTCGCCGGGACCGAGGTAGTAGCCGTCATCGCGCTGATTGATCTGCGCGGCCATCTGAGGTTTGAACCAGCCCTTGAGGCGAACCGTGGCCATGGCGGATTTTCCGATGACGGTGAGTTTGTTGGTCAGAACATACTCTTTCTGGTCGGTCTGGCCGCTGAGAACGACAAGCGTCGGGACTTTCATGCGAGCTGAGGCAAATTGCATGGATTCGCCCATCGCGGCAGCCTGTTGGAGCATCTGGCGGCGTTCCTTGGTGTCCAGCACCATGGTTTCGTCGATGCGCGGCGCGGCGGTTTTGCGCCCGGAATCCCAGGGCACCGGCGCATCGCCGCTGGTATCGACTTTGATTTTGTGTTTGCCGATATGGATGTTGTCGCCGTCGTGCAGAGTAGCCCGCTCCACACGGAGATCGTTCACAAAAGTGCCGTTGAGGCTGTCGAGATCTTCAATGACCATGCGGCCGGCCTCAAAATAGACTTTGGCGTGATAGTTGGACACGGCGAGGTTATCGACCGGCAAGTCGTTGTCCGGGGAGCGGCCGATGGTTATGGGCCGGCTGCCCACGGGAACCTCTTTCATGATTTTGTTGTCAAACATGAGGCTGAGCTTCGGCATCTCAATTTCCTCCAGCGCTGCCATTTGAACCTAGATTTTTGGGGGTCCCACGGCGCAACCACGAAAACCACCCCTTGGAATCTTTTTCGAGCCGCACGGTCAATACCGTAATGTTGTCCGGGCCGCCGCGCTCATTAGCGAGTGCCACGAGTTTTTCCGCTGCCCGGGCAGGATCGGTCTCCGCCTGGAGCGTTCCCGCAATTTCGGGCTCCGTGACCATACGCGTCAATCCATCGGAGCAGAGCAGCAGAACATCCCGGGGGAAAAGTGTGTGTTCCTCGGCGTCTACTTCGATTGCCGCTTGTGCGCCAAGCGCGCGCAGCAGAACGCTTTGCATGTTGCTTTCTTCGGCCTCGGCGGCGGTCAAAATGCCGCGCCGCACCTGTTCGGCCACGAGAGAATGATCCCGGGTGAGCTGAAGCAAGCTGCCGCTGCGGAGTAAATAGGCGCGGCTGTCACCGACGTGAGCGATGCTGAGTTTTGCGCCATCGATCCACGCCGCCGTCAGAGTCGCGCCCATGCCGTGATGTTCAGGATTCTTTTCGGCGGCCTTGAAAATGGTCCTGTTGGCCAGATGGACGGCCGTAGCAAGGTGTTTTGTCCGGGCACTCCAATAGGGTTGTACTGCGCCGATGACCTGGGCTGCAGCATTAGTCTCGGCGTCTAGGCAGTGTTTCACGACTGTTTCAACGGCCATGGCACTGGCGATTTCGCCGTGGGCTTCGCCCCCCATGCCGTCGGAAAGCACGAAGAGGTTGAGCGGCTCAACGATCTTGTAACAATCTTCGTTATTTGTGCGCACCCGACCCACATCGGACACGCCGCCACTTGCGATTCGCACACAAACTCCCATTGCCGCCCTGAGATTACGCCACGGCCCACACCTATACCTGCCAACTCCGTTCCCACGCTAACAGAGCCCCAAGACCGGCGAAAGGCTATGAACCCTACTGATTACTCGCTCTTTCGCCACATGTGGGCGCGGAAGTGACGCGCGCGCTTCGGTTTATGGGCCATCGCCAGTGTTGGGCGGCACACATTGCGTGCCTACCGTACGGGCTTTCGTTATACTTTCGATCTGCCCGGAGCACGTCGCCTCTGCGGCGCATTGTCCTTCTTCTATGGCTGGAATCAAAAAATCGCTGCCCAGACGCGTCCGGAGAGCCCAAAGAAAGACGCTCAGCGCGACGAAAGCCACTCGTGAACTTGAAGAACTGAACCGCATAGGGATGGCTCTTTCCGAAACCCGGGATGTCGAGCAGTTGCTTGATCTGATCCTTAAGAAAGCCAGAGAAATCACCGCGGCGGATGCCGGCTCACTGTATCTCGTGGAGAAAGGCGGGGTATCCGTGGAGGTGGGGTTGCGTGCTTCGCTGCTGCGGTTCAAGCTGACGCAAAACGACAGCGTACAGTTTTCTTTCAGCGAACACACGCTTCCGCTAACGGAAGATTCCATGGCGGGATATTGCGCGCTGCACGGCGAAGTGATCGAGCTTGCCGACGCGTATCGCATCCCCAAGGCGCGGCCGTTTCACTTCAATGCCACGTTCGATCAGCAGGCCGGCTACCGCACGCGCTCGCTGATGACGCTTCCGATGAAAAACGGGAAGGGCGAAGTCCTCGGCGTGCTGCAGTTGATCAATTGCAAGCGCAATGCCAAGGCGCGGCTGACCGATTCTGGCGGAGTGCGGCGCTGGGTGCATCCCTTTCCGGAGCGCGCCGTGAGGCTGGGGCTATCGCTGGCTTCGCAGGCGGCAGTGGCTTACGAGAATTCGAGGTTGTATCGAGACATAGAGAATCTGTTCGATGGATTTGTGAATGCCGCCGTGAAGGCCATCGAACAGCGCGACCCGACGACGTCCGGTCATTCGCAGCGAGTTTGCGAAATGACCGTGGCATTGGCCGAAGCGGTGGACCGCGAGCCGCGCGGTCCTTACGGGGATCTGCGGTTTTCCCGGGAACAGATGAAAGAACTGCGCTATGCCGCTTTGCTGCATGACTTCGGCAAGGTGGGAGTCCGCGAAGAAGTGCTGGTGAAGGCGAAAAAACTCTATCCGCTGCATTTTGTGCGCGTACTGGACCGCTTCGACTACATCCGGCGGGACATTGAGGCGCGAATCGCGGAGCAGAAAGTGGAAGCGCTGCTTTCGCTGTCCCGAAAACATGCCGCAGAGCGCCTGCGCATGCTCGACGAGGAATCGCGCCGGTTGCGCGGCGAACTGGATCGATTCGCGGAATTCATCGCCAAGGCCAACGAGCCAACGCTTCTTCCTTCCGGGGACTTCGAAGTGCTGAACGAGATTGCGCAGAAAACGTATCGCGATCCGCGCGGGAAGGAGCATCCCTACCTTTCGTCCGAGGAAGTGCGGTTTCTTTCGATTCCCCGCGGCAGTCTGGATGCCGATGAGCGCCGTCAGATCGAATCGCACGTGGTGCACAGCTTCAATTTTCTGGCGCAGATTCCCTGGACCCCGGAATTCCGGGCCATCCCGGCGATTGCCCGCGCCCACCATGAAAGGCTCAACGGCAAGGGTTACCCGTTCGGCCTCAACTCCGGGCAGATCCCAGTGCAAGCCAAGATGATGACGATTTGCGACATTTTCGACGCGCTCTCCGCGTCGGACCGTCCTTACAAACGCGCGGTACCCACCGACCGGGCGCTGGACATTTTGAAACTCTGCGTGCGCGACGAAGAGATCGACCCCGAACTGTTTCGCATTTTTCTGGACGCTCAGGTTTGCCGGCTAACCGGGAAATCGTCTTAGTCTTCATCGCGCATTACTCATTGGCTCCATACCGGCATCAAGAAACCAAGGGGAGACGGCATCCTCTAAACTAGGGAGAGGTGCGTTTGCCTTGTTGACTTATCTTCTTGGACCAATCCTGGCGTTGTTTCCGCGAAGGTGGCGGAAATTGCTGCCCGCCGGTTCCGTCGTGGAGTGGCGCAGGGCGACGGTCCTCAGCGGATTTGGGGAGGCGGTGATCGCACTTATCGCCCTGATGTACTGGTATTCGTATTACATGACGCTGATGGTGGACCATGGCTTGGATGCGGCCATTACCGGGAAATTGCCCACGGGAGTGACGGATCACGAGATCGGCTTTACTGCGCTGGTGATTTGGGCGACCCATCCGCTGACTTGGCTGCTCGCCTATGCCGGAGTCGAGGGAAGTGTGCGGTTGGTAGGAGCGGCATTCACGGAGACCAATCTGGGAATTCTCCCGCTTTTGGTGGTGGACAAGCTGATTGGGATGATCACCGGGCAAGGCAAGAAGGACGCGTCGGCAACAAAGTATGGCGCGCAGGGAAATTTTTCCTCGTATGTCGGGGCTATTCGAGAGAAAGCAATGGTCAGGGGACTTCCAGAGGTCCCGGATGAACTATGTTTTAGCGGAAGCGCGCCCGATGAATTCCTTGAAATTCGCGCGTGCCGGAGAAAGGTAGATTGGAACCCGCCGCGCACGGTGCGCTACCAGGATACCTTTTACAGGTTGGAAGCGTGTTCCGGAGGGAGCGCGTCGCGGCCGTTCCGTTACACGCTGCGGAAATTGACGGCGGGGGTGATGGGGCGGACCGTGCTGGTCTATTCGCCCGAGGAAACGCCTGTCCTTGCAAAGAGATGAAGTGCGTGATGTTCCGCGGATCGCGCGTGCTTCACTTTCATCGGCATGAGGTTCTCCACTACAATTCCACGCATGTCTTGGCACCGCCGCGTCCTAGCGTTCATCTTCGCTTGCCTCATTGCCAACATCTTCGCCCCGGGAACTAGCGCTCAACAGTCTGCGCCGGCGGCCTCCGGAGCGCGGATACTGCTGCTGCCGCGGCGAATAGTTTCGGGCGAGCGCGCCACGCTCGCAGTGCTGGACATAAACGGGCGGCTGACTCCAGGAGTTACGGTGAGTTTTTCGAACGGGGACCGGCTCACGACCGATGCGACGGGCAGGGCCCTTTTCGTGGCGCCGCTGAATCCCGGCGTGATTTATGGTTCGATTGCGGGACGCACGGGGCGAGTCGCCACCGCCATTCTCGCGCCCGGCGAAGCGGCATCCACTTCGATCGAAATCTCATCCGCGCCGCAATTCGCTTCGTTGATAGACCGCTTCGAGCTCTTCGGGAAGAGTTTCTGCGGCGATGCCGACGCCAATGAAGTGACGATCGCGGGACAGCCGGCGATCGTGCTCGCAGCTTCGCCAACTGCGCTGGTCGTGTTTCCTCCCCCGGACCTGCATCCCGGCAGAGCGGCGGTGGAAGTCTCCTGCGCGAAACGCCAGTCGCCGCCTTTTTCCATCACCCTTGTCGGGCTCGCACTCGAAGCCAACTCCTCGCCATTGAAACCGGGCGAGCATCGTGCGCTCACGGTGCGTGTGCGTGGGACGAGGGCGAAGATCGCGCTTGAGGCGCGGAACCTCGCGCCGGAAATCGCGGAACTTTTCAGTGGCAATCCGGTGCGAGCCTCAAGCAGCGGAGGCGCGGAGAATCTTGCTCGGTTTGAAATCGTGGGGCGGAAAAACGGCAGCTTTCTGATATCGATCCGGCTGGTGCCCTCCCTTGGGCGTCCGTAGGGGCGTTCTGCGGAGGAACCCGGGAACTGGGATCAAGCGCCTTTCTTGATGCTGGCTTCGCGGGGAAGTGCGAGCGTGCCCCGGGGATCTTCGAAAGGGAGCTCAGGAACACCCGCGCCGAGCATGGTTTCGAGAGTGTTCTGGGCCCTCTCGAAGAGTTTGTCGGACTCGCTGTAACTTTGCTGGGCGTTCCTCAAATGGGTGCCCAGAGTTTCGAACTTGTCCGCGAATTTTTCCAGTTGTTTTTCCATTCCGGAAAGGCTTTCCAGCAGGCGTTTGGCATTTTCTTCCATGTGCATACCGCGAAGGCCCATGGCGATAACGCAGAGATGGGCGTAGAGGGTATTGGGCGACACGGCGATGACTTTCTTATCGCGGCAGTAGGCATCCAGGGTTTGTCCCTTGCTGTCTTCGGTCATGAGGAGTTCGTAGTAGACGCTTTCCGAAGGGACGAACATCAACGCGACATCGAGGGTGCCTTCCTCGGGCAAGATGTATTTCTTGGTGATGGCATCGGCATGGCCCTTCACCGCGGTGGCGAAGGCCCGGCGCGCTTCGTCGCCCTCGGCGCTGATCCTGCGATAGGCATCGAGAGGGAACTTCGAGTCGATGGCCATCAATTTTTTGTCGCGCAGCTTGATCACCACGTCCGCGGCTTCTCCGCTGGAAAAGCGGTATTGCGTTGCGTACTGGGCAGAGGGAAGGGAGTCTTCGAGCAAGCGCTCCAGCGTCACTTCGCCCAGAGAGCCGCGCGACTTGGCGCCGCCCAAAATGCCTTCGAGCGTCTGCGCGGTCTGGGACATCTGTTTCCCGGCTAGCTGCACTTCGCCGAGCTGCCGCTGAATTTGGCTGATCTGATCGCGCGTGTTCTTGAGTTCGTCGGCCATCTTGGTTTGCGCATCGGAAGTCATCTGGCCGGTAATCTGGGCGGAGTTCTTGATGGCGTCCTGCAAGGTGGGGGTGACGCTGTCGAGGCGCTGCGCGACACTCTTGGCGATGGTTTCGAGTTGTCCGGTGCTGGAGGCCTGCGACGTTGCAATCGTTTGCAGGTCGCGGCGCAATTCGTTCATCTGGGATTCGAGAGCCGCACCCTTTTGGCGTTCCTGAGAACTCTGCAGCACAAGCCAGAGCACCAGGACCGCCACGAAAATCACGACTCCAATCGAGACTGCGCTCATTCTTTCTCCAATTCGCCAACGGGAAACGGTCTTCTTACTTTACTCGCACTTGCGGTGTTCTGAAAACTCGAATCGACGAGAGAGAGGGCGAGCTGAAGCTCGCCCCTACATTACCGGCGCCGGAAACAGAGAGGGCCTCGCTCCCGCGAGACCCTCTTTGATTCTAACTTTGAACTTTCAACTGTTGACTGAGAATCTACCAGCTCACCTTGAGGGCAAACTGGAACTGGCGCGCGTCGTAAGAGGCCGTCGGCTGGCCGGCGGTGCAAGTCGCGCCCGCGGTTGGATCGCAAACCTGATTGACCGCGGCAATGTTGGTGCGGTTGAAGAGGTTGAAGGAGTCGGCGATGAGATCGAGCTTGGAGCGTTCGCCGAGCGAAATGCGCTTGGAGAGGCGCATGTCCCATTGAAAGAAGTTGGGTGAAGTGAAGCGGTTGCGGCCAAGACTGCCGTCGCAGCCGGCCGGAGGGGAAATGGTTGGGAAGCCTGGAATCGGAACGGGGGGAACGGCAAAAGGCTTTCCGCTGTTGTCCAAGCACACACTCGCGACACCAAAGGTCACGCCCGGGATGAATGGTGAAGTTGTGGCGCCGCCCACGGAAGGACGAGCCTGAGACGCGCCCAGGTCCAGGCGCGTATCCGTGGCTGTGATGACGTTGAAGGGGCGGCCGGAAGAGAACTCGACGATCGGTGAAAGCGTGAAATCGCCGATGAAATGTTTAAAAAACCCATCGCCGGACTTGGAGGTGCCGGATTGCATGACGGCGCTGGTCACCCAGCGGTGGCGCTGGTCGTTCACTGAATTGGACCGTTCCAGGTTGGGGAAGCGGCTGTCCTGGGGCTCAAGTGGGGACTGCAAGTCGGTCGAGTCATCAATGGCGTGAGACCAGGTGTAGCTGGAGAGCACCTCAATGCCCTTCGACAGACGCTTCGAGACGTCAAAGGACAAAGCGTTGTACCAGGAGTTGCCGTTGGAAAGCTGGGCATCGACGCTGTTGAAGGCTACGGGAACCCCAAAGCCTATTGGGTATCCGGCAACACCCGCTAGCTGAACCAACCCGGGATACTTCGGTATTCCTCCAAATGACGGGTTCGGTCCCGAGGGCCGGAAGAAGTTGAACGCCGCAGGCGTGCTGACAAACGAGCCGTTGAAAGAGGATAGTGCCGCCGGGCATCCGCCAAGCACTCCCAAGATGCCACCCGCACCGGGCACGGGGCCGTAACCGCATGTGTTCGCTGTGGGTGCCAATGACGTGGACGGGACAGATACGCCGAGAGGGCTCGATGAGCAGGTGGTGATGCCCGCGGCCAGACAGTTCGCAAAGTTCTGTGCCAGGAGCTTGGGATCCGTGGAATTCACGTCCTGGGGCCGGTTCAGGTGCAATCCGCGCGTCCATTGGTATCCCAGGCTGAATTTCCAGGATTTTGAGATTTGGCGTTCAATCGTGAGGTTTGCCTGCTGTGCATAGCCGTAGACGAAGTTTTTCCCTACGGGAAGCGTGAACGGCAGAACGGCAAGCGGAAATCCCGCTTTGAGATAGTTTTGATTGGCAAAGAGAGAACCGGCAGCAAAGGGATCGAAGCGCTGTTGATTCGCCTGATACCCCAG
>Ga0137409_10001246_pt1 | contig 27845 bp, 19 predicted proteins | sample CZODoug1_16funga_FD_122059 | JGI IMG/M metagenome (GOLD analysis project Ga0137409, IMG submission 122059) | Vadose zone soil fungal communities from Angelo Coast Range Reserve, California, USA - CZODoug1_16fungal (Hybrid Assembly) | ecosystem: Environmental > Terrestrial > Soil > Vadose zone...
CGTGCCTTCGTGGTGAGCGCTCATCGGTTTTTCTCTACCACGTGCACGCAGCCGCTGAGCGCCGCCTCGCCGCGCGTGCGAAGGTCGTCGACCAGCTTGGCCGCCGCTTCCGGTTGCAGGCGCTCGTGCCAGGCGTCGTTGACCATGACCACGGGCGCGCGGTCGCACGCACCGAGACATTCGACTTCCATGAGCGTGAAGGCCCCGGTCGGATCGGTCTGGCCCGGCTTGATCCCCAGCGCCGCGGACAGCTCCTCGGTGACCCGTTCCGCGCCGTTGACCGCGCACGACAGCGTGCGGCACACGTTGATCACGAACTTGCCCACCGGCCGCGTGTAGAACATCGTGTAGTACGACACGACGTCCTCGACGTCGGCGCGGGTGATGCCGATGAGATCCGCGACATGGCGAATCGCGTTCGCCGTGATGTAGCCCTGCTGGTACTGCGCGAGATACAGCGCCGGCAGCACGGCCGAGCGCCGGCGATCCGGCGGGTAACGCTTCACGATCTCGTCGAAGCGCGCGCGGTTCGCGGCGGTATAGGCAAAAGGCGGCCCTTCGTCCTCGAGCGCGCGCGCCGATTTGTGGAAGGTGGCGTCGTAGGCCATCTTCGGATGAAAGCTCACCGGGCCACGTCTCACATCACGAGGTCAATCGATCCGATGACGGCGAGGACGTCGGCAATCAACCCTCGGACGATCATGCGCTCGAGCGCCTGACACGCGAGCAGCGACGGCGGCCGCGACTTGACGCGCCACGGCCGGTTCGTCCCGTCCGACACCACATAGAACCCGTGCTCGCCGCGCGGCCCCTCGACCGGCACGTAGGCCTCGCCGGCCGGCACGGTGAAGCCCTGCGAGTAGATCAGGAAGTGCTGAATCAGCGCCTCCATCTCGGTGTACACGCGATCCTTGGGCGGCGGCGTGATGCGCGGATCGTCGACCGCGAAGGCGCCCGTCGGCGCGATCCGCTCGAGCGCCTGCCGGCAGAGCGTCACGCTCTCGCGCATCTCGGCGATGCGCACCTGGTAGCGCGCGTACACGTCGCCGCGCGTCTGGGTGGGCACCTTGAAGTCGTAGGTCTCGTACCCGAGGTACGGAAAATACTTCCGGACGTCGTAGTCGACGCCGGCGGCGCGGGCAATCGGCCCCACGAGGCTGTACGCCACCGCATCGTCCTTCGAGATGACGCCGACGCCCTGCGCGCGCTTCAAGTAGATCTCGTTTCTCGTCAGCAGATCTTCGTACTCGTCCAGCTTCGGCGGAAACCCCTTCAGGAACGCCCGCACGGCGTCGTGGAAGCCGCGCGGGAGGTCTTCGCGCAGCCCGCCGACGCGGACGTAGCTCGGGAACAGCCGGAAGCCGGCAAGCAGCTCGTTGATGTTCAGCAGCACCTCGCGCTCGCGGAAGCAGTAGAGCATCACCGACACGGCGCCGATTTCCATCCCGTGCGTGCCGAGCCAGACGAGATGGCTGTTGATGCGCTGCAGCTCGGCGAGGAGCACGCGGATGTCGCGCACGCGCTGCGGAGTCTCGAGCCCCAGCAGCTTCTCGACCGACAGGCAGAAGGCCATGCTGTTGGACTGCGCGCTCAGGTAATCCATGCGCTCGACGAGCGGGATCACCTGCTGCCACTTCTTCTGCTCCGTGGTTTTCTCGATGCCGGTGTGGAGGTAGCCGATCGTCGGCGCGGCCGAGCGCACGGTCTCGCCGTCGAGCTCCAGGACAAGACGCAGCACGCCGTGTGTGCTGGGGTGCTGAGGCCCCATGTTGACGGTCATCGTTTCCGTCCTGAGCTCCGGCATCAGGCTCGCTCCGGCGCGACGTCAACACAAAGGACGCCAGGGACGCAAAGGGTTCTCTCAGTGATCGACAAGCGATCTCTCCACGATGTCGCACATCACGTGCAACAGGGTCCGGTGCACTTCCTGCACGCGCGCGGTCACCTCCGACGGCACGTTCACGTGAATCGCCGCCGCGCGCCCGACCGGTCCGCCGTCCCGGCCGGTCAGCGCGATCGTGAGCAGCCCTCGTGCCCGCGCCACCTCCAGCGCCGCGACGACATTGGCGGAGGCGCCGCTGGTGCTGATGCCGAGCGCCACGTCGCCTGCGCGTCCGAGCGCCTCCACCTGACGCGCGAACACCCGATTGTAGGCAGTGTCGTTGGCAACGCTCGTCAGCACGCTCGTGTCGACCGTCAGCGCGATCGCCGCCAGCGCGGCGCGCTCGCGCTGAAAGCGCCAGACCAGCTCCGCCGCCACGTGCTGCGCATCCGACGCGCTCCCGCCGTTCCCGAACAGCAGCAGCTTCCCACCGGTGGTCACCGCCTTGCCGACGGCGGCCGCGGCATCGAGCAGCGGCTGCAGGTCAGCGTCCCTCACGCGCCGGTGCAACGCGATCGTCTCGTCCAGCGCGGCACGCACGATGTCGCTCATGTTCCACGCGTCAGCCGATCCTTCATGAGATTCGCGCGGAACTCCTCGGCGGTGACCTGCAGCGGCTGGCTCGACTGCGGCCTCATCCGGATCTGCACCGGATAGTCCTTCCGGAGCGGATAGCCGTCCCAGTCCTCCGGCATCAGCAGCCGGCGCGGATCCGGGTGGCCGTCGAACGCGATGCCGAACAGATCCCACACTTCGCGCTCGAGCCAGTTCGCCGCCGGCCACACGTCGCTGACCGTCGCCACGTGCGGGTCGTCCGCCGGCAGCCGCACCTTCACGCGCACCCGCAGCCGGTTCGCGATCGACACGAGCATGTACACGAGCTCGAACCGCGGATCGGCCGGCCAGAAATCGACAGCGGTGACCTCGGCGAGAAAGTCGAAGGCGAGCTCCCCGCGATCGCGCAGCGCGCGCGCCACGGCAGACACGTCAGCCGGCTGCACATACACAGTCATCTGCAGATCGACGCTCGGCGCGCTCTCGATCTGCGCGCCGGGCACTGCGCCCTGCAGCGCGGCGATGAGCGCGGTGGCATCCATCTACGTGAGCTTCTGGTGGTCGATCTTCCGCTGGAGCTGGACGATGCCGTAGATGAGCGATTCCGGGCGCGGCGGACAGCCGGGCACGTACACGTCCACCGGAACGATCTGATCGACGCCCTGGACGAGCGCGTAGTTGTCGAAGACGCCGCCGATCGACGCGCACGCGCCCATCGAGATCACCCACTTCGGCTCGGGCATCTGGTCGTAGATCCGGCGGAGCGCCGGCGCCATCTTCCGCGACAGCCGGCCGGCGACGATCATCAGGTCCGACTGGCGGGGGCTGCCGCGGAAGACCTCGGCGCCGAAGCGCGCGATGTCGTAGCGCGAGCAGCTCATGGCCATCATCTCGATCGCGCAGCACGCGAGGCCGAAGGTGACGGGCCAGATCGACGAGCGGCGGGCCCACTGCACCATTTTTTCGACGGTTGTGGTCAGAACCGGGATCTCGGACTCTAAACCCATATCATTTGCCGATCGGCGATCGGCGATCGATGGACGTTCCCCAGTCGAGCGCGCCCTTGCGCCAGACGTAGACGTAGCCGGCCAGCAGCAGCGTCATGAACAGCAGCACCTGCATGAAGCCGTTCCATCCGAGATCGCGCAGCGCCATCGCCCACGGGTACAGGAACGCGACCTCGATGTCGAAGAGGAGAAAGATCATCGCGACGAGATAGAACTTGACCGATTGGCGCTCGCGCGCATCGCCGACCGGGGGCATGCCGCACTCGTACGGGGCGGACTTCTCCGGCGTGGGGTGCCGGGGGCCGAGGACGCTGGAGAGCAAGACCGAGATCAGTCCAAAACCGGCGCCGAGCGCGATCATGATCAGGATGGAGAGCCAGCCCTGCATGCGATGTATGTCGGCTTGTGAACGATTTCCCAAGCCAGGCTGTCATGCTAACACACAGCTAGTCGGTAGTCGGTAGGCGCCAGTCGAGGGTCGCTAGTCGAGGGTCGCTAGTCGCCAGTCGAGGGTCGGTAGGCGGCAGTCGCTAGTCGGTAGTCGAGGGTCGTGAGTCCGTCGTCGACATATAGTCGAAGCCGGTGCCGGGGCGCGGCGCGGTCGAGGTGGCGTTCACTCGCACCACCGACGCTCGACCACCGACTGTCGACTACCGACTCTCGACTATTTTTACGGATTACTCGACTATTTGATTTCTATGCGTGTCGCGTGGTTTTCGCCGCTTCCGCCGGTCCGCTCCGGGATCGCCGCCTATAGTGCGGCGCTGATTCCGCGGCTCACGGGGAGCTTCGCCATAGATGCCTTCGCCGAAACGAACGCCTACGATTTTGTCTGGATGCACCGTCGCGCGCCGTACGACCTCGTCGTCTACCACCTGGGCAACGCCTCCTGCCACGACTACATCTGGGCGTACCTCGCGCGCTATCCGGGGCTGGTGGTGGTGCACGACCCCCGTCTGCACCACGCACGCGCGCGCCAGCTCCTCAGCCAGCGGCGCTTCGACGATTACCGGCGCGAGTTCTGGTACGACCACCCGGATGCGCCGCGCGACGTCGTGGAGTACGCGGTCGAAGGACTGAGCGGGCCGATCTACTACACGTGGTCGATGCTCGGCGTGGTCGTGCGCACGGCGCGCATGGTCGCGGTGCACAACCCGCGCGTGGCGGCCGATCTGCGGGAGGAATTTCCCGGCACGCGGATCGAACCGATCCGTCTCGGCACGCCGGCGTTCCAGACCGAAGCCGCCGCGCGCGGACGAGTACGCGCGAGCCTCGGCGTCTCCGAGCGGGCCATGCTGTTCGCGGCGTTCGGGACAATCACGGCGGAGAAGCGCGTCGGCGCGATCCTGCGCGCGGTCGCGACGCTCGCGCGCCAGGGGGCCGACGTCCATCTGGTGCTGGCGGGCGACGCCTCGGACTGCGCGGGACTCGACGCCGATGTCGCGGCGGCGGCCATCGCGCCGCGCGTCCACGTCATCGGCTATGTGCCGGACGAGGCGGTCGGCGACTACCTCGCGGCGGCGGACGCCTGTCTCTGCCTGCGCTGGCCGACGGCGCTCGAAACCTCGGCGTCGTGGGTGCAGTGCCTCGCCGCCGCGCGGCCGACGCTCATCACCGATCTCGCGCATCTGGTCGACGTGCCGACGATGGATCTGCGGAACCGACACGTCTCGCGGTCGAGCATCGAGCCGGTTGCGATCGCGATCGACCTGCTGGACGAGGAAGGCGCGCTGCTCGCCGCGATGCGCGCGCTGACGGAGGATCGGGGGCTCAGAGAGACGCTCGGCCGCGCCGGCCGCGCGTACTGGTCCGCGCATCACACCGTCGACGCGATGGTTGACGATTACCGGAGAGTGATTGCGATCGCGGCCTCACAGCCGGCGCCTCACGTCACTGATTTGCCTGAACACTTCCTGCACGATCACACCAGCAAAGCTCGCACTCTCGCGCGCGACTTCAGCGTCGACCTCGACATTCTTCGCCTGCGTTCGTAGGCCGCGTCCGTCGCAGGGCCGTAGTCGTACTCCACGTCCGTAGGGCACGCTTTAGACTCCACGTCCGTAGGGCACCGCTTTCGTAGGGCACCGCTTTAGCGGTGCCGACTCCACGTCCGTAGGGCACCGCTTTAGCGGTGCCGACGCCTTACCCTTGCCGACGCTACCGGTGCGGACGGGTGGCTGCGCGATTGCACGCGCACGCCGTATGGCGCGACCGCAACGACTCGCCACGTTTGACTACCTTGGCCCACATCGTTATTCGATAACGATTTGCGCGCTGGATCGCCGTCCGGTGTTCACCGACGCCGCCGTCGTTGAATTGACGTTGTCGCACTTTCTTCAAGAGGCCACGCGTTTCGCGTGCGCGGTTGTTGCGTACTGCGTCATGCCAGATCATGTTCATTTGCTCGTCGAGGGCACGACCGAGGATGCCGACCTTCAATCGTTCGTCGCGATCGCCAAGCAGAAGTCGGGCTTCGATTTTGCGAGGCGTGGCGGACGTCGCCTCTGGCAAAAGGGTTATTACGAACGAGTGTTACGAGGCGACGAGTCAACGGTCGATGTCATTCGATATCTCATTGCGAATCCCGTTCGGGCCGGATTGGTAGAAGAGCCAATCGAGTACCGGTTCTGGGGCTCAGGCATTCATTCGCGAGAGGAGATGATCGATTTGATTGCGTTGGAGCGGCACCGCTAAGTTGGAGCGGCACCGCTAAAGCGGTGCCCTACACCGTACTAAAGCGGTATCCTACGCGGTCGAATCCTCAGATCTCCCAGGAGTACCCTGGCTCGGTCGTGAGCCTGGCGTCTTCGACAGGCGTCCCGATGGTGAAGTGATACAGGCTCTGGAACGCGTGACCGGTGAGGCCCAGCACGTCGTGCACCGGATCGTCGTAGAAGCATCCGATGCCGGTGCCGCGCGTGCCGGCCGCCTCGGCCTCGAGATACAGCACCTGCCCGACGACGCCAGACTCCCAGAACAGACGCCTGTAAAAACACGGACCGAAGGCGTCCAGGCTCGCGTCGAAGTCCGCAATCATGCCGAGGCTGAAGAAGCCGTCGGCCGCAATCTCCTGATCGCAGCTGACGCGCTGCGCCAGACGCCGGCAGTCGCCGCGGGCGAGCAGGAAGAGCGGCACGGTGTCGCCGATCGGCTGCCACAGGAACTCGCGGCCGCACGCCGCGCGCAAGCGGTCAACCGCGGATGGATCGCGGGCCAGCAGATAGACGCCCGGATCCACGCCGTCGACGCGGTGCACGAACAGCGCCAGATGGATGCGCGCGCGCCACCACACGGCGTCCCACGGCGGAGCGTCGTGCGGCATCACGCGCGACAGCATGCCGAAAAACGTCCCGGCGCCGATCGACGAGCGTCCGTCAAGGGCCACCGCGCTCCGACGCTGCCGGATCACGCTGGCGGGATACGGGGGCGCGGCGGGCTCTGCGGGATCGACAGGATGGGCGGGGTCGGCTGGAACGGCGACGGTCGACGCGGCGCGACCCGGATCGCGCGTCGCCTCCGCGACCTCGTCGATGAACGTCCACTGCACGTGGGCTTCGCTGAGCTGACTCGCGCGGCCGATCCACCGGCCCTCGCGCACCGCGGCGACGAGCGGCTCACGAGCGATGCCGGGCGATTGCGGATCGCGGAACCCGGCGTGGGGCCTGCTGATCAGCAGCAGGCATCCGGCCTCCTCCCGTTCCGCCTCGGCGAAATCCTCGTCTCGATCGATGCCGGTGAGCGCCGCGATGTCCGCGTGCGACCAGTCAGGCAGCATCCGCGCGCGACAGCCGCACAACGCCGACGCCATGCGCACCGCCGCGATGGCGTGACCGAGATCGTGCTGGCAATAGCGGAACGCGCGCTCCCCGTACTTCCACGCTTCGCGCCAGTGAACCGAGGTCAGCGCGACGAGCCACGACTCGGGACCCAGATCCGGCGGGCCCGGCCATGCCGACCCGTCGAACGTGCATCGCTGCTCGAGCGCGTGCCGATCGGCGGCGTAGTGATAGACCGCGGGCGCGCCGCTCGCGCAGGCGGCGCGCCCGGCAACGACATACGCTTCGGTGGGATGGAGGTTGCCGCTCGACGGATTGACGCGCAGCGACCAGCGCGACTCGCGAAACCGCTTCCAGGCGGACAAGCCGAGCGAGTGGCGCAGCACGTGGCCGATTGCTGAGCACGGGTCGCGGAGTGCGGATGGTGGCCCGCCGACCGACGCACCGGCGGCATCGGGCCGCGGAGGCAGCGGAATCTCCCTCGCGCCGGCGTACGATCGAAACGGGCTGGGTTGCGACGCCCAGTCGAGGTAGCCCAGCGACCTGGCGAATCGATTGAAATGATGCTTGGTACCGTCGTGGTACCGGTAAACCGGGTCGAGCCCGTTCACGAAGTCAGCTGCGCGCTCGTTTCCGCCATGCGGCGATCGATTTCCTCGATTGCCTTCGCGATTTGCGTGCGGCGCCTCTCATTGGACGTCGCCGTCAGCTGCCGGCCCAGCTCGGTGCGCGCCAGCCGCAGCGATTCGAGCGCCGCCATCTTCACCGGATCGCGGACGACTTTGCCATGATTCAGGCGCGTACGCTCGCGCTCCAACTCTTCCTGGCGCTCCTGAATACGCCCTTCCGCGTCGATCAGCCCTTCACCTGCATCACCCATGGGTCCCCCAGTCCGGGCACGTGTAGTCTCACATTATAAGATGACCACGTGGGCGCACGTTCGAATGATCCGCTCGCGCCGTTTCATCCGGCCACGCGCGGCTGGTTCAGCGGCGCCTTCGAGGAGCCGACTCGGCCGCAGGCGCTCGGCTGGCCCGCGATCGCCCGCGGCGAATCGACGCTGATCCTCGCCCCGACCGGCAGCGGGAAGACGCTGACCGCATTTCTCTGGTGCCTCGATCGTCTCATGTTCACGCCCGCGCCCACAGGCGGACGCTGCCGCGTGCTGTACGTGTCGCCGCTCAAGGCGCTCGCCGTCGACGTCGAGCGGAACCTCCGCGCCCCGCTCGCCGGGATCGCCCAGATCGCCGAGGGGCGGGGCGACGCCTACCTCACGCCGTTGATTGCCATCCGCACCGGCGACACGCCGCAGTCGGAGCGCGCGCGATTCCAGCGCGATCCGGCGGATATCCTCATCACGACGCCCGAGTCGCTCTATCTCCTGCTGACGTCGAACGCGCGCGAGGCGCTGCGGTCGATCGACACCGTCATCATCGACGAAATCCACGCCCTGGTGCCGACCAAGCGCGGCGCGCATCTCGCGCTGTCGCTCGAGCGGCTCGAGGCGAACTGCGAGCGATCGCCGCAGCGGATCGGCCTCTCCGCAACGCAGCGCCCGCTCGACGAAGTCGCGCGGTTCCTCGGCGGCGCCCAATCCGCAATCCGCAATCAATCCGCAACCCGCAATCCGCAATCCGCAATCAAGCGCCGCGCGAGCGAGCCCGACGTCGAGCGCGACATCGAAGGCGAGTTCTCGGCGCACCGCGGTCCCGTCCGCTACCGCCCGGTGACCATCGTCGACGCCGGCAGGAAGAAGTCGCTGAAGCTCACAATCGAAGTCCCCGTCGAGGACATGGCGAAGCTGACCACGGCCGACGACATTCCGAGCGGTCCGGCGTCGGTCGGCGATTCGCGCCCGTCGATCTGGGCGGCGATCCATCCGCGGCTGCTCGAGCTGATTCGCGCGCACCGATCGACGCTCATCTTCGTCAACAGCCGGCGGCTGGCCGAGCGGCTGGCAGGCGCGCTGAACGATCTCGCGGGCGAGACGCTGGTGCGATCGCACCACGGATCGATTGCGCGCCCGCAGCGCGTCGAAGTCGAAGATCTGCTGAAGGCCGGCGCGCTGCGCGCGCTGGTCGCCACCTCGTCTCTCGAGCTGGGCATCGACATGGGCGCGATCGATCTCGTCGTGCAGATCGAGGCGCCGCCGTCGGTGGCGAGCGGCCTGCAGCGCATCGGCCGCGGCGGCCACCAGGCGAACGCGGTCAGCGAGGGGGTCATCTTCCCCAAGTTCCGCGGCGACCTCGTCGCCTCCGCCGCCGTCGCCAGGGCGATGCATGAAGGCGCCGTCGAAGCGACGCGATTCCCCCGGAACCCGCTCGACATCGTCGCGCAGCAGGTCGTGGCGATGGCATCAATGGACGACTGGGAGGTCGACGCGCTGTTCGCCACGATCCGCCGCGCCGCGCCGTTCACCGAGCTCAGCCGCACGGTGTTCGAGGGGGTGCTCGACATGCTGTCGGGCCGCTATCCGTCCGACGAATTCGCCGAGCTGCGGCCGCGCATCACCTGGGACCGCGTGGCCGGCACGATCAGCGCGCGGGAAGGCGCGAAGCGCGTCGCGATCGCGAACGGGGGAACGATTCCCGATCGCGGCCTCTATGGCGTTTTCCTCCTCGGCGCCGCACCTGGCGCCGCGCGCGTGGGCGAGCTCGACGAGGAGATGGTGTTCGAGAGCCGCGTCGGCGAGACGTTCGTGCTCGGCGCCTCGTCGTGGCGCATCGTGGAGATCACGCACGACCGCGTGATCGTCACGCCTGCGCCCGGCGAGCCGGGCAAGATGCCGTTCTGGAAGGGCGATCGCGCCGGCCGCCCGCTGGAGCTCGGGCTCGCCATCGGCCGCCTGATGCACGACCTGCTGCGGCTGCCGCCGGCGGCTGCCGTGGATCGGCTGACGCGCGAGCACGATCTGGATGTGCGCGCCGCCGAGAACCTGATGCAGTACCTCCGCGATCAGATGGCGGCGGCACGCGCCGTCCCCGACGCGGCCACCATCGTCATCGAGCGCGTGCGCGACGAGCTGGGCGACTGGCGGGTGTGCGTCCTCTCGCCTCGCGGCGGCCGGATCCACGCGCCGTGGGCGATGGCGGCGGCCGCGAAGATCCGCCAGGAAACAGGCGCCGACGTCGAAACGCTGTGGGGAGACGACGGGTTCGTCGTGAGGTTTCCGGATGTCGATCAGCCGCCCGATCCGCGGCTGCTCGTCCCGGATCCGGACGAAGTGCAGGCGCTGGTGGTGCGGCAGCTCGGCGCGACCGCGCTGTTCGCGGCGAAGTTTCGCGAGAACGCCGCGCGATCGCTGCTCCTGCCGAAACGGCGGCCCGGCATGCGCGCGCCGCTGTGGCAGCAGCGCAAGCGCGCCGCCGATCTGCTCGCCGTCGCGTCGCGTTACGGATCGTTTCCGGTGCTGCTCGAGACGTACCGCGAGTGCCTGCGCGACTTCTTCGACATGCCGGCGCTCATCGCGACGCTGTCCGACCTGCGCAGCCGGAAGATCCGGCTCGCCACCGTTGATTCCGAGACGCCATCGCCCTTCGCCTCGTCGCTGCTCTTCAGCTACGTGGCGAGCTTCATCTACGACGGCGACGCGCCGCTCGCCGAACGCCGCGCGCAGGCGCTCGCGGTCGACCAGTCGCAGCTGCGCGACCTGCTCGGCGACGCCGAGCTCCGCGAGCTGCTCGACGCGGAGTCGATGGACGCGATCGAGCGGCAGCTTCAGCGGCTGGATCCGCAGTACCACGTGAAGAGCGCCGACGGCGTCCACGACATGCTCCTGTCGCTCGGGGATCTCACGGAAGACGAAATCCGCGAGCGATCGATCACCGTGGACGTCGCCGCGAGCGTGGGGGCGCTCGCCGCCGCGCGCCGTGTCTTGTCGATCCGCATCGCCGGCGATCCGCGCCTCATCGCCGTCGAAGATGCGGCGCGCTTTCGCGACGCCCTCGGCGTTCCGCTGCCGGTCGGCATCCCCGAGTCGCTGCTCCAGCCGGTTCGCGATCCGCTCGGCGACCTCGCGCTCCGGTACGCGCGCACGCACGCGCCCTTCACGGCGCCGGACTTCGCCGTGCGGTACGGCCTCGGCACCGCGGCGGCCGAAACCGTGCTCACGCGCCTGGCGGTCGAGGGACGGCTGGTCGAAGGCGAGTTCCGCCCGGGCGGCACGCGGCGCGAGTGGACCGATGCCGGCGTGCTCCGCATGCTGCGCCGCCGATCGCTCGCGAAGCTGCGGCACGAGATCGAACCGGTCGATCAGGAGGTGCTCGGCAGATTTGCGACGACGTGGCAGGGGATCGTGAAACGGCGGCACGGCGCCGACGCGCTGCTCGACGCGATCGAACAGCTGCAGGGCGCGCCGCTGCCGGCGTCGATTCTCGAGACCGAGATTCTGCCGGCGCGGATCGACGTCTACGATCCCGCCGATCTCGATGCGGTCACCTCCGCCGGCGAGGTCGTGTGGGTCGGTGTCGAGCCTCTCGGCGAGCGCGACGGCCGTGTCGCGTTGTACCTCGCGGATCATCTGCCGCGGCTGCTCGCGCCTCGGACGGCCCCGCCAGGGCGGGGCCTCGACCTCGACCTTTCCGAGCGCGAGCTGGCGATCCTCGATTGCCTCCGCGCGAGGGGCGCGTCGTTTTTTGGACCGCTGCACGACGCGGTCGGCGGCGGCTACCCGGCCGAAACGGTCGATGCGCTCTGGAATCTCGTCTGGCAGGGGCTGATCACCAACGACACGTTTCACGCGCTGCGCGCCTTCACGCGTGCGCGCGCGCCCCGACGCAAACAAAAAGCGCGGCGCCCCGACGTCTCGGCGTTCCGCTCCCGTCGTCTCGCGCCGCCGTCAGCGGAGGGACGATGGGTGTTGGTGCAGGCAGAAGGGACACGAGGCGTTCAGCCGGGCGACGATCGCTCGCTCAAGAGGCTCGCGCCCCAAAGTGGGGCGATGAAGGGCGCCACGACAAAGTGGGCCGCGGCGCTCACGCAGCAACTGCTCGCACGTCACGGCGTCATCACGCGCGAGGCGGTCGCCGCCGAAGCGATCCCCGGTGGCTTTGGCATCGTGTATCCGGTGCTCAAGGGAATGGAGGAGAACGGCCGCATCCGGCGCGGCTACTTCGTCGCCGGCCTCGGCGCGACGCAGTTCGCGATGCCGGGCGCGCTCGACCTGCTGCGTTCCATGCGTGATGTGCCAGACGATGTGGAGATCGCCGTGCTGGCAGCGACCGATCCCGCGAATCCATACGGTGCGACGCTGAAATGGCCAATGCGAAAGCAACCACAGGGTTCGCGGAGCACGCAAAGCAACGCTCTCCCGGCAAGCTCCGCGCCGCCCTCCGCGATCGCCCTCGAGGACACCGCGCGCGGCCCCACGCGATCGGTGGGCGCGACGGTGATCCTCGTCAACGGCGCCCTGGCAGCGTACCTCGCGCGCGGCGACCGCCAGCTCGTGACGTTTCGCCCCGAGGCCGAGCCGGACCGATCGAAAGTCGGCCGCGCCGTCGCGCGCGTGCTCATCGATCGCGCACGCACGGGTGGCGATGCGCCGCGCGGCATGCTCATCGAAGAGATCGACGGCACGCCGGCGTCTCGCCACCCTCTGGCGCCGCTCTTGATCGAGGCGGGATTCATTTCCGGCGCGATGGGATTTCAGGCGACGTTCCCCAAAGCGCGAGAATCGGTCGGGTAAGGCGGGTGGGACCGGACGCGCGGGATGGGCAGGGCGCGCGGGTGGGAGGCAGGTGAGGCGGGTGGGTCAGGTTGCCCTACCTGCCCCACCTGCCCTCCCTGCGTTCTTCAGCGCGATGACGCTCGCGCGCTCTTCCACGTCACTCGAATGTCGGAGGCATGCATCGCGGCGCCCTTCTTGTGATACGCGACGCTGACGCGATCGCCGCTGGCGACGAGCTTGGCGAACGGCGCTTTGCCGCCTCCCGACGCCGCCATCGTGCCCGCGCCCTTCGCGAAGACCTTGGTCGTCTCGTCGATGATGAAGGTCTGGGTGAACGCGGCGCCGGCGCCGCCGTTGCCGCTGATCGTGATCGAGTCGCCGCCGACCGACTGGACGATGCCGATCGCGGTCATCTGCTCGGCCTGGCTGCTGCCGGCGGAAGCGCCGCCGGAGGCGATGCTCGACACGGCGCGCACGTGTGTGGCGTGCAACGTGCCCGAGATGTCGTGATAGGTCACAGCGACCGCCTGCCCGATCTTCACGACGTCGGCGAGCTTCGGTCCCGGTTTACCGGCCGCGTTGGCCTGCCGCGCCTTGGTGCCGGCGCCCGGAGCTTCGACCATGGTTTTCCAGTCGATGTCGAACTTCATCTCCTGATCGCGGACCTTGAGGGTCAGCGAGCTGCCGCTGGCCGCGGTCACCGTGCCGCGAACAACCTTCGTCCCTTCAGCGAGCGCGTAAGGGGTGGGCCACAAGATGACGGAGAGTGCGGCGAACGAGAGCGCGGTGAGAATCGCCTTCATTTCAGCCTCCTTGGAGAACGAATCCATGGTCGCCGATATAATGTTCGATAAGACGAGAGGCCGACTTTGAATGTTCCAAAATCGATAAATGCCTGAGGGAGATACGATTTTCAGGGCCTCTCGGGCCCTCCACCGAGCCCTCGCTGGACACCTGGTCACCCGCTTCGACTCGGTCTACCCGGCGGTCACCCGCATCGCCGACGATCGCCCCATCGTCGGCCGGACGGTCGAATCGGTGTTCGCGCGGGGCAAGCACATCCTGATCACCTTCTCCGGTGACCTCACCCTGCACACGCACATGCGGATGAACGGGAGCTGGCACATCTATCGGCCGGGCGTGCGCTGGCAGCGTCCGGCGCGGGACATGCGCGTCCTCGTCGGCACCGCCGACGTGGTCGCCGTCGGATTCAACGTGCCGATCGCAGAGCTCCTCACCGCGCGCGAGATGGCTCGACACAGAGAGCTGCAGGCGCTCGGACCGGATGTGCTCGCCGGTTTGAGAAGTGGCGAGACGGGATTCGACCGCGACGAGGTCGTCCGACGGTTGCGCGCGCGCGGACGCGACGCGATCGCCGACGCCCTGCTCAATCAACGCGTGGTCGCCGGCATCGGCAACGTCTTCAAGTCGGAGATTCTGTTTCTCGCGGGCATCGATCCCTTCACGCCCGTCGCAGCGCTGACGGACGCCGATCTCGGGCGGCTCGCCGACATCTCGCGCGAGCAGCTGGCCGCGAACGTGATGACCCGATCGCAGACGCTCAGTCCGTCAATCGGGCCGCGCACCACGCGCAGTCTGGATCCGGGAGCGAAGCTATGGGTGTACAGCCGCGGCGGAAAGCCGTGTCGGCGCTGCGGCGCGAACGTTCAGTCGAAGAAGACGGGACTGGATGCGCGGCTCACCTACTGGTGCCCGCAGTGCCAACCGGCCGTACAGGCAACCTGACGCTGATGATTCGCCCACTGCGGCCGGGCGCGTGCCGCCTACGCAATTCACCAATTCACCACTTCGCCAACTTCATCGATGCACCCCTGGGGCTTCGTGACCGGTGCGCGCGACGTACTCGACGTACGACCCGGGATATGCGTGCGGCTGCGCGTCGGTGCCGCTCTCCCCGCCGAGCTCCAGGACCCGGTTGCTCAAGCCGCGGAGGAACTCGCGGTCGTGCGACACGAACAGCATGGTGCCGTCGAAGTCCTTCAGCGAATCGAGCAGCATCTCCTTGGTCGCAAGATCGAGGTGGTTGGTCGGCTCGTCGAGCACGAGAAAGTTCGGCGGGTTGAGCAGCATGCGCGCGAGCACGAGCCGCGTCTTCTCGCCGCCCGAGAGCGCGCGGACCTTCTTGTCGATGTCGTCGCCCGAAAACTGAAACGCGCCCGCGAGGTTGCGGAGCGCGCCGATCGATTCCTCGGGGAAGTCCTTGCGCAGCTGCTCCTCGATGGTCAGATCGGCATCGAGCAGGTCGAGCGACTGCTGCGCGAAGTACCCCATCTGCAGGCTCGCGCCCAGCTTCACCTCGCCGGCATCCGGCCTCACCTGACCGGCGATCATCTTCAGCAGCGTCGACTTGCCCGCGCCGTTCTTCCCCATCACGCACCAGCGTTCGCCGCGCCGCACGATCAGGTTCAACCCATCGTGCACGACGCGGCGGCCGTACGCCTTGGTGACGCCTTCCAGCACCGCCACCTGCTCGCCCGATCGCGGCGGTGTGCGGAAATCGAATTTCACGACGCGCCGCTTTTTCGGCAGCTCAATCTTCTCGATCTTCTCGAGCGCCTTGACGCGGCTCTGCACCTGCGCCGCCTTGGCGGCGTGGGCGGCGAAGCGCTCGATGAAGCGCTGCTCCTTCGCCAGCATCGCCTGCTGACGCGCGTACGCCGCCTCGCGGTTCGCTTCGCGGATGGCGCGCTCCCGCTCGTAGAAGTCGTAGTTGCCCGAATACGCCGTGATCTCGCCGCCGTCGATCTCCGCGATCTTCGTGACGATGCGGTTCATGAACTCGCGGTCGTGCGAGGTCATGAGCAGCGCGCCCGGCAGCGATTTCAGGAACTCTTCGAGCCAGATGATCGATTCGATGTCGAGGTGATTCGTCGGCTCGTCCATCAGCAGGACGTCGGGGCGGCCGAGCAGCACGCGCGCCATCGCGACGCGCATCTTCCAGCCGCCCGACAGCGCGCCCACGTCGCCGTCAATCCGCTCGTCCTCGAACCCGAGGCCGTGCAGGACTTCGCGCGCCTGCGCTTCGAGCGCGTATCCGCCGAGGTGGTCGTACTGTTCCTGCACCTCGCCGAAGCGCGCGAGGATCCGGTCCAAATCGTCCGCGCGCGCCGGATCGGACATCGCATGCTGCAGGTGTTCGAGCTCGTGATGCAGATCGCCGACGCGGCCGCTGCCGAGAATCGCCTCGTCCAGCACCGAGCGGCCCGACATCTCCTCGACGTCCTGGCGGAAGTAGCCGATCGTCAGCTTCTTCGGCACAGACACGTCGCCTTCGTCCGGCGTCTCCTCTCCGACGATCATCCGAAAGAGCGTCGTCTTCCCCGAACCGTTCGGGCCGACGAGGCCGACCTTCTCACCGGGATTGAGCTGAAACGAGGCGTCGACGAAGAGGACCTGCCTGCCGTACTGTTTGCTGACTTTGGAGAACGAGATCATGCGGCCGTCTTCATTATCTCTTCAGCACGGCAGGCCAGTTCAACATCACCATCAGCGCCTGCCGGAGCGCTCCGCCTCGCCCATCCCGCCCCGCGCCAGGCCAGCAGCACGCCGACGAAGCGAGCGAGCCAGCGTGGCCGTCCTCGAACGACAACGCTTAACCGCATCAGAGCGCGCGGAGCACGCAGAGCCAGAAACCATCCGCGCTCTCCGCGATCAAACGTGGACCTCATGCGTGCGACTATAACCCGACCGGTTGCGCCGCCGGCAGCGGCTCGAGCGTGACCGTCGCGTTGAAGTCCGGCTCCATCGAGTCGGGGTCGATGGCCGACGCCGAGAGCAGCGTGTTCCCTTCCGGCCAGTGCACCTCGAGGTTGCCCGCGCGGATCGGCGCCGCCTTCAGGCGCCCGCGAAACGACCCGCAATCGGATCGCAGCTCCACGCGCGTGCCGTCCCTGAGCCGCAGCCGCCGCAGATCCTCGGCGTTGATCAGAATGTCGTCCCGGCCGGCGCCGGTGAGCGGATCGACCTCACGCTGGATCATCGAGTTGAACTGCTTCCCCCGGCGCGTCGACACATGAAATCTGACCGCGGAGCTCGCGAAGACCGCAGGGCTCTTGTTCTCTGCGTTCTTTGCGTTCTCTGCGTTCTTTGCGCCCTCGGCGGTTGAACGCGACCGCGACGGAGACACGTTCGAAAAATGCGCCTTGCCGTCAGGCGTCGCGAACCGCCCGTCGGCATACAACGTCCGGCCGCCCCACTGCACCTGATCGCCTTTCGCACGCAGCGTCTCGATGCCGGCGTACAGCGGCACCGCGCGTGCGATCTCGGCGCGGATGGCTGCGGCGCTGTCGAATCGGATCTGACCAGCGCGGTCGGGAAACGCTCTCGCCATCGCGTCCCCGAAGACGCGCCACTCCGGCCGCGCCGATCCGATCCGCCGTCCCGGAACCTCCGGAGAAAAAATGATCCGGCGCTCGGTCGACGTCTCGGTGCCGCCGCCCTCCGACTCGTACCGCGTCGTGGCCGGCAGCAGGACGACGTCGCCGTCGCCGTCGACCAGCATGGACGAGGAGAGGACGATATCCTGATGGACGCGGCAGCGCGGCCGCGCGAGCGCGCGGCGCGAGCGTTCCGCGTCGGGCAGCGTCTCGAGGAAGTTGCCCCCGACGATCCAGAACAGGTCGACGTCTCCCTGCGCCGCGTGATCGACCATCTCCGCCGCCGTCCAGCCGGGCGCCGACGGCGGGTAGAAGCCCCAGACCGACGCCCATCGCGCGAGCGTCGCCGCATCGATGTTCGGCACGCAGCCGACCTCCGCGCCGCCTTGAACACCGGAATGGCCGCGAATCGGTACCAGCCCGCGATTGGGCTGCCCGGGCAGACCGCGCGCCAGGCCGACGTTCACCAGCGCCTTGATGGTCTCGACGCCGTGCGTGTGCTGCGTCAACCCCATCGACCACACGATGACGGCGTTCGGACGCTCGGTCAGGAGCCGGGCAAACGCTTCCATGCGCGCGCGTGTGGCGCCGCTGTCGCGCTCGAGCGCGGGCCAGTCCGAGGCGAGCGCGCGGTCGCGTGCCTGCTGAAACCCGACGGTGCGATTGCGCACGAAGGTCTCGTCGACGCCGCCGGCTTCGACGAGCGCGCGGAAGACGCCAATCAGGAACGCCAGGTCTCCGCCGGTGTGCACGTCGAACCAGTGATCGGCCAGCTTGGTGCCGAACAGCGCGCTGGACGGAATCGACGGCACCCAATACCGCCGGAGCCCCGGTTCGCGGTACGTGTTCACCACGGCGATCTGCGCGCCGTTCTGCTTCGCGTGATGCAGGTACTTCGTCGTCACCGGCTGGTTGTTGGCGACATTCGACCCGAAAAACACGATCAGATCGGCAAGCAGCCAGTCGACGTAGCTGCAGGTGGACGCGCCGTACCCGAGCGTCGCTTTCATGGCGGAGGTCGACGCGGCGTGGCACAGGCGCGCGGAGTTGTCGATGTGATTCGTGCCGAGGAAGCGCGCGGCCTTCTGCGCCGCGTAATACACCTCGTTCGTGATGCCGCGCGACGTCAGGTAGAACGCGGCGCGGCCGGTATCGACAGCGCGCAGCTCGACCGCGATCCGGTCCAGCGCCTCGTCCCACGAGACGACGCGGAACCCCCGGTCGCCTTTCCGGCGCAGCATCGGCTCCGGGAGCCGGCCGAGCGCGCGCAGATCCTGAGAGCTCCGCGAGGCGATCGTCGAGACGTCGGCCAGCGCGGACGGGTCGAGCGCCGGCGCGGTGTTGAGGCGCATCAGCTCCAGCCGCACCATGCAGAGGTGCGTGCCTTCGATCGTCCAGTCGGAGAGACCGGAGGTGCCGAGCGCGCACCCGTCGCACACGCCGTCGTTCAGGATGCGCCACGCGAACGGCAGCTCGTCGCGGTTCTCCCAGACGATCTTCAGCATCTCGCGGTAGTGATGCGGTTTCTGACGCCCCAAGCCGAACATGTGTGTATGCTAGCGCCGAAATGCGTTCGCATGGCAGGACGACGCTCCTGCTCTTCGTATTCTTCCAGGCGCTCTACGCGCTCACGTCCTCAGGCAACGCTTTCCGGGTCCCAGACGAGTTCGAGGTCTACTTCCAGGTCGAACATCTCGTCGACGCCGGAGATCTGTCGGTGCCGCAGACGCTGGCGATCAAATCGAGAACGGGCGAGCCGATCTTTTTCGGCAAGATCGGACAGAACGGCCGTCCGTACGCGCCCTACGGTCCGCTTGCCGCGGTGCTCGCGCTGCCGCACCACCTCCTGGGGCGCGCGGTGGCCGCGGCCGCGGGCGTTCCCCGCACACCGCTCCCGGCCGGAGTCGCCTGGGTGTTTCTGGTCGGCGGCATCACGATGACGGCCACCGCAACGGCCGCGGCGCTCGCCGTGGCCGGATTCCATCGTGCGGCGCTCGCGCTCGGCACGCCGCCGCGCCAGGCGCTCGTCCTCGCGATGCTCCTCGGCGGCGCGACAGTGCTCTGGCCGTACGGAACGAGCTTCTACGCGGAAGCCTGGTCGGCGGCCGCGTTCATCTGGGCGGCCGCGCTGCTGTTCTCCGCGAGGAAGATCGCCGCTGCCGATCCCCGGCACGCGCGCACTCTCGTCGTCGTGGCGTCGCTGCTGCTGACGGTCGCCGGCCTTGCAAAGGCGACGAGCCTGGTGTTCGCGCCGGCCTTCGTAATCGCGGCGCTATCGGAAAACGGGCACGGCTCCTTTTCCGCGCGGCTCGCCGTCGCGACCGCGCTCGCCCTCGGCATCGCGCTCGCGGCAGCGGTGCATCTATCGCTGAACGCCTATCGGTTCGGCAACCCGTTCGACTTCGGCTACGGATGGGCCGAGATGGTCCCGCAGCTTCCGCCGAGGCTGTTCCTCGCGCGCGACGTGCCGCGAGGCCTTGCCGTCCTGCTGCTCACGCCGGGCAAATCGATCCTGCTGTGGGCGCCGCCGCTCTGGCTCGCGGCGGCGCATGCTCGCGCGTTCTGGCGACGCGAGCGGGCGTTGACGCTCGGCGTCACGTGCGCCGCGGCGTCTGGACTGATCTTCTACGCCGCCTACCTGTATCCTGACGGCGGATATTCGCACGGGCCGCGCAATCTGGTGCCGCTGGTTCCGCTGGCGCTGCTCCCGGCCGGAGGGCCGGACGCCGGTTGGTGGCGCAAGCCGGCACTCATCGCGTGCGCGGCCGTTGGCATGACGATGGCGGTGCTGGCCGTGTCGGTCTCGTTCCTCGAAGACCAGGGGCTCGGCGGCGATCTCGGTGCCGGCGCGCGGACGGTGTATTACGAACGCGTCACGCCGGCGCCGGGCCGCGTGTGGAACCGCTATCGGCTGGACTACGTGCCGTTCATCTCGGCGACCGGATCGGAAGGCTGGATGCGGTCCGGGACCCTCGGCCAGGGTCCTGATTTCTTCCCGCTTCACCTGCTGCAGGCTCGTCGTCAGCTCCCGAACGGCGACGCGATTCCGCTCTGGCTCGTCTGGGCGTGGCCGGCTGGCTGGCTGGCGATCCTCGCCGCCGCGGGCGCGGCATTGCTGCGTCGTTTGAAGCAACTACGCCTTTCTGAAAGGCGCTAGAAATCGAAACGCAGCCGAACATTCGCGCTGCGCGGCGGCGCGACGGCTGTTCCCGAAAAAAGGCCCGCGAAATTCACGACGTTCAGGCGATCGGTCAGGTTGGCGACCTCCGCTCGAAGCTCGAGGCGGCGCTTCTCGCGTTTCCAGATTTCAACGCCGCCGCCGACATCGATCGAGAATCCCGGACGGATTCGGCCCGTAGTCCGATCGATGCGATCGACGATCGCGGATCCGTAATGTTCCACGAGCTCGGCGACTTCCACATCGTTCTCCAGCGCCACCGGCAGTCCGCTGCCGTATCGGGCGACGAGCGCGCCCCACGCGCGCGAGGCCACCTGGTAGCGCACGCGCGCGCGAACCGTGTGGCGTTGATCCTGCGAGATCGGCAGATTCTCGATTGCCTCGAGTGCCGCGGCGGCCTGGCCTTCGAGGAACAGACCACCGGTGACCGGCAGATCTGCGCGGCCGTGCAGGTTCGAATAGGCCGCGAACCCCGAGAATGCGCCCCAGCGCGGGAGCGTCAGCTTCATGTCCACGCCTCGGATCGCCGCCCGGCGGAACGCGATCGGAAAACTGATGCCCGTATTCAGAAACACATCGTCGTCGGCGAAGTTGCTGAACGTGCGGCGATAGACGGTGGCGTCGAAACGCGCCGTCCTGGCAATCGCCGCGGTGACGCCGCCCTCCACGTAGTCGCCCCGTGACGGCGGTACCGGCAGGCGGAGGATCTGGCGGTTCAGCTGATCCACCTGCGGCGAGCTGGCGAGCAGCAGATTCTCCATCGCCGGTGTCTGAAACGCGCGGTCGTACGACAGCCGCAGCACGACGCCCGGGGCGGGCGTCGCCCAGGCAAGCCCCAGCCGGGGACTGAACGCCGTATCCATCACGACGAAGCCGTAGCGATCCCAACGAAGCCCGACGCTCGCGGTCAGACTTCCCAGGTGCATCGTGTCCTGCGCGAACAGTGCGTATTCCGTGTCGGACCGGCCATCTGAAAATGAAAACGCCTCGGGTGTGCCGCGGCTGAAAAACGAAGCGTCGGTGATGCGGTACTGCAGCGCCTCGTGGACGGGCGCGTGCAAGACGTCGCCGCCGATCTTGATCAGATGCGAACCGGCTTCTGCGCTCACGCTCGCGCCGGCGTACCCGCGACGGAAACCGCGCTGTTGAGCGACGGCAATCGGCACGGCGCTCGCGTTGGACCAGAGAGCCGCTGACAAATCGGCACCGGCCGCGCGCATGGTCAGAAGCCAGGCGGGCGAAAAGACATGATTCCACGCTGCATGCGCAGCGTGCTCGCGGGTGACCCGGTCCTGGCGCTGTCCGGCCTGCTGCTGCGCGAGATCGTTCGGCACCTGGAAGGCGGCGTGCGATCGGCGCCATCCCAGTTGAACTCGATCGCGCGCCGTTGGGTGTTGATCGAACGTCAGGCTGACGGCATCGAGCGACCCGCTGTTCGAATCGTTCGCCAGCGTCGGCGGATCGAGATACCGGCCGGTACGCGAGCTGCCGGCGCTGACGGTCAGCGCGCGGCGATCCCAGCCGTAGCCGCCGGACACGAAAGCCGTCGCCGAATCGAAGCTGCCGGCCCCTGTCTCCCCCGACCCGTGCCATCCGATACGCGCGTCCTTCGTCGTTGTCACGTCGACGACGCCGCCCAGTTTGCGGCCGTATTCCGCCGGGAACGTGCCGGTGATCACGTTGATGGCTTCGACGTCGGCGTCCGGCAGCTCTGGCGCGAATGCCGGCGATCGGTTGTCCCCCATCGGCACACCATCGACGACGAAGAGCGTCTGGTACTCGGAGCCGCGGGGATGCAGCACGCCGTTCGATTCAACGAGCCATCCGGGCTGCAGGTTCACGAGATCGAGCAGTTCGCGTCCGGGCACCGCCGACTGCTGCTCGCGAAGCTGCTGCGATCCGATCGCATAAACGACGCCGGCGCTGTGCGCGTCGACGAGCGTGGATGACGCCCCCACCGTGACCGACGTCGCGATCGGCGCGACGGTCAACTCGATGCGCACGATGCGCGGCAGCGCGGATCGCACATCGACGCGCTCCGAGCGCGACGCGAACCCCTCGCTCGACACGGTGAGCGTGTAGACGCCGAACGGCAAACGGCTGAGGGTGAACGTGCCGGCGGCGCCGGTCTCGAACGCTCGATGTATCTGCGCGCCGTCGCTCTCCAGCGTGCCGGACGCCGGCAGCGCGAGCCCTGTCGCGTCGATCACCGAAACGCGAATCTCGCCGTCGGACACCTGCGCCTGGACGGGAAGAACGGCGAACCAGAGGACGGCGGCGATCGCGCAGGCTCGCACCGGCTGCATCGCTTCAAAGCCCGTGAAGATGATGCGACGTTTTACCGCGGAGCACGCAGCGATCGCCGAGAATACCGACCGTTTTTTCTCGGTAGTCTCGGCGGTCTCGGCACCTGGCGCAGGCTTCTTCACGCACGCTTCAGGTCCGAACGCGCTCCGGATGCGCATAAATGTTGAAGGCGTCGCCCCGGATGAACCCCACGAGCGTAATCCCGCATTCCTGCGCCAGCTCGATGGCGAGGCTCGACGGCGCCGACACGGCGCCGACGATGGGGATGCCCGCGAAGATGGCCTTCTGCACGATCTCGAACGAGGTCCGGCCGCTGACGCACAGCAGGTGATTCGACAGCGGCAGCGCCTCGCGCATCAGCATGCGGCCGACGATCTTGTCGACGGCGTTGTGACGGCCGACGTCCTCGGCGACGTCGGCGAGCGTGCCGTCGCGGGCGAACAGCCCGGCAGCGTGGAGTCCGCCTGTTTCGTCGAACACCGCCTGACGCGACCGCAACAGGTCAGGCAACGACGCGATCGTCGACGCGGCCACGCTCCACGACGAACGGATGGGATCGGCGTCGGATGCGAGCGATTCAATCGTCCGGCGGCCACACAGCCCGCATGACGAGGTCGTCGTCACCTGCCGGCGATCGGCCATCAGACGGTCCAGCGCCTCGGCCGACCCATTCGCCAGCGTCACGTTGACAATGTTGTCACCGTTGAGGGCTCCACCGGCGTCTGCGCGCGCGTTCTCCCGGCCCCGGCGATCGCGGCAGTGCTCGATCGTGCCGAGATCGTCGGCGCTCCGGATGACCCTCTCGGCCAGCAGGAATCCGGCCGCGAGCTCCCGATCGGCGCCGGGCGTGCGCATGATGACGGCGAAGGGGCGATCGTGCAGGCGGATTTCGAGCGGCTCTTCCGTCGCCGCGTGGTCCACGTCCGGCGTGCGGGCCCGGCCGCGCACGCGCACGACGTCGACGGAGCGCCTCGCGTCGGTCACACGTTCATCTTACCCTCGCGGCGCACGTTAGTGATTCTTCCCATGGCCGGCGCCAACATGCCGGTTCTCGAGGAGGCGGCGCCAGCGGCACTCTGTGAAACTCGCCGACCGCCGGGCCCGCAAGTAAAATATCGGCATGCCTTCGACCTCGTCGTTCGACGTCACGTCGACCATCGACTTCCAGGAAGTCGACAACGCGCTGAATCAGGCGCGCAAGGAAGCCGGCCAGCGCTACGACTTCAAGGGCGCCAGGGCCGACATCGATCTCAACACCACCGACAAGAAGCTGACCCTGACCACGTCCGACGAGATGAAGATGAACGCGCTGTGGGAGATCGTGCAGACGCGCCTGGTGCGCCGCGGTGTCGCGGTGAAGAACTTCAAGGTCGGCGACTCTGAGCCGGCCGCCGGCGGGACCGTCCGCCGCGTGATCGAGATTCAGCAGGGCATCCCGATCGAGGCGGCGCGCGAGATCGTGAAAATCCTCAAGGAGAAAAAGCTGAAGAAGGTGCAGGCGGCGATTCAGGCCGATCAGGTGCGCGTCAGCTCGCCGTCGAAGGACGAGCTCCAGGACGCGATGCGGGTCCTGCGCGAGCACGACTTCGGCGTCGCCCTGCAGTTCGGCAATTACCGCTAGGTCTGACCGGACTTCAGCCTTCTTACTTCTTACTTCTTACTTCTCACTTCTTTTCTTTTTTTTCCTCCCACTCCACCGACGACTCGGGGTCGAGCTTCACCAGCAGCTCGGACAACCGATCGGTCTTCTTCTCGATCGGGAGCCGCACGTCGTAGTGCAGCTCCTCTTTCGACGAGCCGCGCAGCTCGAACTTCAGGTGATTGTTCGCCAGCAGCTTTTCGATGCCGACCTTGAGCGCAGCGGGATCCTTCGCCTTGATTTTCAGCGTGAACAGCTGCGTCGCATGCGGCTCGAACGACTCCACGACCCACAACAGGGCCAGCAAGAAGACGGTCGCGAAGCACGCCAGCAGCCACACTCCGACACCGGCGGCGAGGCCCACGGCGAGCGTCGACAGCATGACGCCGGCATCTTTCGGATCCTCGATCTTTGCCCGGTACCGGACGAGCCCCGCGGCGCCCACGATGCCGAACGCGCGCGCAAGGCTGGAGCCGACGACGAGCATGACGACCGCTCCCACCACCGCGAGGATGATCTGGGTCTGGATGACTGGCGTCTGACGCTTTGGCGTTCCGCGCCGGCGCGGCCGCAGCGCCAGTGCGGACGCCAGGCCGGCTGCGATCGGCAGGCGGCTGAGCGCATGTCTGAGGTCGCGAACCTGCTCCCCAAATTCGGGCGTGCGCTCCAGAACGTCGACGCGCCTCGATGATGTCGATGATGTATCCGGTTCTTGAGGCGGCAGTGTTTGCGCGGCGAGCCGCACGCCGAACGCGCCCGTGAGTGTCAGTGCGAGAAGGAGAAGGCGGAGCATTCACGGGACCTGGAGCAAGTACGTTGCCAGATGAGGTAAAGCTCAGGCGTAACCGAGCTGGCTGAACCCTTGCTACTTCCTTCCGTGGTGGCTGCGACCCGTATCCCCCTTTCGACGTATCGCCTGCAGTTCAATGGCGGCTTCACCTTCCGTGACGCCCGCGCGATCGTCGACTACCTCCACGATCTCGGCGTCAGCGATTGCTACGCCTCGTCGTATCTGAAGGCAGTGCCGGGAAGCCCGCATGGCTACGACGTGGCGGATCCGACGCGCCTGAACCCGGAGATCGGCACCGAGGACGACTACTGGGCCTGGATCGACACGATGAAAGCGCGAGGCATGGGTCACGTGATGGACCTCGTGCCGAACCACATGGGCATCGCGAAGTCATCGAACCCCTGGTGGCTGGACGTGCTCGAGAATGGCCCGAGCTCCCGCTTTGCGCGGTTCTTCGACATCGAGTGGCACCCGGTGAAGGACGAGCTGGCCGACAAGGTGCTGATCCCGATTCTCGGCGACCAGTACGGCGCGGTGCTCGAACGCCAGGAGCTGGTGCTGAGGTATCAGAACGGGACCTTTTTCATCCAGTACCACGACGACACGCTTCCGATTGCGCCGGACACATATGCGACGATTCTCGAGACCGACCTCGACCGTTGGGTGTCGGATCATCCCGGCGCCGACGCGGATGAACTGCAGAGCATCCTGACCGCCAGCCGGAATCTGCCGGCGCGCAGCGACCGGAGCGCCGATCAGATCACGACACGGGCGCGCGAGAAGGAGATCGTGAAACGGCGGCTCGCCGGCCTCGAGGCGGCGAGCGACGATGTCGCCGCGCTGATCAACGACACTGTACGCCGGCTCAACGGCATCGCCGGCCAGCCGCGCAGCTTCGACCCGCTCGATAAGCTGCTGAACGCACAGTCGTACCGGCTCGCTCACTGGCGCGTCGCATCCGAAGAGATCAATTACCGTCGATTCTTCGACGTGAATGAGCTCGCGGCGCTGCGGATGGAAGATCCGATGGTGTTCGACGAGGTTCACCGGTTCGTCTTCGAGCTCGTCGAACGGGGCGCCGTCACCGGCCTGCGCATCGATCACGTGGACGGCCTGTTTGCACCCGCGGACTACCTCCGGCGCCTGCAGGAGCGCTGCGCCGACGATGCGTCCACAGGGCGATTTTTCGTCGTCGTCGAGAAGATCCTCAATGCCGACGAGCAGCTGTCGAGCGACTGGCCGGTGCATGGTACGACCGGCTACGAGTTTGCGTCGACGGTCAACAATCTCTTCGTCGATCGGCGGAACGAGCGGGCGCTCGACGACATCTACCGGCGCTTCAATCGCGAGCGAGGGTCGTTCGCGGATCTCGCCTACCGCAGCAAGAAACAGGTCCTGCACGAGACGATGTCCGGCGACATCAACTCGCTCGGGCACCAGCTCAATCGGTTCTCCGAACGGAACCGGCATTTCCGCGACTTCACGCTCTACAGCCTCATCTCGACGTTGAAGGAAGTGATCGCCTGCTTTCCGGTGTACCGCACGTACGTGACGGCGGGCGATCTAATCAGCGACCACGACCGCCGCTACGTCGTCGAAGCCGTGCAGTGCGCGAAGCGGCGGGCACACGGTGTCACCGGGGTCGTCTTCGATTTCATCCAGCGCCTGCTCCTGAAGCAGACGCCGGTAACGACGCCAGACGAGTGCGAGGAACGCGCGGGCTTCATCGGCAAGTTCCAGCAGATCACCAGTCCCGTTGCCGCGAAGGGCATCGAGGACACGGCGCTCTACGTGCACAACCGCCTCGTGTCGCTGAACGAGGTCGGGTCGGATCCGACCCGGTTCGGGTTGGAGCCGGCGGCGGTCCACGGCTGGATGGCCGCGCGGCGGACGCGATCGCGCGCGGCGCTCTCGGCCACCTCCACGCACGACGCGAAACGCGGCGAGGACGTGCGCGCGCGGCTGAACGTGCTCTCCGAAATTCCCGGCGAGTGGAGGGCGGCGGTGACGAAATGGCGCGCGGTGAACCGGCGGTTCAGGGCCGACGTGAGGGGCGTGCTCGCGCCGGCCTCGAACGAGGAGTATTTGATCTACCAGACGCTCCTCGGCGCCTGGCCGTTCGAGACCGGCCACGACGGTCGGTTGTTCACCGACCGCATCGTCACTTACCTGACGAAGGTGCTGCGCGAGTCGAAAGTTCACACGAGCTGGCTGAGCCCGGACGAGGAGTACGAACGTGGCGTCGAGCGGTTCGTGCGCGCCATTCTCGACCGTGGTCGCGCGAACGCCTTTCTCCAGACGTTCGAGCCGTTTCAGGCGCGCGTGGCCGAGGTCGGCATCTACAACAGCCTTGCGCAGCTCTTGATCAAGATCACCGCGCCGGGCGTGCCGGATTTCTATCAAGGCACGGAGCTCTGGGATCTGTCGCTGGTCGACCCCGACAATCGGCGGCCCGTTGACTATGAGAAGCGGCGGGCGATTCTGACTGGCCTTGCGTCGTGCTGCCCGTCCGAGCTCGTCGAGCGCCGCGCGGACGGACGGATCAAGATGTTCGTGATGACGCGCGCGCTGGCCGCACGCGCCGAGCATCGCGCGGTCTACGAAGAGGGCGGCTACGTGCCGATGCAGACCGCCGGGTCGCACAGCGAT
>Ga0137409_10001248_pt1 | contig 27806 bp, 29 predicted proteins | sample CZODoug1_16funga_FD_122059 | JGI IMG/M metagenome (GOLD analysis project Ga0137409, IMG submission 122059) | Vadose zone soil fungal communities from Angelo Coast Range Reserve, California, USA - CZODoug1_16fungal (Hybrid Assembly) | ecosystem: Environmental > Terrestrial > Soil > Vadose zone...
GGACTGGGACGTTTCGGGCACATCGCCCCGCATCTTGGCGATGAGCCCCGTATACGGGTAGTCGCGCAGGATCCGGCTGAACTGCGCCCGGTAATTCGCGAGGAGGCTGACGTCTTCGATGATGACGTCCTGTAGTTTCCAGCGGTCGCCACGCCGCACCAGCCTGTAGTCGACCGGCAAGTCGCTCCCGTTCCGCGCGAGGAGCGTGGTCGTGACGATCGCCTGATCACCAGAGATGCTCTCGCCCAGGTACTGGATCTTCACCCCGCCGGACACATTCGCCTTGGTCACGATCGCGGCGACGAAGCCGCGCTCGAGAACACCGGCGAAGAGCTCGAGGAACTCCTCCTGATCCTCCGGCGGTCTCGAGTGCCAGGCGGGACCGAGCGCGAGGGCGGCCGCCTCGCGGAACTCGATCATCTCGTTGACCAGCCCGCGGATAGCCTGCCGCGGCTCCTCCAGCCCGCGAGAGCGATCCACGGTCCGTAGAATCGCATTGGCCTGATTGAAAAAAGCCTCCAGCGTCCCTGTCGGCGACGCGGCCCGGGCCGGTAGGGCCGAGACAAGCAGAAGCGTTGTAGCCAGAAGCAGTGCCTTCGGCCAGCCGAGAAACATAGGACGTTCAGGGTATTCCAGTTCCAGGGGCCCTGCATACCCATTTCCGGTGGCGTCACCTGCCCTGCCGCTTTCCGTCAGCAAACATCAGGGCCGCTACCCAAACCGCGTGATTGTATGGGATTTAGGTCGCTGGCCCTCCTCTTGCTATCTAAGGGAGGCCAGGAGGAAGATTCCCGTGAAAAGACTCATGGTCCTGGGTGTCGTCAGCGCTCTGTTGCTCTGCTTCGAGAAGTTCTCCTCACCCCGCAAGTCGCAGCCGGCCGACTCGCAGACCCCCCGCATCGTCACCTTGCAGGAAGTACTCAGGCATCACGAAGCACTCCCCCCGACAGCCAGGGCCTTCTACGAAGCTCTGCTGGCCCAGGGTGAAGTCCTGGCCGTGCAGGTCGAATACCTCGCCTCCCTCACGCAGCATTCCGGCGAGGATTGGACCAACGTCAAGCTTGCAGTTGTTTCCGGGCGCCCGATTTCGTTCATCACAGAGTTGTATCAGCCGCGTTATATCCAGAGGCCGACGGCGGAGTTGGCGGAGAATCGCGCAGTGGGTCCGGTGGTGTATGAGGGCGCGCTGGAGAAGGCGGGCATGCAGATCGTCGCCGAAGAGGTTGTGGCGCGTGGCGCGACCACCGCGACGCCGCAGATGCAGAAGATCCGCGCCGCCAACCCGGAGGCGATGTTCCTCGCCGGCGTGCTGACCGCGGAGAACGTGCTCATCTTCCGCGCCTACAAGGAGCTGGGTGTGAAATTCCCGATCCACTCCTCGTACAACCTCTCGGTGCCGATCTACGAGACGGTGGCCAAGGGGCTGGTCAACGGCATCACCTTCGTCGACGCCTACGACCCCGACAAGCCCGAGGTGAAGGCGTTCGTCGCCGCGTACAAGAAGGCGACCGGCAAGGACTCGCAGAACCTGCACGGCTACGGCTACGACGGCATCAATCTGATCGCGGACGCGATCCGCCGTGCCGGCTCGACCGACAAGGAGAAGATCCGCGAGGCGATGCAGAAGACCAATTACGCCGGCGTGATGGGCAAGCAGGGGATGAAGTACAGCTTCCCCGAGGGCAAGCGCGCGGGCTTCGACCCGGACGGCATGGTGGTGCGGGTCTACGAAAACGATCGCCAGGGCAAGGTGCTGCACGTAGGTCAGAAGTAGCCGGCAAGGAGAAAGTCATGATCAGATTGCTTGTCGCTGCGGTTCTCGTCGCGGCGGCGCCCGCCTTTGCGCAGGACAGCATCAAGATCGGCCTCATCGTCGACCGCGTCGGCTTCGCCAAGGCCTGGTCGGAGCCCATCACCCAGGGCACGTTGTACGCCGCGCGGGAGCTGAACGCCAAGGGCGGTCTACTGGGCAGAAAAGTCGAGCTCGTGATCGAGGACGACCAGTCGAAGCCGGAGCTGTCGGCGGTCGCCGCACGCAAGCTCGAGGAATCCGGTGTCGCGTTCATCCTGTCCCTGACGCATACCGTGGCCGCCCTGCAGGCGCAGACGGTCACGGTGGAGACCAGGACGCCGCACCTCGCGCCTTCGCTCACCGTCGACACGCTGACCACGCAGGTCAACAACCCGAACTTCTGGCAGACCGGTCCGCTTGCGTCGACGCAGATCGCGACGCTCCTCTCGTACGCCCGGCATAAGAACTATAGGCGCGTCGCGCTCGTCTCCGACAATTCGGCGATCAGCCAGGCGACCGGCAAGGCGTTCAAGGCCGAGTTCGACAAGAACGGCCTCCAGCTGGTGGCCGACGAGATACTGCCCTCAGGCTCGCAGTCGGCAGAGGCGCAGATGCAGAAGGTGCGCGCGGCAAAGCCGGATGCCATCTTCCTCGCCACGCTGCTCACGCCGGAGAACCTGCTGGTGCTGCGCTACTACCGCAGTCTCGGCATGAAGATCCCGCTGATCGGCAACTACAACCTGGCGGTTCCGGTGTACATGACCGTGGCGAAGGGCCTGCTCGACGGGCTCGTCTTTGTCGATGTATGGGATCCGGCGAAGCCGCAGGTGAAGCAGTTCATGGCCGGCTATGCGAAAGAGATGGGCGCGGAGCCGCATAACCTGATGGGCTACGGCTATGACGGCGTGATGATGGCGGCGGACGCCATCCGCCGCGCCGGCGGCACCGACAAGGAGCGGGTGCGCCAGGCAATGCAGGCCACCAGGGGCTACAAGGGGGTGCTGGGAAGCATGGACTCCTCGTACGGATTCGACGACGGCAAGCGCATCGGCTTCGATCCCCAGGGCATGGTGGTGCGCATGTACGAGGGCGACCGGCAGGGGCGGGTGCTTCACGTCGGCACGAAGTAAGGAGAACCTCCATGGAACGCTTCGTTCCCATCCAGGGCCTGCACCACTGGGCCTACCGCTGCCGGGACGCCGAGGAGACGCGGCACTTCTACGAGGACCTGCTCGGCCTGCCGCTCACGCACTTCATCCGCGAGGACAACTACGCCGGCACCAGCGGCGAGCGGGTCGACAAGTTCGTGCACATCTTCTTCGAGATGGCCGACGGATCATCGCTGGCCTTCTTCGACCTCGGCGACGACACCGCCTCCGAGCCCTCGCCCAACACCCCGCGCTGGTGCAACCACATGGCGCTCCAGGTCGAGTCGCTCGCGCACCTCGAGCGGGCGCACAAGAGCCTGGTGGCGGCCGGCGTGGACGTGGTCGGACCGCTCGACCATGACGGCTGGGTGAAGTCGATCTACTTCTTCGACCCCAACGGCGCCCGCCTGGAGCTCACCACCGTCACCGGTGCCGACAAGATGGACGCGTACCGCGCCAGCGCCCGCTCGGACCTCGACCGCTGGACCGAGGAGAAGCGCGCCGCGAAAGCCAGGCGCGCCGCCTGACAGGCTGCACGCCGACAAGACTCAAAAAGCTGTTGGACTAGAGGAGGGGAGATTCAGGATTTTCTCGAGCTCGCCGTCAGCGCGACGGCGTCGGGCTGCATCTATGGCCTGATCGCGCTCGCCTACCTGCTGATGATCCGCCCGACCGGGATCATCAACTTCGCGGTCGGCGAATGGGCGATGGTGGCGGCCTTCGGCGGCCACCTGCTGCTTTCCCGGTACGAGTGGCCGTACTTCGCCGGCATGGTTGCGATCGTGGCGTTCATGCTGCTCGTGGGCTGGGTGAGCGAGCGCGTCGCCGTGCGGCCGCTGGTGGAGAAGGGCACGGGCGTCCTCGCTCCCATCCTCGCGCTGCTCGGCGTGCTGGTGATCACGCGCGAGATCATCTCGGTCAGCTTTCCCCCCGATCCGATGCCGGTGCCCTTCCCGTTCGGCATCGGCCGGCTGGAATTCGGCCCGATCGGCGGCTCGTACCAGAGCTTCTTCATCATCGCGGTGACGCTGGCGGTATTCGCCGGAAGCTGGTTCTTCTTCGAGAAGACCCTCTGGGGGCGGAGCTTCGAGGCGGTAGCGCTCAACCGCCGCGCCGCGGCGCTGATGGGTATCAATCTTTCGCGCGTTACGGCGTTCTCGTTCGCGGGCGGCGCAGCCGTCGCCGGCCTCGGCGGCCTGCTGGTCTCGCCGAACATCTCGGCGCACTACCTGATGGGCGTGCCGCTCGCGATCCAGGGCTTCACTGCACTGGTGATCGGCGGCGTGGGGCGGGTCGAAGGCGCGTTGCTCGGCGGGCTGCTGCTCGCGTTCGCCGAGCAGTTCACCGTGCGCTACGCGCCGATCCCCGGCGGGTTCGCGCAGGGCGTGCCGCTTCTTTTCCTGATGGTGTTCCTGGTCTTCCGGCCGACGGGGTTGCTACGGGCCAGAGCCTGAGCCGCTGGCTGGGCGCGTTCGTCGTGCTCGCGGGCGCGGCGTTCCTGCTCGGCGACTATCACAATGACGTCTACCGGAAGATGTTGCTCTGGGTGACGCTGGCGATCGGCTACAACTTCCTGTTCGGCATCTGCGGCCAGGTGTCGTTCTCGCACTTCGCGTTCTACGGCATCGGCGCGTATTCGGTCGTCATCCTGCTGTTCCACTTCCACGTGCCGCTGCCGCTCGCGATCGTGCTCGGCGTCGCGGTCTGCGTCGTGGTCGCGCTGGCGGTGGCGATTCCCTCAACGCGGCTCGAGGGCTTCTACCTCGCGCTCGCGACGCTGGCGCTGGCGCAGCTCTTCGTCGTGCTGCTCAACGAAGGCGGCGAGATCACCGGCGGCACGGGCGGCATCGCCAACTACCGCCTGCCGGCGATCTTCGGCATGCAGATGCGAGGCCCCTGGTACACCGCGGTCATTGTTTTCGTCTTATTGATGACCTACGCAACTCTGCGAAGACTCGATCATTCCTGGTTCGGACGGGCATGCCGCGCCGTGCGCGACAATCCGGAAGCCGCCGCCGCGATGGGCATCAACGTGGCGCGCACCAAGGTGATCGCTTTCACGCTGACGAGCGCGCTCGCCGGAGTCGCGGGGATGGTCTACGCGTTCGTCGACAACACGGTCAATCCGCCGATTTTCGGCCTGGAGAACGCGTTCCTGCTGCTCTTCATGGTCATCGTCGGCGGCAGCGGCCGCCACGCGGGCGCGGCGATCGGCGCGGTGCTGCTGTTCCTGCTGCCGTTCTGGCTCTCGCCGCTGGTCGGCCACCACCACGTGCTGGTGTTCGGCGTGCTGATGCTGGCGGCGATTCTCCTGCAACCGAAGGGATTGATCGGAATATGGGATCGACTCGGGACCCGATTCTCGAGGTAAGGAGCTTGAGCAAGCGCTTCGGCGGCCTGACCGCCGTGAGCGAGCTCGACTTCGAGGTGCGCGAGGGCGAGATCCTCGGCATGATCGGCCCGAACGGCGCGGGGAAGAGCACGACCTTCAACCTCATCGCCGGCAGTTACCCAGCGAGCTCGGGTGAGGTTTTTTTCGATCAGAAACCCCTATTGGGGTTGCCGCCGCATCGGATTGCGGCTCGCGGAATTCTGCGTACCTTCCAGCACAACCGACCGTTTGAGGGCATGCCGGTGATCGACAACGTGCTGGTTGGGGCGCACAGAAGCTTTGGAGTTGATTTATTTGGCAGGAAGTCAAAGAACAAAGAGCACGAAAAGCGCCTTCGGGCGGAAGAGCTCATTGAGTTTGTCGGCCTAGGCGGGATGGCGCAAGCCGACGTCGGCACGCTTTCCTTCGGCCAGGGACGGCTGCTCGAGATCGCGCGCGCCCTCGCCGGCGAGCCGCGCCTGATCCTGTTCGACGAGCCCGCCGCCGGGCTCGCGCCGGCCGAGCTCGATCGCCTGGCGGAGATCATCCGCGGCATCGCCGCGCGCGGCATCGCGGTGCTGCTTATCGAGCACGACATGCATTTCCTGCTGCCGCTCGCGCACCGCGTGGTGGTGCTCAACTTCGGCGCCAAGATCGCCGACGGGCTGCCGGACGACATCCGGCGCAACCCGGCCGTCATGGACGCTTACCTGGGAAGCCATGCTCCGCATCCGTGACCTGAAGGCTGGTTACGGTGCCGCGCCCGTGCTGCAGGGCGTGGCGCTGCACGTCGACAAGGGCGAAACGGTCGCGCTGCTCGGGCCGAACGGCGCCGGCAAGTCGACGCTCATGGCTGCCATTACGGGGACGATCCACCGCGCTGGGGCGATCGAATTCGCGGGACGAAACCTGGTGGGCGAAGCGAGCCACACCATCGTCGCGCTCGGGGCTGCTCTGGTGCCCGAGGGGAGGCTGGTATTTCCGCCTTTCACGGTCGAGGACAATCTGCGTCTCGGCGCGGTGCGGCTAAGCGGAAGCATCCAGGAGAGATTCGATTTCGTCTACGCGCTTTTCCCGAGGCTCGCGGAACGGCGCAAGCAGCCGGCCGGAACACTCTCGGGCGGCGAGCAGCAGATGCTGGCGATCGGCCGCGCGCTGATGAGCGCTCCGCACCTGCTGCTCCTCGACGAACCGTTCCTCGGCCTCGCGCCGATGGTGGTGTCCGAAATAAGAGCTTCTCTCGAGAAGTTGCGGCAGACGGGCGTGACCCTCCTGATGGTCGAGCAAAAGCTCGACATCGCGCTCAGCTTCGCCAGCCGCGCCTACGTGCTCATCAAGGGCAGGGTCGTCCTGGAAGAGACGACGCGGAACCTCGCACGCCGACCGGACCTGCGCGACTTGTACTTCTCGCTCGCCACCGCGCGAGCAGCCTGATGCCGGTCGCGCTCGTCCTCGCCGGCGGCTTTCTGGTCCTGTTCGTCAGCGGCGGTGCTCGCTTCTCCATCGGCCTGACGCTCAAGCCGATGGTCGACGAGCTGGGCTGGCTGCGTTCCGACCTCGGCCTCGCCGTCGGGCTCTACATGGTGGTGTCGGCGTTCGCGACCTTCATCGCCGGCCGCCTCGCCGACCGGCTCGGCGGCCGCACCATTCTCGGCGCCGGCACTGTGGTCGGTGGAATCGGCATCGGCCTCATGTGCTTCGTCGCCGCGCCCTGGCAGGCGATGCTGCTCTACGGCGTGATCTTCGCGATCGGCAACGGCGCCGCCTCGCTGACCACGGTCGGTGTCATGGTGACGAGGGCGGTGCCCGGGCGCGCCGGCGCGGCGAATGCCTTCGTCATCTCCGGACAGAGCCTTGGGCAGCTGGTGATGATCGCGATCCTCGCCGCGGTGCTGGCGCAGATCGGCTGGCGCTCGGTGTTCGTCTGGCTCGCGGTGGCGCACGCGGTGCTCATTCCGATCATGCTGCTGACGCTGCCAGCAGGGACGCAAGCCCACCCGACGCAGGCGCCGCCGGCGGGCGCGAACCTGCGCGAGGCCGCACGCGCGCCGCGCTTCTGGCTGCTGCTCGCGATCTACGCCATCTGCGGGTTGGACGACTTCTTCGTCGGCACGCACGTCGCCGCGTTCGCCCAGGACCGCGGAGTGAGCGCGCTGATGGCCGGCAACCTGCTCGCGCTGATGGGGCTCACGGCGCTCATCGGCGTACTGGCCGGGGGCTGGCTGAGCGATCACTCCGGGCCGGTCATGGCCACGCTGATCGCCTTCGCCGCGCGGATCGCCGTCTTCGTGCTGATCCTGGTCGACCAGTCGCCGTTTTCGGTGGCGATCTTCGCGCTGGTCTTCGGCGCGACGTTCATGGTGACGGCGCCGCTGACCATTCTCTTCGTGCGCGACGCGTTCGGCACGAAGCACCTCGGCGCGCTCACCGGGCTGATCACCATGGTGCACCAGATCTTCGGCGGCATCGGCGCCTACGGCGGGGCGCTGATCTTCGACGCTACCGGTAGCTACGCCGTCGCCTTCGTCATCGTGCTCGTACTGACGGTGCTGGCGCTCGTCCTTACTTTGGCTTTGCCACGCGCATCCGCTCGATCCACGGCTTGAAGCCGGCGAGCAGGTCGGTGAGGAATTTCCTGGTTGCCTCGTCGGTGAGCTTGCCGTCGGCGAACTTGCCCGGCGCGGCGCCGATGAACACTTCCGGCCGCGGCAGGACATGCGCCCAGAGCTGGCCGAGGATGCGTCGCAGGTCGTACTGAACGCGCGCCCCGCCCAGCGGGCCCTGCGAGCAGGAGAAGACGGCGACCGGCTTGTCCTGCCAGGATTGGTTCGGCGGGCGCGACGCCCAGTCGATCGCGTTCTTCAGCACGGCCGAGAGCGAGAAGTTGTATTCGGGGCTCGCGATCAGCACGCCGTCGGCGGCGGCAATCTCGGCGCGCAGCTTCCTGGCCGCCTCGGGGATGCCGGCGTCGAACACGTCCTGGTTGAACATCGGCACTTGCGAGATGTCGGCGATGGTCAGCGACATCCCCGCGGGCGCCAGGTCCTTGCAGGCGCGCAGCGCCGCCATGTTGAGCGAAGCCTTGCGCAGGCTGCCGCAGATGCCGAGCACTTTCAATTCTTCCGCCATGTTGCTCCCTGTTTTCGAAGGCCCGAAGTCTAGCCTAGTGCCGGTGCCGATGGTGCAGGTCGGGGTGATGAGGATGGGTGTGAGCGAGCGCGTCATGCTGGTGCGCATGGCGGTGCGGCTCCTTGCCGTCCCAGGGGATGGTGTGCTCGTGATGGTGATGCTCGTCGTGCAGATGCTCGTGGTCGTGCGCCATCGGCTCGTGGGTATGGGCGTGGCGGTGGCGCTCGCTGATGTGCAGGGCGACGCCGGCCGCCATCAGCGCCGTCGCGGCCCAGAACGCAACGCCCGGCGTTTCCGCCAGCAGCAGGAGCGCGAGTCCCGCGCCGAAGAAGGGCGCGACCGAGAAATAGGCGGCGGTGCGCGCCGTGCCGAGGTCGCGCAGCGCGACGATGAACAACGCGAGGCTCACGCCGTACCCGAACAGCCCGACGACGCCGGCGAGGGCGAGGAAGCCCGGCGCGGGAACATGCGCACCCTGGGCAAGAGCCAAGCCAAGATTGACCGACCCAGCGACCAAACCCTTCACGCAGGCGAGCGTCGCCGCGTCGCCGCCCGAAATGCGGCGCGTGAGATTGTTGTCGAGCGCCCAGGCGAGACAGGCGGCGGCGATGAGGATTGCCCCCGCTTCCAGGTGAGGCGTTCCTTGAAAGGACAGCACGACGCCGCCGAGGACGATCGCCACCATCCCGGCGAACACGCGCCGGTCGACGTTCTCGCGGAACGCCACCCACGCGATGACCGCGGTGAAGACCGCTTCGAGGTTGAGGAGCAGCGACGCGGTCGCGCCGTCGGTGCGCACGAGCCCGAACATGAGCAGCGCCGGCCCGGCGATCCCGCCGGCGAGGATCGCGGCGCCGAGCCACGGCAAGTCGCCGCGGGCGATCCGCTTGAACCCGCCGCGCGCCGCGAGCCACACGGCAAGGCCGATTCCGGCGCCGAGGTAGAGGAGCCCGGCAAGGAGCAGGGGGCTGGTCGAGCCGAGGAGAATCTTGGCGAGCGGCGTGCTCGCGCCGAAAAGCACCGCCGAGAGCAGGGCGAAGGCGATTGCGCGTCGTCTCATTGATGATCGCCTCCGACGACTTCAGCTGCGAGAGTTGGTAAGGCCGCCGTACATGAGATCGAGGACGCGCATCGCTTCGGCGAGGAGCGCGTCGTCGCTCCGCGCCTTCTCACGCGCCCCCTTGAGCATGGTCTCCAGGCCTTTGGCGTCGGGAGCAGGGATGCCGCCGACGTCGAGGAAGTGCACCGCGGCGCCGATGACGGTGAGGCCCGGATCGTTCTCCAGGCCGAAGCTCGCCGCAAGAACCTCGAAAGTGACGCGATTCTTCACGTGGGTGAACTCCGCGCCGTCGAAGTCGAAGCCGACGGCGCCTTTCGGGCATTCGCTCGGCCGGGCGATCCAGGCGAACTTCGCCTCGCGGTCGATGAACCGCTTAATAAGCCAGCCGCTCGCCAGGCGGTCGACCCACGGCGCCTTGCGGGTCGCCCAGACACGCTTCTGATAGCGCGCGCTATCGATCTGGCGGAGGCCGCGCTTCGACGAGCGCGGCTCGCCGCCCGCGTACATCGCGCGATAGGCGCCCTTGAGATCCACCAGGGCGGCGTCGGCCTGGTGCTTCGCCTCACCGGCAAAGAAATCGATGCGAGAGAGTTTCTGCACCGCGCGCTCGAGGCGCTGGATTGCCGTCTGGCCGCGGCGTGAGCCGAGCCGGGGCAGGGTGACCTTGGCGGTTGAGATCCTGTTCGCGAGGGCGCCGTACTCCGCCGAGCGGTCGAAGAGCTTGCGGATGTCGGTGAGTTGCGCCGTGGTGCGGGGTGTCAGCGCGGCGGTCATGGCGAAGCCGCCATGGGAGCGGATATCGGACTCGAGCTTTGTCAGGCCGTTGGTATCCGCCGCCGCGGGCAGGACATAGACGCCATCGCGCAGCACGCCGCAGCCGGTTTCCTTCAGCGCCCGCCAGAGGCGCATCCGTAGCGTCGAGTTGCGGGTCGGCAGGCTGAGAACCAGGGTATTGAAGCTTTCCATGCTGTTATAAGTATCACATAAAGGTGACGAAAGATATGCAAATCTATTGACCCCGGCGGCCGCGAGGCATAGCTTGCATCTCCATGTAGGGCGGGCCTCGCGCCGGCCCTAGCCGGGTCCAAAGCAGACACCCGGCCTCCAGGACACTTCGTCCCAAGCGCTGCTCCAGCCCCTACGGGGAAGGAGTACGCGTCATGAGAATCGAAATCGCAGCGATGCTTGCCAGTTTCACCCTCCTGTCGCTCACCGGATGCGAGCGCGGCGCAACGCCTGCCGCGTCGCCGGTGCTGCGGTACCAGCCGGACGCCGCCCGCGACCGCATCTGGTTCCTGACCCGGGAGGGCGTTTCGGTGCAAGTCCGCGCTCGGCCCGGCAAGACCGTGGTCGAGCTGCCCGACTGGATCTGGGCGGGCGCGCAATGGGCCTGTCCGCCCGACCTCGCGCTCGGCCCGAACGGCGAGGCGGTGGTCACCAGCAACGTCGTCCCGACACTTTGGAAGATCCATCCGGAGACGCTCGCAGTCACCGTCCATCCGCTGCAGCTCGATCCGCCCACGGGCATGGAGTTCGGCTTCTCGGAACTCGTCTATTCCAGCGAGGAGGGCGCCTTCGTCGCCGTGAGCGACACCTACAGCGCGCGCTGGAAGATCGATGCGCAGCTCGCCACGGCGCGCAGGATGGCCGGCAAGGTGCCGGTTTCCAATGCCTGCCGTCTCGCCCCGTACTGAGGTCTTTCGCCGCACCCAACAGGAGGAACCATGCGCTACACGCTGAAGCAGATCCACTGCCGCCCCTGGACGCTGTCTTATCTCTCGGCGAAGCTCATCGAGAGCCACTACGAGAACAACTACGGCGGCGCGCTGCGGCGCCTGAATGCCATCACCGCGCAGCTCGAGTCGCTCGATTTCGAGAAGACGCCCGCGCACGTCCTCAACGGGCTCAAGCGCGAGGAGCTGGTGGCGCTCAATTCCACGCTCCTGCACGAGCTCTACTTCGCGAGCATGGGCGGGGACGGCCAGCCGACGAAGACGATGATCGAAGTCCTCGCGCGCGACTTCGGGTCGCTCGATCGCTGGCGCGCCGAGTTCCGGGCGATGGGCTATGCGCTCGGTGGCGGCTCGGGATGGGTGGTTCTGACCTACGTGCCGCGCGATGGCCGGCTCATCAACCAGTACGCCGCCGAGCACTCGCAGGCGATCTCCAGCGGCGTGCCGATCCTCGCGCTCGACATGTACGAGCATGCCTACCACATGGACTTCGGCGCCAACGCGAAGGCCTACGTCGATACGTTCCTGCGTAACGTGGATTGGCCGGCGCTCGGGCAGCGCTATGAAGACGCCGCCGAGATTCCCGGGCCACGGCACCTCGAACAGCCGGAATTCGGCGACATCCAGGGCATCGGCGTCGAGGAAGTGAAAGAGCTGATGGCCGCGGGCAAGCCCGTCCAGGTCATCGACGTACGTCCGCGGGCAGCGGCCTTGCGCGGGCAGGATATTGCCGAGGGCGCTCAGTGGCGGGATCCCGAGCAGTTGCAGCAATGGATCGGTGAGCTTTCGAAATCGGAGCCGGTGGTGGTGTACTGCGCCTACGGCTTCCACGTCGGCTGCAAGACCGCCATCAAGCTGCGCGAGGCGGGCTTCGACGCGAAGTACATGAACAGCGGCCACTCGGGATGGAAGGCCGTCGGCTACCCGCTGAAGATGAACGTATGAACCAACAGGAGCATTTGTCATGTACCGGCAATTTGCAGCGATCGCTACTTGCATCCTTGCCATGAGCGCTCACGCTGCCACCGAGAATTTCGACGCCGTGAAGGCCGGCGCGCTGCCGGAGGGGTGGATCGCCGGCGTCACCGGACGGGGAAATCCACGCTGGGCGGTCAACACGGATTCCACCGCACCCAGCGGCAGGAACGTCCTGCAGCAAACCGGCAGCGGGACTTTTCCGTGGTGCGTGAAGAAAGATGAATCGATCGCCGACGGTTTCGTCGAGGTGAAGTTCAAGGCGATCCGCGGCAACGAGGACCAGGCCGGCGGCGTGGTATGGCGGTGGAAGGACGGCGATAACTACTACGTCGCGCGAGCCAACGCTCTCGAGAACAACGTTTCGCTCTACTACACCACCAACGGCCGCCGCAACACGATCAAGTATGTAGACGCGCCGGTGCCGGCGAATGTCTGGCACACGCTGCGTGTCGAGTTCGCCGGGACGCGGATCAGGGTCTCGCTCGACGGCAAGACCTACATCGAGGCCCAGGACAGCCGCATCACGGGACCCGGCGCGGTCGGCGTCTGGGCCAAGGCCGACAGCATCACCTCCTTCGACGACTTCAACTACGGGAAATAGCGCCATGACCGCCGCTTCGATTTCTGCCGCGCAGCTCGGCGCCGACCTCAAAGGGCGAACGCCACCCATCGTGATCGACGTCCGCCGGCGTCCGGTTTTCAGCGCCTCGCGCGAGATGATCGGCGGAGCGTTGCGGCGCGATCCGGAGCAGGTGGGCGCGTGGGGTAGCTCGTTGCCCTCGGCGGGCAGCGTCGTCGTGTATTGCGTGCATGGTCATGAAGTGAGCCAGAAGACGGCGGCTGCGCTCGCCGGCGCCGGGATCGATGCGCGTTTTCTCGAGGGCGGGATCGAGGAAGGGTGGAAAGCGGCTGACGGCGCTCTTGACCGCAAGCCGGCGGACGCGGCAACACGCTGGGTGACGCGCGAGCGGCCCAAGATCGACCGCATCGCCTGCCCCTGGCTGATCGCCCGCTTCGTCGACCCGGAAGCCGAATTCTTCTACGTGCCGGCGAAGGACGTGCTGCAGGCCGCGAAGGAGCGGGAGGCGACTCCCTATGATGTGAAGGACGTCCATTTCGGCCACGAGGGCGATCGTTGCAGCTTCGATGCCTTCATCCGGCACTATCGCCTCGCCGATCCGGCGCTCGAGCGTCTCGCGACCATCGTTCGCGCGGCCGATACCTCGCGCCCGGACCTCGCACCCGAGGCACCCGGCCTGCTGGCGCTTTCGTCCGGCCTGTCGCGCAACTTCACAGACGATCATGAGATGCTTCGCCACGGCATGGTGATGTACGACGCGCTATACGCTTGGTGCAAGTCGAAAGGGTGATCAGCCGCGTCTTCGTCGGCAGGGCGCTGCGCGGCTTCGCCGACGGCTTCATCGCCGTCGTGCTGCCGGCGTACCTGCTCGCGCTCGGGCTGGGCGTGTTCGAGGTCGGGCTGATCAGCACCGCGACGCTGCTCGGCTCGGCGCTGACCACGCTTGCGGTCGGCCGGTGGGGGCATCGCTTCTCGATCCGCCGCCTGCTGCTGGCGGCGGCGTTGCTCATGGCCGCGACCGGGCTCGGCTTCGCCGGCTTCTCGTCCTTCTGGCCGCTCTTCCTGGTCGCCGCGGTGGGGACGTTGAACCCGAGCAGCGGCGACGCGAGCGTTTTCATGCCGCTTGACCACACGATGCTCGCCGCGGCGCCCGACCGCACGGCGATCTTCTCGCGCTATACCTTCCTCGGCTCGACCGCGGGCGCCGTCGGCGCGCTGGCGTCCGGTTTGCCGGAATGGTCGGGAATCTCGTTGCGCGCCATGTTCGTTCTCTACGCGGTGGTGGGCCTCCTGGTGTGGCTGCTGTACCTCGGCTTGCCGGACCCGAAGAGCGAGGACCAGAGGCCCGCCGTGCCGCTCGGTCCGTCGCGCGGCATCGTCTGGCGGCTGGCGGCGCTGTTCAGCATCGACTCCTTCGCCGGCGGCCTGGTGCTGAACTCGCTGCTGGCGCTGTGGCTGTTCGAGCGCTTCGGCATGTCCCTCGCCGCGGCCGGCGCGTTCTTCTTCTGGACCGGACTCCTGTCCGCCGTGTCGCAGCTCGCCGCCGGCCCGCTCGCGCGCCGGATCGGCATGGTGAACACGATGGTGTTCACGCATATCCCTTCCAGCTTCTGCCTGATCGGCGCCGCGCTGGCCTCTTCGCTCGATGTCGTGCTCGGATTGCTGCTCGCACGCAGCCTGCTGTCGCAGATGGACGTGCCGGCGCGCGGCGCATTCGTAATGAGCGTCGTCACACCGGAGGAGCGGCCGGCCGCGGCAAGCTTCACGGCCGTGCCGCGCAGCCTCGCCGCGGCGCTCAGCCCGACGCTCACCGGGGCGATGTTCGCAGCGGGCGCGATGGCGGCGCCGCTGGTGGCGTGCGGCGTGCTCAAGATCGCCTACGACCTGGCGCTGTTCGCCGCGTTCCGCAAGCGCGAGGCGGTCCCTATAATCAGCCTCGACAAGGGGGGTCCATGATTCGTGCTGTCGCAGGCCTGATCGTCGCGTTGTTCGCCGCCGGCGCAGTTCACGCGCAGGCGCTGGAAGGCCGGCTGAAGAGGATCGCCGAAACGAAGACGATCAACGTCGGCGTGCGTGCTGACGCCATGCCGTTCTCGTTCATGATGGCCGGCGGCACGCCCGAGGGGTTCATGATCGACCTTTGTCAGCGCGTGGTGCGCTCGATGGCGAGCCAGCTCAAGCTTCCCGAGCTGAAGGTGAGCTGGGTGCTCGTCACCGTCCAGTCGCGCTTCGATGTCGTGGCCAAAGGCACCGCCGACATGGAATGCGGCGCGAGCACGATCACGCTCGGCCGCATGAAGCAGGTCGATTTCTCGAGCGTCACGTTCGTCGAGAGCACGGGCCTGATGGTGCGGGCCGCTTCGGGCGTGCGCTCTCTCTCGGACCTGGCGGGGCGGAAGATCGCCGTGGTGCGCGGCACCTCCAACGAGCGCGCGGTCGCGGCACAGGTCAAGCGTCGTCAGCTCAACACGACCCTCGTGCAGGTCGCCTCGGGCGACGAGGCGATGGCCGCGCTCGAGAGCGGCAAGGCGGATGCGTTTGCCAGCGACCGGCTGCTGCTGGTCGGCGCGGTATCCAAGGCGAAGGATCCGCGCGCGCTGACCCTGCTCCCTGACCAGCTCTCGATCGAGCCTTACGGCATCGTCCTGCCGCGCGGCGATTCGGCGCTGCGCCTAGCGGTCAACACCGCGCTGGCGCAGATCTACGGCGGCGGAGAGATCGACGAGATCGTGCGCCGCTGGTTCGGCCAGTTCGGCCCGCCGCCGGCGATCCTGGACGCGGCTTACCTGCTCGGCTCGTTCCCCGAGTAGAGCAGGGCCGGGCGATCGAAGAAGCTGTCCAGCACGTGGTAGGCGCGCCGCCAGTTCTTCGAGCGCATGCTGGTGTGCGCGCCGGGCATGACCGTGAACTGCTTGTCGGGGTTGGGCAGCTTGACGAAGAAGTCGGTTACATCCTGGAACGAAGCGATGCCGTCCCATTGGCCGCGCATGATGAGCGTCGGCATCTTGACCTTCTCCGGATCGACCACCGGAAGCTTCTCGGTCATGTCGACATAGGTGCCGGTCGGCATCGAGTTGTCCATCGACAGCACGGCGTTGGCGAACGCGTCGAGCACCACGGGATCGACCGCGTCGCCGTGGCCATCGCGGGTGAACATCGATTCGACGAAGGCGCGGTCGATCGGCCGGCGGTTGTTCGCCTTGTACTGCGGTAGTTTCTTCCGCCGATCGGCGAGGGTAGGGCTGTCGATGCCGGTCCAGACCAGCGCGTCGAGCGCGAGGCGCGCCACGTTCTCCGGGTGGCGTTGCGCATACAGGCCGGCGCGCAACGCACCGGACGACGAGCCGTAGAGCAGCACTTTCGTGCCGATCTTCTTCACCACCTCATGGATGTCGTCGGCGCCTTCGGCGATGTCGGCGTTGATCGGCCGTTTCTTGTCGGACTTGCCGTAGCCCTCGCAATCGAAGCACCAGTTGTCGTAACCCAGGCGCGCGAACCAGTCCATCACCGACGACTCGGGCCTGCCCGGCACTTGCAGGTCGTAGGCAGGCTGCGACTGCACCGACGACCCGTGCACCCAGAGGATCGTGCCTTTACTGGTGTTCGCTGAACGCTTGTTCCAAATGAAAAGCCGGACGTCTCCGTCCGGCGTTTTCTTGGTCGTCCAGTGTTCGGTGCCCGACATCACCCCTTGTTGACGTAGCCGTAGGCGAGATTGGTGCGATCTCCGCCTTCGCGGTCGTAGATCTCCTTGCAGCGCGCCAGCTTGTCGGTCAGCACCGCGGCCTGCTGCTTCGGCGAGAAGTTGTAGAGCTTGGCGCTGTTCAGTCCGAAGATGCCGTTCTTCACTGGGCCGTTCGCGGCGCCGAGCGGCGCGAAGCCGTATTTCTTCTGCATGTCTTCCGGGATCTCGAGCCGGCGCAGCGCCTCGATCTGCCATTGCGGCGCACCGGTCCAGAGGGAATCGGTTCCCCAGACGACGTGGTCGGCGCCGAGGCCCTTGACCAGCGAGCCCATGATGAAGCTAGCGAGGCGCGGCTCCGCGGCCGACGTCCAGGCGAAGATTTGCCCGAGGTCGCCGTAGACGTTCTTCACGCCGTACTGCGCCGGGATGTCGGCGAGGTCGTTCGTCCACTCGACCCGACCGGTGCGCTCCCACTGCGCGCGCCCTTCCGCGGGCGGCACGCCACCGACCCAGCGGTACGCCGAGTGGTAGATGACGAAATTGAGATCCGGCCAGTCCTTCGCTGCCTTGCCGACGTCGGCAACCGAGGAATAGCCGACGAGGTGCGGGAACTGCTTCTCGACCGCCGGTGAGAAGAGTCCTTTGTGGACACAGACGTTCTTCAGGCCCGGCCGATCGGGATACTGTTTCGACCACTTCACCAGGCGTTCGTAGAACGGGTACAGGTTCTTCTCGTCATCGAGGCGCCACGGGTGCTTCGAGAGGTGCTTGTTGGTGTTGTCGCCGATCGTATAGCCCTTCCACGCATCGGGCTTCAGGCGCGCATCCTCCTCCTCGACCTTCGCCAGCCAGTTGTCGGGCCGCCCGGGCGTGAAGATGGCGTGCGAGAACATCCGCTTGACGCCGGCTTCCTTGTTCACCTTGTCGCGCGCGTCGCGCTTCTCGTCGTTAGTCAGGAAGTTGAACTTCTCGTCCTCGGAGTATGACCCGCTGATGCAGGACACCTTGGTGTCGCTGTCGAGGAAGATCTCCTTTACGTAGTTCGGGAACATCAGGTCGTCGATGGTCTGCGGCTTGCCGACCAGCGCCGGGTTCCAGCCGGCCTTGCCCACCGCCTCGCGTTGCGCGACGAACGCCTTGATGGGCGTGCCCTCGCGCAGGAAGTGGGTATGCATGTCCATGATGAACTGGCCCTTGAGGCCGTCGGCGCGCGCCTGGGCGACGTCGAGGTTGGTCGCTTCGTTTTTCAGCACCTCGTAGAACGGCTCGCCATTCTTCGCGTAGACCTCGTTCATCGCGGTGAACGCGGCCGCCATGCCGCCGGCGGTCTTGAAGAACCTGCGGCGCGTCATGTTGTGCTTCTTCGCCAGCTCGCTGCCGATCTGCTTCACCCGCGCCTCGAACTCCTTCTGCTGTGCGGTCTGCGGCGACGGCATGAACTCATCGCTCGACGAGACCTGCACCGGGATTGGCGACGGGAAAAGGCTTTCGGCGGGTGCGAGCTTCGCCAGTTCTTCGGGGGTCAGCATGGGTAGGTTCCTCCTCGTGGATTCCGAAATGATTCTTGCACAATGATTGGCAGGCGGTAAGCTTCCGGCGTGGAACAAGGGGTAGGTGGCATGCGACGATTTGCGACGTTTATCGCGCTGGCGGCGGCGAGTTTCGTTGCTGCGGCGCAAGGTTTCCCCGAGCGGCCGATCAAGATCGTCGTGCCCCTGCCGCCGGGCGGCTCCCCGGACACCATCGCCCGCGTCCTGTCGCAGGGCCTGCAGGGTGTCTGGTCGCAGCCGGTGGTGGTCGAGAACCGGACCGGCGGCAACCAGAACATCGGCGCCGACGCGGTCGCGAAGAGCCCGCCCGACGGCTATACCTGGTTCCTCTCTCCCGACAACGTCTTCACCGTCAACCCGCACATCGGCAAGCAGTCGTTCGACCCGTTCAGCGACCTCGCCCCGGTCACGCTGCTCGCCCGCATCCAGTTCCTGCTGGTCGTGAATCCCGACGTACCGGCCAAGTCGGTCATGGAGCTGGTCGCCTACGCCAAGGCGAAGCCGGATGAGCTCAATTTCGGCTCCTCGGGCACCGGCAGCCCGCAGTTCCTCGGCGGCATGCTCCTGCAGCAGCTCAGCGGCACGAAAATGAACCACGTGCCCTACAAAGGCGCAGCGCCGGCGATCGCCGATCTGCTGCCGGGCCGCATCCAGGTGTGGATCGGCGCGGCGAATTCGCTGCTGCCGCACATCCGCGAAGGCAAGCTGCGGCTGCTCGCGACCGCGGCCGATCGACGCTTCGGCGCCATGCCGGACGCACCGACGGTCGCTGAGGCCGGCGTACCCGGCTACGCGCTCTATCCCTGGCTGGGCATGTTCGTGCCGGCCAAGACCCCGCCGGAGATCGTCGCGCGGATCAACACCGAGATCAGCAAGATCCTCAACTCGGCGGAAACCAGGGCACGCCTGGTGCCGCAGGGCATGGACATTTCGACCGGCTCCCCCGCGCAGCTGAAGGAAATCATCAGCAGCGACTATGCGCAATGGGGCAAGGTGATGGCCACCGCCGGAATCAAGGGAGAGTAAGTGGCGAGCGAACTGCAACGAGACGTGCCGGTCCCCGTGCCGGCGCAGAAGGAGCTCTGGGGCAGCGATGCGATCGCAGCGATGCTGCGCGCGCTCGACCTGCCGTACCTTGCTCTCAACCCCGGCGCGAGCTTCCGCGGCCTGCACGACAGCCTGGTCAATTATCTCGGCAACGAGCGGCCGCAGATGCTGCTCTGCCTGCACGAGGAATCGGCCGTCGCCATCGCGCACGGCTACGCGCGCGCCTCGGGCCGGATGATGGGCGTGGTGCTGCACTCCAACGTCGGCCTGATGCACGGCACGATGGCGATCTTCAATGCCTGGTGCGACCGTGTGCCGATGCTGATCCTCGGTGCGACCGGCCCGTGGGATGCGGCGAAGCGCCGTCCGTGGATCGACTGGATCCACACCGCCTCCGACCAGGGCGCGCTGGTGCGCGACTACACCAAGTGGGACAACCAGCCCGGCTCTGTTCCTGCTGCTTACGAAGCGCTGATGCGGGCGGCGCAGATCGCGCAGACCGCGCCGCGCGGCCCGACCTACGTCAATCTGGACGCGGCGCTGCAGGAGGCGAAAGTCGGTCCGCTGCCTACGGTGCCCGACGTCGCGCGCTTCCAGATTCCGGATCCCGTCCTGCCGGCGAAGGAATCCATCGAAAAAGCGGCGAAGCTCCTCTCGGCGGCGAAGAATCCGGCGATCCTCATGGGCCGCGTCTCCCGCGACGAGAAAGCGTGGCAAGCGCGCGTCGCGCTCGCCGAGAAGCTGCAGGCCAAGGTCTTCACCGACATCAAGACCGGGGCGGCGTTTCCGACCGACCATCCGCTGCATGCCGCGCCGCCCGCGACCTTCCCGGACGGCAAGCTGCTGCGCGAGTGCGACGTCGTGCTGTCGCTCGACTGGGTCGATACCGCGGGAACGCTGAAGGCCGCGTGGGGCGACGCGCCGATCGGCGCGAAAGTGATCCGCGTCTCGGTCGATCAGCACCTGCATCGCGGCTGGAGCATGGACTACCAGGGCCTGCCGCCCAGCGACGTTTACATGCTGTGCGAGCCCGATGTCGCCGTGCCGTTGCTCGTCGACGCGGTGAAGGCTCGCACGGCAGCGGTTCCGTCGAAGCAGGATCTGCCTGCGAACACAAGCGACCAGCTTTCCATCCGCGCGCTCGCCGATGCTTTCAACGAGCTCACGAGCGGCATGGAGGTCTGCCTCACCAAGCTGCCGCTCGGCTGGAACGGCGCGTACCGGCATTTCCGCCATCCGCTCGACTATCTCGGCGCCGACGGCGGCGGCGGGGTGGGTGCGGGGCCCGGCCTGACCGTTGGCGCGGCGCTGGCGCTGAAGGGCAATCGCCGCATGGTGGTCGGCATCTGCGGCGACGGCGACTTCCTGATGGGCGTCACCGCGGTGTGGACCGCGGCGCACTACAAGCTGCCGTGCCTCTTCATCGTCGCCAACAACCGTTCCTTCTACAACGACGAGATGCACCAGGAGCGCGTCGCCAAGGAACGCAGCCGGCCGATCGAAAACAAATGGATCGGCCAGCGCATCGACGAGCCCGACATCGACCTCGCGATGATGGCGCGCGCCCAAGGTGCTATCGGCATTGGTCCCGTTACCAAGGTTTCTGAATTGAAGTCCTCTCTCGAAAAGGCTATCGGAGAGGTGAAAAACGGCAATGTCTGCGTCGTCGACGTCCGGGTCCTGCCGGGCTACGACACCAACATGGGCGGCACGCCCCCGGCGCGGCGTTGAAGAAGCCGAAGGTCTCGGCCAGGAAGTCCCTCATCGAGGACGTCGTCGCCGGCAGCCGCGTGCTGGCGCAGCAGGGGGTGCTCGATGCGTACGGCCATGTCAGCGCGCGCAGCGACAAGCGCCCGGATCGCTTCATCATGTCGCGCTCGCGCGCCCCGGCGCTGGTCACCGCCGCGGACATCATGGAGCACGACGCTGACAGCGAAGTCGTCGGCGATGAGCGCAAAGGCTTTCTCGAGCGCTATATCCACGGCGAGATCTATCGCGCGCGGCCGGAAGTGATGGCGGTGGTGCACAGCCATTCGCCTTCGGTGATCCCCTTCGGCGTGACGCGCAGCCAGTTGAAGCCGATCTATCACATGGCGTCGTTTCTCTGGTCCGGTGCTCCTGTATTTGAAATCAGAAACCAAAGACCCGATAACGATCTCCTCATCAGGGATATTCCTTTGGGAAAGGCCCTGGCCCACTCGCTCGGCAAATGCACCTGCGTGCTGATGCGCGGCCATGGCATGACGGTGGTCGGCGATTGCGTCGCCGAAGCGGTGTTCCGTGCGATTTACACCGAGATGAATGCCCGCCTGCAGATCCAGGCGGGCCAGCTCGAGGGGCCGATCGCGTTCCTCAGCGACGAGGAGGGCAAGCGCTCGACCGCCGCCAACCGCTCTACGCTGGAGCGACCCTGGGAGCTCTGGAAGAAAGCCGCAACAGCCAGAGCGCGATAGTCAGGTTGAGCAGGTTCCAGCCGATGCCGTTGATGAACGCGGCGTGGTACGAGCCGGTCAGGTCGAAAATCAGGCCGGACACCCAGCCGCCGAGCGCCATGCCGAAGAGGGTCGCCATCAGCACGATGCCGGTGCGCACGCCCGCTTCGCGCGGCGGGAAGTATTCGCGAACGATGATCGCGTAGGCCGGCACGATGCCGCCCTGGAACAAGCCGAACATCGCCGACACCACATAGAGCGAGACCAGCCCGTTGAAGGGCAGGAAAAGGAACAGCGCAATCCCCTGCAGCACTGATCCAAGGAGCAGCGTCCGCAGCCCGCCGATCCGGTCGCAGATCCATCCCGAGACGAGCCGGCTGACGATGCCGAAGGCGAGCATGATCGAAAGCATCTGCGCGCCGTTCGTCGCGCCGTAGCCCAGGTCGCTGCAGTAGGCGACGATGTGGACCTGCGGCATCGACATCGCGACGCAGCAGCCGATGCCGGCGATTGCAAGCAGCGCGGTCAGACTGTTGGGCGACAGGCCGAGGGGCCTTGCGTTTTCAAGAACTCTATTTCCCCCAGAGGGGATTTCGATAGCGGGCGGCCGCTGGCGCAGCGCGAACGCCAGCACGAGCATCGCCGCGGTGCAGAAGATCCCGGTGCCGATGTAGGTGTCGCGCCAGCCGATGGTGTCGAAGCCGTACTGCAGGATCGGCGGCCAGACCGCGCCGGCGAGATAGTTGCCGCTGGCGCAGATCGCCACGGCGATGCCGCGGCGGCGGTTGAACCAGAGCGCGGTATCGGCGACCAGCGGCGCGAAGGTCGCCGAGCAGCCGAGCAGACCGACCAGGATTCCATGCGCGAGGCTGAACTGCCAGAGCGTCTGCGCGTTACCGGCGAGCACGAAGCCGGTGCCGAGGCCGATCGCGCCGATGATCGTCGGCACCATCACGCCGAAACGGTCCGACAGGCGCCCCATCAGGATCCCGCCGACGCCGAAGCCGAGCATGGTCAGCGTGTAGGGCAGGGATGCGTCGGCGCGCGTGATGCCGAACTCCGCTTGCACCGGCGCGAGCGCGACCGCGATGGCGTACATCCCCGAGCCGCCGAGCGTCATCAGCGCCAGCGCGGCGCTGAGACGCAGCCAGGCGTAAGGGGATTCCGGGTCGCTGCGCATGGTTGTTAGTATGGTTGGGAATTCCCTTTCCTACGAGGAGCGTTTCATGTCAGCAGCGAAGACACCCCCGTCCGTCATCGGCCAGGTGCGCGGCGTATTTCCGAAACTGGGCGAGCTCACCGACAAGGTCGTGTTCGGCGATGTCTGGGAGCGCAAAGGCCTGTCGAAGCGCGACCGCAGTCTGGTCACGATCACCTCGCTGATCACGCAAGGCGCGACCGAGCAGCTTCGCGGCCATCTCTGGCGCGCGCTCGACAACGGCGTGACGCGCGAAGAGATCACCGAGGTCGTCACCCATCTCGCGTTCTACGTCGGCTGGCCGAACGCCGGCAGCGCCGCGCTGATGGTGAAGCAGGTGTTCGAAGAGCGGCCGGCATGAAGATCGGCTTCATCGGCCTCGGCGCGATGGGTGGCCCGATGGCGGCGAGCCTCGAGCGGGCAGGGCACGCCGTGCAGTCGTTCGACTTGAGCGGCAAAGGCAACCGCAAGTCGCTGCGCGATGCCTGCGAGGGCGCCGAGGTGCTCTTCACCTCGCTCCCGGGACCGGCCGAGGTCGACTCGATCGGCAAGGAAGTCTCCGTGCCGGTGTGGTTCGACCTTTCGACGAACTCGCCGAAGCGTGTCCGAGCTCTTCACAAAACGCTTTTACCTAAGGTGCAGCTCCTCGACGCGCCGGTGAGCGGCGGCCCGAACGGCGCGAAATCAGGAAAGCTCGCGATCTGGGTCGGTGGCGATCGCGCGACCTACGACAAATACCTGCCTGTGCTGAAGGCGATCGGCGATCAGCCGTTCTACGTGGGCACCGTCGGCGCCGGCACTGTCGCCAAGCTCGCGCACAATGCGGCGAGCTTCACCGTGCAAGCCTCGCTCGCCGAGATCTTTACTCTCGGCGTGAAAGGCGGCGTCGAGCCGCTAGCGCTCTTTCAGGCGCTGCGTCAGGGTGCGACCGGCCGCAAGCGCACCTTCGATCGCCTTCCCGAGCATTTCCTCAACGGCAAATACGATCCCGCCGACTTTACCGTTCGCCTCGCGCACAAGGATGTGACGCTGGCGATGGAGCTCGCGGCGGAGGTCGGCGTGCCGATGCGCGTGGGCAAGATTGCGCTCGACGAGCTGTCGGAGGCGATGAAGCGCGGCTGGGCCGAGCGCGACTGCCGGGTCGCGATGACGCTTCAGGAAGAACGCGCCGGCATAAGCGTCAAGGTGCCGGATTCTGCGCTACGCGATGCGCTGAAAGACTAGAAAAGCTGGCCCTCGAGCTTTACGCAGTCCAGAGGCAGTGACTCGGCGTCGAGCTTGACCAGCGTTCCGGCGTTGGCGGGAACCGAGGCACGCCAGGGCATGATGCCGCGCCGCTGCCGCGCTTCAAGGCCGATGATCGCTTCGACGCCGATTCGCCGTCCTTCATCGGCCATCGCCAGCAGCACCTCGTCGGGGGCTCCGTAGGTCATCTTGTTCGCATTGATCCGTCCGATTTCCCGATACTTGAGATCCGCGGGCAAGGGGCCATCGAACAAGCACACCGGATCAGAGTGGCTTTTCAGCGCGCCGCGGGCGCCCGCGTCTGAGATCCGAACCCTGCTGACGACACCTCGACTCGTGACGTCCTCTACATTTCCTTTGGTGCTGATTCGCCTCGTTACCCGAGAGGGGTCGTCAGGCGAGGTCTCCACCTGTTTTGTGCTGCAGCCAGCAGCGACGACGAGTAGCGAGATGGCAGCGACGCTCTTCCGCATGGAGCATTGTGGCCCTTGGCGCTACCGCGCGGCCATCCCATGATTATGGGAAGCGATGAAGGCTCGTACCTCCGCGATGAACTCCTGGCGGGTGAGCAGGCCGCGCGAATGCCGGGCTGGGTGGGTAGCGCCTTGAATCACCACGACTTCCAGCTTCGGCCAGCGCTTCTTCAAGGCTTGGACGCGCGGCAATGCGGGATCAGCGCTGCCGATGATTGCCATGGTTGGCGCGCGCACCGCTGCGATGTCCGCGTCGGCAACGAGGAGCGCGCGGCGCGCTCGCATCAGCGCCGCGTGCGCGAAAGGGTCATTGCTGGCGACGATTTCCTTCGAGCGAGCCAGCACGACGGCCTCCGAGGGCGGTGGCTCGTCGGTCGGCGCAGTGGCGAGGATCAGCGTGCGGTATGAGCCCTCTTCCATCTCGCGCGCCGCCCCTTCGGTCGCAAGATCGCTTTCCATGCCGCGCGAGCGCCGGGGCGCTGCGCCCGCCAGGATCGCACTGCTGAAGCGCCCGGGATCGGTGGTCAGCAGCTTGGCGACGATGATGCCGCCGAGCGAGAAGCCCACGATGTGCGCCCGGGACAGCTGGAGGTGGTCGAGGAGGTGGATCACGTCCTTGCCGATCTCGTCATAGGCCGCAGGGTCGTGCGGCTTGCCGCTCAGGCCGTGGCCGCGCAAGTCGAAGGCGATGACGCGATGGTCGCGTGCGAGCTCCGCGAGGATGCCGTTGTCGATCCAGCAGCACTGCACCCCGCCGGTGAAGCCATGGACGAGCAGCACCGGCACGCCGGCGCCGCGCTCGACGTAACGGATCCGCACGCCGCCGGAATCGAAGAAGCGGTCCTCCGCCGCACAGATCTGCGCCGCCAGGGCGAAGGCGACGAGGAGGACCCTCATGCGTCCAGCACCAGCTCCCGCGCCGCGCCGCGCACGTCCATTTCGAAGTCGATGCCGACGACAGGCGGCCGGCAGAAATGCCAGGTGAGCCCGTTGGGTGCCACACCGTGCGCGGCGATCTCCGGGCCGACGAGCGCGCCGATGTCGTGCACCGCGTAGGCCTGCGTGCTCCTCGCGTCGGCCCAGCCGAAGCCGAGTGCGGCCAGGCGCCGTTCCATGGCCGCGATCACGAACCGCATCTTTTCGCGCAGCCCATCGGGCGACGTGTCGCCGTAGCGGATGATGCGCCCGCGGTAGCTTCCGTGGCCCTCAGCGGCTTCGCCTCCGCCGGAAATGATGAAGGTGGCGGCAGCGGACGCTGGCACCGTGTAGGAGAACGCGTAGAGCGATGGCACGGGCGGCGGTCCGTACGCCGGGCAGACGTTGGTGCGCGCCACCGGATTCACGCCGTCCTTGTACAAGCCCCAGCGCTCGAGCGTCTGCACGTAGCCGCGGTTGAAGTCGATGAAGCCCTGTTCGCTGAAAGGCTCCGCGGACCGGAGCTCGCAGGCGCAGAACGCGATGGTCGGGCGGCCGGCCTCGGCGAGGTGCCGCTCCACGGCGCGAAAGCCCTCGGCGAGGGGCAGGGGTGTCGCAAGACGGGCGCGATGGATCTCGAACCCCGGCTCGGCGGCGACCCCGGCCGAATACTGGAACACGCTCTTGAGGTAGCGATATCCGCCGGCAGCGAAGCGCACCACGTCGCTCATACATTGATGGTAACGGAAGCGCGCAGGTGGGTAACATGTCGCAAATTCTCATTCCACAAGGATCGCCCCATGGGATACGTCGACACGCAGCTCTTCATCAACGGCAAATGGCAGGAGCCCGCCGAGGGCAAGTCGCTGCCGGTCGTCAATCCGGCAACCGGCAAAGAAATCGGCCGCGTCGCGCACGCGGGGCGTGCCGACCTGGACCACGCGCTTGCCGCCGCGCAGAAGGGCTTCGAGCTCTGGCGCGACATGGTGCCTGCAGAGCGCAGCAAGATCATGCGCAAGGCTGCTGCGCTTATCCGCGAGCGCGCCGGCGATATCGCGCCGCTACTGACCCAGGAGCAGGGCAAGCCGCTCGTCGAGGCGAAAGGCGAGACCCTGGCCGCCGCCGACATCATCGAATGGTTCGCCGAGGAGGGCTTCCGCGTCTACGGCCGCCTCGTGCCCTCGCGCATGAACAACTCCATCCGCCAGATGGTGCTGAAGGACCCGGTTGGGCCGGTCGCCGCGTTCACGCCGTGGAACTTCCCGATCAACCAGGTCGTGCGCAAGGTCGGGGCCGGCCTCGCCGCCGGCTGCTCGATGCTCGTCAAGGCGCCGGAAGAGACGCCCGCCGCTCCCGCGGCGCTGGTGAAGGCGTTTGCCGATGCCGGCATCCCGCCCGGCGTCCTGCAGCTCGTCTATGGCACTCCCGCCGAGATCTCGAGCTACCTGATCCCGCACCCGGTGATCCGCAAGGTGACGTTCACGGGCTCCATCCCGGTGGGCAAGATGCTTGCCGCGCTCGCTGGTCAGCACATGAAGCGCGTCACCATGGAGCTCGGCGGGCACGCGCCGGTGATCGTGTGCGAGGACGCGGATATCGCTCTCGCGGTCAAGGCGGTAGCGGCGGCGAAATTCCGCAACGCCGGCCAGGTGTGCATCTCGCCAACCCGCTTCCTCGTCCATAAGTCCATTGCCGGCGACTTCGCGCAGGCGCTCACCGCTCACGCCAAGGGGCTGAAGGTCGGTGACGGCCTGACCGAAGGTACGCAGATGGGCCCGCTCGCCAACCCGCGCCGCATCGACGCGATGACCTCGTTCACCGAGGACGCGGTGAAGAAAGGCGCGAAGCTTCTCACCGGCGGGCAGCGCATCGGCAGCGCCGGCAATTTCTGGCAGCCGACCATCCTCGCCGACGTGCCGCGCGAGGCGAGGATCTTCAACGACGAGCCGTTCGGCCCGGTGGCCGCGATCCAGCCCTTCGAGACGCTGGAGGCGGCGCTCACGGAAGCGAACCGCTTGCCGATCGGCCTCGCCGGCTACGCGTTCACGAAGTCGCTCAAGAACTCGGACCTTATCGCCCGGCGCCTGGAGGTCGGGATGCTCTGGATCAACATGCCGGCAATGCCTTCCGCCGAGATGCCCTTCGGCGGCGTCAAGGATTCGGGCTACGGCTCCGAAGGCGGCCCGGAAGCGCTCGAGGCGTATCTCAACTCGCGGGCGATAGCGATCGCCAACGCCTGATGAAGAAGAGCGGGTCGCAGATGAGCAAGTCTGCTGGCCAGCTGATCGACGCCAGGATCAAGGAGCTGGGCGACTGGCGGGGCAAGATGCTCAGCCGGCTCCGCGCCTTGGTCAAGGCAGCCGATCCCGAAGTCGTCGAGGAGTGGAAGTGGCGAGGGGTTCCGGTGTGGTCGCACGCCGGAATCATCTGCACCGGTGAGACGTACAAGAATGTCGTGAAGATGACCTTC
>Ga0137409_10001249_pt1 | contig 27793 bp, 23 predicted proteins | sample CZODoug1_16funga_FD_122059 | JGI IMG/M metagenome (GOLD analysis project Ga0137409, IMG submission 122059) | Vadose zone soil fungal communities from Angelo Coast Range Reserve, California, USA - CZODoug1_16fungal (Hybrid Assembly) | ecosystem: Environmental > Terrestrial > Soil > Vadose zone...
CGAGCTCCGCCGCCAGTGATGCCGCGAGCTCCGCCGCCAGTGATGCCGCGAGCTCCGCCGCCAGTGATGCCGCGAGCCCCGCCACCGGTAATGCCACGAGCCCCGCCGCCAGTGATGCCGTTGACCTGGGCCTGGTCTTCGTCAGCAGCCGCGGTCTGAGGAAGTCCCCCGACGAGTAATGCGCCCACGCCGAGAGCGGAGATCGCTCCAAGCAACATTGGCCTGCTAAAAGCGTTCAATTTGACTGAGCACATCCCCAAAACCCGCCCCAGTCGCTTGCGCGGAGGCACTCGCTGGGTTAGACCGTCCAAAGGCAGCCATTTCTTCTTTTATTTCAACTGGTAGCGGACCGAATCGCATTCGAACTAGCGCACCGACTATCCCGACCGATTTACCAAAATCTGGTTGCGCTCAACATAATTCTTTGTTGGGAGGGATTTTGGTCCCAAATGTGAACTGGGTCAAGAACTAACCCGGAAGGATTCCTGCCTTTTCAGTGCGGGGAATTCATTACCAGGCGGGATCGGGGGGGCGGGACGGTCACTCTAAAGTGCCGGCGGGACGGGGCGTACGGAGATCTCGTGCCTCGAACGGCTTGACTCTACTGCGGGGACAGCCGCGGAGTAGCGAGGGAGCGAGCGGAATCGCTCAACGGTTAGGTTCGTCCTCTTCGAAGTAATACACTCCGACGCCCAAGATCCTGGGCTCGTGAGACGGCCACGCGCGGCGCGGAATCTCACGCTCCCCGATCCAGGCGTCAGCCTCCTCGAGGAACCTGTTCCCCTCTTGACGGACGTAGTCTCGGAACATTGGAACTGACTCGACCGAAAGGCGGTCAGTCCACGCACTTCTTTCGAATTTTCCGAGTATCGCGGTGGTTTGATCCGTAGTCTCGCTCTTGCGAGCAAACAACTGGGCGTTGAAGGCAACTGTCGCGTTAAGGTTTGACATCGAGAAAGTAATCCGCCGGATCAGGTCTTCATCGAAGTTCAACGGCAGATGGATGCGTCCCTGAACCAACAACACACCATCCTGCTCGTCGACTATCCCTCCTCTGCGTAACTCGGCGCGAATCGCACCCGGAGGGATGTCCCCCGCGTACTTAGCTACCAATGTCGCAAAACTGGTCGAGCCGGAGAACGGCAGCGGCCGCGGCTTCCCCGGAGCGCTTGAATATTCGGGGTCGTAGTGCCAGTAGTGAATGACGGTATTTGTGGGAGTGCTTTCCAAATCCGGAGTGAGACGACGCTCTATTGGTCCGTCAGTTCTGATCTTCGCTATCTCTTTGCGTGAAATCCCAGTCATCGCGGAAACGCGGGACACGTTTGTGGGTCGGCCGCGCAGTCCAAACTCCTCGGTGGCAACGTGGACAAAGACTGACTTAGCAACGGCTATAAACTCGGAAGAACCGAGCCCCGCCTGCAACATTAACCTGGCAAGTGGCCTCAGAACCGTTGCAAGCGAGACAAGCAGCGTCTCTTGAAGACGTGACCTCATGTGTAGCGATCTAGCAGTAGCTGCTTGATCTGTTCCTCCGACCATATTTCGATCCCAAGAGCCACCGCCTTGTCCCGTTTCCCCCCAGGATTGTCGCCAACGATAACAATGTCGGTTCGACTCGAAACCGCGCTTGCTACCTTGGCTCCAAGTTCAAGCAGGCGGGCTTTGGCATCCTCGCGGGAGATCGTGCTGAGGGTTCCCGTAATCACTATCGTTTTCCCCGTTACGGGGGACACTTTTCTCGCGATTCGTTCAAGGGCCGGCCAGGTGATGCCATGCGAGAGCAGTTTGTCGATTACGTCGCGGTTGTGTCTCTCCCTAAAAAAGGAGCTGACGCGAGACGCAACCACGGGACCTACATCGGGCACGAGCTCGAGTCGAGATTCATCCGCCTCGATCAGCGTTGCTAGAGATGCGAAGTCGTTTGCGAGCGCGAGCGCTGTAGCCTCGCCGACGTCTCGAATACCGAGCGCATATAGGAATCGGGGCAGCGTGGTGACCTTGCTCTTTTCCAGGGAACCAACGCGCTTCTGCGCAGACTTGTCCCCCATTCGCTCGAGACTTGCGAGTTGATCCACCGTGAGATCGTAGAGGTCGGCTGGGGTATGGACGAGATCCGCGTCGACGAGCTGGTCGATCAGCTTCTCCCCCAACCCCTCGATGTTCATCGCGAGTCGCGACGCGAAATGGCGGAGCGCCTCCTTGCGCTGCGCCGCGCAGAAGAGGCCGCCTACGCACCGAGCAACCGCTTCGCCCTCCTCCCGCTTGACCTCGGAGCCGCAGACCGGGCATTTCGAGGGTAACGAGACGATGCGCGCGTCCGCCGGCCGACGCTCCGGTACGACCTTGACGATCTCCGGGACGACGTCGCCCGCGCGACGGATGATTACGGTGTCGCCGACGCGCACGTCCTTGCGTTGAAGCTCGTCCATGTTGTGCAACGTCGCATTGCTCACCGTGACTCCGCCGACGAATACGGGCTCGAGCCGCGCCACCGGCGTCAGCGCGCCGGTCCGACCCACTTGAAACTCGACGTCGCGAACTACCGTGAGCTCCTCCTGCGCGGGAAACTTGTGGGCTACCGCCCAACGCGGCGCCCGCGAGACGAATCCAAGCCGTCGTTGCCAATCGAGGTCGTCGACCTTATAGACCACCCCGTCGATTTCGTAAGGTAATTCGGTGCGTTTCCGGCCGATATTCGTGTAATAGGCCAAACAGCCCGGAATGCCGACTACCAATTTCGCGTCGGGACACGTTCTGAGCCCCAGTTCCTTCAGCCGCTCGAGTATCTCTTGGTGCTTGGTCGGCTCCTTCGGCCAGCCTGCGATCTCGCCCACACCATAAAAGAAGATGTCCAGGGGCCGCTCTGCCGTCAGACGCGGGTCGAGCTGACGAAGGCTTCCTGCGGCCGCGTTGCGCGGATTGACGAAGGTCTTCTCTCCCCGCTCAGCGGCTTGGCGATTGAGCTCTTCGAAACCCTTCTTCGGCATGAAGATTTCGCCCCGCACGTCGAGCACGTCCGGCACGGCTGCTCCTCGCAGGCGCATGGGGATCGCGCGGATCGTGCGAACGTTGTGCGTGATGTCCTCGCCCGTGGTGCCGTCGCCGCGGGTAGCGCCGGCCACGAGGACACCCTTCTCATATCTAAGGCTCACCGCGGCGCCATCGAGTTTCGGCTCCGCCCAATACTGCACCGTCTCCGGGCTCACGCCGGACGCCTCGAGGCGCTCGGTCACCCGCCGTTCGAAGCCCGCGAGCTCCTCGTCGTCGAAGACGTTGTCGAGCGACAGCATCGGCCGGCCGTGGCGTACCTCGGCGAACGCTCCGAGCTTCGTGGTTCCGACGCGCTGGGTTGGGGAGTCTGGAGTAACGAGCTCCGGATGGGCTTGCTCGATTTCCTGGAGGCGGCGCAACAGCCGATCGTACTCGGCGTCGGGGACTCGCGGGTCGTCGAGCACGTAATAGGCGTAGTTGTGCTCCTCGAGCGTTCGCCGCAGGTTCTTGACCTCTTTGAGCAGCCGGGCGTTGACCTTCGCCACTCCGCCTCCTCAGCGCTCGGTGTGGTGGCGATACTTGATGATCTCCTCGCGGATATAGCGCTCTCGTTGGACGCTCCAAGAGCTGCCGCGCTCGTCGTGCAAGTCGGCCTCGAGCTCCACCGACAGCGCGCGGGCTGTCTCCACCATCGCGTCGAAGCGCCCTACCGCGTCTCCGGTGCCCGGAAGGACGACAAACAGACTGAGCCCGGCGATCGTCTGATTGGCGAGGTTGTTCAGATCGAACGAGCCCGGCTCGGTGAGGCTCGCAACGCTGAACGCCGGCTCGTCGCGTTGACCCTCGAGCATCCGGTGGAAAATCCCGTAGCGTCCGTGCTCGAGGCCCACCGACCGCAACGCGAGCACGGCCCGTTCCATCGCAAGCTCTTCGCCGCGCGGAATGAGCCGCAGTGTGATGATTCGCTCGGGAGCGCCGCGCGGATGTTTCAGCGGAATCGCCAGGGCTTCCTGCGGATACGGCTCCACGGCGGGTCCCGGCTCGCCGGCCGCGGAGGCGCCGATCGTGGGCTCCGACCGTTGCTGGCGTCGCGTGCCAAGAGGCAGGGCGCGACTGAACAGTCCCTTACTCCAGAGGTATACCCCAACTACGACGAGGGCACCCAGCCCGACCAGCACCCAGCGCAGATCCCACATCGCGATACGGAGTTACATTGCCGCGAGCTTGACCGCTTCGTCGATGTCCACTGCCACCATTCTAGAGACGCCCGGCTCGTGCATTGTCACGCCCGTGAGCTGACGCATGGTTTCCATGGTGGTCTTGTTATGAGTGACGATCACGAACTGCACGCGCTCGGACATTTCCTTCACGATCTGCGAGAAACGTCCGACGTTCGCGTCGTCGAGAGGCGCGTCGACCTCGTCGAGGAGGCAGAACGGCGCCGGATTCAGCTCGAAGATCGCGAACACGAGCGCCACGGCCGTGAGCGCCTTCTCGCCGCCCGACAAGAGATGGATCGAGCTGTTCTTCTTGCCCGGCGGCCGCGCCATCACCGTCACACCCGACGCGAGCAGATCCTCGCCGTCGAGCTCGAGGTACGCGTGGCCGCCACCGAATAGCCGCGGGAACAGCCGTCCTAGACCCAAGTTCGCGTTGTCGAAGGTTTCTTTGAAACGCGATCGCGTCTCGCGGTCGATCTTGCGCATGGCATTCTCGAGCGTCTCGAGCGCTTCGGTGAGGTCGGCGAACTGGGAATCGAGGTACTTCTTGCGCTCCGACTGCTCCTGAAACTCGTCGATGGCCGCGAGGTTGATCGCACCGAGTCGCTGGATCCGCCGCTCCAACTGTTCGAACGTGTCGTGCCAGACCTGAGCTGTCGCCTCCGGCGGCAGCTCGGCGACGACCTTGTCGAGCTCGAAACCGGTCTCGGCGAACTGCTCGCCGACGGTCTCCGCGCGCACCTGCGCCTCGCGCACCGCGAGGCGCGCGTTGTCCGCGGCTTCGCGAATCTCGTTGACGACGCCCTGCTTGGCGTGCCGCAGTTGCTCTGCGTCGCGCAGTTGCGTGTCGATCTCCTCGGTGGCAGCGCGCGCGCGGCCGAGGTCGGCTTCGACGCCGAGCCGTTGGTCGAGCTTGACGACGAGTTGGCGCTGCTCGACCCCGAGCGGCTCGGTGCCGGCGTCGATCTCCGTCTCGAGCTCGCGTTGGCGTTTCGTGAGGTGGGCGAGCTGGCTCTGAACACGCGCAAGAGCGGCGCTCGCGGATTCCTTCGAGCTGCGCCGTGACTCCACTTTGATGGCGATGGCCTGCGCCGCCTCGCGGTGCTCTTCAGCTTTGACGCGCGCGGCGGCCACGCTCTCCTGCTGCTCGCGACGCTGGCGCTCGAAGTCTTCGCGTGCGGCAGCGAGGTCTCGCTGCCTTTCGACGGCGGACGCGCGGCGCGCGCGGCTCTCGTCGAGCGACATGACGAGCGTTCGTTGCTCGGCCCCGAGGTCGGTGGTCGCGCGATCCAAAGCGGCGGCTCGGCTGCGGCTCTGCTCGAGCTCGCTGCGGCAGGCACCGAGCTTGGTCCGGGTCTCGGCGAGCAACTGCTGGCGGCGGCCGGCTTCCGCCTGCGCCGTGACGCGGGCTTCCTCCAGACGCTCGACTTGCGAGCGCGTGTCCGCGAGCGCTTTCGCGACTTCCTCGGCGCGCTTGGCCGTCTCGCGGATGTTCTCGTTGAGTTGCTTGATCTCGTCGCCGCGCACGATCACGCCCACCTGGGGGTCGTCGCTACGGGTGATTCGCACCCAGTTGCGGCCCATCCAAACTCCCTCGCGGGTTACGACGGACTCGCCGTCGCGCAGCGTGAGCCGCAGCGAAGTGGCCTCGCGGAGCGACTCGGCCGCGCGCACCCCCGCGAGCAACGGCGCTACCGCAGCCGGCGAGCTGACGCGCGCGAGCAGCATTTGCCCGCCGCCCGTCGACGCGGCCTGTGCTTCCGCCTGCTCCACCAACGCGAGGCCGCCTTCCGTGAGCTCCGGGAGGCTCGGCGCGACCTTGTCGATGCTCTGAATCGTCAACGCTTGCAGATACGGCCCCAGCACCGTCTCGACAGCGCGCTCCCAGCCGCGCTCGACCGCGAGCTCCTGCGCGAGCCGACTCCGATCGCCGAGCTCCTGGCTCGCGATCCAGCGATTGACCTGCTCGGACGTTTTGCCGAGCGCCGCCTGTTGCAGCGCCTCGAGCGACCCCAGCCGGCCGCGGTTCGTCTGTAGCTGCTCGCGGAGCTGATCGAGATGCGCCGAGACCTTCTGGTCCTGCTCGCGCAGCTGCTGAATCTGCTGCCATACCGTGTCGAGCGCGCGCGTTGCATCGTCGCAAGCGGCTGCGAGCCGCTCATCGCCGCCCACGAGCGTCGTGAGCCGCTGCTCGAGCTCGTCGAAGGTGAGCGCCGCTCGCTCCTCCGCGTACTTCTGCTGCTCCTTCTCGAGACGCTGCCCTTGCGCCATCAGCTGCTCGAGACGAGTGCCCTCGACCTCGATCGCGCGCTCGGCGCTCGCGAGCTCCTCGGCGCTTTGCTCCCAGCGTTCGCGCAGCCGCTCCATCGCGCGCTCGGCGTCCTCGAGCTCCTGCTGCGTGCTGCGCTGCACGGCGTAGGCGTGTTCGAGGCCCGGCCCGAGCTCGCTCAACACCTGATCGAGCTGCTCGAGCTCGACCTGGTCGCTTGCCACATGCGACTGGATCTCGGCGATCTGCCGATCGGTGCCCTGTAGATCGTCGTTCTGGCGCTGCAAGAGCTCCTTGCGGTGCTGCACCGACTGCTCGAGCCGCGCGATCTCCGCGCCGATCTTGTAATAGTTGCCCTGCACGGCATTGAAGCTCTCGTTGCGGTCGGCGAGCTCCACGCGCAGCTTCTCGATCTGCGTCTCGGTGGACTGCTGGTCCGCGAGCGCCGCGTCGAGGCCGAGCTGCTTGTCCTTGAACTGTTGCTCGTGCGACGCGACTTCGGCGCGCAGTGCCGTGAGGCGCAGCGCGAGCAGCTCGGCGTTGACGCGACGCTGCTCGGCCTTGGCTGCCTTGTACTTCTCGGCGTCCTTCGCCTGCTTCTGTAGGTGCGTGATCTGTTTGTCGAGCTCGTCGCGGAGATCCGCGAGCCGCTCGAGGTTCTCGCGCGTGTGCTGGATGCGGTGCTCGGTCTCGCGCCGCCGCTCCTTATACTTCGAGATGCCGGCCGCCTCCTCGAGGAACGCGCGGAGCTCTTCCGGCTTGGCCTCGACGAGCCGCGAGATCATGCCTTGCTCGATGATCGAGTACCCGTGCGACCCGACACCGGTGCCGAGCAGGATATGAGTGATGTCCTTGCGCCGGCAGCGGGCGTTGTTCAAGTAGTACTGCGACGTTCCGTCCCGCGAGACCACTCGGCGCACCGAGACTTCGGAATAGCCGGCGTATGGACCCGCGATCGTGCCATCGGAGTTGTCGAAGGTGAGCTCGACGCTCGCGACACCGACCGGCTTGCGGTTGATCGAGCCGTTGAAGATCACGTCGGCCATCGAGTCGCCGCGCAGCGTCTTGGCCGACGCTTCACCGAGCACCCAACGAATCCCGTCGATGATGTTGGACTTGCCGCAACCGTTGGGCCCGACGATGCCCATGAGGTTGCTCGGGAACTTGATCGTGGTGGGATCGACGAAAGTCTTGAACCCCGAAAGCTTGGTCTTACTCAGGCGCATAGCGCGGGGCGCAATCTCCGTGTGTGTCGAGCAAGGGGCCAGGCCGAATGGCCGCTGCGACGGGCGGTAGTGTAAAGTAAAAAGACGGCGATGACGACCCGAGATGACGATCCCGAATGACAAATAATCGAAAGACGATTCCCGCTCGAGTGAACCTCACGAACCGTGGCTAGAAAGCCTGCGACGCGACCGTCCAAGAACAGTCTCGACACCTTTCCGAACCCGCAGCAGGATCGCGACTACACGATTCGCATGCGGATTCCGGAGTTCACGTGTCTCTGTCCGAAGACAGGTCAGCCCGACTTCGCGACGCTGCACTTGGAGTACGTGCCCGATGCACTGTGCGTCGAGCTGAAGTCGCTCAAGCTGTATGTCTGGTCGTACCGCAACGAGGGCGCGTTCCACGAGGCCGTGACGAACCTCATCCTCGGCGACCTCGTTCGTCTCCTCCAGCCGAGATTCATTCGCCTGACGGCGGAGTTCAACGTTCGAGGTGGCATCTACACCACGATCGTTGCCGAACAACGTCAATCGAAGTGGACTCCGGCGCTCGCCGTGCAGCTGCCGCCGGAGCCCCGCTGACGACGGCGCGCGAAATGTCTTTTGCTGCTCCGCGAGCTATGTATAATCGCCGGTTTCTTTTGGACCGTCTTGGAGGCCAGAGCGATGCCTGCGAAGAAAGCAGCCGCCAAGAAACGAAGTAGCACGAAGATAGTCGCGAAGATCGTTGCCTCGAAACCGGCGCGCGGCCGGGCAGGCTCATCCACGCGCAGGACGCAAAAGACCTCGTCGAAGAAGACAGGGAAGTCAGCCAAGAGCATGAGCCATAGCAAGGTGACGAAGAAAGAACCGCCGGCCCACAAGGGCGTTAAAACGATCTCCGCGAAGAAGGCGAACGGTCACAGCACGAGGAAGGTAGCGGCCCGGCCGGCGCCGAGTGCGTCCGTGCGCGCGGCCGCCTCGTCGTCGCGCCGCCGCTCGTCCGGCAGCGTGCTCAGTGGGCCGATGCACTTGGAGCCGTACCAGCCCAAGCGCGGCGAGGACTACATGGGCAAGCCGCAGCTCGAGCACTTCCGCCAGATTCTGCTGGCCTGGAAGCGCGAGCTCATGGAGGAGGTCGACCGCACGATGCTCCACATGAAGGACGACGCGGCGAACTTCCCCGACCCGAATGATCGCGCGACGCAAGAGTCCGAGTTCGGCCTCGAGCTGCGCACGCGGGACCGCGAGCGCAAGCTCCTGAAGAAGATCGACTCGGCGCTCGGCCGCATCGACGACGGGTCGTACGGCTACTGCGAGGAGACCGGCGACGAGATCGGCCTGCGCCGACTCGAAGCGCGGCCGGTGGCCACGCTCTGCGTCGAGGCTCAGGAGCGGCGCGAGCTCGCGGAGAAGCAGTTCCGCGATCGCGAGGATCAATACCGCTGACGGTGCGGCGGCCGTGACTTACGTCGGCCGCTTTGCCCCCTCTCCCACGGGCCCGCTGCATGTGGGCTCGCTCCTCACGGCCGTCACGAGCTACCTGCATGCGAAGCGGGCGGGCGGCGAGTGGCTCGTCCGCATCGAGGACATCGATCCGCCTCGCGAATCTCCGGGCGCGGCCGACGACATCCTGCGGACGCTGGACGCCTTCGATCTCCATTGGGACCGCTCGGTGCTCCACCAGAGCACGCGCCACGAGGCATACGAGGCCGCGGTCGCGGACCTGTTGCGGCGCGGGCTGGCGTTCCTCTGCAGTTGCTCGCGCAGCGCGGTACGCGCCGCGAACGTCGCCGAGGGTAGCCGCTACCCCGGCACGTGCCGCGCGCAGACGCGCCACGACGCCGCGACGGCGGTCCGGGTGCGGGTGGACTTGGGCGTGCAGGCGTTCGTCGACGGCGTGCAGGGCGAGATCGCGGCCGACGTCGCCGCGGTCACCGGCGACTACGTCGTCAGACGGCGCGACGGCCTGCCCGCTTACCATCTCGCCGTCGTGCTCGATGACGCGGCCCAGGGCGTCACCGCGATCGTGCGAGGTGTGGATCTGCTCGACTCGACGGGCGTCCACCTGCATTTGCAGCGGGCGCTCGGGCTACCGGCGCCCGCGTATTGGCACACGCCGGTGGTCGTCAACGCCGCCGGTGACAAGCTGTCGAAGCAGACGGGCGCCGCGGCGGTTGCAGGCGAGCGCGCGAGCGACACGGCGCGCCGCGTGCTCGAGCTACTCGGTGCACGCGTTCCCGGCGAGCTCGTCGGCGCGCGGCCGGCGCGGCTCTGGGAATGGGCGCTCGCGCGCTGGCGCATCGAAACCCTGCGCGGCATTCGCGAGCTGCGCGAGCCCGCGGGGAAGTCCTAGCAGGCTGACGACGCGCGGGGCCGGCGCCCCGCGCGATGTCCGACGAATTTTCGGTGAGCTGGAGGCGGGCTTCAGGCCGCCTCGTTCACGTCCCGCATGCTCAAGCGGATCCGGCCCTGCCGGTCGACCTCGAGCACCTTGACCTTCACGACGTCGCCTTCCTTGAGCTTGTCGCTAACGCGCTCGACGCGGTCGTTCGAGATCTGCGAGATGTGCACGAGGCCGTCGCGGCCCGGCAATATCGCGACGAACGCGCCGAAGTCCATGAGGCGCACGACTTTACCTTCGTAAATTCGTCCGACTTCTACGTCCGCCGTGATGAGCTCGATGCGTTCCTTTGCTTTCCGTCCCGCCGCGCCGTCGACCGATGCGATCTTGACGGTGCCGTCGTTCTCGATGTCGATCGTCGCGCCCGTTTCCTCGGTGATGCCGCGAATGACCGCCCCGCCCTTGCCGATGACCTCGCGGATCTTCTCCGGATCGATCTTCATCGTGATGATCGTGGGCGCCCAGTCCGACATCTTCTCGCGCGGCGCCTTCAGGACCTTGCCCATCTCGCCCAAGATGTGCAGCCGGCCGTCGCGCGCCTGCGCGAGCGCCTTCTGCATGATCTCGCGGGTGATGCCGAAGATCTTGATGTCCATCTGCAGCGCGGTTACGCCGCCGGTGGTGCCCGCGACCTTGAAGTCCATGTCGCCCAAGTGGTCCTCGTCGCCCAAGATGTCGGTGAGCACCTCGAAGCCGTCCTGCTCCTTGATGAGGCCCATCGCCACGCCCGCGACCGGCGCCTTGGTCGGCACGCCGGCGTCCATCAACGACAAGCTCGTGCCGCAGACGCTGGCCATGGAGCTCGAGCCGTTCGACTCCGTGATCTCCGATACCACGCGGATCACGTAGGGGAACTTCTCCATGTCCGGCATCACGGCCTCGACGCCGCGTCGAGCGAGCCGGCCGTGGCCGATCTCGCGACGCTTCGGTGAGCCGATAAATCCAGTCTCACCAACACTATAGGGGGGAAAGTTATAGTGAAGCATGAAAGGGTCTTTCCGCTCGCCTTCGAGCGCGTCGATGATCTGCGCGTCGCGGCCCGTGCCGAGCGTCGTGACCACCAGCGCCTGCGTCTCGCCGCGCGTGAACAGCGCCGAGCCATGGGTGCGCGGCAACACGCCGACCTGAATGGAGATCGGTCGAACGGTCCGTGTGTCGCGACCGTCGATGCGCGGCTTGCCGGCAACGATTCGGCCGCGAACGATTTTTTTCTCGACCTTCTTGAACGCTGCCTCGATATGGGCGGCCGTCCAAGTGCTGCCTTCGGTGACGAGCGAGGCGACGAGCTGCTGCTTGAGCTCGGCAACCCGCGCGTAGCGCTGTTGCTTCTCCGCGATCCCGTAAGCTTCGGTGAGCGTGGGGATCACTGTCGTGACGGCCGCCGTAAGGGCCGCATCGGCGACCGGCGGCGCCCAGGTGATCTTCGGCTGGCCCGCCTCCGCCGCGAGCGATTTGATCTCGTTGATCGCGGTCTGCATCTGCTCGTGGCCGAACATCACGGCGCCGAGCATGACCTCTTCCGAGAGCTCCTTGGCGCTCGACTCGACCATGAGCACCGCGTCCTTCGTGCCCGCGACCACGAGGTCGAGCGACGACTCCTGGAGCTGCGTCCTCGTCGGATTCAAAATGTATTGGCCGTCCTTGTAGCCGACGCGGGCGCCGCCGATCGGGCCGAGGAACGGCAGTCCGGACAGCGACAACGCAGCGGAAGCGCCGAGCATCGCCGGGATGTCCGGGTCGATCTCGGGGTTCATCGACAGCACCGTCGCGATGACTTGGACCTCGCGCTGGAACCCTTCGGGAAACAGCGGCCGGATCGGGCGGTCGATGAGCCGTGAGGTCAGCGTCTCCTTCTCGCTCGGGCGCCCCTCGCGCTTGAAGAAGCCGCCGGGGATTTTGCCCGCGGCGTATGTCTTCTCTTGATAGTTGACCGTCAGCGGGAAGAAGTCCCGGCCCGCGACGTCCTTGTTGTCGCCGACCGCGGTGACGAGCACCACGGTGTCGGCCATGTTGACCATGACGGCGCCGTCGGCTTGTCGCGCGACCGTGCCGGTTTCGATGGTGACGTCGTGCGCCCCGTACTTGAACTTTCTGCTGACTTTCACTGTTTTTCCATCCTTAACGAAAACGTTTGCGCGGCTTCCGAAGAGGGAAGCCGTCTGCCGCGGGTGATTCAAAACGTTCAGAGCCGGACGAACCGGCTCTGAAACTCGAGAAATTTGCGATCAACGCCTCAGTCCGAGGCGACCGATCAACTCCTGATAGCGGGGCGCATCGGCCTTCTTCAAGTGGTCCAACAGCTTGCGGCGTTGGTTCACCATCTTGAGCAGACCGCGGCGGGAGTGATGATCCTTCTCGTGACCGACGAAGTGCTCGGAAAGCTGCGTGATCCGTGCCGACAGCAGGGCCACCTGGACTTCCGGCGAGCCGGTGTCGGCGGGGCCGCGGCGGTATTCGCCGATGATCTCGGATTTCTGGGGCGACTTCAAAGTCATTTGCCTACTCCAGGCTGCCTTATCCAGCAGCCTCTCCACTATTAGCCTATCGCTTGAAGCCGCGCATTCTACCGAAAGATTCAGCACCGCTCCAAGCACTTAACGTCCGAACACGCGCAGCGGCACGAGCCGGCGATCCGTGCTCACCTCGCCCAAGGCGAGCAGATCGCCCGCCGGCGCGTAGACCTTGACCCGGCCGAGCGGCCACTCCGGATCGGCCGCCACGGCCTGGCCGTGCGCGAGGCATTCTGCCCCGGCCGCCGACACGGGCACCGCCGGCCATTCGGGCAGCGCGCGGTCGAGCGGCAGCAGCCGGCGGTCGAGCGCGGCGAGGCCGCCCTCCGCCGCCGATGCCTCGAGCGTGGCGAGATCGACCATCGGCTCATCGACGAACGGATCGACGTAGAGCCGCCGCAGCTCCCGCACGTGGCCCAGCGTGCCCAGCGCGGCCGCGACGTCCTCGACGAGCGTCCGAACGTACGTACCCTTCGAGCACCGCACCGTGAGCGCGAGCTCGGGCCAGCGGTAGGCCTCGAGCCGCAGGCTCTCGATCACGACGCTGCGCGCGGCGCGCGGCACGCTGACCCCGCGCCGCGCAAGCTCGTAGAGCCTGACGCCGCCCTGCTTCAGCGCCGAGTACATCGGCGGAACCTGCTCGATCGGGCCTTCGAACCGTGCCAGCGCCGCGGCGACCGCGTCGGCATCGGGTGCCGCGCGCTCCGACGTCGCGACGACGGTCCCATCGGCGTCGCCCGTATCGGTGGCCACCCCGAGGAAGGCGACCACTCGATAGGCCTTGCGTGCGTCGAGCAAATACGCGCACACGCTGGTGGCCGCGCCGAAGCAGATCGGCAACATGCCCGTCGCGAGCGGATCGAGGCTGCCCGTGTGCCCGGCCTTCGCGGCCTGAAACAGGTGCTTGACTCGCTGCAACGCTCGGTTGGAGGTCAAGCCGCCCGGCTTGTCGAGCAGCACTAGGCCACGAACGTCCCTACTTCGTGCACGGGTGGGCACTGTTCCTCCGGGAGTCGCATACGGCGGCCCGCGCCTGGGCCGCGCGCGCCGCTCAATCCGACGGGGTGGGCCTGCCCGCGTCGTCGATCAACTGGCCGAGCTCGGCGGCGCGCTTGGCGCTCGAGTCGTGACGAAACCGCAGCTCGGGTACGCGCCGCAGCTGCAGAGCCTGCCCGACGCGCGAGCGAAAGAAGCCGCGCGCTTGCTCGAAGCCTTCCTTGATCGCCGCCGGGTCCTCGTCGAGGGCTAGGGTGTTGAAGTACACGGTCGCCACGCCGAGGTCGCCGCTGACCTCGACCTCGCTGACGCGCGCGCCGGCGAGGCGCGGGTCCTTCACTTCGCTCAACAAGAGCTCGTTGAGCAAGCGCTGCATCTGCGCAGCGACCCGAAGACTTCTCGCGTGCTCGCGCGGCATTGGTTAGAGCTTCCTCGCGTGCTCGGTGCGCTCGTAGCACTCGATTTGATCGCCGACCTTCACGTCGTCGTAGTTGCGCACGCCGATGCCGCACTCGGTGCCCGCGCGGACCTCGGTGACGTCGTCCTTGAAACGGCGCAGCGACTCGAGCTGGCCTTCGAAGATCACCACGTTGTCGCGCAGCACGCGGATCGGATTGCTGCGCCGCACGTAGCCGTCCAGCACCATGCAGCCTGCGACGCTGCCGAACTTCGGCGAGCGGAACACCTCGCGGACCTCCGCGAGACCCACGATCTGCTCGCGGATTTCGGGCGCGAGCAAGCCGGTCGCGGCCAATTTGATGTCGTCGATGGCCTCGTAAATGATGCTGTAGTAGCGGATGTCGACGCCGGTTTCCTTGATGGCGCCGCGCGCGGCAGCGTCGGCCCGGACGTTGAAGCCCAAGATGATCGCCTTCGACGTGGCCGCCAGCTGGACGTCCGACTCGGTGATACCGCCCACGCCGGCGGCGACCACCGTGACCCTCACCAGATCCGTGGTGATCTTCTCGAGCGCGTCCTTGAGGGCTTCGGCGCTGCCGTGCACGTCGGCTTTGATGAGCAGCTGGATCGACGGCACACCGCCGGCGGCCATCTGGCTGAACACGTTCTCGAGCTTGGTCGCCTGCTGCTGCGCGAGCTTCACGTCGCGCTTGCTGCTCTCGCGGAATTGAGCCACGTCGCGCGCCTGGCGCTCGTCGGCCACGACTTGCACGTCGTCTCCGGCGAGCGGCGTGCCGGACAGACCGAGCACGACCACCGGCGTCGACGGGCCTGCGAACGGAATCTGCTCGCCCTTCTCGTTGAACATCGCCCGGATCCGACCGTACTCGTGGCCTGCGAGCAAGATGTCGCCGACTTGAAGTTTACCCTTGTTGACCAGCACGGTCGCGACCGCGCCACGGCCACGCTCCAAACTCGACTCGAGCACGACGCCGGCCCCCGGTCCGGTGTCCGGCGCCCTGAGCTCGAGCACCTCGGATTGCACCAGCAACGACTCGAGCAGCTTGTCTACACCCGTGCCGACTTGCGCCGACACGTTGACGAACATCGTGTCGCCACCCCATTCCTCGGGGATCAGCTCGTGCTTCACGAGCTCCTGGCGCACGCGGTCGGGATCGGCGCCGTGCTTGTCGATCTTGTTGATCGCAACGACGATCGGCACCTTGGCCGCCTTCGCGTGCTGAATCGCTTCGATGGTCTGCGGCATCACTCCGTCATCGGCCGCGACCACGAGCACGACGATGTCGGTCGCGCGCGCGCCGCGCGCGCGCATGGCCGTGAAGGCCGCATGGCCCGGCGTGTCGAGGAACGTGACCTTGCCTTGCGGGGTCTCGACGCTATACGCGCCGATGTGCTGCGTGATGCCGCCCGCCTCGCCCGCGGCGACGCGCGTGCGGCGGATGTAGTCGAGCAGCGACGTCTTGCCGTGGTCGACGTGGCCCATGATCGTGACGACGGGCGCGCGCGGCACTGCCGCCGTGTCGCCCTCGGCCTCCACGACGGCCTCGGCCAGCTGGTCCTCGAGTGCCGTCTCTTTGAGCGCGTGCGCCGTGTGACCCATCTCCTCGACGACGAGGATCGCCGTGTCCTGATCGAGGGCTTGGTTGATCGTGACCATCATGCCCATCTTCATCAGGGTCTTGATAACCTCGTTGGCCTTGATCGCCATCTTCTGGGCGAGGTCGGCGACCGTAATCGTCTTGCCGATCTCGACATCGTGCACGAGCGGCTCCGTCGGGCGCTCGAACCCGTGCTGCGGATCGCCGGCCATGGCCATGCGGCGCTTCGGCTGTCGCTTCTTGCGCCGTCGGCCGGTCATACCGTCGGCCACGTGCAGCGTGTGGTCCGGGTCGGCCGGCTCCTCGACCATCTTCTCCTTCTTGACCTTCGCGCGCGCGCGCTCGGCGTCCGCTTTTTGCGTGGACTCCTTCTCGGCTGCCGCCGCGCGTTGCCGCTCCTGCTCGGCGCGGCTGCGGGCCTCCTGGTCGGCGGCCGCGGCACGGCGCGCCTCGTCCTCGACCCGCTTGCGCTCCTCGGCCTCGCGCTGCTCGGCGGCGCGGTGCTCGCGCTCCTCGGCGTCGCGCTTCGCCTGCGCCTCGCGTTCGACCGCGGTACGCGCGTCCTCCTCGGCGCGCCGCACCGCGTCGATCTCTTCCTGCTGCTTGCGGGCCTGTTCCTCGAGCACGTCGCGCTTCACGTAGGTGCGCTTCTGGCGCACCTCGACGTTGATGGTCCGCGACCGGCCCTGACCGGCGGAGAGCTTCAGCTCGCTCTGCTGCTTGCGGTTGAGTGTGATGCGGCTCGGGGCCGATTGGGTGGCTTCCTTGCGGCCGTGCCTCTTCTTCAAGTGCGTGAGCAGCTCGAGCTTCGCGTCATCGCTGATCACGGCCTCCGCGCCGGCGACCTTGATCCCGGCCTCGTCGAGCTGCACCAGCAGTCGATCGACCGGCACCTTGAGTACCTTCGCGAACTCCGTGACCGTCACTTCCGCCATGAAATCTCTCCTAGGGCCTTACGCTTGCTTCTCTTGCTCGAACCAATGCGCGCGCGCGGCCATGATCAGCTTCGCGGCTCGCTCCCCGTCGAGATGGTCGATCTCTCCGAGGTCGTCCACGGCCTGTTCCGCGAGGTCCTCGCGCGTGACGATGCCGCGGCTCGCGAGCACGAGCGCCAGCTCGCGGTCCATGCCCTCGAGCGCCAGCAAGTCCTCGGCGGGCTCCGCTTGATCGATGACTTCCTCGCTCACGATCGCCTGCGTGATCAGCACGTCGCGCGCGCGCGACCGCAGCTCGTTGACGATCTCGGGCGTGAATTCCTCGATGCCGAGCAGCTCGCCGGCGGGCACGTAAGCGATCTCTTCGAGCGAGGAGAAGCCTTCCTGCACGAGAATCGCGGCGACGTCCTCGTCCACGTCGATCTGCTTCATGAAGCTCTCGACCAGCGAGCGCGCTTCCTTCTCGCTCTTTTCCTCGGCGGCGGACTCGGTCATCACGTTGAGCTGCCAACCCGAGAGCTCGCTCGCGAGCCGGATATTCTGTCCGCCGCGGCCGATCGCCTGCGACAACTTCTCCTCGTCTACCGCGAGATCCATGCTGTGCGTGTCCTCGTCGACGACGATCGAAATCACCTCGGCCGGCGACATCGCGTTGATCACGAACTGAGCCGGGTTTTCGTCGTAGAGGATGATGTCGACGCGCTCGCCCGCGAGCTCGTTCGACACGGCCTGCACGCGCGAGCCGCGCATGCCGACGCACGCGCCGACCGGATCGATTCGATTGTCGTTGCTGCGCACCGCGATCTTCGCGCGCAGGCCCGCGTCGCGCGCCGCCGCCAGAATCTCGATGAGCCCCTGGCCCACCTCGGGCACCTCGATCTTGAAGAGCTCGATCAGGAACTTGGGCGACGTGCGCGTGAGGAACAGCTGCGGGCCCCGCGGCTCCGAGCGTACCTCGCGCAGCAGGCTCTTGATGCGGTCCTGCGGCTTGATCGGCTCGCGCGGGATCAGGTCCTCCCGCGGGATGAAGCCTTCGGCGTTGCTGCCGAGATCGATGTAGGCGCCGTTGCGGTCGACGCGCTTCACGATGCCGCTCACGAGCTCACCCGTTCGGTTCTTGTAGGCTTCGACAACCTGCTCGCGCTCCGCCTCGCGAACCTTCTGCACGATGACTTGTTTGGCGGTTTGCGCGGCGATGCGGCCGAACTCGACCGACTCCATCGGTTGCTCGACGAACTCGCCCACTTGCGCGTTCGGATCGACCTCGACCGCGTCCTCGAGACGCAGCTCGCGCGCCGGCTCCTCGAGCTCTTTGGAGTCGTCGGCGAAAACCTTCCAGCGCCGGAACGTCTCATAGGAGCCCGTGCCGCGGTCGATGGCCACGCGGACCTCGATGTCGTCGCCGTAGCGCTTGCGCGTCGCGGACGCGAGCGCGGCTTCGATCGCCTCGAAGATCACGTTTTTCTCGACGCCTTTCTCGTTCGAGACGGCGTCCACTACCAGGAGAATCTCTTTGCTCATAGTTCGATCACCGATACCTTCAGGGCTGCGGAGCAAGCCGCGCCACGGCGATGTCCCGCAGCGCCAGTCGCAAAATCTCGCCGTCGACGTTCACCAATACCTCGCCGGTCTCGACGCCCGCGAGCCGGCCGTTCAACCGGCGTCGGCCATCATCGCGCGCGTCCTTGAGCTCGACCTTCACCGGCTCGCCGGCGAAGCGCTCGAAATGCTCGAGCGTCCGCAGACGCCGATCGAGCCCCGGCGACGACACCTCGAGCACGTAGCTCCCGGGCAACGGATCCTCGACGTCGAGGAAAGCCCCCACCTGCTCGCTCACGCGCTCGCAGTCGGCGAGCGTCGTGACGCCTTCCTTGCGACCGATGTACAGCCGCAGCAGACCGCGCCGTCCCCCGTGCGCATCCAAGTCGGTGAGCTCGTAGCCCAAGGCCGCCACGGCCGGCTCCAGCAGCTCGATCAGTCGCTCTTTGTCGACCGCTTGGCCCATCGGTTCCTCGTCCGTGGTCGCGGGTGCGCACCCGCCAAACAAAAAATGGGCCCAGGGCCCATTTCCTCCGTCGTCCTCGTGCTCCTCGAGCGCCCGCGTCGGCCGCGCGCGCGATTAAACAAAAAGCCCCATACGGGGCCTTCTAACCGATTCGGTTAATTTCAAGCCCTAACCAGCTAATCCTAGAAGGAATCGTCTGGCGGCTCCGAGAGCCGGTGCTCAGCGAAAACGCAGCTATGCTAGCAAAAAGCCCTACGGCGCGGTAGAAGTTCGCGCCGCCTCGCGGCGAACGCCGGGATTGTGGCGGTCCGCGCCGGCGCTCCAGCGGTCTCCACGGCTCAGCGGATGAGGTCCCCGAACGACAGCAACGCTACCGCAGCGGCGGTGAACAACGCCAACGCGATCAGCGATCCCAAGACTCTCGTACCGAGCGGCGTTCGCTGCGCCTTCGCAGCGCAGCAATGTTTGTACTTCTTGCCGCTTCCACAAGGGCACGGCGCGTTCCGGCCCACCGTCGTCGTCATGTGCCGCCCTCGGCCCTAATCGGTTGCGAGCTTCAGAAGCGAGAAGGGATCGACGCGCGCATCGATGATACGCACGCCCCAGTGCAGGTGGGGACCCGTGACACGACCCGTCGCGCCGGCCAACCCGATCAGCGCGCCCCGCTCGACGATCGCGCCGGGCGCCACCTTGATCTCGGAGAGGTGCAGATAGGTCGAGTACAAGCCGAGCCCGTGATCGATGAAGACCGCGTTGCCGCTGTAGAACAGTTCTTTGGCGAGCACTACTCGCCCGCGATTCGCCGCGTAGATCGGGGTGCCCGTCGTCGCGCGCAGGTCGGCCCCCGCGTGCGGCGCCCGCGGCTGGCCGTTGAACACCCGCCGATGTCCGAAGTTGCGGCCATCGACCGCTCCGGGAATAGGCGCTTGGAACGGCTCCGTCCAAAAAACCTCCGGGGTCAGTGTCGCGTAGATCGCGAGCGTCTCCTCGCTCTCGCGATCCGCGCGCGCTTGATCCTCGGGGCTCAGCTCGACGTAGCGGTCTTCGACCTTGAGCTCGGTGGTCGGGTACTGCTTCTTGTCGACGGTGATCGGCTGCGGCTCGATCCGCGAATGTCCGTCACCGTAACGAAACGTGACGTCCACTTGATGGGCGCCGGGCGTCGTATCGAGGTCCACTCCGACGATCGCGAGCCAGCGATCGCCATGGTGCACGAACGGCACCGCGTGCTCGCTCCAACGCACCTCCACGCTCGCGAGGCCGCGCTCGTCGGGATAGGCGAGCTCCAGCGCCTGGCCTTGCGCGACGACCAGGCTCGCCAGCAACAGCTCCAACGCACCCATGACGCGCTTCTGCGCTCCGCGCGGACGTGACGTCCGGTCGCGAGGATCATGCGGCGCAGCCTAGAGAGGGTCAAGCCGCGCTGCACTCCTTCAAATCGCGGCTCGTGGCGCGGTTTGGCCGCGCGATGCGCGTGACGGCTGCGGTCGTACCTCGAACGGTCTTCCCGAGACCCTCGCGGCACAGGGCCGCAATTTGCATCCTGCAATTGCGGCACTCCCGCCATCCATGGCGGTCGGATGTGCCGCGCGGAGCCCCAGGGATGGTCTTCCGGCGTGTCTCGGGAGGACCGTTCGAGGTGCGGCCGCAGCCACCTCGAGACGGTCACCGGCCAAAGTGAGCCGCGGCGCCGTCAGAGGCTGTCGATCACGAGACGAAAACCGAACGCCCACAGCGTCCAAAGACCGAGCTGCGCGACGGCAGCGACCGCCGGAAAGAATGCGACCACCACCCAGAGCAACCGCACGCGTCGCAGACACCACGCGTAGGCGGCGATCGCGGCGAGCCAGAACGCCGCGCTCGAGAACGGTAGAGCGCCCGCCCAATGGACCGCCTCCGTTCCACGTTCCGCGATGCCGCTCGGCCAGAGCACGTATTGCGGCCATAGGAACAGCACGTTCCCCAACCAGATCGGCACACCGCTCGACCCGCCGGAGAGCGAGCGGTGCACGCCGAGCACGAGCAGCGGGAAAACCACACACGACGCCGCGAGGAGCCCCGTGCAGATTGCATAGCGACGGATGAAGATCTTGTTATCGGGGTCCATCGAGTATCTGCCCTCGCTGTGACTGAAAGGGGATCCGCGCCGCGGCGCGCGGATCCCCCAGTTGCAGCACGACGCGATCGCCGCCCGCCGCGCTCAGTGGAACAGATTCGCCGGCACCGGCTTTTCGCCGCCGACGAATCTGTTCATGTCGATGCTCGGGACGCCGGCGGTCGCCAGAACCAGGCCGTGCGTGAACCCGTTGGAGTTGTAGCCGCTGTTACTGGATGGCACCGGGTTGTACGGCAAATTGTCGGGATAGCGTGCGTCGGATGCCACGAGCGCCAACCAGTACGCCCCGGCGCCGAGTGTCGAGCTCACGCTGCCGAGCGTCATCATCATCGGCGGACGATCGCTCAGCGCGTTCGGCCGGCTCACGAGCAGCCCGTTGCCCAGCAGGGACTCGTCGCTGTCGAACGCGCTCAGGGTCGAGCCGCCGTACTCGAGCGCGGTGTGCAGCGGCAGGAAGCCGAGCACGTGCCGCCCAGTCACGTAGACGACGTCGCTGCGCCGCGTCGGGTCGCGCTTAGGATCGATGTCCTGCCAGTTCGCGGTGTGGATGCCGAGCACCGCCTCGAACAGCTCGAAACCGCGGCGGTACGTCGGATCGTCGAGTCGCGCGCGCTCGCCGTTTTCACCGCTCGCGTCGCGGCCGCCGATCGGCGCCCCGAGCACGCTTTCGTAGGCTTGCTTGATCGTCGCGACGCCCTGCGCGGGGCTTACGCTCCCCGCGTCGATCGTCACCTCGGTCGACCAGGTATTCACGGCCGTCGCGTCGAACACGGAATAGTCGCGGTACGTCGTTTCGTAGTAGTAGTCGATCCAGCCGCAATAGCCGTAGTCGTAGCCGTAGCCCAAGCCGTAGGCGTAGAAGTCGTCGTAACCGTACCCGTACCCGTACCCGCCCGGGAAGCAGGTGTAGTAAGAGACGACCCCGTACGAGACTCCGATCGGCGCGTTCTGCGCGAAGTAATTGGAGTCGGCGAAGTACTCGCGCGAGTTCGCGGCGAATCGCTTGAGCCCCGCGTCCACGGCGCGCGTGCCGAGCGGCTGGAAGGCTCCGGCGCGGCCCGGTGCGTATACGATCTGATTCAGCGCGCCGCCGATCGTGTTGCCGATGCCTTTGATCAGCACGTCGACGAACCCGTCGACGTTGAAGTCGTCGAGCACGACTTGGACGGCGGCCGGGGGCCAGGCGCTCGCGGCGACGGCTGCCTGCGCGGCCGACGGCACGACGCTCGTGAATCGTCCGCCGCCGGTCTGGAGCAACATCACCGTCTCGACCGTGCCGTTGCCGCTCGTCCCGCCCGCCACGCGATTGACGAGCAGGTCGAGCAAGCCGTCGCCGTTGCCGTCACCGTAGCGCGTGTCGTAGCGGTACAGCAGCTGCGTCGAGAGCGGCTCGGAAGGCGCCATCGACCCTACCGTGACCACGATCTCGGCGCTGTAGTCGGTCCAGCCGTAGTAGGAGTACGAGCCGACGTAGTTGCCCACTCGATAGTGGTAGCTACCGTTCGGCTTGCCCGCGAAGGCGACCGACCCTTGGCCGACGTAGACCCACGGGCCCGCGTCGATGCGCTCTTCGAGCCAATCAACGAGACACCCGCACGGGGAGTACGACACGGTGTAGCTCCCGCCGCTCACCACCGAGGCCGTCGGGGTGGGCGCCGCACGTGCCGGCGCCACGTAGAACGCCGCGCCGAGCAGCAATACCGTCGACAAGGCGCGCCATGACCACTCTCTTCTCGATTTCGTCCGTTCCATAGAAGTGCCCTCCTCTTCCCTGAGCACGTTGATGAAGTCATTCGCTCGGCGCCGGGGCGGGCTGCGGCGCCGCCCGGCTGAGCGCGATGAAGTACGCGCTGCGCGCGTTCAGAATCGCGCGCGCGTTCTCTTCGCCCACCGCGCGCGCAAGCTCCGTTTGCTCGTCGCGCGCGATCGCTTGCGCCGCCGCCGCCGTGCGCTCGCTCTTGAGGTCGCCCGAGGCGGCGAGCTCCGTGAGGCGTTCCTGGTTGGCGTTGAGCACGCCGTAGGCGCGCAGCGTGTCGGCGTCGTCGAGGCCGCGCCCGCGGCTCGCATCCCGAACGACGGCCGCGAGCGGATCCCGGATCGCCCAGACGCGGTCGAACCGCGCCGCGCCGAGCAGCGATTGCAGACGGCGGCGCTGCGCGAGCTGCGCGTCGATGCCGCGCCCGCCCGAGCGATTCGTCAGGAGCGTGTAGGTCTCGCGAAACTCGGTCTCGCTGAATTTCGCTCCGCTCGTGCGGAGCTGCTCGGCGAGCGCGGACTCGCGAACCGCCACCTCGAATGCCGCGGCGGCCGGCAGCACCTCGCGCAACTGCGCGAGCTCGTCGCCGCCGAGATCTACGGCGGCCGGCGGGGCCGCGCGGCCTCCGCGCTCGGCGGGCGCGCTGTCCACATGCCGGCGCAGCCGCCACCCCTGCAAGGCGACTTGCTCCTGCGCGGAAAGGAACTCGAATCGCGGGCTCAGCGGCCGGAAGACGCGCGCGAGCTCCGGGGCGCGCTCGGCGCTCGCCCCGAGGGCCGCGTGAAGCTCATTGCGCACGGCGGCCTGCGCCCCCGCCACTTCCACTCCGTAGTTAGCGAGCTCGGATTGTCCCGGCTCCCAATAGCGGTCGGGCGGCGCCCGTAGCCCGGCCATCGCTCGTTCCTCGACCCGGGCGCCGACGAGGAGCCGCGCTTCGTGCTCGTCGAGCCCGAGCGTCTTCAAACCGCGGTAGTAGGTTGCGGCGTCGTCCGAGTCGCGCCGGCGCGCGTCGGGCGCCGCGCGCGCTCCGGCGACGGCGGCCGGCGCGCTTGCCGCCGTCGTGTCTGCGCCGAGCAGCGCTAGCCCGAGCAGAGCGAGATTCGCGCAGAGTGACGCGAGGAGCGCAAGGTTCTTGAACATGCGGATTCGGGCGCACTTTCTCTAACGACGCCCACGAGCCTAGGCGCGCGGAGGCGCGCGGTCGCCGTCCAAAACTTGCGATTTCGCGGAATATCGCGCGCCGGTGCGGGCCGGGGCGCGGCGACTGGAGCTCAGCCGTGCGGCGGGCGGATTTGCCGCACTTTATATAGACGCGGGTTGTCGCACCGCAGGAGCGCGGTGAACAGCTCGTTGTAGCGATCGAGCCCGTTGCCGTTGGTGATCTGGTCGTACTCGCGGCCGAAGGCCTCGTAGGAGTCGTAGCCGATCGCCCACTTGAAGTTGTACGTCGCCGCGCTGCGCTCGCCGTAGGCGGGGAACAAGAGCCAATGCGCCGCGGTCGAGCCGAAGGTCCCGGTGTAATCGACCCACTCGTGTACCGCCTGCAGCGCGTCGTCGAGACTCGCGTCGAGGCGCACGGTGCAGGTCGTGACCTCGACCGGCCCGAAGCGCCCGGGCTGTTTCGGCGGGCGCACCGTCACCGTGGAGAAGTTCGTGTTCGTGTCGCAGCTCATCACGCTGCCGAAGGCGGGTCCGAGCTCCGCGCCGTGGTCGAAGTAGTGAGCCATGCTCTTCCCCATCGTGATGCCGTCGGGCCATACACCCACCCACGCGAGGTCGAAGTCGATGTCCTTGCTCCGCACGGACGGCAGCAGCGCGTAGGCGGCGTACTCCGGCGCCGTGTACTTCTCCATCCATTGATTGAACGCCGTCGCGAGGCCCGCGAGGTCGCCCTCGCCCTTGCCTTGCGCGAAGTGGCAGGTGAGCACCTCGATCGGCGCGATCGGCTTGGTCTCGTCGCGCGGTTGCGCGCGCAGCGGCGAGGCGGCGGCCGCGAGCGCGAGCAGCGTCGCGCAGCACACGGTACGTCGGTGGTCGATCATCGGTCACTCCTCGCGCGGCGGCCTCGGGATCAGGTCACACGATAGAACCACAGCTCGATCGCGCGCGCATGACGCGCGGCGGTCGCTACGAACACGTCGCGGTTCAGCCAATCGTAGGGCCCAGGCGGCACGAGGAACGTGGGCGACGCTCGAAAGTAGTATTCGGCCGGGTCCACGTCGTCGCCGTCCGCGAGCCGCTGGATCACCTCCGGCGATCCGTGCCTCAAGCCCCGGTTACGCACCTGGATGAGCACGCCGTCGTGCGTGCGCAGCAGGTAGGTCGCCTCCGCGACGGTCACGCGGTCGTTGCGGACGAACTGCCAGTCGGCCCCACCGCCGAGCACGTCGCCGTGCAGCGTCGGGCCGTCGAACGTGCCGTCGACGATCGGAATCATCCGGCGGAGCCCTTCCGGCGTCTCGCCGATCACGACAAGCTCGCCGAGCCGCGCTTTCAGGCCGAACACGAAATCCAGGCCGGGTTTGACGAGCGGCATCGTGATCTCCGCTCGAGCGTCAGCGCGTCGCGATCACGGTCACGAGCCCGCGGTCGACCGTGGAGTCCACGCTCGCGAAGTCCGCATACGCGAGCTGCTCCGTGATCCATTGCGGCGGCAGCCGAAGCTTGCGATAGAAGCTCTTGTGGAACGTCCAGCCGGCGTCGTCCTTGCGATGGACGAGATCGTGCACCTTGACGGCGTCCGGTTCGTACTCCAGGAAACAAGTGAAGATCGTGCGCTCATCGCTGCGCACCGGGATGAACCGGTCGAGCTCGACCGCCTCGCGTGACAAGTCGCGGAACGTAACTATGAACCGCCCGCCGGGCTCCAGCGCCGCGTGCACTTTGGCGAACAGCGCGCGCACGGCGTCTTTCGAGTCGAGGTGCAGCACGGTGTCGAGCATGCAGACGACGAGCTCTGGGCCGCTCGCGTGCTTCTCGAAGCTCATGAGGTCGTCGCGCACGATGGCGATGTCGAGCCCCGGCGCGTGATCGCGAAGCTCGTCGAGCAACTTTCGGTCGAGATCGATGGCCGTCACGGCGAACCCGAGCTTCGCGAGCGGGATCGACTGGAAGCCGCAGCCCGCGCCCAAGTCGATCGCGACGCGCGAGCCGGCCGGAGCGATGCCCCGCTTCGCGAAGAACTCGGTGTTGCGCGCAAGGGCCGCGTCGAAACCGCCCTGCATCCACGCGTAGACGTCGGACAGGACCTGATCGTAATGCTCCTCGACGCTCGGCATCGGGCGATATTAAGGGATAGAACGCGCGGCTTCGAGATCAGCGATCAGCACGGTCCGCTGCGCCCGCACGCGGCTCGCGACGAGATCGCGATCGCCCCGCAGCAGGCGCGGCAGCACCGCTTGCTTGTCCGCACCGGTGACCACGAAGACGACGAGCCGCGCGCGCTCGAGCGCCGGCAGCGTCAGGGTCATGCGGCGCCGACCGGCGTGCGGCTCGGGCGTCACCGCCACCGACGCCCGAGTCTCCTCGAGCAGCGGCGAGCCGGGAAAGAGCGACGCGGTGTGGCCGTCGGCGCCGAGGCCGAGGTGGACGACGTCGAGCACGGGCGGGTCGCCGGCCCCAGCCACGAGCTCGCGCTCGTACGCGGCGGCCGCGGCAGCGAGATCCGGCAACTCGACCGGCATGAAGTGGAAGCGCTTAGGGTTGCTCGCGAGCTGCGCGGCAAAGGCCCGCTCGAGCTGACGCGCGTTGCGGTCCGGGTCGCCCGCCGGCGCGACGCGCTCGTCCACCTGGAACAGGTCGATGCGGTCCCACGGCAGGCCGCCACCCGCCAAGATCTCGAACATACGCTGCGGCGTGCGGCCGCCGCTGACTGCGAGCGCCGCGCGGCCTCGCGCGGCTACGCTTTCGCGGAGCTGCGCCGCGACGAGCTCCGCGGCGTGCGCGGCGGCGGCGGCGGCGTCGCCCACGATGGCGAGCTCCGGCGTGCCCACGCTCAGCTCGTGAGCGGAGTGCGCCAACCACCGTGGTCGGCGAGCAGCGATTCGGCCGAGACGGGGCCGGCGCTCTTGGGCTCGTAGACGAACAGCGCGCCGTGGTCCGCCGCTTCCTTCGCTATGACGGGGTCGACGATGCGCCACGCCTCGAGCACGCCGTCCTCGCGCGCGAACAGCGACGTGTCGCCGTGCAGCGCCGCGTTTATCAACCGCTCGTAATCGCCCATCTCGTCCGCGCTGGAGCTGCTCACGTAGAGCTCGACCTCGCGGCCTACCATCTCCGCGCCGGGCTTCTTCGCGAGCGCGCCGAGCGCGATCGCGACGCGGTCGGGCCCGAGACGGAAGCGCAGGTAGTTCGGGCCGCCCATGCTCGCGCCGAATACCTGTTGCGGCGCCGGCTTGATCTGCACGTACACCTCGGTGGTCGCCGCGGCGAGACCCTTGCCGGCGCGCAAGTAGAACGGCACGTCGGCCCAGCGCCACGAATCGACGGAGAGCCGCAGCGCGGCGTAGGTCTCGACCTTCGAGTCGGGCGCGACGCCGGGCTCGGACCGATAACCCCGATACTGGCCGCGCACCACGTCCTTCGGCGCGAGCGTCCGAATGGCCTTGAACACCTTCACCTTCTCGTCGAGCAATGCGCTCGGATCATGGCCGACCGGGGGCTCCATCGCGAGATGTGCGACCACCTGCAGCAGGTGGTTCTGCACCACGTCGCGGATCGCCCCCACCTCCTCGTAGAACTTGCCCCGCCCTTCCACGCCGATCGCCTCCGCCATCGTGACCTGCACGTGGTCGACGTAGTTGCGGTTCCAGATCGGCTCGAGGAACGCGTTTGCGAAGCGGAAGAACAGGATGTTCTGGACCGATTCCTTGCCGAGGTAGTGGTCGATCCGGTAGACGTCGCCCTCCGCGAACGTTCGGTGCAGCGAGCGATTGAGCTCCTCGGCCGACGCGAGATCGCGGCCGAACGGCTTCTCGACGACGACGCGCGCGCCGTCGGCGCAGCCGGACTCCCTGAGGTTATCGGCGACCGTCGCGAACAGGCTCGGCGGCAGCGCGAGGTAGTGCAGCGGGTGCCGCGCGTCGCCGAGCTGCTCCCGCAACCCGCCGAACGTCGAGTCGTCGCGATAGTCGCCGTCGACGTAGCGCAGGAGCTCGACGATCCGCTGGTACGCGGCGCGGTCGAGGCCCGGCCCGCGCTCGAGGCTGTCGGCGATCCGCGCCACGAGCCCGTCGAGGCTCCAACCGGAGCGGGCCACACCCACGATAGGCACCTCGAGCGCGCCGCGCCGCACGAGCGCCTGGAGCGCCGGAAAGATCTTCCGGTGCATGAGATCGCCGGTGGCGCCGAACAGCACGAGCGCGTC